>OJBY01000139.1_pt1 | contig 46208 bp, 38 predicted proteins | sample 1591731 | NCBI WGS metagenome assembly OJBY01 (sample SAMN05416837, study PRJEB24817) | seawater metagenome | isolation source: Sea water | place: Canada:Atlantic | collected 2013-07
ATCTACACTATCCTCTTCGTCGGCAGCGTCAGATGTGTATAAGAGACAGCTTCTTGGGCGGATGGCTGGCAAGATCAGCCAGCGTTTCATCGCGGATGATCCTGCCTCTCGGAATATCCTTGCTCTGCGCTTCTTTTTCACGCCATCCAGCAAGCGCCTTTAGCCGGCCCAGGACAACAGGATTCCGGCCCGGCGCACGCATCCGCCGCCATGCCTGTTCAGGATCGGCGGCGTAATTGGCAGGGTCCGCCAGCTTATCCATCTCCGCATTAAGCCAATGTCCGCGATCGGTCTTGATCAGCTTTTTCAGCATGCGTGGAAAGATCTTGGCGAGGTAGGTGACATCGCCAATGGCATATTCGATCTGGCGGTCGCTCAAGGGACGTCGGCTCCAGTCGGTGAAGCGCGCGCCCTTGTCGATTGTCTTGTTGAGCCAGCTTTCAACCAGATTGGCATAGCCGATCTGTTCGGATTGACTGATGGCCATCATCGCGATCTGCGTATCGAAAATGGGGAAGGGGGTCTTGCCGGTGAGGTTATAAACGATTTCCACATCCTGGCCTCCGGCGTGGAAAATCTTCAACACCTCATCATTTTCGCACAACAGGTCGAGCAGCGGCGTAAGGTCGATGCCATCGGCTAGCGGATCGATGGCCGCAGCCTCTTCCTCATTGCCGACCTGCACCAGGCACAGCAGGGGATAATATGTGTTTTCGCGCATGAACTCTGTGTCCACGCAAACGAAATCATGTTTGGCAAGCCGCTCGCACAGCACTGCCAGTTCTTCGGAATCGGTAATAAGAGGATGGATTTGCATGTGTATCTTTTCTGTTCTGGCCGGTTCACCGTCCTGCGCATCCCGCCTTAGTCAAGTTGCAAATCTTGACAAAGCGGCGTGCATACCCTGTTAGCGCGCGCGTATAGCAAAGCCTTTTGGCTTACGCTGTTGCGCGCCCATAGCGCCATAGCCCCCGAAATGGAAAGAGTCCCGATGCACGCCTATCGTACCCACAACTGCGCACAGCTTAGCAAGGCCGATGTCGGTCAGGATGTTCGACTGTCCGGCTGGATCCATCGCAAACGCGATCATGGCGGCGTATTGTTTGTCGATCTTCGCGATCATTACGGCATGACTCAGATCGTGGCGGATGAAGATTCGCCAGCGCTTGCCCTGCTCGATGGATTGAAACTGGAAAGCGTCATCACGCTGGATGGAACGGTCAAGGCGCGCGACGCGGCGGCGGTCAATGCCAACCTGCCGACCGGCAAGATCGAGGTTTTTGCCCGTTCGGTAATTGTGCAGAGCCATGCCGACGAATTGCCGCTGATCGTCAATTCGGCAGAAGATTACCCTGAAGAAACGCGCCTGAAATATCGCTTCGTCGATCTGCGCCGCGAACGGGTGCACAACAATATCATGCTGCGTAACCGGGTCATCACCTCGCTGCGTCAGCGCATGATCGATCAAGGTTTTTCCGAATTCCAGACACCGATTCTCGGTGCATCCAGCCCCGAAGGTGCGCGCGATTACCTCGTGCCCAGTCGCCTGCATCCGGGCCGCTTCTATGCGCTTCCGCAGGCGCCGCAGATGTTCAAGCAACTCTTGATGGTGGCCGGCTTCGACAGGTATTTCCAGATTGCGCCGTGTTTCCGCGATGAAGATTTGCGCGCCGACCGTTCGCCCGAATTCTATCAGCTCGATTTCGAGATGAGCTTTGTCACGCAGGAAGACGTGTTCAACGCTATCGAACCTGTGCTGGCAGGTGTGTTTGACGAATTTTCGGGCGACAAATCGGTGACGCCGGCGGGCGAGTTCCCGCGCATTCCGTATGCCGAGACCATGCTCAAATACGGCACGGACAAGCCCGATCTGCGCAATCCGATCGAGATTTCAGACGTCTCGCAGCATTTCGCGCAAAGCGGGTTCGGCATTTTTGAAAAGATCGTCGGCGGCGGCGGTGTCGTCCGCGCCATTCCAGCACCCGGCACGCACGAAAAGAGCCGCAAGTTCTTCGACGAAATGAACGATTGGGCGCGCCGCGAAGGTTTTTCCGGCCTGGGCTATGTCACGCGCAAGCAGGGCGAATTCGGCGGACCGATCGCCAAGAACCACGGTCCTGAAAACATGGCAAAGATATATGAAGAGCTAGGCCTTGGCGAAAATGACGGATTGTTTTTCGCTGCCGGCAAGGAAAAGGACGCGGCCAAACTGGCCGGTGCCGCCCGCACCCGCGTGGGCGAGACGCTTGAACTGATTGATGCGGATTGCTTCAAATTCTGCTGGATCGTCGATTTCCCGATGTTCGAATATGATGACGAACAGAAAAAGGTCGATTTCAGCCACAACCCCTTCTCCATGCCGCAGGGCGAGATGGAAGCTCTCGAATCGCAGGACCCGCTCGATATCAAGGCGTGGCAATATGATATCGTGTGCAATGGCTATGAACTGAGCAGCGGCGCCATTCGTAACCACCGGCCTGACATCATGTACAAGGCGTTTGAGATTGCCGGATACACCCGCGCCGACGTCGACGCGAATTTCTCTGGCATGATCGAGGCGTTCAAGCTTGGCGCGCCGCCGCATGGCGGTTCGGCTCCGGGGATTGATCGTATCGTGATGTTGCTGGCAGACGAGCCCAACATTCGCGAGGTCATTGCCTTCCCGATGAACCAGCGCGCGCAGGATCTGATGATGGGCGCGCCGTCAGTGGTGTCTCCAAGGCAATTGCGCGAACTCAGCATTCGCCTCGCGGGCGACGCCCTGGATACGCAGAAGTCCGCCAGCGATGCGGAGGCGTCCGATCCTGCACAGGTAAGCGACAACGACCTTTAACCTGCATCTCCATTACAAAAAAAGGGAGCGCGAACTTTCACAGTTCGCGCTCCCTTTGTTGCGTTCATGATTAAGCGAATCAGCTTTGCTGGCTTTCGATCATGTCACCAAACCGTTCGCCTTCGCAGATTTCGGCGTAGGCTTGCTGCACCACAGTCCGCGATCCTGCATCAAGATCATCATTTTCGAGCGCGTTGGCGAATTTGCTCTTGATGTAATCTTCGCCTTCTTCAACGCGTTCCGCTGCAGCCTTGTCGCCACTTTCAAAGGCGTCGGTTATGCCGATCCACAATTGGTGGGCCTCACCGGTCATGGTTCCTTTGGTGACGAGTTCGCCGCCTTGGTTGCGGATTTCATTATTCAGCTTCGAAACGGTCTGCTCACGCTGTTGGCAGCGTTGTTGCAGAGCCTGCTTGAGCTGGGGATCGTTGGCCTTCTCTGCGGCCTTGCGATAGCCTTCGATTGAATCGAAAGCAGTGTCGGTCAGCGATTTGAGAATATTGTTAGCAGACATAAATTATGCTCCTTTTATCAATTGTATATCGACTCAACGGGCCAAGCTGAAAAGGTTTCCCAATCTCGGCTTGAGACAATCACGGTTCGCCGCATGGCAGCCGTTTTGAAAAGACAGATGAGGGAAGGTCGAGGTGTGCTGTGATCATAATGTCTCGCACGTCCATCCGGACATTCGGCCGCTACGGCCTCTTGCGCTCCCTCGCAGGGTTCATTAGGGCAAATCCAACTGATCACCCCAAGAGGAAGAGGGATTACATGAGCGATACCGCTGAACGCGTGAAGAAGATCGTTGTCGAACATCTCGGTGTCGAAGAAGAAAAGGTGACTCCGGACGCCAGCTTCATCGATGATTTGGGCGCGGACAGCCTCGACATTGTCGAGCTGGTCATGGCCTTTGAGGAAGAATTCGGCGTTGAAATCCCGGACGACGCGGCCGAGAAAATCAACACGGTTGGCGATGCCAACAAGTACATCGAAGAGCATTCGTCCTAATCGGACGCGCAGCCTCGTTCGCGAATGGATTCCCCGGACGCGGACGGGGTTGGAAGGCTCAGCCCGTAAGGCTGGGCCTTTCTTGAATGTGGAGAGAAAAATATGCGGCGCGTTGTCGTAACCGGCCTCGGCCTTATTACCCCGCTGGGCGGGGATGTTGAAACCAGTTGGAAGAACCTGATCGCTGGCGAAAGCGGGATCGATCAGATCACCCATTTCGACACAGAGGGGCAGAAATGCACCATTGCGGGCGAGGTGAAACCGGCCGATCATCCTTGGGGTTTTGACGCGAACAAGCGTGTAGACAGCAAGATCCAGCGGCAAGTTGATCCGTTCATCGTCTTTGGAATCGATGCCGCCGGGCAAGCTTTGGAAGACGCCGGGCTGACCGAAATGGACGATGCCACAAAATTGCGGGCAGGGTGCTCGATTGGATCGGGTATTGGCGGACTGCCGGGTATCGAGTCTGAATCGATCAATCTTCACACTCGCGGCCCAGGGCGGGTGTCGCCGCACTTTGTTCATGGCCGCCTGATCAACCTTATCAGTGGGCAGGTATCAATCCGCTATGGTCTCATGGGGCCGAACCACGCGGTTGTAACAGCCTGCTCGACCGGCGCCCATTCAATTGGCGATGCCGCACGCATGATCCGCGAAGACGATGCCGACATCATGTTGGCAGGCGGAGCGGAAGCGACCATCTGCCCGATCGGTATTGCTGGCTTTGCACAGGCTCGCGCTCTAAATACCAGCTCCAATGATCGGCCCAAGGAAGCCAGCCGCCCTTATGACAAGAACCGTGATGGTTTCGTCATGGGCGAAGGCGCAGGCGTCGTTGTTCTCGAAGAATATGAACATGCGAAGGCGCGCGGCGCGAAAATCTATGCCGAGGTCGTCGGCTATGGCCTTTCCGGCGACGCCCATCACGTTACTGCGCCACACCCCGAGGGGATTGGCGCCGAAAACGCGATGCGCATGGCCTTGCGCAAATCAGGTCTCGCGGAAGCGGACATCGATTATGTGAACGCCCACGGCACGTCCACCATGGCCGATACAATCGAGCTGGCAGCGGTAAAACGCGTGCTGGGCGATGATCTTGGCGGTGCCTCCATGAGCAGCACGAAATCGGCCATCGGGCACCTTCTCGGTGGCGCCGGCGCGGTTGAAAGCATCTTCTGTATCCTCGCCATGCGTGACCAGATTGTTCCGCCTACGCTGAATTTGCTGGATCCGGACGATGGCACAGAAGGTGTCGATCTTGTTCCCCTTACTGCGAAAAAGCGAGAGGTGAGCGCAGTGTTGAACAACAGCTTCGGTTTTGGTGGCACCAATGCGTCACTGGTGATGAAGCGGATCGATTGATATGAAGAAGCTGGGCTGTCTGCTTGCGGCAGTCATCCTTGCAGGGCTGGCAATCCTGGGCTGGTTCGGCTGGGGCTGGTGGGGCTCTTCCGAAGTTGAAGAGGAGGTGGCGTTCATCGTCCCCTCCGGCTCTTCCGTGACATCAGTCGCGCAGAAATTGGAGGAAGAGGATCTGATCGCCTCTGCCAACGCTTTTTTGCTGCGCGCGAAGATTCTCGGCAGTTCCGACCCGATCAAGGCGGGTGAATTTCTTCTGCCGGCCGGGGCGAGCGGTGCGAAGATACTCGGCACATTCCAGCATGGTGATGTCATTCGCCGTTTCGTGACCATTCCCGAAGGCACGCCGTCCGCGATCGTCCACGACATCCTGATGGCAGAAGAGTTGCTGGTTGGTGAGATTCCCGTTCCCGAAGAAGGCTCCGTCCTTCCCGAGAGCTATGATTTCGAACGCGGGGAGGACCGCGTTACGGTGCTCGCAAGGATGCAGCGCGCGATGGATGAGGTGATTGCCGAATTGTGGCCCAACCGCACACAGCGCACAGTGGTCGATACACCCGAAGAAGCTGTTATTCTTGCATCCATCGTTGAAAAGGAAACAGGCGTGCCGGAAGAGAGGCGCATGGTGGCAGGGCTGTATTCCAACCGCATTCTGCAGGGTATCATGCTGCAAGCCGATCCTACCATCATCTATCCGATTACCGGCGGGCGCCCGCTCGGTCGTCGCATTCGCCAGTCCGAAATTCAGGCAATCAACGATTACAACACCTATTCCATGGTCGGGCTGCCGCGGGGGCCAATTACCAATCCGGGCAAGGAGAGCATTGCTGCGGTTCTTGATCCTGAGGATACCGATGCTGTCTACATGGTAGCTGACGGGTCAGGCGGGCATGAATTCAATTCGACGCTGCAAGGCCATAATGAAGCGGTAGAACGGTGGTTTGCGCTGCGCCGTGAACGTGGCGAGATGTGAGCGGTACGCTGGCAGGCAACGCTGGCGGTCCTGCGCCGCTCATTATAACCGCGATGCTACCGGCCGATCTGCACAGTTGGGCAACCCAGCTGCGTAAGGAAAACTTCCCGCCAGAACGCAATTATCTTGCCGCACATGTAACGCTGATTCACGCATTGCCCCCAAGCAGTGAAGGCGAGGCGCGGGATTGCTGCTCAGCCATGGCGCGCGACAACGCACCGGTGACGGCGCGGCTCCTTGGCGTAATGAAGTTGGGGAAGGGCACAGCACTCAATCTGGAAAGCCCTGGGATGATCGCCTTGTGGGAAGATCTGCGCGATCGCTTTCACGGTTTGCTGACCCCGCAGGACGAACACAGGCCGCGCATCCACATCACCATACAGAACAAAGTCAGTATAGAGGCTGCCAAGGCACTTCAGGCCGAATTGTCGCCGCGTATTGAGCCACGGGATTTCGCCTTCGTAGGCCTTGCCATGCACGCATATCGGGGCGGTCCATGGGAACACCTTAAGAGCTGGCGTTTTCGCGGTTGACCGCAGGCGCGCCCCTGCCTAAACGCGCCGCCTTGCCCCGCGCTTAAAACAGCGCAATGAGGGCATGCCCCCAAGGGGCGGAGTAGCTCAGCTGGTTAGAGCAGCGGAATCATAATCCGCGTGTCGGGGGTTCGAGTCCCTCCTCCGCTACCAACCCTTGTTTTGGAAGCTCCCATCAGCTTCTGCACTTTCCAGACACCGGAAGAAAAGCAGTGGCTTGCGAGTGATTCGCCTTGCGATGCGCCAATGGCCTTCACGGACAGGCAGATTTCATATTGGAACGCGAGCGCGCCCACAGTTTGGCCGAAGGACAGGGCTTGCGCCTGTTTGTTCAGCCAAATGGATCAAGACTGCAGCGCTTGAAGTACCGACTATAAGCCTACGCTAAGCGTCAATCTGTCCGCCTGAATGGCAATATCGGCCGGGACTCTGGCTTGGTTGACGTGCGCGATGACAGGGCAGGGCAATCGTACATCGGCGCTTGCAACACCGCCTACCCGCCGTCTAACACGCCCCTGAACGAGGACCGCACTCAGCTTTTATGCTCTGAGTAGTAACGAACCTTATGGACAATCCCCAGATAAGGAATGTGCAGCGCAATGAATGAAATGGCGAAGATAAGCGAACTTCCCTCGGATATTAATCCTGTCTGGGCTGGCGATGGTTCGCAACTGCCAGAATGGTTCGTGTCGGCACTCAGAGTGCCGCGCGAAGAGGGTTATGTGGAGATCAATGGCGCCAAGGTGCACTATTTTCGCTGGGGTAACCGCGAAAAACCCAAGGTGCTAATGGCGCACGGCCTCCTTTCCCATGCACGATGTTTCGCCTTCATCGCACCGTTTCTTGCCAAAGATTATGACGTGGTAGCGTTCGATCTTGCCGGGATGGGCGATAGCGAGAATCCGGGGCAGGCGGATACTTTAGCAGAGCGGTGCGAGTTTCGCGAGATCGCGGAGGCTCTCGACATGTTTGCCGATAGCCAAAAACCGACGATTGTCGCACATAGTTTCGGTGCGAGCATGGCGCTGACAGCGGTGACCCAGGCGCCCGAATCGTTTTCGGGACTAGTGGTTTGCGATGTTATCGTCATGCGGCCTGAGGCGCTCGAGGAGTTCTGGAAAGCCAGTCGGTCAAGCCCCGGGGCTGGCGATCCGAACAAGCCCAACACCCTTTATCCAAGCTATGAGGCTGCGCGCGCGCGATATATCCTATCTCCGCCTCAGCCGGTTGGTCAGCCGTTTCTTATGGATTACATGGCGTACCATTCCATGCGGCGCGACGGAGACAGTTGGTTGTGGAAGTTCTCACCGGAGGTTTTCCGCCGGACCAAAGATCCCGAACAATGGCTCACGATCGGCAAACGTCTGGTGCAGGCGCCCGGCCCCAAGGCGATAGTGTACGGTGGTAAAAGCCAGCTCTTCACGCAGGAGTCGATAGACTATGTCCGCGAACTGGGTGGAAATGACATTCCGATGTTTGCCGTGCCGGAAGCCCGCCATCATCTGATGCTCGATCAACCTCTGGCCTTTGTGACAGCGCTCCGGAGCGTCCTTTCCTTCTGGGGAGCGGACGCCCGTAGTTAATCGCGAAGATAGAGTCATGGCGGCTAGAGCCGGGACTCATTACTTGAGCGAGAAAACGGCGTCTGTTGCGATGCAGCGGGCGAAAATGAAGATGTCGGCCGTTGATGGCTTGATGGCAGCACGATTCGATCCATTAAGGACCGCGACAACCACGTAGAATCACTCATGGTTGGGCGCTCCTCAGTGCTGACTGCGAATCAGATGCTTAATCCATAGTAATTTTTCCAATAGGGCCCGAAACCAGAGCACTGCTGGTGTCCAATATTGCTAACGCCGGCCAGATCCAGGCTTGATTTCGAAGAAGATCATTAATGATATCGGTGGAATAAGGGCCGGGAAGTAGGTTGGCATGCATCTGACACTTGCGGCTTCGCCGCGCGGAAGCCTTAATCTACTTCTCTCAAAGGGACTGGAATAGGTCGAGCCGAGCCAGAAACCCGATGCCACGTGTCGGCTGTCACCACCACTGCAATATTGCGCTATAAAGCGGGCGCTTACGGCGATCTAATCCAGGTGAATGAGCATGAGAGCCCGGCAATCCTCTCGCGCTTCTGGACTGCCGGTTCGGCTCCAAACAGCGCGTTTGAAATAGGGCAGAAGGTCACAGAAACGTGTCTTTGCCGCATGAAAAATTAAAAATTTTGGATGCAGTCGAGGTGGCATGTTGACACACCTGATCAAGCGGTCAATAAGCCGGTCAGCGACGAAAAGCGTTGGAAATTGCCTCTCATCAATTGGGCGAGGGGTAAGCAAATCCGATTATTTTTTCGCAAACAATTAGGGCAAGAGCGCCGAATAAAGAGGCGCATCTGAGCTTACTCGAGAGGAATGCATATGGGTGACGAACAAGTCGTAACTCGTGAGATTAGGGACAATCTTGCGATCATCACGTTGAATCGTCCTGAGAAGCGCAACGCGCTAGCCAAGTCTATTTTTGTTGGACTGCAAGAAGCTTTCACCGACATTCCCGAGAGTGTCGACGTCGTGATCCTTACTGGCAATGGCGATCACTTCTGCGCCGGGCTTGATCTCGCCGAATATAAGATGAGCCCTGCCTATGAAGGGATGCTCTATTCGCGCTGGGGTCACAAACTATTTGATTCTATCCAGTATTGCGGACGACCCGTCATTGCTGCGATGCATGGCGCGGTAATTGGCGGCGGGCTTGAGCTCGCATCCTGCGCGCATATCCGGATCGCTGATCAGACCACTTTCTATCAGCTCCCAGAAGGACGGCGCGGGATATTCCTGGGCGGCGGCGGCACGGTGCGGATCGCACGGCTGATCGGGGTCGGCAGATTGACGGAAATAATGCTGACTGGCCGTCGGATCGAAGTCGATAAAGGGGAGCAGCTCGGGCTTTCGCACTATGTGGTGGAGCCGGGCAAATCGATGGAGACCGCGCTGGAAATTGCCGAGAACGTGGCCGCTAACGCGAAGATCTCCAACTACATGATGCTCAACGCGCTCAGCATGATTGAAGATATGCCAGCGCAAGCCGGGTTGTTCACCGAAGCGGTCGCACAGGCCCTGACGCTGACTTCGCCGGATGCGCAGAAGGGCATAGATGCCTTCCTGACGCGCAATAAGTAGCAGGAACTGCCCCCGAAAATTTCAGGAGCAGGTCGGAATGCGCATGTCGCAGCCAACAAAACACAAAGGGAGAGCTCGCTATGGCGCTGCGTGATAATGCAATCGTCGCTTATGCCGAGGCCAAGCACGAGATGCGTAGTGGTCGGGATGTTTGGGACTATGCAGGCGAGATACTGGATGCGCTTCTGGAACGTTCCGGACTGGAACGCTCGGAGATCGACGGGGTAGTTTTTACACCGTCGGCAACTGGCGCCAAGACGCCTATGTGGTCCCAGTCCAGCCTCGATTATCTCGGGCTGGAGACCAATTTCACAGACACGACTGATCTGGGTGGATGCTCTGCCACAGGCGGCATTGCGCGCGCCGCAGCGGCGATTGATGCAGGATATTGCGAAACGGTCGTTCTGATCAACGCAGATACGCCGAGCAGCGAAGACAATCTGATCATGCGGTCGTTCCATCATGAATGGGCCGATCCGGAAGGTTTGCTTGGCCCGCCGGGCGCTTTCGGCCTGCTTTCGCGCCGTTATGACCATCTCTACGGACTCGATTTCGAGGCGTTGGGGAAGATGGCGGTAGTTCAGCGCGAACACGCCGTGCTTAACCCCAATGCAGTCGAGAAGCTGCGCCAGCCGATCACCGTTGAGGATTATCTCAATTCGCGGATGATCGCCGATCCGCTGCGTCTGCTTGACTGCGTGATGATGTGCGATGGCGGTAGCGGCTTCGTGATGATGAGCAAGAAGCGAGCCAAAGAGAAGGGCTATTCGCGCTTCGTCGTTCCGACCGGCTATGGTGAAAGAACCAATTACAAGCTGTCGCAGAACGATCTCGAGCCTACCGAGTCCGGCCACCGGGCAGCGGGTGAGAAGGCGTTCAAGCAAGCAGGGATTAAGCCGGGCGACGTCGGTTCGTTTCATCCATATGATGATTTCTTGATCGCGATGATGATCCAGTTCGAAATGCTCGGATTCTGCAAGCCCGGGCAGGGTGGCGCTTTCATTCAGGAGACTGATCTGCGCTTCGACGGCGATTTGCCGCTCAACACCAGCGGGGGCCAGATTTCCGCCGGTCAGCCGGGGCTCGCCGGAGGCGGTACCAATCTTGTCGAAGCGGTCCGTCAGCTTTTCGGCGAAGGCGGCGACCGGCAGGTGAAGAACACATCCAACGCCCTTGTCACCGGCATTGGCTGGATTCCCTACGGACGCAATTGGGGAAGCAGCACTGCCCTCGTCCTCACTCCAGACGCTTGAGGTCCATTATGAGCAAGCAAGCCAACGACACGCTTTCGGTTCCACGCGATCCGATCAACCACGCCAATTTCAGCATGCCTTTCTGGGAAGGCACGCGCGACAAGAAAGTGATGGTGCAATATTGTCCCCGCACCAGCCAGTATCAGTGGTTCCCGCGTCCCGTCAGCCTCTTTACCGCCCGCCGCGATCTGGAATGGCGCGAAGTCTCCGGCCACGGCAAGATCTTCAGCTATACGATCGCCAATATCGGCAACGGCCCATTTCGTGGACATGAGCCCTATCTGATCGCTCTCGTCCAGCTCGACGAAGGCGTCAACATCATGGCCAACATCGTCAAATGTGACCTGGATGAGATTGAAATCGACATGGAGGTCGTGCCCTTCTGGGCGCCGTTGGACGACGGCACAAATTTGCTGATGTTCCAGCCTGCTGACGGCTGAAGCCGCGCAACGGCGAGAAGACAAAAAGAAAAAAGAGTAAAAGGAAAGAGGATACAGTGGTAGAAAAGACCCAGGGAAACCGGACGAATACGCCATCGACCTTACGAACGGCGGGCATCGAACACATGATGCGACCGCGTTCGGTCGCGATCATCGGCATGTCATCAAAGCCAGGCACCCCGAGCCACACCGTGCTGAAGAACCTGCAGAACAGCGGGTTCAAGACCGAGATTCACCTGGTCGGCCGCAGTGGCGGCGAAGTTGAAGGCATTCCCTGCCTTACCTCCATCGATCAACTGCCAGAAGGTGTCGATCTCGCTATATTGATCACGCCTGCAGAAACAGTGCGTGATACGGTCGAGGCTTGCATCGCGCGCGGCGTCAAGAGCGCAGTCTGCTTCTCTTCGGGCTTCGCCGAAACCGGTGAGGAAGGTCGTAACGAACAGGAAGAAATCGGCCGTATCGCGCGTGAGAGCGGCTTCCCGCTGGTCGGCCCCAACTGTGTTGGCTATTTCAACTATGTAGACGCCTTTTCTGTGATGCTGGTGCCGACTGAGCTCCAGCTGTCCGACGATAGTGACCGCCCCGGCGTGGCGATCGTTTGCCAGAGCGGTGGTATCGGACACCATATCGCCTACACTCTGCAACAGCGCGGCGTAAACGTTTCCTATATGGTGACCACCGGCAATGAAGCGCATCTTGGTATTGCCGACCTCGTTGGCTTCTTCCTCGCCGATGAAAGCACCGCAGCGGTGGTATGCTATGCCGAGCAGATTCGCCGTCCGGCCGACATGCTGGCAGTGGCCAAGCTCGCCCGCGATCACGGCAAGAAGATCCTGCTGCTCCATCCTGGCAAGAGCGCCAAGGCGCAGGCTGCAACCGCCTCACACACCGGGGCGCTGACCGGCGATTACAAGGTTATGCGTACCTTGCTCGAAGACTCTGGCATTGTGATGGTCGATGCACTCGAAGAACTGATCGACGTCTCGCAAATTCTTACTCGTTATCCGGAGCATAACGGTGAGGGACTCGGCGTTGTTACCATGTCGGGTGCACTGTGCGGGATTGCATTGGATTACGCAGCCGAGATCGGCATCGAGATCCCGGCAATGTCGACAGAGACCGTTGACAGCCTCAAGGGTAAACTTCCCGACTTTACGCCGCCGCGTAACCCGTTGGACATGGGCACCCTGCCGGCCTGGCAGCCCGATTTGCTGCGCGTCGGTGCCGAAGCAGTGCTCGCTGATCCATCGGTCGGCAGTGTGATGATCTCTAACCCGTCAGTTGGCCTGCCGATTTCGTCCACATTTGCGACGATCGCGACCAAGCTGCCTGCGGACAAACCGCTCATATATGTCATCCATAGTGAGGATTGTGCGATCCCTGATGAGACGAGGGATATCCTGGCAGACAGCCAGATGGTGTTGATGCGCTCGCCGGAGCGCGCAATGCGCGCGCTGTCGGTGCTAACCCGCCACGCGAAGCAGCGGCGCGACTGGAGTGAGCCGAAAGCACCGGAGCCATTCGCCGATCTACCCGCGCTCGGCAGTGGCACCCAGCCCGAATGGTTGGGCAAGCAGATTCTTGCGAAGATCGGCATTGCGGTGCCCGAAGGCGGCCTCGCCAAGTCGGCCGATGAAGCGGTCGAGATCGCCTCGAAGGTTGGCTATCCTGTCGCGCTCAAGGCGCAAGCTGCAACGCTTGCCCATAAGAGCGACGTTGGCGGCGTGCTGCTCAACATCGCTGATGAAGCTGCGTTGCGCAGCAAATGGAGCGAGCTCTACGCGAATATTGAACGCGCAAAGCCGGGCTTCGTGCTCGACGGTGCTCTGGTCGAGAAGATGGGCGAGCGCGGCGTCGAATTGGTTGTTGGCGCGCGTCGTGATCCATCCTGGGGTCCGGTTCTGCTGGTTGGCATGGGCGGCGTCTGGATCGAAGCGCTGGGTGATGTCGCACTGCTTCCGGCACTCGCTTCCGAAAAGCAGATCATCAAGGCGCTGAACGGTCTCAAGAGCGCGAAACTGCTCCGCGGTTTCCGTGGTAGCCCGCCGGTAGATGTTGCTGCTGTGGCGCATGTTGCTGCGCAGGTTGGGCGGCAGATTGCGACCACTCCGGAAATAACCGAGATCGATGTCAACCCATTGGTAGCCTACGGCGAGGGGAAGGGCGTTGTTGCCCTAGATGCCCTGATAGTCACGGAGTGAGCACGCCGAATTATATTTCTGTTCTCGCCAAAGCCGAGGAGATACACATTTCATGCTGAGCTACGAACCACCAGTCGACGAATATATGTTCCTGTTCAAGGAGCTGGTCGACCTCGACAAGCACCGCCATCTTCGCGGCTTCGCCGATCTCGACATTGATGTCGTCGAAGCTGTGCTCACAGAAGCAGGCAAGCTTGCGCGTGAAGTCATGCTTCCGCTCAATGCTGTTGCTGACCGCGAAGGTTGCACTCGCCACCCTGATGGCAGCGTCACCACGCCAACCGGCTTTGGCGACGCCTATCGCGCTTATGCAGAGGGCGGCTGGGCCGGTCTTGCTGCGCCAGAGCAATATGGCGGGCAGGATTTCCCGAAAACCTTCGCTACTGCAGTGATGGAATTCAGGAGCGCCTCCAACCAGTCGTTCGACATGTACACGGGCTGGGGCGATAGCATTGCCGAGATATTGATGGCGCATGGCACTCCTGAGCAATGCGAGACCTATCTTACCCGGCTGATTACAGGTGAATGGGGCGCGACAATGGGGCTGACTGAGCCGCATTGCGGAACCGACGTTGGTTTGCTGCGCACCCGCGCGACACCTCAGCCGGACGGTAGCTACAAGATTACCGGTACCAAGATCTTCAATTCGGGCGGAGAACACGACCTCACCGACAACATCATCCATTTCGTGCTTGCCCGCATTGATGGCGATGCGCCTGGAAGTAAGGGCATCTCGCTCTTCCTGATGCCGAAGAACCTGCCAAGCGAGAACGGGGAGTTTGATCAACGCAATGCTGTGTCGTGCGGCTCGATCGAGCACAAGATGGGGCTGAATGGCAGCGCCACCTGTGTCATGAACTATGACGAAGCGAAGGCTTGGCTAGTGGGTGAGCCCCGGCATGGTCTCATGGGCATGTTCAAGCTGATGAACGCGATCCGGCGACGCACTGGCACGATGGCAGTGGGTGTTTCGGAACTGGCGACCCAGAATGCAGTAGCTTACACCAAGGAACGGCTCCAGGGCCGCTCGCTTTCCGGACCGAAGCAGCCGGAAGCGATGGCTGATCCGCTGATCGTTCAGCCAGATGTCCGACGCACGCTGATGAAGCTCAAGAGCTTTAACGAAGGTGCGCGCGCCTTGCTGGTCTGGTCGGGCCTGATCGCCGATGTCGTTGACCGGGCGCCTGATAAGGCGGAGGCCGCCGCTGCTGAGGAGCGGCTTGCGCTGATTACGCCGGTCATCAAGGCCTATCTGAGCGACGAGGGCTTTGATAATGCGGTGAGTGCGCAGCAGATGTTTGGTGGCCATGGTTACGTGGCAGAGACCGGCATCGAGCAGCTCGTGCGTGACTGTCGAATGCTTGCGATCGCTGAAGGCGCTAATGGAGTGCAGGGCGTCGATCTGGTGCTGCGCAAACTTGGTCAGAACAAGGGCCAGGCGGCGTTCGATCTGATCGATGAGATTGGCACGCAGATCCAGACCAATCGCAATTCGACACCCTCGCTGTCGCTGGTTGATGCGATGGATCGTGCGATTGATGATATGCGGGAGGCAACGACCCATCTGGTAGAACTTGGCGGTCGGGATCGTGAAGCTGCTTGTACTGGCGCGACGGATTACATCCATCTGACAGGCCTGGTACTGATTGGTTACATGTGGCTCCGCCTTGCGAATGCCGCAACACGACAGATCGAAGAAGGCAAAGACGAGAGCGGCGAAATGGCGGCCAAGCTGATGCGGGCGCGTTTCTTCGCCGAGCGCATGCTGCCGGAAACCTCGCTTCGTCTCACCCGCATCAAGGCGAGTGCAGACAATGTGATGGCCCTGGAAGAACAATGCTTCTGAGGCCCGGAGTGATGGCGGCGGGGCTGACGTCTCTCGCATGGAGTGGAAGTACATGACGCTTGATCTGCGCGACCGCGTCGCGATCGTCACAGGTGGCAGCGCCGGTCTCGGGCGTAGCCATGCGCTGCTGCTCGCAAAGCGCGGTGCCAAGGTGGTGGTCAACGGCCGCAATCGGGCACGGGTCGATACGGTAGTGGAGGAGATACGCAGCGCAGGTGGGGAAGCCGTCGCCAGCTATGACAGCGTCGAACGGGCCGAAGGCGCGGAAGCGATCGTCGCAACTGCGATCGCAACCTATGACAAGGTTGATATCCTGGTAAACAATGCCGGTTTCCTCCGCGATCGCAGCTTTCTCAAGGCGGAACTTGAGGACGTTGAAGCTGTGATCCGCGTGCATCTGCTGGGTACGATCAATTGCAGCAAGGCGGTCTGGCCGTTGATGAACGAGCAGGCTTACGGCCGGATCGTGATGACAACTTCAATGGCTGCAACGTCGGGCAATTTCGGGCAATGCGCTTATGGTGCAGCAAAGGCCGGAGTGCTCGGCCTGATGAACTGCCTTTCGCTCGAAGGTCGCAAGCGCAACGTGCTGGTGAATGCGATCTCGCCGGTTGCGGCAACGGGAATGACTGAAGGCATGTTCGACGAGGACACGGCAGAAGCGTTCCGTTCTGAACTGGTATCTCCCGCTGTCGCCTGGTTGGCGAGCGAACGCTGCGACGTCAGCGGGCACACCTTTACCGCAGGTGGCGGCGCATTTGGCCGGATTCACTATTTCGAGACAGCGGGCGTCCGCTTCGGAAATGAAGAACCGGCCACGGTGGAGGCTTTCGACGCCCAATTCCAAGCGATAGATTCTCTTATCGGTGCCGAGGAGTGCGAGATCGGATCAAGAATGCGCGCTGCTTTTCCGTCCTAAACAACACTGACGAACGAAGACCAAAACTAAAAGATTATAAAAACCAAAAGAATAGAATGAGGGGAATGCCAATGTTTATGAGACGACTTCCGAAATGGGCTCTGCTGTCCTGTACTGCTGCGATCGCAACTCCTGCGTTTGCCCAGACCGACCCGGCAGATGCTGCTCCTGAACCGACACAGAACCAAGCGAGTGAGCCCGTCAGGCAGACCGGCGGACTCGAAGAAATCGTGGTGACTGCAACTCGCCGCGAAGAGCGTTTGCAGAACATTCCCGTCACCGTCAGCGCCGTCACCGCGAGCACTCTGGGCAACGCAGGCGTTGTTGAGGTGCGCGACCTCACCAAGGTCGTTCCCGGCTTTAACGGCGCGCGTAATCTCAGCGCCATGCTGCCCACGATCCGTGGCGTCGGGTCAAGCGGTGTCACCGTCGGCGATGAAGCCAATGTCGCTACCTATATCGACGGTATCTATCAGGCCGATCCATTCTCGACCACGGTGGAATTGGTCGAGGTTGAACGAGTCGAGGTTCTCAAGGGTCCGCAAGGCACGGTGTTTGGCCGCAATGCCACAGGCGGTCTGATCAATGTGATCACGCCCGATCCTGAATTTACGACGCGTGGCCGGATCACTGCAAAATATGGTCGGATGCGCGGCGATGCGAATGACTATGATTTGCGGGCCTACGTCACCGGAGGGTTAACCGATAAGATCGCTGCCGATTTTGCTGCGCTTTATCGCGAGAACGATGGCTATGCGGATGATTTGGTCAACGGTGGCCATACCGGCGCCGCAAGGGTGATCGACATACGCAGCAAATTGCTGTTCGAACCGAGCATGAGTTCGCGAATTATCGTGACCGCCCAATTTGCCGATTCCAATTCGGAGCCGACAAACCAGCCTTTTAACGGCAACACTGCTGGACGGACTGATCCGCCACTCACGCCAGGCGGTGACCCGATCCCGGTGCCGAATGTGATCGTACCTACCGAACCTTGGCAGACTTCGCTGAGCTTGGAACCAGTCCTCGACTATACGCGCTACAATTTGTCAGTGCGCACTGAATTCGAGTTGGGCAATGTCAATCTTGAAACCTCGACAGGCTATTCGCGCTCTGAGAACCTTCAGGATATCGATTCCGACGCATCGAACATCTATCGTGGGGCAACCTTGTTGGACGATTCCAAAGTCGATGCATTTAGCCAGGAAATAAGGCTGCTTTCGGCAGGAAGCGGACGGCTCAACTGGATCATCGGCGCTTATGCCTTCCACCTGGACGGTGGTATGGGCCTCACACTTGTCGGCTCGCCGCGTTCGACAGTGGATACTACGTCCACTCTCCTCAGCCCCGAGGTGAAGACGACTTCCTTGGCGGGCTTCGCCGAAGGCACCTATGAAGTTACCGACAATTTCTTTGTGACTTTGGGCGGACGCTATTCGCATGAGGAACGTAAGTTCCGGCAGGCAGTAAACGGTGTGCCGTTGGTCGGGCCAACAACTCCCGGCTTCAATGAAGACGGCCTTGCGGAAATGTCATTCGGCAAATGGACTTATAAGGTCGCGCTTAGGTATAATTTTGCAGACGATGCGAATTTCTACGCAAGCTATGGTACAGGCTTCAAGAGCGGCGTCTTCAACGGCTTTGGCCTTTCCGGCATCGGGACCGATCCTGAAGAAATTGATGCTTGGGAAGTCGGCATGAAGGCAGAGCCGCTCCACTGGTTGCGCACCAATATCTCGGCATTCTATTATGATTATTCCGGGCTGCAGGTTACTGCTCGCGCACCTGGAGGGCTGGGCTTTCAGCTCCAGAATGCGGCATCTGCCGAGATCTATGGCGCTGAAATTGAAGTAACAGCCGCGCCGACCAACAATCTGCAGATCCGCACCGGCGCGGGATATACCCATGCCGATTATGAGGACTTCCCAGATTCTCCGCTGTATATACCTTTGCCGGGCGGCGGTAATCTCCAGACCTCGACCGACGCGTCAGGCAATCAGATGGCCCGTTCACCGCGCTTCACAGCCAATATCGGGTTTGATTGGGGTGCGGATCTCGCGGAAGGCCGTCTTGGGGTGACGGGCAATGTGTTCCATAGTTCCAAGGTCTATCACGATTTCGCCAATACGCTGGTGCAGGAAGCCTATGAGTTGGCGAGTGGCGAAATCAGCTGGACGACGCCCGACGAGAACTTGCGGTTCTTCCTGTGGGGCACCAACCTTACCAATGCGAAGGTCGCACAACAGATTTCGCCGGGTGGGCTCGGGACCTATATTGTTTACGAACGGCCGAGGCGGTTGGGAATTGGCGCCCAGCTTAACTTCTAACCCTATCTGGTTTTGAAACAGGAAAGGGCGGGTGTCACCAGCACCCGCCCTTTCTCTTATGTTTTGGCGCGCTTGATCAGCCGAGCAAGGCCCGCGTCTCTTCGCGCCCTCACCGCTCGTGGGGGGCGTGTTCTGGATAGGTGCTCAAATTTGCTGGGCAGACCCGACATCCATTCCGAAGTAGCGCTTGGGCTAGTGCCCTGACATGCGGTCTATGACGGTTGACGCCGTAACGACCTGGGGCCATCGCAAGAGCGTTGATATTGACTCTCGATTGTCTCCCTGCTGCACGAAGCATCCGTAGAGAGGCGAGAGTCGCGTTGGGTGGCGCATGCGTTTTGTTTCTATCCGTCTGGCCTAATTTGAGAGTAGTCACCGTGGCCAATGCCAAATGGTAAATCTCAATCTTGTCCTGCATGAGATTTTGGATCGTAAGGCCAAAGCAAGACTGCGTCGTACCCTTCGTCCAGCTGCGTTAATCGGCGGAGGCCGGATTGAGCGAGACGGCCGAGAAATGCTCGACTTCTCGAGCAATGATTACCTTGGTCTAGCACGCCATCCCCTTCTGGCAGAACGCGCATGCGAATGGGCATCGCGCATGGGCAGCGGCAGTGGCGCATCGCGCCTGGTGACAGGCACGCATGACGCACATCTCATGCTTGAGAAGAAGATCGCGCAGTTCAAGGGGACCGAGGCGGCGTTGATCTTTGCTTCCGGGTGGCAGGCAAATGCGGCTGTGATTCCGGCATTGCTGGCTGCATTCCCCGGGGCGAAAGTCTTCACCGATCGGCTAATCCACGCAAGCATGCATGCTGGATGCAGGTTAGCGGGCACTCCGCAGACCCGCTCTGCCCACAATGATATGACTGCGCTGGAAAAACTGTTGGCCGAAAGCGTGGCGGCGCCAGCACGAATCATCCTGACGGAGACTGTGTTCAGCATGGATGGGGACCGGGCCAATATGGCCGAGCTCGCCCGGCTTGCGCGTGAATACGATGTGCTTCTCTATGTGGATGAGGCGCATGCGACCGGCGTGCTTGGCCCCGGAGGCGCAGGGTTGTCGGCAAGTGTGCCGGGCGGGGCCGACGTGACGATGGGCACTTTCAGCAAGGCGCTGGGCGGGTTCGGGGCTTATGTCGCCGGTTCGCGGGTGCTGATCGATTATCTCGTCAACACCAGCAGCGGATTCATCTATACGACCGCATTGCCGCCGGCCGTGTTGGGCGCGATTGATGCCGCACTTGACCTTGTCCCAGAAATGGATGCGGAGCGTGCGCACCTTGCCGCACTGGGTGATCGGCTGCGCAAAGGCCTGACCTCGCGCGGTTTCGACGTTTGCAGGTCAAGCACACAGATAGTTCCCGCGGTGATCGGCGAAGCGGAAGACGCGCTGGCGCTGTCGGACCGATTAGAAAGGCACGGCATGATTGCATCTGCCATTCGCCCACCAACTGTGCCCAAGGGGACGAGCCGCTTGCGCCTTGCCCTGCGTGCGGCGCATGGGGAGGATGATATCGACGCCCTGCTTACGGCGATTGGCGAGAAGACGTGACGGCTACGCTGCTGTTCATGCATGGCTGGGGCTTCGATGGGTCGATCTGGTCAGATGTCATGCGCCACCTTCACGGGTTTGACTGCCATATTGGCGACCGGGGTTATTTCGGTGCGCCTGGTGAATTGCGCGCCGAAGGCTCCTGCATCGTCGTGGGGCACAGCCTCGGGGTGATGCATTGGCTTGCTGACCTGCCTGCCGATTGCATTGGTCTGGTGGCGGTCAACGGCTTTGACCGTTTCGTGGAAGGTGATGGTTTTCCGGGAGTCCCTCGCCGCCCGCTGGAGCGGATGATCGCGCGACTACCACTGGATCCAGTGCAGAGCGTGGCCGATTTTCGTATCCGCTGCGGGGCCGGGGATAAGGCGGGTGAGCCAGTGGTTGACACATTGCTGTCCGATCTCGAACTGCTGCGCGACGGAGATTATCGTGATCGTATTTGCGCGATTCCGGCCATGTCACTGCAAGGTGTTGATGATCCATTATTGCCGCGGGACATGCGAGAGGCGGTCTTCGCAAAGGCGAGTAACCTGACGCGCATGGCTTGCGGGACGGCAGGCCACCTACTTCCAAGTGAAGCACCTGAATGGACAGCTTCGGCCATCGCCGATTTCGCAAGGGCTGTGGCATGAACGTGAAGGAACGCGACCTCATTGGCGCGGCTTTCGGATCGGCCAGTGACTATGATCGCAATGCGCGGTTCCAACACGATGTGGCCTGCGACCTTGCAACCCGTATTTCCGCGCTCGATCTGCCACCGAACCCGCGAATCCTGGAAATCGGATGTGGAACGGGATTTCTTACGCAAGCCCTTATCGCTGCAGGCGTGGGCGGAGAATGGCTCGTCACTGACATTGCGCCCGGCATGATCGAACGCTGCAAGGCGCGCTTGGGGGAAACCCCGAAGCGCCGCTTCGCAGTTTTGGATGGCGAGTACGGGCTGCCTGAAAGGGGCAGTTTTGATCTCGTGTGTTCAAACCTCGCGATGCAGTGGTTCGACAATCAGGATCTGTCGATCGGTCGCATGCTGAATAGCCTGCGCCCCGGCGGGCATTGCCTGTTCACGACGCTGGGCGCGGGCACTTTTGCCGAATGGGCGGAAGCGCATGCGGCACAGGGGCTTAAAGTCGGCACGCGCCGCTTCGCTTCGCTTGCGGAGCTGGAGGCCCTGCACGTCCGCACCCGCGTCGGTGATCTAATTGTCCAGAAGCACGTCGAACAGCATGAAAATGCGCTGGCTTTTCTGCGCAGCCTCCGCGCCATCGGGGCAGGCACGCCGCAATCGACGCATCGACCACTCGGCCCTGCAGAGATGCGCCGGGTTATGGCGCGGTTCGAAGATCAAGGCGCTGCTGTGACTTATGAGGTCGTTTTCGGACATTTCCGCAGAAGTCTCGCGTGAATTCCACGATCCCATAGGCACGTCAGGGCCCTTCATTGAATTGGGAGCGGGAATACACGCGATTGTCTGCGCTGGTCGGCTATCTTCTGCTTGCAACACAAGAGCGGGCACGACAGGCATGCATCATTGGCGATCCGTCAGAAACCGATGCCAAGCCTTAGACCGACCCTGGCGTCAGGTGCATCTTCGGTAAGGCCTGCACTGCCATCTACGCCCAGCCGCAGCTTTGGCGCCAGGTTGGTACCGAAACCGATCCCCACGCTTTGCCTGTCGCCAATGTCATCGGTCGCAGACTGGTTATAGCTGTAGGAAAGAGTGATCGCGCTCGTTTCCCCGACCAGGAACTGGCTGCCGGCAGAGCCCGACAGTGTATTGCGCACGTCGAAACCTTCAGGCTCACCGATTATCGTGTATCCGGCGCTGATGAATGGCACGACTGAACCCAGACGCTTGGAAAGTTCTCCCGATACGCCAAAATCGAACTCACCCGTGCCAAGACCCGTCCGGCTTGATGCAGTGGGCACTTTGACCGCGGTGGAGATAAAGGCATCGACTGCATCCACAGGAAGCAGATAACCAGCCTGTATCGCGAGATCGCCAATCCCTTCGCGTTCAACTTGCGTCGTTTGTGAGGTTGGCGATGCGAAAAGCGATGAACCTAACAGGCCACCGCCGCTGACGATCAATTCCTCTGGCGCGGTGGTGACGACATAGGGAATGGAGGCGGAGATTGAAAACCGGCCATTTCTGGCGGCAACACCGATGCTTGCGGCCTTGGTTTCATAATCCTGTCCGTCGATGTCTCCGGAAGAATAATGCACCCCTGTCAAAACCGAAAATTCAGTTTCGCTCTGGCTTACTTCCTCGCCCTCCATTGGGACCTCCTGTGCAAAGGAAGGCACAGCAAAGCACGACAAGAGAAGAAAATATTTCGCGATACGCATCAGGTGTTGGCTCCATAACTTTGGCGCGGTCAAACCCGGCCATTCCGTCCATTAAACGGACGGCAATGCAGGTTTCATCCATGCGAACGCGGATTTTTTGAAAATTGGTAATGGGAGACAGTAGTCTTCACTGGCGCCAGATTATTCCTTCGTAGCGCCGCCTAGCTGAGATGACCTGCAATCGCTCAATCAGCTTGATACAGGGCAGGGCGCCTTGGCCAAACCTTCAGGGTAAGTCTGACATTTATCGCGAATTGGCGAGTAGACTGACGTTCAGACGCTGGAGAATACCGTCTGGATCGTCTCGCTCAACATTTCATCGCTGAACGGTTTTTCCAGACGCGCAGCAATATGTTCTTTTGCGCCTTCAGGCATCTCTGCATATCCGCTGGCAAGAACGATAGGCATTTGCGGACGCTTTTCGTGGATGGCGTGCGCCAATTCCACGCCAGTCATATTGGGCATGGCCTGATCGGTGATAACAAGGTCGATATCGTCGCGTTCATCCAGCACTTGCAGGGCTGATGCGCCAGAGCCAGCCTCAATCACCTCGTGACCGAGATCTTCAAGCAAGGCGACCGTGCCGAACAAAACCAGTGCATCATCATCGACTGCCAATATCACCAGCGGGCGCGCTTCTTCAGTGCTGGTTTCTGCTGCACTATGCATCTGACCATCTGTCCCTTCCGAAGAATTGCTGGCAACCGGCAAGAATATCTCAGCGGTTGTGCCTTTGCCTGGCTCACTCTGCAAACGGAACAAGCCGTTAGACTGGGTTGCCAGCCCGTGCACCATCGACAGCCCAAGTCCCGTACCCTTGCCCACGCCCTTTGTGGTAAAGAACGGTTCTGTCGCCTTGGCAAGTGTGTTGGCATCCATGCCGGGGCCATCATCTTCCACGGCGATGCGCACATAATTGCCGTTTGACAGCCCAGGCGTACCGTTCATGTCGACGCATTCGAGAGCGATGTGCATATGGCCTTGCCCCTCCATCGCGTCGCGCGCATTCACCGCAAGGTTGAGGATCGCCATTTCCAGCTGATTGGCATCGACCAGCGCATCGGCAACACGCGGTGCTATGTGGAGGGTGATGTCGATTTGCGGACCGATGGAGCGTTCCAGCAAATCGCGCATTCCCGGGAGCAATCGGGCCAGATCAACCGGTCGTGTGTCCAGTTCCTGCTTGCGAGCAAATGCCAGCATCCGCTGTGTCAGGATTGCACCCCGTTCAGTCCCCGCCAGGGCATTGTCGAGGAAGCTGCGTGCGCGGCTGTCATCTTCGGGAATGCGACGACGCAGTAGTTCCAGACTGGATTTGATAGCCATGAGAAGATTGTTGAAGTCATGCGCAATGCCGCCCGTCAACTGGCCAATGGTTTCCAGCTTCTGACTTTGTCGTAACTGCGCTTCGGCGGCATCACGTTCAGCTTCGATCTTCTTGTGTTCGGTCAGGTCGACAACCGATGCCATGACCCGTTCTACCTCGCCTTTTTCATTGCGAGTTGCGCGCGCAGAAATCTGCACATCGGCGATTTCGCCATTTTTCCTGACCACGCGATACGGCAAGTCATAAACGACGCCTTCTCTGGCGACGCGCTCACGGAAGGAGCCACGGTGATCATCCAGACTTTCTGGGGCGACAAAATCGGAGGCCAGCCTGCCAAGAACGTCCTCGGCACGCTCAAAGCCCATAAAACTCAACCATCTGTCACTCACGCTGATAAGGCGGCCTTCATGATCAAGCGAATGTAGCAGCACCGGCGTCTTGCGGTATAGATCGGCAAGTTCCTGCGTGCGTTCGGCGACCGCACGCTCAAGCACATCGCGCGACTGCGTGAGCTTTTCCCGCACGCGGATCAGTTCATCGATGTCGGTGCAACTGCCATACCAGCGAATAATATTATCATCGTCATCGCGAACGGCCTTCGCCTTGCCGAGCACCCAGCGATATTTGCCGGTATGATGGCGCAACCTGTATTCGATCTCGTATGGTTCGCCGGTCTCTAGTGAATGCCGCCATCGTTTCCATGCGCGGTCCTGGTCATCAGGATGGAATACACCATTCCATTCCTCCCCATCGGTTGATCCACGCGGGACCCCGGTAAATTCGTACCAGCGATCATTATAATAGTCGTGAAACCCATCAGGCTGAGTCGACCAGATCATGTTATCTACTGAGTTGGCGATCGCATGCAGGCGGTGTTCGCTTTCGGCGAGTTCCTTTTCTCGCTTGTGCAATTCCTCAAGGCGGTGACGCGCTTCGAACTGCCGCTGCCTTGCTTTCAGGGCAGACCGAGTCGCGCGAAGAATGTCATCCCTATGCAGCGGACGTGCCAGCAATACGACGTTGCCGAGAGCATTGATGCGTTGTTCTTCAGCTGCACAACGCTGGGTGTTCATCCCATTTGTCAGGACAATGAAAGGAATATCCGACCAGGTCGGCTGTTCTTTGAGCGCCGCGACCAGGCTGGGCAATCCAACCTCAGCCAATGCCTCCTCGGCGACAAGAGCGACGCCAATAAGCTCGCGCACCAATACGGCCAGTTCGTCAACACTGCGCGCGTTGACCACATCGATGCCCTGATCCTCAAGCAGGCTCCTGGCGACGAGTGCATCGCGCCCGCGCGGAGCCAGAATGGCCACCGACGAGCCGTATTTTGTGCCGGGCATGTCTTCAGGCGTCTTTCAATAAAGGCTCGTCTCCAGACGAGAAACGAGGATTGCCGCTCAGTATTTGCTCGAAATCTGTCAGCGGTTCACCAATCCGAATGCCTGATGCGTCAATCTTGAATTCCCGGATCGTGCGCTCGTGATCGGTGGTGCGTGTCTTAATGACGGCCATGGATTTCTTGACAGTGCCCTTGGCTTCAAAAAAGCGCAGCATCATCACATTATCGGCAAGATAGCTGACATCCAGATCCGTTCGCAGGTCGCCGGTAACTCCGTGCAGTCCGAGGATCATGATGGACACAATCCCCTGCTGGCTGAGATAGCTCAACAATTCATGCATCTGTAAAACGAGGAAATTGTCGCTTGGCATGGCATGAAGGTAGGCGTTGAGGCTATCGATAATGACCATCTCTGCATTGTCTTGTTCGACCGAAGTCTGGATGGCCCCTGCAAATTCGCCAGGAGATAGCTCCGCAGGGTCAATCTGGCGCAGGTTCAACTGGCCGTTGTCGATATAGGGCTGCAAATCCATGCCAAGGTTTTCAGATCGCTTCATCAAGGTCGCAAGCCGCTCATCGAACAGATAATAGGCAGCGTGCTTTCCGCGTTCGAGCGCAGATATCAGGCAGCGGATAGCGGTGGTGGTTTTGCCAACGCCGGCAGGGCCGGTAAGTAGGGTGTTGGTGCCAGGTGGCAGGCCGCCGCCCAGCAAGGCGTCCAATTCTTCCAGCCCCGTCGTTACTGGTTCTGCATCAAAATCACGATGATGTTCCGACGCAACAAGACGCGGGTAGACGCACAGTCCGCCTCTCTGGATGGTAAAATCGTGATAGCCGCCGCGATAGTCGAGGCCGCGCATCTTGATGACGCGCAGCCGCCGGCGTTCAGCGCCGAAATCATTTGCATTCTGTTCCAGCGAGATGACGCCATGCGCGATGCTGTGCAATTGCAGATCGCCCGGTTCAGCGGATTTGTCGTCGAGCATGAGTACAGTGCAGTTCCGCCTGGCGAAGAAATGTTTCAGAGCCAAAATCTGTCGCCGGTAGCGCAAGGGGTTTTGTGCCAACAGCCGGAGTTCGGAAAGGCTATCCACTACTACGCGGGTCGGGTTTGTCTTCTCAACCTGACTGATGACGCCTCTGACAGTCTCTCCCAATTCAAATTCGCTGGGATGGAGAAGGCTTTGCTCATTTTCGCTATTGAAACCGTCTTCGGCAACAAGTTCGAAAAGGTCTATCCCGTCAAGCGACAATCCATGTGATGCTGCGGCCGCGCGCAACTCGTCCGACGTTTCAGACAGGGTGATGTAAAGCCCGCTTTCACTCACCTCCTGCCCTTGAAGAAGAAAGTTTATTGCCAGCGTCGTCTTCCCGGCGCCGGGCGTGCCTTCGATCAGATGAAGCCGCTGCGAAGGCAAGCCACCGTTGAGAATATGATCGAGACCGGAAATCCCCGTAGGAAGGGCCTTGGGGCCGTGATCGCTGATTTCGCCAACCGAGTGCATTTATGATCCTTAAAACTACGCGCGTGTTAAATTTACGGATGGTCGGAGAGTAAGTTCCCCCTCTGCACCCGCGGCCTTGGCCACGTAAAAAGACACGAATCCCCGTCGCTGGACCAGAATATGCCCTGTTCCCATTTCCATGCTTCCAAGCAATTGAATTTGCTAGTAAAAAAAGAAGATCGTCAAGCATAGGTATTCACCATTCAAGCTCTAGCGATCAATGAGATGCTTGCGGCGATTGACCTCGTCAGCTCCATTTGCCACGTCTGCCGTTAATGATGGCCCAGAACCTACCGCTGCCGCCCGATATCCAAGCTATATCGGGGGAACGGCCCCTCGCGCTTTTCCTTGATTTTGACGGAACGCTTATCGACATCGCTCCGACGCCCGATGGCATCACCGTTCCGCCCGATCTGGCTGCGCGGCTAACCAGTCTCGCCGAACAGCTTGAAGGCCGCCTCGCACTGGTAAGCGGCCGTGCCATCCCGGATTTGCAAGACCATCTCGGTATTGTCGGAATTGCCTGTGCGGGATCGCATGGCAGCGATTGCCGCGCTGCCGATGGCACGCCCATTGGCGATGAACCTGATGCCTTGTCGGATGAGGTGCTTCACGAAGTTGGTGCCTTCGCCGCAGCCAATGGATTTGCGCTGGAAGACAAGCCACATGGCACAGCATTACATTACCGCGCCAATCCCGAATTGGAGGAACAAGGGCTGGCCTTCGCTCACGCGCTCGCTCTGCAGCATGGTCTTGCGGTGAAACGCGGCAAATGCGTGATCGAACTTGTGGCGCAGGGTGCCGACAAGGCTGGGGCTGTGCGAAATCTGATGCAATTTGCGCCTTTCGCCGGAGCGTTTCCGGTATTTGTCGGAGACGATATTACCGATGAAGACGGCATGCGTGCGGCAGTTGAAATGGGTGGATTTGGCATAGCGGTCGGGGACCGCCCTAGCGAAAATGCAGTTTATGCACTTGCGAACCCTGCTGCAGTGCAGCAATGGTTGCGTCTGTGAATATGTCGACAAAGAACGAGCATGCCAGCAGTCTTGAACTCTGGCCGATCGGAAATTGCCAGGTTTCCGGCCTGATAGACCGAAATGGCGCGCTGGTATGGGGCTGTGTCCCGCGCGTGGACGGTGATCCTGTATTCTGCGCGCTGATGAATGGTGATCAGCAGGATAGCGGGACATGGCGCTTTGAACTGGAGGGCCAGATCAGCGCTACACAAGAATATATCCGCAACACTCCCACCTTGCTGACACGCCTTGAAGCAGAGGATGGCAGCGCAGTTGAAATCCTAGATTTTTGCCCGCGTTTCGAACGTTCGGGCCGGATGTATCGCCCTGTGGCTTTCTCTCGTATCGTGCGCCCGGTAGCTGGCACGCCGCGAATGCGCGTCATACTGCGACCGATGAAGAATTATGGTGCCTCCCTGGCCGAGACTACCAATGGTACCAATCACATCCGCTATCTGGTCGGGCCTCAAGCCCTGCGCCTGTCTACCGATGCCCCTGTTGGCTATATTCTTGAAAACCATGCCTTCAGGGTTGAAGATGATACCCATTTTTTCCTCGGTCCCGATGAAGGATTTTTTGGCAATCTGCGCGAAGAAATTCGCTGGATGGAACAGGCCACACGCAAATATTGGCAGCTATGGTCGCGCGGGTTGGCCACGCCGTTTGAGTGGCAGGACGAGGTTATCCGTTGCGCCATCACCTTGAAGCTTTGCCAGCATGAGGAAACTGGCGCGATTGTCGCTGCGCTCACCACATCAATACCCGAAGCGCCCAATTCCGAGCGCAATTGGGATTATCGCTACTGCTGGATCCGCGATTCCTACTATACCGTACAGGCGCTCAACCGCCTGGGTGCTCTCGACGTGCTTGAGAAATATTTGCGCTATCTTCGCAATATCGTCGATTCGGCTAAAGGCGGACAGATCCAACCGTTATATTCCGTCATGGGCGAAAGCGAGCTGACCGAGACGACGGCAGCTAACCTTGCGGGCTATCGTGGCATGGGGCCGGTGCGCGTAGGCAATGCCGCATGGAAGCAGATCCAGCACGATTGTTACGGCCAGATTGTCCTCCCGACAGCGCAGGGTTTCCTCGACAAGAGACTGCTGCGCATCGCTGATGACCGTGATTTTGAAAGCTTGGAACAAGTCGGCGAAACGGCGTGGAAGATGCATGATCAGCCTGATGCCGGCCTATGGGAATTCCGCACGAGGCAAGAAGTGCACACCTACTCTGCGGTGATGAGCTGGGCCGCCTGCGACAGGTTATCCAATGTCGCGCATTACCTCGGCAAGCCGGACCGTGCGGAAATATGGCGAGAGCGGGCTGAAAAGATCCGTGCCACGATTGAGGCAAAGGCGTGGAAGGCGAATGGCGAGGGCGGTCATTACGGCGCCAGTTTTGAAAGCAATTACCTCGATGCCAGCCTGCTGCAATTGCTCGAACTGCGTTATATTGAACCGGAGGATGAGCGATTTATTGCCACCTTTGCTCAGATCGAACGTGATCTGCGGCGCGGCGAACATATGCTGCGTTATGCTGCGGAAGATGATTTCGGTGCGCCCGAAACGGCTTTCAATATCTGCACGTTCTGGCTGATCGAAGCGCTGGCGCTGATGGACCGCAAGGACGAAGCGCGCGAATTATTCACGACCATGCTCGACCATCGGACCGGATCGGGCCTGTTGTCCGAGGATATGGATTTCGAAACAGGCGAGCTGTGGGGCAACTTCCCCCAGACCTACTCTCTCGTTGGAACAATCAATTGTGTGGGACTTTTATCAAAAAGCTGGAACACAGTCCGATAAAGCCGGACAGTCAGGGATCAAATGCCACGACTAGTCGTCATTTCAAATCGCGTCGCAGTGCCCAAGGCCCGCGGGGTTCCAGGTGCGCAGGGCGGCTTGGCAGGCGCGCTGAATGCCTCGCTCAAATCGAATGGCGGGATCTGGTTCGGCTGGTCCGGACAGGAAGCTGAACATTTTACCGGCAGCATCAATTACGTCCGTTCTGATGAAGGTGTTACGACCGCCACGATCGATCTGGAACATCAGGATGTTGAGGAATATTACAACGGCTACGCCAATTCAACGCTGTGGCCATTGCTCCACTACAGAATCGATCTCACCAAATATGAGCGCGAGTTTGCCAAGGGATATGAACGAGTTAACGAACGTTTTGCGCAGAGCGTTCTGCCGCTTGTAGAGCCGGACGACCAAGTCTGGGTCCATGATTACCACCTGTTGCCATTGGGAGAACGCCTTCGTTCGCACGGGCTGAACAACAAGATCGGATTTTTTCTCCATACGCCTTGGCCGCCGACCAATCTCTTCGTTTCCCTGCCCTATCACGAGCGGCTCGTGCGCTCGATGCTGCATTATGATTTGCTGGGTTTCCAATGCGATGCATGGCTCGACAGTTTCCTGCATTATTGCTGGAAAGAGCTGGGGGCTACGGTGGATTATGACACTGGCGCCATCACGTTCGAGGGGCGGACAACAATCGCACGCGCCTATCCCATCGGCATCGATTTCGAATTTTTCACCGCCAAGGGTAATACTGGCGAGGCGAGACAGGCGCAGCAGCGGCTGCTATCTTCAACCCGCCACCGCGCTGCAATGATCGGCGTTGACAGGCTCGATTATTCGAAGGGCCTGCCAGAAAGGATGGAGGGCATTGCCCGATTTTTTGACCGATATCCGGAAAAGGCGCGTGATCTAGTATTCATCCAGATTGCGCCGCCCAGCCGCGAAGATATCGGCAGCTATCAGGACATTCGTGCCACGCTTGAGCAGAAGGCAGGGCAGATCAACGGGGCGCGTAGCGATGTGGACGTTGTGCCTATCCGCTATGTCAACCGGGGCTATAGCCAGGAAGAGCTTTACGGCTTTTACCGCGGTTCGAGAATCGGGCTGGTAACGCCGCTGCGTGATGGGATGAACCTCGTCGCCAAGGAATATGTCGCTGCCCAGGATCCCGATGACCCTGGGGTTCTCATCCTGTCTCGCTTTGCCGGCGCTGCACAACAGCTCGATTGTGATGGGGAGGGCGCGCTACTTATCAATCCGCACAGCGCCGATGATATTTCGCACAACATCCACATAGCGCTCGAGATGCCGCTTGCTGAACGCAAGGCGCGCTTTGACAAGATGATTACTTCTGTGCGCGAAGAAAACGTGCAGCGATGGGCCGAAAATTTCATTGGCGATCTTGCGTCGACAGGGTCCTAGGAGAACTATCTAGAGCGTGGCGAACAGTGCGCGCACCGCCATGATCAACAGGATCATGCTGCCGATGGCGAAAAGTGTCAGACGGATCGGAATTGTATTCACCATCGCCTGCCAAAATGAGTGAATGATACGCAGGCCGACATAGGCCCATGCAAGATAAAGATCATAGCTGCTGGTCCCGGAAATCGCCAAAATTACGCACACCACATAGAACACCGTAGGCTGTTCCATCAAATGATTGTAATTATGTGATTTCCACTGGATTTCAGCGGGGAGGACCCCGTCGAGATCACCACCTCTGCCGCCGCGCGATGTTTTTGGATCGAGGTTAAGCCTGGCAAGGGCAGGCAGCCGCGTCCCAGCCATCCAGAGAAGCATTATCATTGACCAGAGTGCGAGTGCTGCTGCCGGTGCCAGTATGGCCGTATTCATATCGTTAGCCCTCCTCCAAGGATCTGCCGAGGGTGGAAGGGGGTGATTGGATTGTCAATCATGGCCTATTACGCCCCTTCCAACACTTGCGCGAAGCTAGCAAGATCGACATTGCCGCCGGTCAGCATGATGACAGTTGCATCATCCAATTTGACCTTGCCCGCCAGCACTGCTGCAAGGGCCGCCGCGCCGCCCGGCTCAACCACAAGTCGGAGCTGTGCGAAAGCGAACCGCTGGGCAGCGACAATTTCTTCTTCCGAGACCCGCGCCCATTCCTCGCAACGTGCCTTCAGCACCGCAAAATTGATCGGGAAAGTCGCAAAGGTCTGGAGCGCATCGCAAGCCGTGGGCGGGGGGGTGCTGCCGATGTCCTGTATTTGCCCTGTTTCAAGGCTGCGGCAAATATCGTCCCAACCCTCCGGCTCCACCGGAATAATGTCGGCATCGGGGCAGGCGAGGGCGAGGCCGGATGATAATCCACCGCCGCCGCAACACGCGACAATGCGCGATGGTGGGCGCCCGGCCTGATCCAGCAATTGCGCGGTGATTTCCACCCCGGCACTGCCTTGCCCCTCGATTACCCACGGGTCGCCGAAAGCATGAACATATGTCGCGCGGTTTTCTTGCGCGATGGCCTTGGCGATAGCTTCGCGGTTTTCCGTCAGCCGATCGTATGTGATGATCTTCGCGCCATATTCAGCCGTGCGTTGCAATTTTATGGTGGGGGCATTTGCGGGCATGACTATGGTGGCGGAAATGCCCAGTTCGCGTGCTGCCCAGGCCACGCCCTGTGCATGATTGCCGCTGGATACGGCCACCACGCCCTTTGACTTTTCGGCATCGGACAGATCGGAAAGGCGGTGCCATGCGCCGCGTATCTTGAATGCGCCCACAGGCTGCAGGCATTCCGCCTTCGCCCATAAACGACAGCCTTCAAATTCGAAAGGGATCAAGGGGGTGCGTGGCAGCAGCTCGGCGATCTTCTGTGCGGCGCGAAGCACGCCGGAATGTGTGGGTGCGCGCATTTCCGCATGCTCAATTGGTGTTTGTGTCATGGTCGTTCTATTAGTGCTTTACCACGGCGAAGCCACGGCCTAATGGCGCGCGCCTCTCATCCGAAGGAACGGTGCCAGTCGCGCGCCGTTGGTCGGAGAAGACTGACAGGAGATTTTCCAAGATGAGCGATTCCACGGTCAACGACACGCGCAAGAACGAGCTGCTTTCGACCGAGGTCGAACATGTCGACATCACCAGTTTTGATGCCCGTCCCATCATAGATTCCATGGGCAAGATGAGCTTCACCAGCCGCGATCTGGCGCGTGCCACGGGCATTTACAACCAGATGCTGGCGGACAAGGATTGCACCATCTTTCTCGTCATCGCTGGTTCGACCAGCGCGGGCGGTTGCATGGATCTTTATGCCGAACTAATTCGTTCGAACATGGTCGATTGCGTGGTGGCCACAGGTGCAACCATCGTCGACATGGATTTCTTCGAAGGGCTTGGTCACAAGCATTATCAGGCACTGGAGGTGCCCGATGACGATACGTTGCGTTCGCTCTATATCGACAGGATTTATGACACCTACATTGATGAAGAGAAATTGCAGGATTGTGATTTCACCATCAACAAGCTCGCCAACAGTCTGGAACATCGGGGCTATTCCAGCCGCGAGTTCATCAAGGAAATGGGCAAATATCTGGTTGAACATGGCAAGAAGGACAACAGCCTCGTCAAGCTCGCTTATGAGCATGATGTCCCGATCTTCTGCCCTGCATTCGTAGATAGCTCGGCCGGTTTCGGCCTGGTCAAGCACCAGGTTGACCAGATGGAAAAGGGCGAATCTTACATGATGATCGACGCGGTAGCCGATTTTCGCGAACTTACCGATATCAAAATTAGGGGCGGCGAATCCGGCCTGTTGATGGTCGGCGGCGGTGTTCCCAAGAATTTCATTCAGGATACGGTAGTATGCGCTGAAATTCTGGGTCATGAAGATGTGAGCGTGCACAAATATGCTGTGCAGATCACCGTGGCCGACGTGCGCGACGGGGCATGCTCATCCTCCACGCTGCAAGAGGCGGCGAGCTGGGGCAAGGTCAATACTGGAATTGAGCAGATGGTCTTTGCCGAAGCAGGTAGCGTTATGCCATTGCTGGCAAGTGATGCCTATCATCGCGGTCACTGGAAAATGCGTGACAAACGCCGCTGGGCAAAGCTTTTCGACAAGAGCTAAGGGCGGTCCAAGAGGTCTGGAGGAAAGCTGATGGATATGGACAGCCAGCTTGCGGCTAATTCGATCGCGTTTCTTGCTCTCGGCCTTTCTGCGCTCGCAGCGATCTACAGTTGGTATTCCGCGCTGGAAACTCGCAGGCTTGAGCGTCACGTTGCATCGCGGGATGACCGGGTAGAAAAATCGACCGCCTATCTCGAACTTGAGGTGCATTCGAGCGAAGCCTTCCGCTTTGCCGCAGCAAACGCGATCGCGATGCGTCCCTATGAGTCAACCGATCGCCCAGCGCGCCTGCCAAAGAATGGCCGGCAGAATGCCGCGACAACGCTGCAATATTACTACCAGTGTCTAAACCTCTTCGAAGTCTGCTCCAATTTCCGCCGTAACGGCGTGGTTGATTCGCACGTCTTCGCAAGCTGGGTAGCTTGGTTTCACGAAGTGCTCGACCAATGGTATTTCCGCGAGATGTGGGAGGCAGGAATGCGCGAAAACTACACGCCAGATGTCCGCCACATCTTCGACATTGGCATTCGTATCTATGAATCGCATCCCGACGCAGACATACGGCGCCGTGAATTCTATGTGGCGACAAGCCATTTACTGGGCGGCTGCCCCATCATCGAGAATTGGCTCGATGACATTGCACAGACACCGCAATGGCCACCGGTGGATTACGGGTTTGTCACCATGATTCCGCTCAATCCGGCAGACGGGCGGGAATGACGCAAGCGCACGAACTTCACTTTCGTTGGAATCATGCCGAGGATGTAGCCCCAGCTGCTGCCTTTGCTGGCAGAGTAATCGGCGCGGCGTCCAGCTATATCAGCCATGGTGAAATACAAACGGGGTTGAGCGACGATGGCCGTAGCTGGGTTTCCAATCTGGAACGTTTGTATCTGGAAGATTTCAGCGATCGCGGGAATCGTGACCTGCTGGTAGCGCACGATGCTGCTGGTGAGGTTTGCGGCTTGCTAATGCTTGCATGGGAGGCTTCTTCGCGCAGACGATTTGCCGTCATCGAAGATATGGCCGTGGATCCATCCCAGCGTTCACAAGGGATCGGCAAACGGATGATGGATCTTGCAGAAACCCGTATTCGCGAACGCGGCGTGGAATGGGTGTTCCTTGAAAGCGGGCGCGATAACGAGGGCGCGCATCATTTCTTCGAGCGTGCCGGGTTTAAAAGGCAGTCTGCCGTCTTCGCTCGCAAGCTATGACGCGGCACCTTATTACCGTCCGGTCAGCGGTTCGCGGCTGTTCAGTTCGCGCGCCAAATCGGCAATTGTGGCGAATTGCCTGATCGTTTTTGCGATCCGCCTGCGGTCGTCACGAGCTTCAATGCTTCCGCTTTCAAACATGTTTTTCGTCTTTAACGTGACCACAAGATTGCCCTCGTGGAAAATGGTCGCCACGTCATCGCCGCGATAGCTGTGTTCCAGCGCAATCAAACGCTCGACATATAATGGGTCGATCAAATGCCGTGCTTCGGTCTGGTCGCTGGTATATATGTCGAAGCGATCCTCGAAATCGGGATGAGTCATCTCCGCATAGTCGAGCGTCAGGTCGATGACGTTCAGACTGTCCATCTTCTTGCCCCAAAACCGGCGCTGGGCATTGTTACGAACCAGCAGCGTTGTGCCGTGGAAGCGCCGCGAATAGCCTACGCTCATCACCAATCCACGAAACACCGTCACCCAGCGACGGTTTTTTCCTGATCCTCGCCTTTCTTCCAGATGAGTTTCATGAACCCGGAAGGGTATGTCGCCGATATGGCCGGTCCACTGATCTTCAAAGCTGGCGCGGTCATGCTTGGGCAGTGTGTGGCATGCCTTGGCAAGTGCAAATGGCGCACCAGCATCGCAATCGTGCCGATACTCCAGCCCAAGCGCACCAGCGATGGCATCGTTAATACCCACTTTCACAGTCTTAATTGCTTTTCTGACGGGGCTCTGCGCCCAGACAAAACCCATGGCGATCGCAGCGCCGCCAACCCATAGAATTGGCGCAAATTCAAGCTGGAAGGCGATCCAGGCAAACAGGGCAAGCGGCAGCACGACTATGATGACGATAAACCGCCGGTTCCACATCACTTTCTTGGCGTTTTCACGCACGCTGGCCTGTTCTTCCAGCCAATTGCCCAGCGGACCCGCCATCAGCGCATCGGCGTCCAGTTGCTCGATCATGTGCCCCCCTTTCCCTGCCCGGCTGTTGATGGCACATAAATCCTTAACAGAGGAAGTGTAGGGTAGCGCGTATGGAATTTGTACTGATCGCCATCGTCGTCGTTCTCGCCATTATTGTGATCGGCATTTACAACCGGCTTGTCGGGCTGCGGCAGAAGGTGAATCAGGGTGTTGCCGATATCGACGCGCAATTGCGCCAGCGCCATGATCTTATTCCCAACCTCGTCAACACGGTGAAGGGCTATGCCTCGCATGAACAGGATACGCTGGAGAAGGTGATTTCAGCGCGCAATCAAGCTGCCAGCGGCTCGATCAATTCGGGCGACGAGCAGGCGCTGCGTGTTGCACTGGACAGGGTGCTGGCGTTGGGAGAAGAATATCCTGATCTGAAGGCCAACACCAACTTTCAAGAATTGCAGCGCGAACTGGCCGATGTGGAAGACAAGCTGGCCGCCGCGCGCCGCGCGCTCAACGCAGCTGTGTCGCGTTACAACACCGGGCGCGAATCCTTTCCGGCTGTCATGTTCGCGGGCACGCTGGGCTTTCTGGAGGCCGATTTTCACCGTTTGGACGATAGCGAAACCGGCGTGGTGGACCAGGTTCCCAACGTGCAGTTCTGACGGATATTTCCACTCGTCTGTTTTCACTTGCAGTTCAGCCAAAGCCGCTTATATGCGCGCTTCCGCTGCCCCAAGGGACACCCACCGCAAGGCAGCTTCTTGTTGGTTTGATACCTTAGGGGGTCCCTTGAATTGCTCCAGTATCCTGATGCCAAGGCTGTAGTCCGCGCTCTTGCGCCGGATGAACCTGTTATCCTCACCCGTCCGCATGCTGCCGCACGCGCAGCGCGTTTTTTTGTCGAGAAGTTTCCCGGCAAGTCGATGTATGCGGTCAAGGCCAATCCTTCGCCCGATCTGATCAAGATTTTGTGGGACAATGGCGTCACGCATTACGATGTGGCCTCCATTGGTGAAGTGAGGCTTGTGCGCGGCTTGCTTCCCGATGCGACCCTGTGTTTCATGCATCCGGTCAAAACCGCACGCGCTATACGCGAATCCTATTTCGACCATGGCGTAAAGACCTACAGCCTCGATACGCTGGAAGAGCTGGCGAAGATCACAAAGGCGACGACCGACGAAGCGGGCAATCCTGCCAAGGACTTGAACCTGCTGGTGCGCATGCGTGTGTCGTCAGAACACTCAGAATTGTCGCTTGCTGCCAAATTCGGTGCCGATCTGACCGATGCTGCGCCGCTTTTGCAGGCCACCCGTCAGCATTGTGACGCGCTCGGCGTGTGCTTCCACGTGGGCAGCCAGGCGATGACGCCTTTTGCCTATGTGCAGGCGTTGGAGCGTGTGCGTGCCGCGATTGTCGAAGCTGCAGTTACCGTTGATATCGTAGATGTCGGCGGAGGTTTCCCCAGTGTTTATCCGGGGCTGGAGCCGCCTCCGCTGGAGGATTACTTCGCGCTGATCCATCGCCATTTCGAAGCCTTGCCGATTTCCTATTCGGCAGAACTTTGGGCAGAGCCGGGCAGGGCGCTTTGTGCCGAATATTCCTCTATCGTGGTGCGCGTCGAAAAACGCCGCGATAATGAATTGTATATCAATGATGGCGCTTATGGCGCGCTGTTTGATGCCGCCCATGTCGCGTGGCGGTTTCCGGTGTGTGCGCTGGAAGATGATTTGATCAAGCCGCTTGATGATTTCGCTTTTTACGGCCCCACTTGTGACGATGCAGATTACATGCAGGGCCCATTCCAATTGCCCGAGGATATCCAGGCTGATGATTATATCGAGATCGGCATGCTGGGCGCATATGGCGCGGCAATGAAAACCGGTTTCAACGGCTTTGGCGCCACTGAGGGTGCGATTGTCACCGATGAACCGATGGCCAGCCTCTATCGTGGTGACCGGATAGATCCGCGTGCAAGCGACAATGTGGTAAGCCTGCGATAAATTAGCTTCTGAAAGATGGGGTCAGATTGGCGGGCAGCTTCGCTTTTAGCTTCGCTGCACGGTCACTTGCAGAAATTGCGGCGTACCTGCGGGCTTGTCGGGGTCACCGGGAGAGAGCGGGTAATTTCCAGGTGGTAGCGCGGCCAGCGGCATTCCCGCTGCGGCAAGCGCATATGGTGAAATGCGATGTCGAGTAACCAGACCGCCTGCGCCGTCGCTGGCTAGCGGGATCTCGAACTCGACGCCGATCACCGCATCCTTGCTGCGGCGCACGGTGCATACGACCAGTTGTCCGCCACCCAGATCAAGCACAATGCCGGTTCCGGCAGGCACCCCCATAAGACCTTCGATCCGCGCGCCGGTTTGCGATAGATCGCGCATAACCGCATCATAGCGGTGATCTTCATGAATTACGCCGATGCGACGGAATACCGATCGGCGTTCGGGGCGATAGGTGTCTGGGCCAGAAGGTTCGATACGATAACCGCCATTGGCGATATCAGCGAGGATATCGGCTTGCGGGCGGGCCTTGGAGAATATCCAGCCCTGAATATATTTCGCGCCCTTGTCGCATACCAGCCTATACTGATCGAAGGCTTCCACGCCTTCCACGGTGACTTCCATCCCCAAAGCATCAGAAAGGCCGATGATGGCAGTGATGATCTTGGCGCTGTTCTCATCCTTCTGGGTGCAGCTATCGACGAAACTCTTATCCACCTTTATCTTGTCGAAGGGCGCATTTCGCAAATAGCTGAGAGAGGAATAGCCGGTACCGAAATCGTCGAGGGCAAGTCTGACGCCGAGCGATTTCAGGGTCTTGAACGTAGCGGTCGTGATCTCACTATCACCCATGAAAACGGTTTCGGTGAGCTCCAGCTCAAGCCGATCGGGCGCGATCCCGGTTTCCGCCAGTACCTGCGTAACCACGGCGGGAAAGCCCTTATTGGTGAACTGGCGGGCTGATACATTGACGGCGACCCGCACGCTCTCAGGCCATTTCAACGCATCCTCGCATGCGCGGCGCAAAGCCCATTGGCCCAATTGATTGATGAGATCAGTGCTTTCGGCCACCGGAATAAACACCGCGGGGCTGACGGAGCCGCGCTCCGGGTGATCCCATCGCATGAGCGCTTCGAAGCCGACGATGGCATGATCCTTTGTGCGTACAACAGGCTGGTAATGCAGTTCCAACTGCTCGGTCACCAATGCCTTGCGCAAATCGTCCAGCAGCAGGTCGCGTTCTTCTTCCACATCCATGAGATCGACAGAATAAAACCGATAGGTGCCGCGTCCGCTGTTCTTGGCTGCATAGAGCGCAAGGTCCGCTGCGTGGATGACCTCCTCTGCTTCGATACCGTCATAGGGCGCGACTGAAATGCCGACAGACGCGCCGATAATAGCGCGCTTTCCTTCTATCTGATAGGGCGAGGAGAGCATCTGGATAACCTTGTCAGCAAGATCACCCAAAATGCCGCGATCATCCAGATCGGGCAGCATGACCTGAAATTCATCACCGCCCAGCCGGCCGATTTCACCCTTCTCCCCAAGGATCGCGACAAGCCGTTCGGAGACCTGACGCAGCATTTCATCGCCGGCCTGATGGCCCATCGTGTCATTCACCTGCTTGAACTTGTCGAGGTCCAGCATCATCAGCGCGCATGAACGCTTGGATGATTTGTAGGCTGAAAGTGTACTTTCCAATTTGCGCGTTATGCGGTGGCGGTTCGCAAGGCCCGTCAGCGAATCATATTCAGCGAGGTGCGAATCCTCGCGCTGGCGATGGTAGGCCTCGGTCACATCCTTTGCGCTTCCGCGATAGCCGAGGAATTTCCCGTCCGCGGAGAACTTGGGATGACCTGAAAGCGACCACCAGCGTTCCCTTTTCATGGAAAAGGTGGCTTCCTTGATGTGCCGGACGGGCAAATCAGTGATTTTGTTGCGAGCCTTTAGCTGGAAGCTCAGCGGTCGGTCAGAGCGGTCCGAGTTGAGCTTGTCAATTTCAAACAGGTCGGGCAGTTGCTCGTCTAGCAATTGGTCGATGCCATTTTCCAGATGATCGCCGGCGCTGGGAGAGAAATAGATAAGCCGGTCTTCATCATCTGTTGCCCAGATCCACGAAATGCCGGTCCGCTCGTAATCGTCCAGCACCTGCAGTCGCCGAGTGGTATCATCAGTCGGAATTACACGTGTTTCGGTGCGCACCGCCTCACCGCCGCCAAATCCCTTCAGAAGACCTCTCACTGCCATTTATCGCCTGCATTTGATCCATCGCCGGGGAATTCCGGCGTCTGGTTAAATGCCTTGCCATAAATGTGGTTACCAACTGCCTAAGGTTTTCATCCGCCGCTGCGGACGAACCGTGCCGAATGGTCAGGCAGCCTGCCGCAATTCAAGCTCAAGCCTGTCCCAGATCTCGACAAGAGCGGTGGTCAGGCTGGCCATCATTGCATCAGTATGCGCTGGGCCGGGGGTAAAGCGAAGCCGTTCCGTCCCGCGTGGGACCGTAGGATAATTGATCGGCTGAACATACACGCCGTATTCTGCCAGCAATATATCGCTGATTTTCTTTGCGCGGACAGGATCGCCCACCATCAACGGTACGATATGCGTTGAGGAATCCATCACCGGCAATCCAGCTTCCCGGAAGTGGGATTTAAGCGCCTGTGCATTCATCTGCTGGGCATCACGTTCTTCACTCGATTGTTTGAGATGGCGAACCGAGGCGAGCACACCTGCTACCAATACGGGGCTGAGTGAGGTGGTGAAAATGAAACCCGGAGCATAGGAACGGATACAGTCGATCACCTTGCGACTGGACGCAACATATCCACCCATAACGCCAAATGCCTTGCCCAGCGTGCCTTCTATCAAGTCAATACGGTCTGCCGCATTGTCACGTTCCGAAATGCCGCCGCCATGATCGCCATACATGCCGACAGCGTGCACTTCATCGATATATGTGAGCGCGTTGTATTTATCCGCCAGATCGCAGATCGCATGGATCGGCGCGACATCGCCATCCATCGAATAAACGCTTTCAAAAGCGATCAGCTTGGGCGTTTCGGGATTTTCGGCGGCAAGCAAATCTTCAAGATGCGCGACATCATTATGACGAAAAACCCGTTTTTCGCAGCCTGAATTGCGAATACCCGCGATCATGCTGGCGTGGTTCAATTCGTCAGAGAAAATGATGCAGCCCGGCAGCAGCTTGGCCAGGGTCGACAGCGTGGCATCGTTGGAAACATATCCGCTGGTGAACACCAGTGCAGCTTCCTTGCCGTGCAGATCGGCCAGCTCATTCTCAAGCTGGATATGATAATGCGTGTTGCCGCCAATATTGCGAGTGCCGCCTGAACCTGCACCCACATCGTGCAAGGCTTCTTCCATCGCGGCAACGACCTTGGGATGCTGGCCCATCGCGAGGTAATCATTCGAACACCACACGGTAATCGGCTTGGGGCCGTTATGTCCGGCAAAACAGCGCGCATTCGGGAATGCGCCCTTGTTGCGCAGGATATCGATAAAGACGCGATAGCGCCCTTCGGAATGCAAGCGGTCAATCGCCTGGTCAAATATTTGGTCGTAATTCAAGACAATCGTCCGTGCTACGCCGCGCCCAAAGCTCAACGGCATTCCTTGCCGGCGCATTTAGTCAATTTAACTGCCGGATTGAAGGGCGAAGTTTGCGATCCGTTCGCATTAAGCGAATAGCTCCATAAAACTCTTAAAATTGCGCGACATTCTCAAGGCCATATTGCGCTAGCGTATTGACCAGCGCCGAGTCGATTTCACCGGTCGCAATGGCGCGATCCGGACCGTTGCGCTGGAATTGCTGACCCAGCGTCAAAGAAGCAATTCGACGGGCAATCCCCTCGGCCCCGTGAATGAAGGTGACCTCTGGCCCCATGGCGGCGCGCAGTTCTTCCTCCACCAGTGGGAAATGGGTGCAGGCGAGGACTACCGTATCGATATTTTCACCATCAGGCTGTCTGCGCAATCCGGCAATAGCATCGGCAAAGACGGCATCATCGGGACGTCCGCCGCGCAATTTGGTCTCCGCTGCGCCGACGAGGCCGGGGGCCGCGTAACGGATCAGGCGGTTGTCCGCCGCAAAACGCGCTTCGAGATCATCGACATAGGCCTGCCGAATGGTTGCTGCTGTTCCGAGCAGACCGATCGTGCCCGTTTGCGTGACAGCCGCGGCAGGCTTGATCGCGGGCACAGTCCCGACGATTGGCACATGCAGCACATTGCGCACCATCCCAAGCGCGATCGTAGAGGCGGTGTTGCAGGCAATGCAGATCAAGCGCGGGCCAAAGCGTTCACTCATCCGGCCCAACAGACCGGCAACGCGCGCAGCAATCTCTGCTTCGGTTTTCTCTCCATAGGGGAGGCCCGCAATATCGGCAGCGTAGATTATCGGCGCATCGGGAAGTTCGCGGCGCAATTCAGCCAGCACGCTCAATCCGCCAAGGCCGGAATCGAACAGCAGGATCGGCGAATCTGGTGCAGGCTCCAACGCAAACTCCGTTCAGTGCGAGCGCGGCACGGACCTGCTCTTTGATTGCGCCAGCCACTTGCCGGAAAAAGAGCCCTTCGACAAGCACATGGCGAGCGGATAAGATAGCTGTATGGAATCAGTGATCGCCTTCATCATCGGCTATTTTTGTGGCTCGATCCCCTTTGGTCTCGTGCTGGCAAAGGCGGCAGGAAAGGGCGACATACGGTCCATCGGGTCGGGCAATATCGGCGCGACCAATGTGTTGCGCACCGGTAGCAAAGGGCTGGCAGCGGGCACGCTTCTGCTCGATCTGGTCAAGGGTTTTATTCCCGTCGTACTGGCGACCTATTTGGCCAATGGGCAGCAGAGTCTGCATGAGGCAGCATGGGGCCCCGTTCCGCTCGCTGCGGCTGGTGCAGTGCTGGGCCATTGCTTTCCCATCTGGCTGGGCTTCAAGGGCGGCAAAGGCGTTGCCACAAATGCCGGTGTCGCCTTCGGTCTCGCCTGGGAAGTCGGCGCGGCATATGCGCTGGTGTGGATTGCGGTGCTGGTCATTGTGCGCATCAGTTCTGTTGCGGGGATGAGCGCGGTTGTCGCCGCAACTGTCGCGGCGGCGTTACTGGGACTTGATCAATTTGTGCCTGTTCTGATCTTCATCGCTTTACTCATTATCTGGCTCCATCGTGCCAATGTTTCTCGACTGTTGAAGGGTGAAGAACCCCGGGTCGGCAAGGCCAGTTGACGGTGAAAAACGCGCCTTCGCAGGACGAGGCATTTGCCCGTATCCGCCTGCTGCGGTCGGCTAATATCGGCCCAGTCAGCTATGCTCATCTCCTGTGCAGATTTGGCACTGCGCAACAGGCGCTGGAAGCATTGCCCGATCTGGCCCTTCGTGGGGCAAAACGCGGTTATACTGCGGCACGGCGCGACAGGGTGGAGCGTGAGATCACTGCCGCGCGCAAGGCTGGCGCGCGCTATGTTTTTCACGACATGCCCGATTACCCGGCACTGCTGTCCGAACTGGAAAGCGCGCCCCCGATCCTGACCGTTCGTGGAGATCTTTCGCTGGCTGCTCGTCCGTGCGTGGCGATGGTTGGTGCGCGCAATTCCTCTGCCGCCGCAGTCAAGCTCGCGCGCGATTTCGGCCGCGCGCTGGCAGAGGGCGGGTTTACCGTCGTTTCCGGTCTTGCTCGCGGAATTGACGGTGCGTGCCATGAAGGCGCCCTGGCGCATTCTTCTGCCGCCACGATCGGAGTAATCGCCAGCGGGATCGATATTTCCTATCCCGCGCAGCACCGCAAATTGCAGGAACAGATCGCCACAGAGGCGCTGCTGATCGCCGAGGAAGCACCGGGCACAGAACCGCGCGGACAACACTTTCCCAAGCGTAACCGCATCATCGCAGGGCTCTCGCTGGGCACGCTGGTTGTGGAAGCTGCGCCAAAATCCGGTTCACTCATCACCGCACGGCTGGCGGGCGAGGCTGGGCGCGAGGTAATGGCGATACCGGGTAGCCCGCTTGAAGCACGAAGCCATGGTTGTAACCATTTGATCCGTGAAGGCGCGGTCCTGGTGCAGGATCCCGAAGACGTCATCGAACTGCTATCGGGTTTCGATGGCATCCCGCGTTCCAGTTTCAAAGAGCCCGTGGCCCCGGCAGAATTCCTCAATTTGGAACAGGGCGCTGAAGATTCAGCTGACATTTCCGATCTGCTGACGAATGCGCCGGTGTCTGTGGATGAATTGATCCGCCAGTCAGGCGCGCGGCCCGGTGCAGTGCAGACAGTCTTGCTGGAACTGGAAATCGCGGGCAGGCTTGAACGGCATGCAGGGGGCAGGGTGAGCCTGTCAGGGCAATAGGGGTATTGCGTCATGGACGAAAAAGTTCGGACGGATGTCGGTGGGACGCCAGTTGAAGCTGTGCCGTCAGCAGACCTGTTTGCCCAAAGAGTATTCCTGATTGCAGGTGCCTACGGTTTTGTTGCTGTGCCGATCATCTACTTCACCGATGCGCCAGATCCGCATCGCCTGATGTATTTTGCTTTCGCCGGAATTGCGCTGGTCTTCCAGGGCGTATTTATCGTGATCTCACGCAATCCAGGTCGCTACGCTCCGCTCATGCCGCTGTGCATATTCGAGAAGCTCAGTTTTGGCGTTCCCGCGGTGGCGTTCTGGTCTCGTGGGCAAGCGGAAATGAATCTCGGGCTGGGTGGCATTGTCGACTTGGTGTTCGCGGCGCTCTTTTTCATCGCTCGGCGAAGAATGACGAAGTTGGCTTGACGAATCCCCGCAAGGCCCCACTCTCGCGCGTACGTACACGTGTAGGGATACTCACAGAACATCATGAATCTAGTTATCGTTGAATCGCCTGCTAAGGCGAAGACTATCGAGAAATATCTGGGCAAGGACTTCAAGGTACTCGCTTCCTACGGCCACGTCCGCGACCTGCCGCCAAAAGACGGCAGTGTGCGTCCGGACGAAGGCTTTGCCATGGATTGGGAAGTCTATTCGGACAAACGTAACCGTGAACAGGTGAAGGCCATCGCGGATGCTGCCAAGAAGGCAGACCGCCTGATTCTCGCGACCGATCCTGACCGCGAAGGTGAGGCGATCAGCTGGCACGTCATGGACCTGCTGAAAAAGCGCAAGGCGCTGCCCGATGAAGTTGAGCGAGTGACCTTCAACGCCATCACCAAACAGGCAGTGACCGAGGCGATGAAGGCGCCACGCCAGCTCGATACGGATTTGATCGACGCCTATCTTGGCCGCCGCGCGCTCGATTACCTATTCGGATTTACGCTTTCCCCGGTGTTGTGGCGCAAGCTGCCTGGAGCCAAATCTGCCGGCCGTGTGCAATCCGTCGCGCTGCGCCTTGTCTGTGAGCGAGAGCGTGAGATCGAGGTTTTCCAGCCGGTCGAATACTGGTCCGTTACGGCAAAGATGGAATATGATGGGACCGCATTCGACGCCCGTCTGGTGCGTTTCGACGGCGAAAAGCTGGATCGTCTTTCCATTGGCAACAAGGGCACTGCAGATGCAGCCAAGGCTGCGGTGGAGCAGGGCCGTTTCACTGTTGAAGATGTCGAGACCAAACCGCTCAAGCGCAGCCCGGCACCGCCTTTCACAACATCCACTCTGCAGCAGGAGGCCTCGCGCAAGCTGGGTTATTCCGCCAGCCACACGATGCGTTGTGCGCAAAGCCTCTACGAAGCAGGCTCCATCACTTACATGCGTACTGATGGCGTGGGCATGGACATGGGCGCAATCATGGCGTGCCGCGATGCCATCGACACGCGCTATGATAGCAATTACAAGCCCGAAAAACCCCGCTTTTATAAGACGAAAGCAAAGAATGCGCAGGAAGCGCATGAAGCTATCCGACCGACGGATTTTGCGAAGGATCGCGCGGGATCGGGGGATGAGGCCAAGCTTTATGACCTCATCTTCAAGCGCGCGATGGCAAGCCAGATGGCAACCGCGCAGCTTGAGCGCACTACCGTCACGATGCGCGACCCAACTGCAAAGCACGAGCTACGCGCCACCGGACAGGTGGTGAAATTCCCCGGCTTCCTCGCAGTCTATTCTGAAAGTTACGATGAAAAATCGGACGATGATGATGACAATCTGCTGCCGGTAATGCGCAAGGGTGATGCGCCTGCCAAGAACTGTCTCTTATACACATCTGACGCTGCCGACGAAGAGGATAGTG
>OJBY01000149.1_pt1 | contig 45150 bp, 48 predicted proteins | sample 1591731 | NCBI WGS metagenome assembly OJBY01 (sample SAMN05416837, study PRJEB24817) | seawater metagenome | isolation source: Sea water | place: Canada:Atlantic | collected 2013-07
TGCTGGGTCCGCAGAGCACGGCGCACAGCCGACTGACCTTTGCGCAGGCCTTCAACTCGCTGGGCACCACCGTCTTCCCGATAATCGGATCGATCGTCATTCTCGGTACCCTTGCCAATGTGACTGCGGACCAGCTTTCGGGCTCGGAGCTTACCGCTTATCGCCAGGCAGAGAGCGAAGCGATCTGGCAGGGTTATCTCGGCGTCGCGATCCTGATTGCGCTGGTGGCCCTTGCCGTGTGGCTGTTCCGTAACCGGCTTCAGGGGGAAAAGCACGAGGCCTCCTCGGGCCTTGCCGGGCTCGACCTGCTGAAGCGCGGCCGGTTCGGTTACGGCGCACTGTGTATCTTCCTCTATGTCGGCGCAGAGGTCTCGATCGGATCGATTATCATCAGCTACCTTGCACAGGACCGAGTGCTGGGACAGCCCGCAAGCGTGATCGGCTGGATGATCGGCCTGTACTGGGGCGGCGCGATGGTGGGCCGCTTCATCGGCTCCTACTTCCTGCGCATCTTCTCGCCAGGTAAGATCCTCGCGTTCAACGCGACCGGTTCGATCGTGCTCATCCTCATCAGCACGCTGACCACGGGAGAGATTTCAGCCTATAGCCTGCTGGCGGTTGGCCTGATGAATTCGATCATGTTCCCGACGATCTTCTCGCTCGCCTGCGAGAAGCTGGGACCGCGTGCGGCTGACGGATCGGGCATCATCAACGTCGCCATCTTTGGCGGCGCGGTAGTCCCGCTGCTCTACGGCGTTCTCGCCGATACCAGCGGCAGCCTCGCCTTCGCCATGATCCTTCCCATCTCATGCTACGCCATCATCGCAGGCTTCGGCATCTTCGCAAAAAGACCGGCCTGACGGGGATTCTGAAACGGATAAGATTTGAATTCGATAGGTCGCATAGAAACACCCCTATTCAGAAATCAGATCCAGCTTCTTAACTTACCTTCAAGCAATAGTGGGTGCACTGCTACCCAATCTTGGACCGTTCGGGTTTAACGTTTTTCGCCTTTCCCAGATCCGGTGGGCTGGTCTCACTGGCTGATTTTGCGAGCGTGATCGGAGGGTTAAGTTCATGCAGCGGACCTTGCTGATGTTCGGCTGCATGACTTTAGGCACAGCTTCGCAAGCGTTGCTGTTTCGATGGGGCTAGAACCACGATCCATCAGCCCTACTTGCACGCTCGCAATCGCCAATTGCGAAGATGAGCGGTTATCACCAACAACCCAGACGTGGTGATTAAAGTCTCGGCGACTTCAACCTCCACGAGCAGTCCCGCAAACATAATTGTAAGTCCGGTCAAGGGTCAACGTTTCTTGCGCGTCCCCACCCACTGAACCTTACGTCCTGTCGGTTTTTGACGTTCGCATTATCGAGACATTTCGCAGCCCTAGCGCTGCAACTAATTCTAACGCGTACTTTTCACGGAATTAGCGGGTTGAAGTTCTGGGCTGTAAGACTTCCACCCACCGTTCCTGCAAATGGCGGCAATGCGCCCCGTAGCAGTCATTCGTGCGCTTGCTGCTATGAACCGGAAGCTGCCGTTCGTTACTGTTCGGCCGGATGGACCACGACCTCGGAGTAGATCGTTCATCGGCTTGATCCAGCCGTGCCTCGCTGGCAGACGCCGCCAATGCGGATCGCCATCTACGACCTTGATAACACGTTGACGCGGCGGGCAACCTTCACGCCATTCCTGGTCTTCGCAGCGAAGCGTATTGCACCATGGAGATTGGCGCTGCTGCCAGTCTGGGTAGCGATGATGATTGGATATCGCGCAGGGCTTTACGATCGAACGGCGCTCAAGACGCGCGGGATGCGGCTGCTGCTTGGCGTGACAGACATTGCAACACTTGAAAAATTGGGCCGGCAGTTCGCTGACCGTCGTATGAAAAATGATGGGTTCATGCCTGCGGCCCTTGCCTTGCTTGAGGAAGATCGAGCACAAGGCGCGCGTATCGTCGTCGCGACAGCAGCGTTCGAATTCTATGCGAGAGCTTTCGCCGACCATCTCAGGATTGACACGGTGATCGGGACACACTGGGACGATTGCTCGATCCCAGGAGGAAATTGTTACGGCGAGACAAAGCTTGCGCGGGTTCGGCAGTGGGCCGAGCAGGAGGGCCAGTCACTGGAGGAAATGGATCTGCGCTTCGTGAGCGACAGCTTTGCCGATGCGCCGCTACTGGAACTGGCAGGCGACCCGATCTTTATCACCGCAAGTTCTGGCAAGAGGGCAAGGGCGCAGGCACGCGGCTGGCGGGTGCTTAGCGCTGACTGAGCAGCTCTTCGAGCCGACGAATGATCACCGCCCCCGTTGCGTCGAATCTCTCCTGCGAGAACCTATCCAGCACCCGCGCGCGTGCTTTGTGCCCCATCGAAGCGAGGTCTTGCGGGGCATCCAGCAACTCGCCGAGCGCCCTGGCCAGCGAATGCGGGTCGGCGACCTCGACAACGCGTCCCGTAGCGGGCGCGTCGACAGTGAAGGGCATTTCCCCTGTGCGCGAGACGATGGCGGGAAGGGCCGCCTGCATTGCCTCGTGCGCGGCGATGCAGAATCCTTCGCGGCGCGATGGCTGCACATAAAGGTGAAGTTTCGCCAGGTAGCTTGCGGGGTCATTGGCAAACCCGATGAAGTCGATCGTATCCAGGTTTAGGGCCTTGGCACGGGCCCGCAACACCTTCTCGTCCCCACCGGCCCCCGCAATCGTAATTCGATAGGATGTGTTCGGCGTATTGGAGCCACCATGCAGGATGGTAAGGGCGTCGATAAGAATGTCGTACCCTTTGTTGGAGTGGAGCCTGCCGAGGCTGCCGATCTGCAGTATCTCTCCCGGTTGCCAGGGCTGCGCCCGGGGAGCACCCGGTTCGGCGGCGAAGATGGGCCAGGTGATAAGCCGATCTGGCGGAATGCCCAGTCGCGTGCCGGTCAGCGCGGCAACCTGTGAACTGTCTGCTACCCAGATGTCGGTCGCACCCGCACGCCAGCGCAGCAGCCGCTCATTCCATGGCTTGAGGAACGCATTGTGCTGCCAGCTCACGACCGGGATATTAAGTCTTCTGCCCGCAATCTGTCCGAGCAGCGTCGCGCGCGTTAGCGAGGTCCAGATTACTTCCGCACCCCATTCACGCGACTGATCCCGAATCCAGCGGTAGGCGGCCAACTGGTCCTTTTCGCCGCCGTGGCGCACCACGGGTTCGATGCCCTCTGTCCGCAATCGTTCGATCGCGAGTCCGTTGCGCCTGGTGAGTGCCATGACGCGAACATCCGCGCCTGCCTTCTCCAATGCGCGGACAATTTTTGGAAGCGGTGTCTGCGCGCCCCCGCCCTCCATGGAGTTGATCACATAGGCTATCCGCATCGCGCTCCTCCCTTCCGGCGTCCGATTGCGGCAGCGATCGCGTTAGCCGCTCGTTCGGATGCCGGAGTGTCAGACAGCGCGAAGGTATGGGCAATCAGCCGTGTCTGGTCAGTGTGATAGCGCTCGCCGATTGCTTCCCACTGGGCAAGTGCGGAAACCAGGCCGCAAGTACTCTCCAGCCTCTCCCCGGTTCGCAGAAAGGGCAGCGCCGCCTCGCCCTGCGAGCCGAGAGCGCCGTTAGGGTCCAACAGGAATACGGGCCTCGGTCGCACAAGAAATTCGTAAATCTGGCTCGATGCATCGCCGATGTAGCCGTCCGCTCCGAGCATATACGACATGTCGAAGAGTCGCGAACCGTCGATGTCGATAAGGATGTTCGGCACTGCCAGCGCCTCCTTGGGGATTTCGGGGCGCACTCTGCCGACTCTGTATTCGGGTGAGATGTGAACGGCCTTGCGGAACAGCATGACGTGTGGCGCGAAGATCAGATTGTAAGCCTGACCGGCCTCGCTCGCAAACCAACGGAGCAATTCGGGTCCTGTATCAAACCAGCTCGACAGGTGCGGGTCGAAGTGCGGGTTATAGACGAATGTCGGGCGACCGTTGCCGAAGAAGTCAGGTCGCGCATGAATGTCGATGCCCTCGAACTTGGCATAGCCTGTCACCTCGATCTTCGCTGGGTCGACGCCGTTGGCGACGAGCTGCTCCTTCATTTTCGTACCGGCTACGAGGCTGAGCTCGAAACGCCGGTGGTCGGGATGGAAGGTCACGCTGCGATCACCCGTCCCGTGAGGCACCCTGATGAACAGCGGTGCAGTGTGCGGATCGAAGCGTCGCTTGACCCTCAGACAAGTCCGCTCGGTTGAAACAACCGCGTCGCTAGCGGCGAGGAGAGACGAGTGCATGCGGAGGCGAGCGAGGCGGGTGGCGGGAGCGACCTTATCCAGCATCCAGGCCGCGCCCCCGACGAGGCGCGGCAGAGAGAGCTCCTGCCAGTTGATCCGCAACGCATCTTCCGGCCGAACGAGGTTCTCGATCTGCGCGCGGACGGCGCCGCTGGCATAGGCCACCAAGGTCTCGACCCCCGGATGGAGCCGGGCCATTGCCCCGGCGACCGGAGCGAGATGACCCACCTGATGCGCCGCGTCGTGGTTGAACAGGAAAACCGCTCGGGACATGGGCCGAGCGGATAGGCCAATGGCGCCTCGGTGCAAAGAGAATTGCAGGGCGTGCGCCATTTGCCTAGATAGCAGCCAACAGCTACCGCGCGGTCGAGACTAGGGCCGTCCGCCGCATCGGGATTGATAATGAAACTTGCGGCAACGGAGACGGATCGGCCCGGCGAGCTCCGGCGCGGCGGCCTGCTCAATATCCTCAAGAATGTCGCCTGGCTGATGGGTGGCAAGGGCTTCGGGGCGATCTGCTCCATAGCGTATCTTGCCATCCTGTCGCGCTCGCTCGGCCTCAAGGACTTCGGCCACTTCTCGCTCATTTTTGCAACTGGCCTCGCGCTGGTCGCGTTGGCAAGCTTCCAGACCTGGCAGACAGTGGTGAAGTTCGGCGCCGAGCCCTCGCGCCGCAAGGATTGGTGCAATTTCGGACGTCTCTTGTGGCTGTGCGGGGCCATCGACGTTTCGGGCGCGGCGGTTGGAACTCTGGTAGCCTTCGTCGTGTACTACGGGTTCGGAGGTGCGCTCAGCCTCAATCCCGAATTCATCGACATGGCCTTCTGGTTCAACGTCGCATTGCTGTGGTCGCGGATGACCACACCCAACGGCATTGTTCGCGTTCTCGACCGCTTCGACCTTGGCACCTATGTCGAAGCGGTGGTCCCCGCGGGCCGATTGCTCGCCTCGTTGCTGATCATTCTTCTTGGGCCGACCGTGGGCCGCTTTCTCTTTGCCTGGGCCTTCTTCGACCTGCTGACCGGACTACTGTATTGGATCGTCGCTTGGCGTCTCGTGCCCAAGGCTCTTAGTCGCAAGACCTTCGGCCATTTCCGCGAGACGCTGACCGCCCATTCAGAAGTGCCCAAGTTCTTCGGCATCACTTATGCCAGTTCGACGCTCGATGCGATCTACAAGCAGGGGCCAGTCCTGGCCGTAGGCCTCCTCCTGGGCACCAGCGCGGCAGGTCTTTACCGCCTCGCCGACCAATTGGGTCAGGGGATCGGTAAGCTTTCGGGAATGCTGACGCGCGCGATCTTCCCCGAGTTCGCGGTGGCGCATACCACGCAGGCGATCGACCTGTTCCGCCGGCTGGTTCGACAGGTGACGCTGATCGCCGCGCTCGGCGGCGTTGGCGTAATTCTGGTCGCCATTTTCCTCGGGGAGCCGCTGCTCACATTGATCGGAGGCGAGGCCTATACGGCTGGCGCGGTTATCCTCATCCCACTGGCAGTCGCCGCGTCTTTCGAACTTGCGTCGGTGGCTTACGAGCCGATGCTCTATTCGACGGGACACGCGCAATATCCGCTGGTGATCCGGTTGATTGCGGTCGCTGTGCTGGGTTTCGGCATTTTCCTTCCTTTGCCGATGGGGGCGATCGGCATGGGCATCGCTGTCGCCTGCGGCATGGCCGTGTCGTGGGTGCTGATGAGCGCGACCGTCTTGCGGGTAATGCGCAGCCTGGTTCTGGCGGAGAAAACGACGTGAATTCAGCGCTCGTATTGGCGGGAACCCGGCCGGGCGGCGATCCGCTTGCCGGGGTCGAGGGCAAGCCGCACAAGGCATTGATTGAAATCGAGGGCAGGACGCTCCTCGAACGAGTGGTCACGGCGCTGCGCGGTGCAGGAATGGACCGCATCGGCGTATCCTGCGACGATGGGCCTGTCGCCGAACTCGCCCGCTCGCTGGAATGCGAGGTGATGCGCACAGGAGCCGGGCCCGGTGAAAGCGCCAGCATCGCCTTCGCCGTGTTTGGAGCGCCGCTCCTCATTACGACCGCCGACCACGCGCTGTTGCGGCCAGAATGGGTGTGCGAACTTATAGAAGGTACGCCTACGGACGCCGATCTGGGCGTCGCGATGGCAAAGCAGGAAGATATCGAGATAGCGATGCCCGGCAGCAAGCGAACCTACCTGCGGTTTGCCGACGGTTCATGGTCGGGCTGCAATCTTTTCTACCTGCAAACCCGTCGCGCCGAGGCCGCGCTGGCAACTTGGCGCAGCGTCGAGGCGGATCGCAAGCACCCTTGGCGAATAGTCCGCAGGCTGGGGCTGACCACGCTCGCCTCCTATGCCCTTGGTCGTCTCGGTTTGGGCGCTGGAATCGCACGGCTCGGGTGCCGCATCGGTATCAAGGCGTGCTTGGTCAGGGTGTCGGATGGTCTAGCGGCTGTCGATGTCGACAAGCCGCAGGACCTAGAAGATATCCGTCGCCGTCTTGCGCGGACTATGAGCTAGCGCTGATCCGCCAACTGCGCGCCGATGGTTAGCGGCCATGATATAGAGCAAGGGAAAATCACTCGGGTTCGAGATGGTCGTACAGCTGAACTGGATTACCGTTTTCCGGTACCGCAGATTGGCAGATGAAGCGCCGTTATCGGAAGAGGAACCGGCCAGAGCTTAATCACGCGAAAAATCCCTTTCATTACATCTGCCATCCCGATCCGCAGTGGATCGGGTCTTTCCCGTTCCCAAGGAAGGGAACTTCACTCTTAAGGCTCCGTTCCGATTTCGAGGGAGTAACCGATGGCAAAGGAGCGCACGCGGGCGCTTCTCCCCAGAAATGTAAACCTCGGGCATACCTTCATAAAAATTACCGAGGTTTTCGAAAACCAATCGGTCTGGATGTTCGGTTACAACTACACGGCCGTTCTGCTTGTAGTCCTGATGGGCAATGCAATTGTGCAAAGCCTCGAGCACGACCTCTTGATCATATTTATTCACTTCATGTGCAAGCAATTCATCCTCAGGCAACAGCCGGGCCCGTATGTTGCGGATTTTGGCTTACAATTGAGATGTCGACAAAAGGAACGGCGGCGAAAAATGCTCATAAGCTCTTTCATCTCCGGTTAGGCTCCAAGTGATCTCAGCCGGATGAGGATTGAACCGTAAAGCAGTCTCCGCCTTGCCAAGCAAGATAAGGGCTGTGCGCGTGATAGCCCCATCTACAGTGACACGCGCGCGATTAAGTAGGGTCTCTTCACTCCAGCTATCTACGTCTAGATTACTATGCTTGGTCGCGAAGCGCTCCCGTGCTTGACCCAGCGCTTCTGGATCAAGATGATCTATACTTGCCCCCTCTACAACCTGGGCCGTCCAATCAGCGGCCAGTGTTTGCCCTCGAATTTCGTCTAGCTTATCCGGTGCAAGCGCTACGAGGTTTTCATTTGCCCTACCGTAATAATGACCGTTCCAAGCGACCGGCATACCCAGCGGCGCTGCTGGAATTTCAAAAAGAATCACTCACCCGTTGATATGGTGCAGAACGTGGCCTTCGCGAAAAGTCAGGCTGCCCGTGCCGTTGCGAACGTTCAGTTTGTCAGCCTGCAAGCGTTCTAAGCCTTCTTTGTAAGTTGTCCCGACGACTGATCTACTCTTGTTATCGGCACCGAAAGCAAGCCAGCCTCAGTCTTTTCAACGCAAATTGGCTTCGTTGGAAAGTGCTGAGAAATATTTGCCCAAATCTCCGCTGGAATAGGCTTCTCCAGCACGTTTGAACTCAACAACTTCGTTTTCCCAGCCCACGATAAGGGATTGAAGCAATTCGTTTAATCAGGGTCGGTCATGGAGACTGGGATAGCAACAGGTTCAGTTAGATCAAGCGACCGGCTGCTGGATTGAACACCCGGTTTTCCATACCCATTCCACACGAAACAAATGGCATTCCACTAAGCCATTGAAATAATGGTGCACCCGAGAGGATTCGAACCTCTGGCCTCTGCCTTCGGAGGGCAGCGCTCTATCCAGCTGAGCTACGGGTGCTTAACAGCGGCGCGCCGTAGCAATGGCACGAGCTCGCGCCAAGTGCAATCGTGCCTCGTGGCGGTGAATCCCATCGCGCTGGGCAGTTGAAGTATTGTGAAAACAGTAGCCGATCCACGCGGACTTTCCCTCGACGAGCTACGACGAGACGCCGATGTCGCTAACCGATTGGCAACCAGCGCTGCACTATGGCGCGAGACATGAACGCACCATCGCCCAACTTCGGATCCCTGCAATCCCGCGCAACCGCCAATGCCAGCAGCACCAGCATGCGCTGGGCGGCGCTGAGCGAGGCGGGGCAGGTGGTGGCCATGCTGGCCGGGCTGGAAGCCGAACGTCCGAACAAGGACGTACGCAATTTTCCCGCGCTGATTCGCGATGCCGAGAAATGGCGGCGCGACCTGGCCGATCACGGCTGCGCAGATCTTGCAGCCGTAATGGAGCCGGGCATTTCCGCCCTGTTGGCAATCAACGCACGCGGTGCGGATTGCCGTCCCGCCGCCCTCGCCTTGTGGCGGGAGTTTGTGAAAGCGCGCGACGCCATGCTCGCGCTGCTGCCGCCCAGCGGACAGATGGGACCGCGCAGAAGCGCATAGGCCAGGCACCGAAAACGACCGCAGCAGGCTTGACCATGTTCGCTTTTTGTTCCAGTTTTGCAGCATGGCCGATTCGCTCACCCAGACTTCCGCATCCGATCCTTCGGACGACCCCGTTGCCGATCCTGCAACCGATCCCATTGCCCTTCGCTCGCGTGCGGTGTGCCGCGGCATCGGTCGCCTGTTTGCTCGCAACAATATCTGGGCGCTGCCAGAAATGCCGCTGCGCAACGGTCGCCGGGCGGACCTGATGGGCATCGATGCCAAGGGCAAGATCGTGATCGTGGAGGTGAAGACCGCGCGCGGCGATCTGCTGGGGGATGGCAAGTGGCCCGACTACCTGGATTTTTGCGACCGGTTTTACTGGGGCCTGCCGCCGGAACTGGATCGTGCCTGTCTCGATAGCCCGGATTTCAAACCGGAATGCTGCGGCGTGATCGTGGCCGACGAGTATGATGCGGAGATCGTACGTCCTGCCCCCAGCCATCCGCTGGCCGCTGCGCGAAGGCGCGTGGAGGTAGAGCGTCTGGCCCGCACCTCGCTGCGCCGCCTGCTTGTCTCGGCAGACCCTCATTGCAACAGTTGGGGTGCCGATCTGGCGGGCTGAAGTCCAGACCATCGCGCCGACGTCGAGCTACCCTCTCGCCAGCCGCGCTGTGATACGGCATAAAGCGCACTGGATGCTTCTCGCCATTACCCTTTCCGCCCTTGCCATGACGGCAATCGTGGCCCTGCGCTACCTGCTTACCAGCGGCGGTTTTGCCTTTGCTACGCGCGTGGTTCGGCCCGGCCTTTACAACGGCCTGACGCTGCAGATTCGCCGGGAAATGGGGTGGTCGCTTGTATCGGCAGCGATTTACGGCGTGGCTGCAGGAATAGTGGCCTGGGGCTGGCAGGAACGGGGATGGACGATGATCTACACCGATCTGTCCGCCTACCCGCTGTGGTACCTGCCGCTTTCGCTGTTCCTCTACCTCTTCGCGCATGATACCTGGTTCTACTGGACACATCGCTGGATGCACCGGCCCAAGTGGTTCCGCATCGCCCATGCCGTACACCATGCCAGCCGCCCACCCACCGCGTGGGCCGCAATGAGTTTCCACCCGATCGAGGCGGTGACCGGTGCCATCGTGATCCCCGCGCTGGTGTTTTTCATACCCGTGCACATCGGCGTGCTGGCGCTGGTTCTGGGCATCATGACGCTGATGGGCGTAACCAATCACATGGGCTGGGAAATGTTTCCCAGGTGGCTTGTTCATTCCCGCGTAGGGAATTGGCTGATAACAGCCAGTCATCACCAGCGGCATCACGACGAATATCGCTGCAACTACGGCCTCTACTTCCGATTTTGGGATCGCTTGTGCAAAACAGATCGCGGGCTAGCAAAGTCCTGACACTCCTTTTCGTCGCTGGTTCCTCCGTGGCGCTGGCTGCGCCGACGGGCGATGTGGCGGCACGGACCGCCAGCACACAGGTGCTGGTTGAAATTACCAACATGCGCAATCACGATGGCGTAGTGCGCGCCTGCATGACGCGGGATGCCAATCGTTTCCCGCGGTGTCAGAACTCGACGCAAGGCTACAGTGTCGTAGTTCCCGCAGGCGAAGCTGCTACCCTGCGTTTCACAGATGTGGTGCCCGGTACATATGCCATCGCCTTGCTGCATGACGAGAATGAAAACGGCAAGGCGGACCGCGTGCTGGGCATGATGCCGCGCGAAGGCTTCGGCTTTTCGAATGACGCGCCAGTCAACATGGGGCCACCTGCCTTTTCGGAAGCGGCGATTACAGTGGGTGCGGCGTCACAACGCCAGACGATCCGCATGCGTTACATGCTTTGATCGTTTGCGAATTTTGAGGGCAATGATCCGCAAACGCCCGCACAACTTTACAAAATTTTTACCAAAAATCGCCAAAGGTGTCTTTGCTACAAAGACATAGGGAAGGCGAATTCGGCATGGATACATTGCGCGGCAGTTTCGGGGCGCTCGACACGGCGGACCTCGGACCGGGGCTCGATTCGATGGAAGACGAGCACGACGAGGCGGTAGACCACACTCCGCCGCCAGCGATCGGCACCGACGAGCGCCGGATGCAGGTGCGCGCATACAATTTCTGGGCCAGCCTGCTCGACAATCGCAACTTCCCCGCGATCGACGATCTCGATCCCGATGCATTGCCCGATTTCGGGCCTAACAGCGTGCTGCTGGATTTCTCGCGCGGTCTGGAAAATCCGGAACTCGCCTATCTCGGTAATCGCCTGGCGCTGGAATGCGATGCCAGGCATGAGAATATCGAACAGCTTTCGGATGTGCCTGCACGCTCGCTACTCAGCCGCATTACCGACCATTACATGCAGATCATCGCCAACCAGGCGCCGATCGGGTTCGAAGCCGAATTCGTGAACCAGCGCGGCGCTACCATCCTCTATCGCGGTATATTGCTGCCCTTCTCCAGCGACGATGAAACCATCGATTTCATCTACGGAGTAATCAACTGGAAGGAGATGGCCGATTCGCACACGGCTGACGAACTGCTTCTGCAAATCGATCAGGCGCTGGATACCGACGAACAAGGTTACGGCTACGAAAACGAGGACGACAACGAAGAACCGCGCCGCCATGCGCAGGACGAGATTGTCGACTGGGCCGATGGGCCTGCCAACCCCGCCGCCGCCATCTCTTCCGATTTGCCGCAACCGGGCTTTGAGGCGGATAGCGTAGCTGTCGTTTCCCCGTTGCAGATGGAACCTGCGGACATGGGCCTGGCCGATTGGCTCGCGGCTGCGCGGGAGATGGCACTAGCGGCGCGCAATAGCGAAGAACGGACCCGTTCCTCGCTTTATGAAGCGGTCTCGCGTGCTTACGATTTCGCGGTCGCGGCGCTCGAATCTCCTGAAGAATTCAAGGAATTGCTCGAAGATTCGGGTCTTACCGTGCAGGAACGCGCTCCGATGACGCCGGTGGTAAAGCTGGTGTTCGGGGTGGATTACGACAAGACGCGCCTTACCGAATATGCCGCCGTCCTCAGCTGGGCGAAGCGCACTAAGGTCGCCAGCGGGGCCTTGGCAGAACACTTGAAGAAAGCCGAGGGCGGGCTGAAGGGCATCATCGCCGCCGAACGCGCTTTCCGGCGCGAACAGAATGGCAAACCCGCCGCCCTCAAACCGGATAGCCCCAGGAAGTCCGTAGTCCGCAAGCTGCGCGCGCTGGAGCCGCGACGGTTCGAGTCGCTCGGCGGCGACGGGGAGGAGTTTGGCCTGGTCATGATTCGCCGGACCGAAAGCGGCGATGTGGTGATGCTGGGCGAAGTGCCCGCCAGTGCGGCAATGATCGAAAAGGCCGCACGCAAACTGCTGGACTAGCCCCGCTTTTCGGATTGGAACCTTACGTCTGTCGGCCGGGTTGGGAAGAATATGCCTCTTTTCCCGACCCGGCCGCTTCGCATCCAGCCCTATTTCGGCCACCGCAGCCGTTCGCGGCTAGTCCTCTCGGCGCGCGCCTTGCGCGTTGCCGATGTGAAGTTCGGAAAGCAGACCGGCATCGCTGCCATTGGCACGGTGCTTGGCCAGTTCATCAGCCACGAGGTCGAAGGGGTGGAAGTGTCCCTCGTGGTAGAAGGCGATGATGGTCCGTTGCTGCAATGCATGGCACGCAGCGACAGCGAAGGTTTCGTGCATTTCGATGTACCGCTGTCGCCGGAATGGGATCTGCCGCAACACCCCGCATGGGAAATCGCCCGGTTGCGCTGGGATAGCAAGGACGGGGTACACCAGGTCGATGCGCACGTTCTGGTGCCAGGAACTGACGGTCGGCTTGCCGTGATATCCGATATCGACGACACGATCATCGAAACCGGCATAACAGGCGGCATCCGCTCGGTCGCCAGGAACTGGAAGCGGGTTTTCGCGCAGATGCCCGATCAGCGAACAATCGTTCCGGGGGTGGACACATTCTACAATGCGCTCGGCCAGCCCGGTCCCACAGACGGTCGCAAATTGGCAAAAGAACAGATGGCTGCCACGAAGCGACCCTTTTTCTACGTGTCATCGAGCCCGTGGAACCTGTTTTCCTACCTCGTCGCATTTCAAAGGATGCGCGGTCTTCCGCTTGGCCCGATCAAACTGCGCGACTGGGGCCTGAACCGGCAGACTTTCGGCAGATCCAGCCACGGAAGCCACAAGACCGACGCGATTGCCGACATCCTGAAGATGTACCCGGACATGGATTTCGCCCTGATTGGCGATGACACGCAAGGTGACTTTCCGGCCTTCGCCCATGTTGTCGAACGTTTCCCGACGCAGATTGCCGCAGTTTTCATGCGCACCGTATCTACCGAAGGTTTCACGCCGGAAGAGGAAGCCAGCAACAGTGCCATACGCGAATCGGGCATACCGCTGTGGATGGGTGAGGACTATGCGACCGGCCTCGATTTTCTGCGCGCAAATGGATTCGCCCCCAGTGGGGAAACGCAGCAGATCGTAATGGCCGTTGATCGCGTTGACAACGATGCGGACGGTGGGGAAAGCGACTCCGCCTCGGACGCCGGCCCGCAAGTCTGATTTCTTCAGTTCCGGTTCATGGCGCGAACCGCTAGGCTGCGACCTGGTATATGCTCAAGCTCAAAACCCTTTTAGCCCGGCTGCTTGCCCTCTTCGCTGCCCTTGCGCTGACTGCGCAGCCCGTCATGGCGCAAAGCATCAGCGTTTTGCGCGATGCGGAAACCGAAGCGCTGCTGCAGGACATGGTCGATCCGCTGGCAGAGGCGGCGGGTCTTGGTGAAGGTGCGGTGGAAATCGTGCTTGTGAACGATGGCTCCATCAACGCCTTCGTCGCAGGCGGACAGCGCATATTCGTGCATTCGGGCCTGATCAACGCGGCCGATCATGCCAACGAGGTCGAAGGCGTGCTGGCGCATGAATTGGGCCATATCACCGGTGGCCATATCAATCGCTTTTCAGAGGGCGTGGGCAACGCTTCGAAAATCAGCCTGCTCACCACGCTTCTCGCTGTGGGCGCTGCCCTTGCCGGGGGCGGGGAAGCGGCAATGGGCGTCATGGCGGCAGGGCAGCAGGCGGCAATGGGCAGTTTCCTCGCCTTCAGCCGTGTGCAGGAGGCCAGCGCCGATGCGGCGGGCGCGCAGTATCTTTCCGACGCTGGTGTGAGCGGTCGCGGCAGCCTCGCCTTCTTCGAAAAGCTGGAAAGCTATGAATTCCGGCGCAACATCAGCCAGGATCAGGACCGCGAATATTCCCGCACGCACCCGCTCTCGGGCAATCGCATCGCTCGGCTGCAAGAGGAATACGTGGCGGATCCCGCGTGGGACACCCCCACCGATCCCGAACTGGAGGCGCGCTTTCAGCGGGCCAAGGCCAAGCTGTTCGGTTATCTCGCCGAGCCGGAGCGTACGCTGACCGCCTATCCCACCTATATGACAGGCGCACCCGCCCGCTACGCCCGCGCCTATGCCTACCACCAGTCCGCCCGCGTGGACGACGCGCTGCAGGAAGTGAATGCCCTGATCGAGATGGACCCGAGCGATCCCTATTTTCTCGAGCTAAAGGGACAGATCCTGCTGGAGTCCGGACGGGTTGAAGAAGCCTTGCCGCCGCTTCGCAGGGCCACCGAGCTCACAGGAGCGAACCCGCTGATCGCTTCGAGCCTTGGCCATGCACTGATCGCTACCGAGGATCCGGAATACCTGGACGAAGCCGAGAGCGTGCTGCGCGCCGCGGTAGGCAGAGATCGCGAAAACCCCTTCGCCTGGTATCAGCTGGGTGTGGTTTACGGCCAGCGCGGTGACATTCCACGCGCGCGACTGGCGAGTGCAGAGCAGCTGATCATGCAAGGCAATCCGCAGGCCGCGCTGATGAACGCGCAGGCAGCGGAAAATGGCCTGCCCGCCGGCTCGCCCGACTGGATACGCGCGCAGGACGTTGCCCTGCAGGCGCGTGGATTGCTTGAACGCCAGCGGGATCGCAACTAAGCCTGTCCGATGCGCTGGATCGTCACTCTTAGTATTGCCTTGGTCGCCGGATTTGCTGGTGCGGCAGCGTGGGATTACTCGGGCTTCGGGCCTGATCGTACGCGAGATTATCTGCTCGCCAATCCCGAAATCCTGCCGGAGGCCATGCAGGAACTCCAACGCCGGGACGTGCTCGCACGGATAGAACCGCTGCGCGACGAACTCGAAACACCCTTTCCCGGCGCCGTATTGGGTAACCCGAACGGTAAAATCACACTTGTGGAATTCACCGATTACGCCTGCGGCTACTGCCGGCAGAGTCTTGCCCACGTACACCAGGTGATTGCCGCCAATCCCGATTTGAAGGTCGTGATCCGCGAATATCCCATACTCTCCGCCGACAGCGCCGATGCCGCACGCATGGCGCTGGCAGCGGCGGAGCAGGGCCGCTACGAGCAGTTTCACAATGCCATGTTCGCAGCGGAGAGCCTTTCTCCGCAGAACATAGAATTGGCGGCCCGGCAATCGGGTGTCGACCTGGAAAGTGCGAGGGCCGCAATCGAGACCGGCGCTTACGAAGGCCAGTTGCAGAACAATGTCTTCCTTGCGCAGAACATGGGCGTAGGCGGCACGCCTGCCTGGGTGGTGGGCGACCAGGTGCTGTCAGGCGCAGTCGGACCTGACACATTGAGTGCGGCTATAGACGAGGCTCGCGATTCCTGAGGCGAACCGCCTTGAACGGGCGCCGAATCCCGCATCCACCCCGCAGCCAAGGGGCACCGGTGAGGCTATGATGGGCGGCATGAGCGTGTTGCCCATCAGTCCAAGGCCATTCTTCGCCGACAAGAACAAGGCGTTCTGGCGGTTGCAGATGTTGGGCTGGGGCGGTGCCCTCGTGTTTCGCTCCGCCACGACCATCGCCAACGAGCGTCCGCTGGACTTCCTGATAACGGTGCTGATCGGTGCCATCGCGGGCTTTTCCATCAGCACCGTGCTGAGCGTGATCTATTCCAACCTCATCAACCGCCGCCCTCTGATAACCTGGACATCCACTGCCGTGGTGCTGCTGCTCGCTGTGATGGTTTCGGCCTTCATCAACGCCTGGACCCTCGACGTGTACCAGGGTGGCAGCGAAACGAGCTTCCTCCAGCTCATGCTGGGCGTTGCCTATATCGACATGACGCTGCTGGGCGCGTGGTCTGCCCTCTATTACGCCATCAACTTCTTCTTGCAGGTGGAACAGCAGGCAGACCGGCTGGAGCGGCTCGAAACGCAGGCTACCAGCGCGCAACTGGCCATGTTGCGCTATCAGCTCAACCCGCATTTCCTGTTCAATACATTGAATTCCATCAGTACGCTGGTTCTGCTGGGCGAGACCAAGCCCGCAAATGCCATGCTGACCCGTCTTTCCAGTTTCCTCCGACATACCCTGGTGAACCAGCCCGGCGGCAAGGTGACAGTCGCACAGGAGGTGGAGACGCTGAAACTTTACCTCGGTATCGAACGCATGCGCTTCGAGGAGCGGCTGCGTACCGATTTCCGCGTGGACGACACGGCTGCACGTGGCTGCATTCCGTCATTCCTGCTCCAGCCGCTGATCGAGAATGCGATCAAATACGGCGTCTCGGCGCAGGAAGAGGGCGCGCGGATCAGCCTTTCCGCGCAGGTGATCGGCAATATGCTGCGACTGACCGTGTCCGACACCGGGCCGGGATTGCAAGGCACGCAGCGCAATGCTGAAACACTGGCAGCAACGCCGTCTTCCACCGGCGTTGGTCTTGCTAACATTCGAGATCGTTTGGCGCAGGCCTATGGCGAACAAAGTCGTTTTGAAATCGAAACACCGCCCGATGGCGGCTTTACCGTGATTATCGAACTGCCCTACGAAGAGGGCGAGCCCGAGGAAGACCCGCGCGAGCGTGCGAAACTTCCCCGTCGTTCGACCGTTTCAAGTACCGGGGCAGCGAACCCAACCCAAAGAGGCTCACCGCAAAGAGAGTCCACCGAAAGAGACGGGCAACCCGTCCCAGCCCCCCGAACCGGAGCCAACGCATGAGCATCCGTACGATTGTAGTCGATGATGAAAAACTGGCCGTCCAGGGCCTGCAACTGCGCCTCGAACCGTTCAGCGATATCGAGGTAATCGAGACCTGCGCCAATGGCCGCGAGGCCATCCGTGCGATCAAGACGCAGAAGCCGGACCTGGTCTTCCTCGATATCCAGATGCCTGGGTTCGACGGCTTCTCCGTCGTGAAAGGTGTGATGGACGTAGATCCGCCACTATTCGTCTTCGTCACCGCCTACCAGGAACACGCCATCCGCGCGTTCGAGGCGAACGCCGTGAATTACCTGATGAAGCCGGTGGACGAGGACAAGCTCGCCGACACCATTGAACGTGTGCGCCAGCGCCTTGCCGAAAAACGCTCTGCCGACGAAGCCGAGAAGCTGAAGGACGTGCTGGCGGAAGTCAGCCCGGACAGCCTCGAAACGCTGGGCGAAGATGGCGACGCTGCGGGCCGTTACGAGAAGATGATCAACGTGAAGGATCGCGGCCAGATTTTCCGCGTCGATGTCGATACCATCGAACACATCGAGGCTGCTGGCGACTACATGTGCATCTATACCGGCGACAATTCGCTGATCCTGCGCGAGACGATGAAGGATCTCGAACGTCGGCTGGACCCCAAGAATTTTCAGCGCGTGCACCGTTCCACCATCGTGAACCTCGACCAGGTGCGGCAGGTGAAGCCGCATACTAACGGCGAATGCTTCCTGGTGCTGGATTCGGGCGCAGAAGTGAAAGTTTCGCGCAGCTACCGCGATGTGGTCGCACGGTTCGTGCATTAGCTTGTTTCTCGCTCCGGCCTCCGCCAGAGCGTCCTCGGTGCTATTCGCTACGCTTCGCTGCGCGGCACCTGCGGGCTGCGCAGTCGCGCTGTTAGTCGCTGGACGCGACCAATCCTCACGCCGACAGTAATGGTTGCTGTAGACCCGGTCCGCGAATTGCGGACTGCAAGGGCAACCGCCCGCCCGCAGCGGGCGCGTAGCGAAGCGGAGTGCGTCTAGCGAGGATGAAAGCGCGGAGGCGCTTTCGAAAAACAAACAACTTATCTCGACTAGGCGCCATACCAATGACTAAGAACCAGCCATGACCGAATTTAAACTCGAAGGCTTCGACCCGAAGCTATTCGTCCGCGATACCCTTGCGGAGGATCTTGGCGAGGGACTGCCGGGTGGCGGCAGGGACGTTACCGCCAGCAGCGTGATCCCGGCCGATGCGCGGTTCCAGGGCGTTATGGACAGTCGCGATCCCGTTATCGTAGCGGGTCTGCCCATTGCTGCGGCATTCTTCCGCCATCTCGATCCGGACATGCAGATCGATGTGCTGGTGGAAGAAGGCGCGCGAGTTTCGTCCGGCACTGACCTCATGCGCCTTTCGGGTAATGCACGCGCCATGCTGACGGCAGAACGCAGTGCGCTGAATACCGTGCAACACCTTTCCGGCATCGCCACGCTGGTGCGCCGCTATGTCGATGCGATGAGGTCGGGTGGGGCCAACCCGGATTGCACGCTACTGGATACGCGCAAGACCATCCCCGGCTTGCGGCACATCGAGAAGTACGCCGTGCGCATGGGCGGCGCCAGCAATCATCGCATGGGCCTGTGGGATGCAGCGATGATCAAGGACAACCACATTCTCGTTGCCGGAAACGTGGGCGAGGCCGTGCGACGTGCGCGCGATGCGGGGGTGAACAACATCATCTGCGAGGTCGACCGGCTCGACCAGATCGAACCTGCGCTGGCCGCAGGTGCGGATCATATCCTGCTCGACAACATGAGCCCCGACACCCTGCGAGAGGCCGTGGAAATAATCGGTAACCGTGCGAAGACGGAAGCCAGCGGTGGCATCACTCTCGACACCATCAAGGCCAAGGCCGCCAGCGGCGTAGATTACGTTTCCGTAGGTCGGCTGACGCAAAGCGCACCTGCCGCCGATATCGGCCTGGATTTCACGGTGGAGTAGAAGTGCCCCGGATGACACCGGTGAAGGGGCGTCGGCCACGATCCATCCAGCTTTTCGCGATCAGCTTTCTGGGTGCCGCAACCTGTGCCTTCTTCGTCGGGCTGGGTAATCTGGAATTGAAGCAGGCAGCCTTTGCCGCAACCTTTGCATGGGACGGCTGGAACAGGGACTGGACGATTGTCACCCTCTCAGCAGTCCTATCTATCGCCCTTATCCCGGTCGCCCTGATCTATGTCTTCGCCAGCCGCATCGCGCGATGGCTCGTCGCAATATTCACGCTGATCGAACTGGCGAGGCTTCCGGGGATGATCGGCGCGTTTCAGGCAATTGGCGGCGCAACGAAATGGAGCTATTTCGCGCAACCCGTATTGTTGACCGTGGCGCTGGTCTTCCTGTTTCTGCCCACGAGCAACCGTTGGTTCTATCAAGGCAAGGATGCGACTGCTGAAACCCTTACTTAGCCTGGCCGCGGTCGCAGCCCTCGCCATGCCTGTCGCGGCACATGCGCAGGCCTATCAGTGCCGTATTCCTTCCGGCCCGATCTCGCTGCCTCCCGTCCAGCGCGATGGCGAAGTGCGCGAAACGCCCGTGCGTGGTTATACCCTCGCGCTAAGCTGGAGCCCTGAATTCTGCCGCTTCCGCGACGACGAACCGCGCCATGCGCGCCAATGTGGCGGTCAGGCGGGACGTTTTGCCTTCATCGTCCACGGACTGTGGCCCGAGAGCGGTCCCGGTCGCTGGCCGCAATGGTGCCCTACGCGCCGCCAGCCCAGCGTCGACGCATTGCGCCGATCTATTTGCATGACTCCCGACGCCGCGCTGCTGGCCCGTCAATGGAGCAAGCACGGTGCCTGCATGACACCAAGCCCGGATGCTTACCTGCAGGTCACCCGCATCTTGTGGAATAGCCTGCGCTGGCCCGATTTCGACCGCCTATCTCGCCGGGAGAACCTGACCGCTGGCGATATTCGCAACATCTTCGCCGATGCCAACCCGCATTGGGATGCAGAGGACGTGGGACTGGTGATCAACGAACGCGGCTGGCTGCGCGAGGTGCGCCTGTGCTACGGCGCGGGCTTCATGCCCACGGCGTGTGACGCGCGGCGCTATGGCCCCGATGACGACGATAAGGTGCGTATCTGGCGAGGGCTCTGAATCAACGTTTTCGAGTGTCTGAGCGAATCACCGCCGCTCTGCAAAAAATTTGCGCAGCAATTTTGCTGCCTCGGCCTCCCCAAGCCCGGAATACACTTCAGGTCGATGCAAGCATTGCGGCTGCCGGAACACCCGCGCGCCGTGCTCCACCGCGCCGCCCTTGGGATCGCTGGCGGCGTAATAGAGACGGGCGAGGCGGGCATGGCTGATTGCGCCAGCGCACATCGGGCAGGGTTCCAGCGTGACATAGAGATCGCAGCCGGTGAGGCGTTCGTCTGCCAGCGTTTTCGCTGCGGCGCGAATCGCCACCATTTCGGCATGGGCGGTAGGATCGTGATTTGTACGGGTGAGGTTGTGGCCTTCGCCGACCACCATTCCATTCTTGATCACCACGGCGCCGACGGGCACTTCGCCCGCAGCAGCCGCTTCATTGGCCAGTTGCAGGGCGCGGCGCATGGGTTCGGGCGAGGGCCAGCGGATCATATCCGTCGCACCTCGCCCGAGTTTTCCCTATTCCTCGTCGCCGGTAACGGGCTCACCCTCGGCATCATCCGGGCCATCAACATCGACATCCACCGTCGGCACCTCAACCGTCTCGATCCCGGTATCGACGTCTACATCGGGGCCTTCCACATCGTATTCGGGCAGGTTTCCGCCGTCCACATCAACTTCGGGCATGTTGCCTTCCTCGGTCTGATCTACGTCGCAGGCAGAAAGGGCGAACAGCGAAGCGCCGATAAAAGCAGTGGCAATGACATTCTTCATTTCGATTTACTCCCAATGAAATGCGCTGCCTTTTTAGCGTGGGCCGGGGGCAGAGCAAGTAGTAGCTTGGCTTGACGAATCTGTAGCTGCCCTGTAAGCGCGCGCCTTTCCCAGCCCAAAAGCTGTAACCGAAACCGTTTTTAGCGAGAGATTTCGCCATGTCGCGCATTTGCGAACTTACCGGCAAGGGCCGCCAGGTCGGCCACAACGTCAGCCACGCCAACAACAAGACCAAGCGCGTCTTCCTGCCTAACCTGCAGAACGTCACGCTGATCAGCGAAAAGCTGGACCGCAGCTTCAAGTTCCGCGTCTCTACGCAGGGCCTGCGCTCGGTGGAACACAACGGCGGCCTCGATAACTGGCTGCTGAAGACGAAGAGCGAAAAGCTTTCCACCCGCGCCCAGCGCGTGAAGCGCGAACTGAAGAAGGCCGTCGCAAGCTCCGACGCCGCCTGAAACGGTTTTACCGCGACGAATTTCGAAAGCGCGTGAGGGTCATTCCTCGCGCGCTTTTTCTTGCCCGGCGTCCTTTTCTCGCCAGCTGATTTTCGCCAGCAATGTGCGCTGAAAGGCGGAAAGATTGTCATCGGACATGAGCCAGAGGCTCACCGCGCCGTCCTCCTGAACACTCGCCAGCGCCAGTGCCTCGTAGTTCTCTCGCGGCAGGATCGTCTCCAACCGCACGACGATATCCAGGTCCAGCACCGCACCGTCTGTCAGCCCGCGCGGATCGGCAATTGCAATGGCCGTGGCGAAAGGTGGCCATCCCCATTCCAACTGGCGCAGCAAGACCAGAACGCGCCCGTCGGGAAGGGCTGCCATATCGGTGGGGTTGTAACCGCCGGGAATGGCAAAATCGAACCTCACCGGCTCCACCTCATCCGTGGGGTCAGACGGATAGAGCAAGCCGGTTGAATCGCGCTCCGGCAGGATGATGAAGCGTCCGTCCGGCAATCGGGCCATCGCTTCGGCACCGCCGTTTTCGGGCCAGTCCTGCCAGGCAGGCGGGCGGCGCGATTGGACGAATTTGCTGGCGATGTCGTTGCGGATCACCGCATGGGTATTCTCGAACGCCAGCCAGTAATCGCCGGTTTCGGGATCGCGTGTCGCCGCCTCGATGTCGGGAACCGTCGGGCTCAAGTCCCCCCGGTCCCAGACGGAGGCGAATCGCACTTCGCGCTCTTGCGGTTGGCCCGGTGCGGCAAAGGTCAGTCGCTTTCCCCGGTCGGAAAAGGCGCGCAACGTGGTGTCTCCCAGTACCAGCAGGGCGGAGTAGCCACCGAAATCGATACGCGAACTGGATAGCTCCCACACGCCCATTCGCGTGAAACCGCCGTTGCTCGCCTTATCCGGCAGATCCGCCACTCGCGAGATAATGAGATCCGCCGTCGATCCAGACGGTATTTGCGTGCGCAACAACGTTCCGGGAGCGAGCATGAGGGCAAGCACGATCCCGGCGATCAATCGGCGTCTCTTCATGCCGGTTGACCCGTCAGGACATAGGTCCGGTGAACAGGATGGGATCGAGCCGGGTAAGATGCCACTTCAGGCTCCAATGCAGGTGTGGACCCGTGGCCCGCCCAGAAGAGCCGATGCGGCCCAGCATTTGCCCCTGCTCCACCACGTCGCCTTCCTCCACGGCAATATCGGAAAGATGCAGGAAGGCACTGTTCAGGCCCGCGCCGTGATCGATAATCAAGAGATAGCCTTCGAGGCTGAAGGGGCTGTCCGTGGCCAGTGTCACCACACCGCCCGCTGGCGCGACGAAAGGATCGCCCGATCCGCCAGTCGCGATATCGATGCCCGAATGATAGCTGCCGGGTTCACCGCGATAGATACGCTGCGAACCGAAGCGGCCGGAAATGCGGCCCGTCAGCGGCCAGATGAAATCCTGTTTCCAGCCATCGATATCCGAACTGGCGGTGCGCGCATCCCAGATCGCATCAAGCTCGGGCTGGCGGCGGCGCATGAAGCTTTCGCTGGTACCGCCTGCACGGCGCGCCACGTTGACGCGTTCGATGTTCCAATCGCGTGGGCTGACCGTTATCGGACTGCGCAGCTCGCGTCCGTCGCGAAGGGTTGCGACGAGTTCGGCCTGCGGTTCGGCATCGCGGTCGAATGCGGCGAAGAAATTGCCCTCTTCGTCCAAATCCAGTTCGGTTTCTCCCAGACGTGCGGCGGCGGTGCCGGCGGGAGCCTGTCCGCGGATCCAGCCGCCTTGCGTCAGCGCGCCGTCATAGATGAAGGTGGATGGCCCGGCAGGAGTAGGAACGGGCGTAGGGGACGGTGTTGAAGCGGGAGCCGCAATGGGCTGCACGGTTTCCACCTGCGGCGATGGTACGGGCGCTGGCGTAGCAGGCGCTTCGTTCGATTGGGGAACAACAGCACAGGCGGCGCAAAGCGCACACAGGGCCGAGGTTGCGAAATACTTGGGCCTGGTCCTCACAGATCCTCAAGCGCGCGCTGGGTGGAAAGTTCCGCGCTGGCATAGGCTTCCTGCCGCTCCACGCTCCAGTAGCGCAGTTCTTCCAGGGGAACAGGCACGCCGCTTTGGGCACACAGCACGAAATGGCCAGGTTTCACGATGCGAAAGCCATTCGGGCCATACATCAGCGTCGCAGCTTTATCGGAGGATGACATCAACATGGGGGCCTATGTAATGGGTGAAGGCTTTCAGTGCAATTTACGAACGCTACAGCAGTTTCGGTTGACCGCTTTGAGGCGCTTCCTTCGGACGCCTCGACGCTTTCGTCACCGTGGTGCCGGGCACGACCTGCAAGGTACCATCGGCAAATTCCAAAGTCAGCACAGGTTGCTGTGCCGCCACGGCCCGCGATTTGACCACCGGATGCCCTTCAGCACACACCAGCGCATAGCCACGTTGCAGCGGAGCCTTGGGATCGAGTTGCAATCGCAGCCGCTCCAGCGCGGCAAGACGTTCGCGCCGGTCGGAAACCGGGCGCGTTACCAGCGAAGGGGCAAGGCGGGCGGCGGTAAGGCGTTGTCTCGCATTGCGCAGGTTTCCGCGCAATATCGCGGGAGAGAGGCGCAGGTCGGCCAGCGTCTCGCGCCCCTTTGCAGCGCGGTCCACCAGTCCGCGGCGCAGGCGTTCGCCCAGCTCGTCGAGCTTTTGCGCATGGCCTTGCAACAGCTGTTCCGCCCTCGGCAGGCGTTCGGCGCGAGCGGATAGGCGTTCCCGGCCAAGTTCTACAGGGCGAAGCGCGCACTTGCGCTGGCGATAGGCAAGATCGTCGATCGTTGCATGCAAGTCGCGCAGAACCGGCACGGCGATTTCTGCAGCAGCGGTGGGCGTGGGGGCGCGACGGTCTGCGGCGTAATCGCACAGCGTGGTATCGGCTTCATGCCCCACAGCGCTGATGACGGGGATCGGGCTTTCGGCGACCGCGCGCACTACCAGTTCCTCGTTAAAGCTCCACAAGTCCTCGATGGAACCGCCACCGCGCGCAACGATCAGCAGGTCCGGGCGAGGAATAGGCCCATTGGGTTCAAGCGCACCAAAGCCACGAACCGCATCGGCAACTTGCTTCGCCGCGCCATCCCCCTGCACCAGCACGGGCCACACGATGACATGGGTGGGGAAGCGATCCTCCAGCCGGTGCAGGATATCGCGGATCACCGCCCCGGTGGGTGATGTAACCACGCCAATCGTACGCGGCGCAAAGGGCAATGTGCGCTTGCGTTCGGGCGCGAACAGCCCTTCGGCATCCAGCCGGGCCTTGGTCTTCTCAAGCAAGGCCAGCAGCGCCCCCTCACCCGCTATTTCCATCCGCTCGATCACGATCTGATACTTGCTGCGACCGGGGTAAGTGGTCAGTTTGCCGGTAGCGACGACCTCGATGCCATCTTCGGGCTGGAATGCCAGGCGCGGCACGGCGCTGCGCCACATTACGCCGTCCAGCACGGCTTTCTCGTCTTTCAGGGCGAGGTAAAGGTGGCCGGACGCCGCGCGTTTCACGCCTGAAAGCTCGCCACGAAGCCGCACGTAGCCAAAGCGATCCTCCACCGTGCGCTTCAGCGCCTGCGAAATCTCGGTGATCGAAAGCGGAGCGGAATTGTCGCCTGCCTCGCTGGTCGCTAACAGCCGGTCATCCGAAGAATCATCGTAGGGAGTGCGCTTTGCCATGAATATCCTTGTACTGGGCGGTGGCGGCCGCGAACATGCCCTGTGCTGGAAGCTGGCGCAATCCGCAGCAGTCTCCAAGGATGGGGGTAGTCTTTACGCCGCGCCGGGCAACCCCGGCATCGCCGAATGCGCGCAGCTGGTTTCGCTGGATGCTGGCGACCATGATGCAGTGACGGCGTTCTGCACTGAAAATGCCATCGGCCTCGTCGTGATCGGGCCCGAAGCGCCGCTGGTAGACGGTCTGGCAGACAGTCTGCAATCTGCGAACGTTGCCGTGTTCGGCCCCTCCAGGGCCGCTGCCCGTCTGGAAGGCAGCAAGAATTTTACCAAGGGCCTGTGCGACCGTGCCGGCATCCCCACCGCGGGTTATGTGCACTGCACTTCGCTGGAACAGGCGAAACAGGCGCTTTCCACCTTCTCCCCGCCCTTCGTGCTGAAAGCAGACGGACTGGCCGCAGGCAAGGGCGTGGTGATCGCCGAGAACGAGGATCACGCGAATGAAGCGCTGGAGGACATGTTCGGCGGCGCGTTCGGCGATGCTGGCGCAGAAGTGGTGATAGAGGAATTCATGGAAGGCGAGGAAGTCAGCCTGTTCGCACTGACCGACGGCGAAACCGTAATCCCCTTCGGCACCGCGCAGGATCACAAGCGCGTGGGCGAGGGCGATACCGGCCCGAATACAGGTGGAATGGGGGCCTACAGCCCGGCACGCGTGCTGACAGAAGCGCTGCTGGCTGAAACGATGGAGCGCATCGTATTCCCCACCGTGCGTCAGATGCGCAAGGAAGGCTCACCCTATGTAGGTGTGCTATATGCAGGGCTGATGCTGACGTCAGAAGGTCCGAAGCTGGTGGAATACAACTGCCGCTTCGGCGATCCGGAGTGCCAGGTGCTGATGATGCGGCTGGAAAGCGATCTGGCGCAATACATGCGCGCCGCCGCCAGCGGTTCATTGGCCGCGTTGCCCGAACCCACCTTTGCCGAGGATACGGCACTGACGGTGGTGATGGCCGCAAATGGTTATCCCGGCACGCCGGAGAAGGGTGGTACGATCGGCCTGGAGGGCGCCGAGAGCGAGGGCACGAAGATCTTCCATGCCGGAACCAGACTGGCGAATGGCGAACTGGTTGCGAACGGCGGGCGCGTACTGAATGTTACCGCCACCGGTGCCAACACACATGCCGCCCAGCGCGCCACCTATGCTGCGGTGGAAAAGGTTAATTTCCCGACCGGGTTCTACCGCACGGATATCGGCTGGCGGGAAATCGAACGCGAAGGATAGGAGCGCGCATGTCCACGAAAGCCTTGGCCGGTTCGCGCCCGCTGCTGTGGGTTATCCTGGCTCTACCCGGCGCATGGATACTTGGACGGTGGGCTTTCACGCCCGACGCCTATGGCTATGGACATGCCATAGGTGACAGCGGTGACTGGGCAGCGTGGCTGCTGCTGGTGACGCTGGCGGTGACGCCGATCCGTCTGCTGTTCCGGCAGCACAAGTTGGCGCAGTGGCTGATGCGGCGCAGGCGCGACCTTGGCGTCGCCAGCTTCGCCTATGCCGCGGGGCATACGATCATCTATTTGATGAAGAAAACCGCGCTGGCGCCGGTGCTGGAAGAGGCGGGCAATGCCGACATGTTTACAGGCTGGCTGGCCTTCGCCCTGTTCGCGCCGCTGGCAATAACGTCAAACGACGCCTCGATGCGAGCGTTGAAACGCGGTTGGAAGCGATTGCACCGCCTGGTATATCCCGCCGCGATCCTGGTGTTCGCGCACTGGGCGCTGGCGGCTTTCGACCCGACCACGGCCTATATCCATATAGGGATACTGGCCGCGATCGAGATCGTCAGGGTCTGGCTGCAACGCCGTTAGAGCGTCACGTAATTGCGGAAGCGCGCCACTTCCTCTGCATCGACATATTTACCGATTTCACGTTCGAATTCAGCCATGTCCGCGTAGGGGCGGTATTCCTCGAACTCATTGATCATCCGGTCGGTCATGCCGGGGATCAGGGCGATGGCTTCCTCGCTTGCATCGTTGAGGTTGATCGGCACGAAGACGCGTTCGAGGATTGCACCGGCTTCTTCTTCGGAGACGGTTTCCATCAGCGCGGCGTGGAAGGTTGTAACGTCGGCATAGGGCTGTCCGGCTACAATGGCATCGGCCATTTCTGCTGAAATGCCTTCGACACTGGCGAGCTGTTCGGCGGTGGCTGTGTTGGCATCCATGACGCCCGCCATCTCGGTGACTTCCGCTTCGGTTTCGGCGGTCATTTCCTCTTCGACCGGTGCTTCCACTTCGGCCGATTCGCCACAGGCGGAGAGGGTGACGGCCGTGCCGGCCATCGCGGCGGCGAGTACGATCTTACGCATGTTTGGATCCTTCTGGTTGCGATTTGCTGTAAAATGCCGGTGGTTTATTGCGAATGCTTTGCAAGAACGCAACCGGAGTCACACTATCAGTCTAGCTTTTCGGTCATCAACTTGGCCAGATCGCTTTCGGGACGTGCGCCGTAGTGGCTAATGATCTCCGCTGCCGCGATGGCGCCGCGCTTCAGGCACCGGCCCGGCTCTTCCCCGCGCACATGGCCGAACAGGAAGCCCGCGGCGAACAGGTCGCCCGCGCCGGTGGTGTCCACCACCTTCTCCACCGGTTCTGCCGCAACCTGGTGCAATTCGCCGTCAGTGACGCAGACTGCGCCCTTTTCACTACGGGTAACGACCAGTGTCGGTACCTTGTCCTTCAGCGCGTCGATCCCCGCGTTGAAATCGTTCTCACCCGTCAGTGCACCCAGTTCCACCTCGTTGGCGAAAAGGATATCGATCATTCCCTCATCGATCAGCTTGCGAAAATCATCACCATAGCGTTCGATCACGAATGCGTCGGACAGGGTGAAGGCCACCTTGCGCCCTGCATCCCTTGCGCTCCTGATCGCGGCACGCATGGCTTTACGGGGCTCTTCCGGATCCCACAGATAGCCTTCGAGATAGAGGATCTGCGCGCCGCCGATGGCTTCTTCGTTCAGCGCCTCGGCAGGCAGGAACTGCGTCGCGCCGAGGAAAGTGTTCATCGTGCGCTGGCCATCGGGCGTTACGAAAATCAGGCAACGAGCGGTTGGCGGTTCTCCTTCGCGGGCAGGCACGTCGAAATCGATGCCTACGGCGCGAATATCGTGCGCAAAGACATCGCCCAGCTGGTCATCCGCGACCTGTCCAACGAAGGCGCATTGCGCGCCCATGCCCGAAAGACCAGCCAGGGTATTGGCCGCCGAACCGCCGGATATTTCCTTTGCCGCGCCCATAGCATCGTAAAGGGCTTTCGCCTGATCGGCGTCGACCAGCGTCATGCCGCCCTTGGTCATGCCCAGTTCTTCCACCAGTTCATCCGAAGCGGGGGCCATCACATCGACAATGGCATTGCCGATGGCGATTACGTCGTAACGGGGGGAAGTCATGCATTCTCCTGAACATTATCCGGCGCATCGGCGCCAAGCGGCGTTGACTTGGCCGATGGCGCGAGCAATCGCAAGCGCCTATGGGTTCTCTTGCCACATCGCTGGGCCTTGGCCTGCGCCAGATGTTCGATGGCGCGGTTTTGCGCATCCTGCTGAAGAGCATCGCCGTGACGATCGTGCTGTTCGTGATCGTGGCGGCTGGCGGGTGGTTTCTGCTGGACTGGTTGCTGGCGCGTGGCGGGCTGGACGAAAGCCTTTTCGCCGGCGCCGGTGCCCTGCGCGGCGCGCTTTCCTTCATCATCGCACTGGTGGGTCTGTGGCTGGTATGGCGCATCGTCGCTATGGGCGTAATCCAGTTCTATGCCGACGACGTGGTGCAGGCGGTGGAGTCGCGATATTATCCGCAGGCTGCCGAAACCGCGCGCGACCTTTCCTTTGCAGAACAGTTGCGTGCAGCCTTATCGAGCGCGGGGCGCGCGCTCCTGGTCAATCTCGTCGCCCTGCCGTTCGCGCTCGTGCTGCTCTTCACAGGGATTGGCACCTTTGCCCTGTTCCTGTTGGTCAACGCCTTCCTGCTTGGCCGCGAATTGCAGGATATGGTATGGCTACGCCACTGCCCGCAGAACACGAAAGCGACGCGGGCCATCGCGCCGATCGGCAGGGGAGAACGTTTCTTTCTGGGCGGCATTGTTGCAGCGATGCTGGCCATACCTTTCGCCAATTTTCTCGCGCCGGTGCTGGGTGCGGCATCGGCAACCCACCTTCTCCATCGCAAATCGCTCTAGATACTGTTCACCTGGAAAGCCGCCTTATATGCGCCTGATTGCCGCACTTCTCGTCACCGCGACCCTTTCAGCCTGCGCCGCCATCCCGGCGCAGCAAGCTCCGCCGCCCCCGCCCGTTACGGTAGACCCGCGCGCGGTACCGCCCACCGATGCCCCGCCGCCACCGCCGCGGGTTTCAGGGTTCCGCACGCCTGACATTCTGGAAGGACCCGGTCTTGTCGGCATCATTCGCGAAACGGCACCGTCGCTGATTGCCCGGTTCGGCCAGCCACGGCTCGACACGCCCGAAGGGGACATGCGCAAGCTGCAATTCAGCGGAGAGGCCTGCGTTATGGATATCTACCTCTATCCGCTTACGCAGGGTGGACAGCCAGTCGCCACTTGGATCGAAGCACGGCGGGCGAGTGATGGCGCGGCAGTGGACAGGCTCGCCTGCATCCAGGCTCTTTCCCGTCCGCGATGACGAGTGAAATTTGCGACCCGGTAACGCGAATTTAAGCCTGTTGCGGCATACCGTGCGCGACAGGAGGACCGATCCCCATGAGTTTTGAATTCGCCGAGATTGCCCGGCACGCCGCTGCCGACCGCTCGATAACCTCGGAAGAGGTGCTCGCCCTGCGCGGTGCCGGCTGGGCCGATGGCCGTATGTCGCACGAAGAAGCGGAAATCGTATTCGCTACCCAGCACGCGATCGAAAAACCGTCGCGTGAATGGTCGAATTTTTTCGTCGAAGCCATCCAGAACTACGTCCTGAATGGAAGCGATCCGCGCGGTTTCGCCAGCGCGGAAGAAGCCAATTGGCTGATTGGCCAGGTCGAGGCAGATGGCAAGATCTGCTCCATGACAGAACTGGAATTGCTCACTCGCATCATAGAACGCGCACAAAACGTGCCGGAAACGCTCAAGACTTTCGTACTCGGCGTGCTGGAACGCGAAGTGTCGGAAGGTGTCGGGCCCACCCGCTGTGGCGGAGAACTGTCCGATACGCATGTCAGCACGGCCGAATGCCGCATCATGCGCCGCATCATCTTTGGTCAGGCCAGCGATCGTCCCGCCGCTGTCAGCCGTCGTGAGGCAGAGGTGCTGTTCCAGATCAAGAATGCCGTGGCAGGAAACGACAATGCGCCAGAATTCGAGCGCCTGTTCGTACAAGGCGTGGGTAATTACCTGATGGGTTTTGCGCATTCCAGCGGCCAGATCAGCCGCGAGCGGATGCTGGAACTGGAGGCCTTCGTAGCCGATAACAAGGCCAGCATCGGTCGTTTCATGGGCAACATGGCAAAAAATGCGCCCAATGCCTTCGGCGTGGTGTTCGGCAGGAAAGATGAAGGCTCAAGCCGGGCTGAACAGGCGGCTGCCGAAGCAAAGGTAACCGGTATCGAGCAAGCATGGCTGGATCAGCAGATCGCCGCGAATGGCGAAGTCGATGTCTACGACAAGGCGCTGCTGGAATTCATCGCGGAAGAAACCGGCGTTGCGTAACAGCGCCGCTCCATTGGCCTAGACCATAAAACTTTCGCCGCAACCGCAGGCACCCTTGGCGTTGGGATTCTCGAACACGAAACCGGCAGTAAAATCGTCCTCTACCCAGTCCATCGTGCTGCCGATCAGGTAAAGCACGCTGGCGCCGTCGATGTAGAAAATACCGCCGGGCGTTTCGATCTTTTCATCGAAGGCCTGTTCTTCAGTGACGTAATCGACCGAATAGGCAAGGCCCGAACAGCCCCGGCGTGGAGTGGACAGCTTGACGCCGATAGCATCGTCCGGTGCCTTTGCCATCAAATCGGCCACGCGCTGCTCGGCAGCGGGTGTCAACACTACGGCGGCCTTGGGCGCAGGGCGTGACTTGGTCTCGATGTCGCTCATCACAGCATCCCCAGTTCGAGGCGAGCCTCATCGCTCATCTTGCCAGGGTCCCAAGGTGGATCCCACGTTACCACGACTTCAGCATCGCGTACGCCCGCCAGGCCCATCACGCGCATTTCGATCTCGTTGGGCATGGTTTCGGCAACCGGGCAATGCGGCGTGGTGAGCGTCATGGTGACTTTCACATCGGCATCCTCGACCACTTCCACGTTATAGATCAGACCGAGGTCATAGATGTTCACCGGAATTTCCGGATCGTAAATGTCCTTTAGCGCATCAATCACAGACTGATGCAAATCGCCGCCGGGTTCTCCGGGAGCGACGCCTTCGGGCTTTTTCTGCAGGAAACCTTCGAGGTAATCCCGCTTGCGCTCCAGCTTGTCGCCCGCCGTTTCCTCGTCCGGAACAGGCGCGTCGGAAACCCGCGCACGGGGCGGTTTCCCCACCACCTTTTCCGTGGGCGAAGGTGCTGCAATGAAATCCTTGTCGTCGTTCTGATTTTCCATCAGCCGAAAATCCTCTTTGTGCGTTCGATACCGCGTATCAGTGCGGCAACATCGTCTTCGTCGGAATAGATACCGAAGCTGGCGCGTGCGGTGGCGGTGATTCCCAGCTTTTCCATCAGCGGCTGGGCGCAGTGATGTCCCGCGCGGATTGCCACGTTCTCTTCATCCAATATGGTGCCCAAATCGTGCGGGTGAACCCCGTCGATCAGGAAACTCACAATACCGGCGCTGTCATCAGGCCCGTAAAGCGTCACATCATTCATCACGCCCAGCGCCTCGCGCGTCTGGCGGACGAGCTTTGCCTCATGGCGATGAATGGCATCCAGCCCGATTTGCGAAACATAGTCGCATGCCGCTGCAAAGCCGATGGCTTCGATAATGGCAGGCGTGCCCGCCTCGAACCGCTGCGGCGCGGGGGCATAGGTGGTCTTGTCGAAACCGACCTTGTCAATCATGGCACCGCCGCCCTGCCACGGGGGCATGGTGCCCAGCAGGTCCGCCCGTCCCCATAATGCGCCGATGCCCGTCGGGCCATAAAGCTTGTGCGAGGAAAAGGCGTAGAAATCACAATCCAGTGCGGCCACGTCCACCGGCACGCGCGGCACAGCCTGACACCCGTCGAGCAGCAGCTTTGCACCAACGGCATGAGCGAGATCGGCAGCACGCTTGCCGTCCACCACGCTGCCCAGCACGTTGGAAACGTGGGCGAAAGACACCATCTTGTGTTCGCTGGTCAGCATGGCCTCGGCCGCGTCGAGGTCGATCCGGCCATCATCGGTGATGGGACAGACATCCACCTGCCATCCGGCCAATTGCCAGGGCACGATGTTGGAATGGTGCTCCAGTTCCGACAACAGCACTCGGCCCTTGTCGGGAAAGCTGTAGGCAAGCAGGTTGATCGCTTCGGTCGCACCGCGGGTGAAGACGATCTCGTCCTCCTGCCCGCCGATGAAACCGGCAACCGTGCGGCGCGCGGCCTCATAGCCCAGCGTCATCTCGGCAGAGCGCGAATAGACACCGCGATGCACGGTGGCGTAGTCTGCGCCCATCGCGCGGCTGACCGTGTCGATCACGCTTTGCGGCTTTTGCGCCGTCGCCGCCGAATCGAGGTAGTGCCACGGCTTGCCAGCGGGCGTGACGAGACCTGGAAAATCGGCCTTGCGAGAGATTGTTTGCATTACAGGCACAGGTCGCGGCTCCATCCCGGGTTGGCACCGCGCGCGCAATTGTAGCTGATGCCCGCCTGCAGCACGCGATAACCGTCGCCAGCCTCTCCCAGCACGATGCGCCACTGTTCGCCGATGACGGAATCGTCGCGATAGCCATCGGTGGTGACGAGGATCATGCGTGAACCGAGGCCGGAGCCATCGCGGCCGATTTCATTGCTGACATCAGCCCCTTCGGTATTGGCACGGTCAAGGTAGTAATCGATCACCTGTTCTTCGGACGCGAAAGCACGATCAGGAATGCTCAGCGCCGTGTAGAAACTGGCCGGCGGAGCATCGACAATCGGCGTCGTGGCGCAGGCGGCCAGTGCCAGAGGCAGGGCAAGAAAGGCAAGCGTGCGCTTCACCGGCGGGTTTCCAAAACATCGAGAGCAGCTTTCAGCAAGCGTTCCGCCTCGCCCTCATCCTGCAGTGCGGCAAGCGCATCGGCGATGAAGGCGCGTACCAGCAGGCGTTGTGCCACATCGGGCGCAATGCCGCGGCTGGCCATGTAATATCGCGCCATTTCGTCCATCTGGCCGATGGCTGCGCCGTGGGCGCATTTCACATCGTCGGCGAAGATTTCCAGCTCTGGCTTGGCATTGGCGGTAGCCCCTTTTTCCAGCACCAGCGCCTTGAAATCCTGCGCGGCGTCGGTTCGCTGGCCCTCCCGGCCCACGTTGATCGCGCCAAGGAAATTGCCAGTCGCCTCGTTCCAGTGAACCGCGCGCACGACCTGGTTGGACGTGGCATCGGGCCGGTCATGCGCCGTGCGGGTCACGAATTCGCGAACCGCGTCGCCGCCACCGATGGTGACGCCGCCAAATTCGAAATGCGCACCCTCGCCGAGGTCTGTTTCAACTTCAACGCGGGTGTAATCGTTGCCGATGACGACAACGAAAATCTCGGCGCGTGCGCCCTTGCCGATGTTCAGGCGAATGCGGTGCAGTTCAGGCGCATCGCTACCGACGATCAGACACTGACGGTGCGTCTCGCCTTCTGCGACCGATACGTTCTGCCACTGGTCCAGCGCCTCGACGCCCAGCCGTTCGACGGCGTCGAAGTCGGCGTAGCGCCAGCTCTCGTCTCGTATGGTGGGAAGTTCGCTCATGCGGCCATCACCTCGTCATAGCCCTCTGCTTCAAGCTGCTTGGCAAGCTCGGCATCGCCGGTCTTCACAATACGGCCAGCGGCAAGGATGTGCACGAAATCGGGCTGCACGTAGTCCAGCAGACGCTGGTAGTGGGTGATCAGCAACACGGCCTTGTCAGGCTTGCGCATGATGGAGTTGATACCCTCGCCCACTACCTTCAGCGCGTCGATATCGAGGCCGCTGTCCGTCTCGTCCAGCACGGCGAAAGCAGGATCGAGGATGCCCATCTGCACCATCTCGTTGCGCTTTTTCTCACCGCCCGAAAAGCCGACGTTCACGTTGCGCTTTAGCATTTCCATGTCGAGCTTCAGCAGTCCGGCCTTTTCCTTTGCCAGCTTCAGGAATTCCCCGCCACTCAACGGCTCCTCGTCGCGCGCCTTGCGCTGAGAATTCAGGGCTTCGCGCAGGAACTGCACGTTGGAAACGCCGGGAATTTCGACAGGGTACTGGAAGCCCAGGAACATGCCGGCTGCGGCGCGTTCGTGCGGCTCCATGTCGAACAGGTCTTTACCGTCGAAGGTAACGGTGCCTTGCGTGACTTCGTAACCGGGACGCCCGCCCAGCACATAGGCCAGCGTGGACTTGCCCGCGCCGTTCGGCCCCATGATCGCATGGATCTCGCCCGCGTTCACTTCGAGCGAGAGGCCGTTGAGGATCTGCTTGCCGTCAATTTCGGCGTGGAGGTTTTCAATTTTCAGCATTGTCGTCTTTCTCTTTGTCAAACGAGATCGCGAGCTTCGCCGCGCCGTCGATGAATCCTGTGTCTGCCCGGTGCGGACCGTTGGCCGCCTGCCAGAAATAGTCGAGCGCCGGATCGGCCGTGCCCGCCAGCATGATGTCGCCCGGCATGGTGCCCTGAAAAGTCCAGACATTCGCCTTGGACCATTGCACCAGTTCGCCGGTCATGCCCTGACGCTTCGCCAGGGATACGAGTTTGCCGATCGAGGCGCTCATGCGTCACCGCCTGTCGCCCCGGTCGCCCCTGTCACTACGTCCGCCACGCGGCGGGCCATTGCCATCGCGGTCGTAACGCGGGCGGGACTGGCGCGGGTTTTCAGCGTCGTGACGGCGGCGGGCCTCGCCCTTGTCGGCGATGCGCAGGCGCATTCCGGCGGTGATCCGGGCCAGAACCTCGTCCATGTTTTCAAGGATATCGGCGGCTTTCAGGTGCATCACCTTCACGCCCACCGATTCCAGCGACTTGTCACGGCGGCGGGCGAGTTTCTCGTCCTCGCCTTCCTCGTCGATCACGATGGCCATGCCCAGGGTATGGCAATTGAAGTCGACAATCGCGCTGCCCACCACGGCGAACTTCTTGAACGTGTGCCGCCCAAGGTCCGCCTCGGAGAACCGCTCAGCCAGCGCCTTGTGCGCCTCGCTGGCATGACGCCGCATCTTGCGCGCCTGCTCGTGCAGATTGTCGAGCCGCTTCTCGCTGATTTCCCAGCCACGACCCTTCTTCTTGATGGCAGGGGCCTCGGCTGCGTCCGAGGGATCGCGGAGTTGCAGTTTCTTGCGTTCGGTCACTGCGCTTGCCCTTCATTCCGCGTTTCGATCAAAGAGGCAGCGAGTCCATCCTGCATCGCGTCGTATTCTTCCACAGTGTCTTCAAAAACAGGAACTGCATTGAAGCGAAGGGCGCGCTGTCTTTCTCGCGCACAGTCGCCCCGGACAATTTCCAGTTGGTCTTCACGCGAGCCAGTGAACAAACTCAAATCATCGACTGAACCATCGATGCACCGTGCATGTTCGACGACAGCCGTTTGAATATCCTCAAAAGGCGGCATGGCAACTGACTGAGCATCGCAAGCGCCGATCAATGCTATGCCACTCAAAACAACAAAGACTTTCACCCGACGCTCCCCTCAAGCGAGATCGCCAGCAGCTTCTGCGCTTCGACGGCGAATTCCATCGGCAGTTCCTTCAGCACGTCCTTAGCGAAGCCGTTGACGATCAGGGCCACGGCCTCTTCCTCGTCCAGGCCGCGCTGCATGGCGTAGAACAGTTGGTCGTCGCTGATCTTGCTGGTGGTGGCCTCGTGCTCGATCTGGGCACTGGGATTTTTCACCTCGATATAAGGCACGGTGTGCGCGCCGCATTCGCTGCCCAGCAGCAGGCTGTCGCACTCGGTGTAGTTGCGGCAATTGTCGGCATTGGCGGCAATCGCCACGCGCCCACGATAGGTGTTGTTGCTCTTGCCCGCCGAAATCCCCTTGGAAATGATGGTGGAGCGGGTGCCGCTGGCATTGTGGATCATCTTCGTGCCGGTGTCGGCCTGCTGGTAGTTGTTGGTAACGGCGACGGAGTAGAACTCGCCCACGCTATCTACGCCATTCAGCACGCAGGACGGATACTTCCACGTTACCGCGCTGCCGGTTTCCACCTGCGTCCAGCTGATCTTGCTGCGCGCACCCTGACACAGGCCCCGCTTGGTCACGAAATTGTAGATACCGCCCACGCCCTCGGAATTGCCCGGATACCAGTTCTGCACGGTGGAATACTTGATCTCGGCATCTTCCATCGCCACCAGTTCCACCACTGCGGCGTGCAGCTGGTTCTCGTCGCGCATGGGGGCGGTGCAGCCTTCCAGATAGCTGACGTAGCTACCCTTTTCGGCAATGATCAGCGTGCGTTCGAACTGGCCGGTGTTTTCCGCATTGATGCGGAAATAGGTGGAAAGCTCCATCGGGCATCGAACGCCTTCTGGAATGTACACGAAGGTTCCGTCGGAGAAGACCGCGGCGTTGAGGCAGGCGAAATAGTTGTCGCGCTGCGGCACGATCTTTCCCAGCCACTTTTTCACCAAGTCCGGATGCTGCTGCAACGCCTCGCTGATGGAAAGGAAGATGACGCCCGCCTTCTTCAGTTCCTCGCGGAATGTCGTGGCGACGGAAACGGAGTCGAACACCGCATCCACGGCCACCTTGCGCGCGCCTTTTACCCCGGCCAACACTTCCTGCTCTGCCACGGGAATACCCAGCTTGTCGTAGACGGACTTAATCTCGGGATCGAGCTCGTCGAGCGAATCCAGTTCAACCTTCTTCTTGGGCGCGGCGTAATAGTAGGCGTCCTGATAGTCGATTTCGGGATAGCCGAGCTTGGCCCAGTTCGGTTCCTCCATCTCCTGCCACAGGCGGAAGGCCTTCAGGCGCCAGTCCAGCATCCATTCCGGCTCGTTCTTCTTGCCCGAAATGAAACGGACGGTGTCCTCGGTCAGGCCCTTTTCCGCATATTCGGTTTCGATATCGGAAGACCAGCCATGCTCGTACTCGGCTGCCTTGTCGGCGGCCTCGCGCGCCTCGCGGTCTTTGATTTCGACTTGTTCGTTCATGCCATTTCTTCCGTTCTTGCCAGCTGCACCAGCGAAACATCCGCCAGTGCGCTGCGCAAAGCTGTGTTCACGATCGGCCAGTGCGGTTGCACCGAGCAGTTGCCTTCAAGCGCGCAATCGTGCCGCCCGCCTTCGACGCAGGAAGTAAGCGCGATCGGCCCCTCCATCGCTTCTACGATGTCAGCCAAGCTGATAGCCGCTGCGGGGCGCGCCAATTGCAGCCCGCCCCCTGCCCCGCGGGCGGAGCGCAGCAAGCCCGCCGCCGTCAGCTTGCTCACCACTTTCTGCACCGTGGGCACGGGCAGGCCCGATTGTTCGGCCAATTCGGCCGCACTGGTGCGCCCTCCGCCACAATGGCGGGCAGCCTGGCTCATCGTGACGACGGCGTAATCTGCTAAATTCGATAGGCGCATAGTTTAATCAGACCAATTCGTTCTGATTGATGACCTATGCGTAAAAGCGTCGGAATCAACCCATTTCCGCTTGTTGCGAGTCGTTAGCATTTTTGTCTTGCGAACGCGCGTCCGCGCATTCGTCCTCGCTATGCGCGCAGACAAGCTGCGCCCGCTGCGGGGCGGGCGTTCGCCCTTGCGGTCTGGCCGACCGTTTGGGTTCCCTGACTTTGCGAAAGCGCCTGCGCGCGCGCACATGGCGGTCGTTAGCGCAGCTCGCGCAGGTTCTTTCCGTCGATCAGTTCTTCGAGATAGGGCGCGGCGCCGTCGGACAGTCTTGCCGGGGTCCGGCCCACGAACTCGCTGATCTCGTGGATCATATGCGGCTGATCGTAGAAGGCATCGTAGATCTCAGCCTCCTGCTCCGGCGGTAGATCAGGCTTGGACAATGCAGCGGCGGCGCGCAACGCGCGATATTTACGCCGCAAGGTAACAGGGGCGACACCAAAATACCGCTGCACCAGCCGCTGCGTCTGGCGGCGGGAAAAACTGCTGATCTCATAGAGATCCTCGACATCGGGCAGCAAGCTGCCGGATAGCCATTGCCCGACAGCCGCCATCAGTTGCAAATGCCGCGGCCGCGGCAGTTTGGCATGGGAAAGGATAAAGCCGGACAGGGCTTGCACCGCGTCGGACAGGCCGACCGCATCGTCGCGATACGCAGCACACAGCCGGACGCCTATGTCCTCTATTTCCGGGTCGAGCCAGTCTGCAGCCCTGTACAACCGGTTTGCATGCTCAGCCGCATTGAGCCCTGTCAGTGCCGCCCAACCCAGTGGAGAGAGCGCTGCCCCCATCGCGTGAAACGGCCCGTCCACCGCGATTGGCAGGGCGCAGGCCAGCGGGGTCAGCAAGTTCACCTCATGCGAGCAGTCATGTCCGCCATCCGGCCGAGACAGCCGCCCCCGACCCTTGGGAAAAAGCGAGAGGTGGCCAATCGCAGCGGGCTGAATATCGCGCACCACCGGGTCGTCGCAGCGGAAATGATAGAAGACGGTGACGAACTGCGCGATGTCGCCCTCGGGTTCGATGTAATCGATCCTGAAGCGGTTGGGCGGGGTTAGTTCCCCGCCCGGCATGCCATCCTTCTTCATGCGACCCCCTGTTTTATTACTGGTCAGCTTTCCTCGGCAATCCAGTTATCAACCTGTTCTTCCAATATGGACAATGGGACAGGCCCGTTTGCAAGCACCAGTTCGTGGAATTGGCGAATGTCGAAGTTCTCGCCAAATGCTTCGCGCGCCCGTTCGCGCAGCCCCATGATCTTCAGCTTGCCGATCATATAGGCGGTCGCCTGACCGGGGTAGACGGCATAGCGTTCGATAGCCTTTCGAATATCGCCTTCGGGATTGGGCGTGTTCTCCTGCAGATAGGCGATGGCGTCTTCACGGCTCCAGCGTTTGTGGTGCAGGCCGGTGTCCACCACCAGTCGGGCCGCGCGCCACAGTTCCATCTGCAGCCGCCCGAAATCGGAATAGGGATCGGTGTAGAAGCCCATGTCCTTGCCCAGCTCCTCGGAATAAAGTCCCCAGCCTTCGGTATAGGCCGTGAAACCGCCATAGCGGCGGAAAGGCGGCAGTTCGCCAAGCCCGGTCTGGATGCCGCGTTGCAGGTGATGGCCGGGTATACCCTCGTGATAGGCCAGCGCTTCCAGCTCGTTGCGGCTCATCGAATTCAGGTCATACAGGTTGACGTAATAGGTGCCGGGGCGCGAACCATCGGTCGCCGGCGACTGGTAGAACGCCTTGCCTGCGCTTTGTTCGCGGAAGGCCTCCACCGGTTTCACCTGCAATTCATATTCGGGAAGTGTGAGGAAATATTGCGGAAGGCGCGCTTCCATCGCGCTCATCACCTCGTCCACCTCGGCCAGGTAGTCTTCCCGGCTGGTGTGATAGAATTGCGGATCGCTTCGGGTGAATTCGAAGAACTCCTGCAAGGTGCCTTCGAAACCTACCTGCTGCATGATTGCGCGCATTTCGTCCTGGATGCGATCCACCTCTCGCAGGCCGATGTTATGGATCTCGTCTGCGGACAATTGCGTGGTCGTGTAGTATTCCAGCAGCGCGTCGTAATAGGCAGCACCATCTTCGAAGCGCCAGATACCGTCCTCGTCCGGCGCCATGGCTTGCTGGCGCTCCATTTCGGCAAGCAGGCGAGCATAGGCGGGAACTGCATGGGTCCGCCACGCGGCATCGGCATCGGTAACGAGCGCGGCGCGTTCCATTTCCGGGATGCCCAGTTCATTCACCTTGCTGCGGAAATCCTCCAGCACGGCATTGTCCAGCCCCGCATCCAGCATGTTGCGGATGTCGGAAAGGACATAGGGGTACACCCAGTCGGGCGGCATGACGCCATCGTTCGCGCGCGCGGCGGACCGGGCGATCAGTGTATCGAGAAGCGGCTCGATCCCCTCGATGCGGGTGATGTAATCGCGCGCGTGATCGACATTCTGCACTGCGTGGGTGTTGATAAGGAAAGCGGGAATACCGCTCTGCTGTCCGTTCATCTGATCGAAGAACCAGCCGTTATCCTGAAAGGGATCAAGCGATGCCGAACGCTCGGCCGTGGCCTCGAACAATCGGTAGGACAATTGATCCTCGGGCGAGAGGCTGGCAAGGTCGTAACCGCTGCGCATACGCTCCAGCCACTGGTCGCGCAGCGCATCGCGCGCCTCGTCTGCCGCTTTGCTGCGCTCGTTCCACTGGCCGTAGTCCTCGTCGCGAATGCCACGATAGGCTTTGGTCTGCGGCGAAAGCGCAAGCTGCCCCTCGTTATAGTGCTCGAAGAATGTTCCGATATCGGCAGGCACCTGTGCCTGCATTGCTGGAGTCGCGCTGTCGCCGTCGGAAGGGGTGGTCGCACAGGCGGCAAGGGCAAGCGCGCTGGAGACGGTCAGCGCGAATCGAAGTGAAGGACGAATAGTCTTGCGGCGCATAGAATGGTATCCTCTTGAATGGTCTGATCAATCTAGAGGATGAGGGCCGCTCTCGAAAGCCCGTAAAAAAAGGGCGGCAGTTCCATCAAGGGAAATGCCGCCCTGTTCAAGTAGAGAACTCTTGGCGAATATCGCTTCGAGCCCTTCGGGTCGCAAAAGAGAATTAGCCTATTCTTGCCGGAGGTGATTGTAAGAAGGCGTCAATTGGCGCCTTAAACGCGTGTGATGGGCGATAATATTGCGCAGACGTGCATTTGGTCCAGTACGGCACTTGCCAAGGGGGATTGCGTCCCGGCCCGCCATGCTGCCAAGGGACTTGCCATGCTTTACTCGTTGATCCGCCCTGCCCTTTTCGCTCTCGATGCAGAACGCGCGCATGGCCTTGCCATCGCGGCGCTGAAGGCTCTTCCTACCGGAAAGCCTGTCAAAGCAAACGGGCCGCTGTCGACAACCGTGGCGGGGATCGCCTTTCCCAACCCCGTCGGCATGGCAGCGGGCTTCGACAAGGATGCCCAGGTTGCAGACGCTCTCTTGGGGCTCGGGTTCGGCTTCGTGGAGGTCGGCTCCATTACGCCGCTGGCGCAGGCCGGCAATCCCAGGCCACGCCTGTTCCGCCTGGAAAAAGACCGCGCCGTCATCAATCGCATGGGGTTCAACAATGGCGGGGCGCAGGCGGCGGCGGTGCGCGTTGCCGCACGCGGGGACAGGCCGGGCGTGCTCGGCATCAATATCGGCGCAAACAAGGACAGCACTGATCGCATTGCCGATTATGCCGCGATGACGCGGATCATGGCACCCTATGCCACATATCTTGCCGTCAATATCTCCAGCCCTAACACGCCCGGCCTGCGCGCCTTGCAGGATGAAGGTGCGCTGGTGGAACTGCTGGAAGGCGTGCTGGAAGCGCGCGGCACTCAGGGGCCACCCGTGTTCCTGAAAGTCGCGCCGGACCTGCAATCGGCAGATATCGATGCGATCACGCGCATTGCCATGGACAAAGGGCTGGGCGCGCTAATCGTTGCGAATACCACGATTTCACGGCCCGATCTCGCCTCAAGCAAGGCGCGCGAAACCGGCGGCCTTTCCGGTGCCCCGCTAAAGCCGCTGGCGCTGGAGACGCTGCGCGCATTTCGCAAAGCTTCGGGCGGGGCGATCCCGCTTGTGGGCGTGGGCGGCATTGCCACTGCCGAAGACGCGTGGGAGCGCATCCGGGCAGGCGCCAGCCTCGTGCAACTGTACAGCGCGATGACCTATCGCGGACCTGGCATCGCCAGGCGGATCACGAAGGGCCTGGAAGATTTAATGAAACGCGACGGCTTCGCTTCGATTGCGCAGGCGGTCGGAAGTGAATAGCACTCGCAGCGTGACATGCCTTCGCTCCCTGCTCGCCCCCGCCGCTGCGCTGTTCCTTGCAAGCTGCCAAACCGTTCCCGCCACGCCCGCACCTGCCCCCGCAGGTGTCGTGCAGGCCGCCGATCCGCGCGCTGCAGAGGCAGGACGCGAAATGTTACGCCGGGGCGGTAGCGCTACCGACGCTGCTATCGCGGTCATGCTGGCGCTGACGGTGGTGGAACCGCAAAGCTCCGGCATCGGTGGTGGCGGCTTCATGGTGCGCGGCCTGCCCGATGGCACGGTGACAACCTTCGATGGTCGCGAAACCGCGCCAGCCGCCGCAGGACCGGACTGGTTCCTCGATGAAACTGGCGAACCGCTGGGCTATCGCGAGGTGGTTCTGACGGGCCTGAGCGTTGGCGTCCCCGGCAATATCGCACTGGCCGCGCGAGCGCATGCGCAACATGGCAAGCTGACATGGGCGGAACTGTTCGAACCCGCCATCGCGCTGGCGAATGGCTTCGTGATGAACCCACGTCTGTACCAATCACTGGAAGGCAGCATCGCCCGCGCAGGGCAGGACCCGCTGATGCGCGCCACCTTCTACGAGGACAATGGAGAGCCGCGCAGCGTGGGCACACTGATTGCGCGCCCCGAACTGGCAGAGACTTTCCGCATCCTTGCTGCAGAGGGGCCTGCAGCCATGTACGGGCAGGACGCGGCCGAGGCTCTTGCGGCGCACATCGCCGCCAACACGCCGCGCGATGCGACGATGCAGCCTGCCGATATCACTGAATACGAGGCGAAAGAACGTGAGGCGCTGTGCGGCACCTATCGCGATTATCGCATCTGTTCGATGGGGCCGCCAACGTCGGGCGGCATCGCGCTGTTGCAGATCCTGGGTCAGGTCGAACGGTTCGATCTCGCAGCCCTTGGCCCTGAATCGACACAGTTCTGGCACCTTTTCGCCCAGTCTCAACTGCTCGCCTATGCCGACCGCGAAATCTACACGGGCGACAGCGATTATGTCTCCGTCCCTGCCCGCGAATTGATTGCGCCGGATTACCTGGCCGCACGCTCCATGCTGATCGATCCTGCCCGTGCGCTGGACGAATACGAGGCCGGCGATCCTGTCGGCAGTCTTGCCAGCCATGCTGACGGGGACGAGCCGGCCGAGCACGGCACCACCCATTTCGTGGCGGTGGACGCCGAAGGCGCGATGGTCAGCTATACCTCCACGGTGGAGGGCGGGTTCGGTTCCGGCCTGCAATTCGGCGGCTATTATCTCAACAATGAGATGACCGATTTCAGCTTCAGCCCGCAGCGCGACGGCGTGCCGGTGGCAAACCGCGTGCAAGGTGGGAAACGTCCGCGCAGCTCCATGTCGCCCGCTATGGTGTGGGCGCCCGATGGGAAACCGTTTCTCGTCATTGGCGGAGCTGGCGGCCCCTTCATCCCGGTGCAGACCGCGCGCTCCATCATCGGCATCGTGGATTTCGACATGTCGCTGGAACAGGCATTTTCACTGCCTATCGTCATGGGCTTCGACACCGCCCTGTTCGTGGAGAAAGATACATGGCTGGCCGGCCAGGAAGAAGCGCTACTGGCGCTTGGCTATGGCAGCATCCGCACCGGGCCGCAGCCGTTCGGCTCTGTCGGGCAGGTGGGTGCGATCAACACGGCCCACGGCTGGACCGGGGCTTACGATCCGCGCTTCCGCGGGCGGCTGGAAGCAACACCGATTATGGCCGACTGACGCACGCCCTTGCCGTGACCATCCCCCGGCCCTAGTTCATGGCGCGATAATTGTCTGAAACGGGAGAGCGTTCCGCGTGGAACTGAGCGATATCGACAATGCCACCAGCCTCGTTGCGCTGTTTCTTCAGCGTGCCGACCAGCGCGGGGACAAGCCTTTCCTGACTGCCAAGATCGACGGTGAATGGACCTCGATCTCATACGCCGAAGCGGCGGAGAAAGTATGCCTGCTGGCCGAAAGCCTGCGCGCCATCGGTCTTCGCGATGGCGACCGCGTGATGATCGTCGCCGAAAACCGGCCCGAGTGGTGCATTGCCGACCTGGCCATCATGGCGGCGGGTTGCATCACGACGCCAACCTACACCACCAATACGGAGCGAGATCACAGCCATATTCTCGACGATTCGGGGGCGACCGCGGTGATCGTGGGCAATGCGAAGCTGACAAGGCCGCTGTTCCCCGCGATCATGAAGACAGGGCGCGGACGGAAGGTCATCGCGATCGACCCGGTTCCGTCATCCCAGGCAGGCTCGATAGACCTGCACCGCTGGGAAGAAATGACCACGGGCGATGCGGCAGCGGCGCGCAAGGCAGTGGATGCGCGCATTGCGGGCATAAAACGTCGCGACATGGCCTGCATCATCTACACCAGCGGCACCAGCGGTGCGCCGCGCGGGGTGATGCTGCACCACGGTGCCATACTGCACAACGTCAATGCAGCAGCAAGTGTGATCGAGCATGATCTGGGCTGGGAGGAAGAACGGTTCCTCTCGTTCCTGCCGCTGAGCCACGCGTTCGAGCATACGGCGGGCTTCTACCTGCCGCTGGGTCTGGGCGCGGACATCTGGTTCTCCGAAGGACTGGACAAGCTATCCAGCAATCTCGAAGAAGCATCGCCCACAGTGATGGTGGTGGTGCCGCGCCTGTTCGAAGTGCTGCGTGGCAAGATGATCAAGGCGATCGAGAAACAGGGCGGTCTTGCCCGCTTCTTGCTGGGCCGCGCACTTTCGCTGGGCGAAAAGCAAGTTGCCGGACGCGATGGCTTGCTGACGAGGCCCGATGAAATGCTGCTGTCAGCGACCTTGCGTCCCAAGATCAAGCAGCGTTTCGGAGGCCGGGTCAAAGCGCTGGTTTCAGGCGGTGCGCCTCTCAACCCCGAGGTGGGCGGCTTCTTCCAGGCCATGGGCCTTACCATGCTGCAAGGTTACGGTCAGACCGAGAGCGCGCCGGTGATCGCCTGCAACTATCCCAGCGCCGGGATCAAGCTCGACACGGTTGGGCCGCCGTTGCCGGGCGTCGAAGTCAGGATAGCCGACGACGGGGAAATCCTGGTGCGCGGCGAACTGGTTATGCTGGGTTACTGGCAACGTCCCGAAGATACCGAAGCCACCATACCTGTCTCTTATACACATCTGACGCTGCCGACGAAGAGGATAGTGTAG
>OJBY01000151.1_pt1 | contig 44567 bp, 41 predicted proteins | sample 1591731 | NCBI WGS metagenome assembly OJBY01 (sample SAMN05416837, study PRJEB24817) | seawater metagenome | isolation source: Sea water | place: Canada:Atlantic | collected 2013-07
GAGACAGGTCATGGATTTTGAGACGGCAAGCTTAAGCGACATGCAGCTGCTTGCCGAACAGCTGACTCAAAACTACGGCAGGCTAGATGGACTGGTGCACTGCGCCGCTAAACTTGGGGTGCTGACTCCGCTGTCTCAGTATCCGCTGGATCAGTTTGAGCGGGTCATGCGCATCAACGCGCAAGCTCCTTTTATGCTGACCCAAGCGTGTTTTGAATTGCTGACAAACTCCTCAAGCGCCTCGGTGATCTTTACCACCAGCACCGTGGGTCATGAGGACCGCGCTTATTGGGGTGCATACGCCCTATCGAAAGGGGTCACTGAGAGCTTGAGCGGGATCTGGTCAGATGAAACCAAAAACTTAAACCAAATCCGCTTTAACTCGATCAATCCGGGTGCGGTGCGTACCGCCATGCGCGTGCAAGCGTATCCGGGTGAAGATCCGCGCACGCTTAAAACTCCTGAGCAGATTTGCGGTGGATTTATCGCGCTCTTGAGCGATAAAGCGATTGGGATTCGCGCGCAGATGATTGATCTGCAGCCCAAATAAATCGCTAGGGAGAAGCTGATGCGCGCCGATAATCTCTATGCTACCGAGGGCATGCCTGAGCGATTTTCCTTTGATGAATCGGTGACTCAGGTTTTCGCTGACATGATTCGCCGCAGCGTCCCGGGTTACGCGCAGATGCTGGCCATGACGGCGCAGATTGCCCGCCTGCAAGCTAACAAACTGGATCGTCCAATCATGGTTTACGATCTGGGCTGCTCTCTTGGCGCGGTGGGACACGCGCTGCTTCAAGTGTTTGAGCCTCATGAGATCCGCCTGATCGCGGTGGATAACTCAGCGCCGATGCTCACCCAAGCCCGCGCGCTTTTTGAGCGCTTTGAGCACCCGGTTGAGTGCGTGCATGCCGATATTTGTGAGCTTGATTTTGAGCGCTGCGATTTGGTGATCAGTAACTTAACTTTGCAGTTTGTTGACCCTAAAAGTCGTGATGATCTGATCGCGCGCATATACGATGCGCTTACGCCCGGCGGGCAGCTGATCGTCTCAGAAAAAGTGTCATCTGGCAGTGCTGATCCTTGGCTGATTGAGGTTCACGAGCAGTTCAAACGGGCCAACGGATACTCCGAAACCGAGATCGCTAAAAAGCGCGAGGCGCTCGAGGGTGTGCTGATCCGTGACTCGCTCGCCAAGCACCACGATCGCTTCAAAGCCGCAGGTTTCAGCGAGTCGCACACGTGGTTTCAGTACCTAAACTTTGTCGCGCTGTGCGCCATGAAAAATGACACCCAAAACTCCCTGAATCCAGAATCAGCCGCCCAAGCGCCGGCCAACCCCGATATCAATACTAAACCCGATACCAACACCCGAGCGCCCTCGTGAACAGCCCAGATCACGCCCCAAAAAGTCAATTAGCTGAGTTTGAAGCTGATTGCCTGCGCGCACTGATTGATGCGGAGCTGGGCTCATGGCTGGCCATGGCGCAAAACGCGCAAACCAAAGCTAAAGACGTCAAAAACCAAGCACTGATCCCCAAGTGGAAGCGGGTGCTTGAGCGCATGCCCAAACCAACAGGGTCGGCGCGTATCAATCAAAGTGCGGTGGGCCTTGAGACTGATTTATCTACGGCGCAAGTTTCTCACTTAACCGCTCAACTGGAGCAGCTTAAACCCTGGCGCAAGGGTCCTTTTTACGTGGGACGAGGCCAGTTGATCCTGACCACTGATCAGGCCCTTAAGCTGGACCGAGTTCAGCAAGAAAACTCAGAAGCGCTCAATCCTGAGACTCTGTTGATCGACACCGAGTGGCGCAGCGATCTGAAGTGGGATCGGTTGGCCGCACACCTGCCAGATCTGAGCGGCGCCTGTGTGCTGGACGTCGGCGGCGGGAGCGGTTACCACGCCTACCGGATCGCAGGCCTGGGTGCGCGCTTTGTGTTTAATCTTGAACCATCGCCGCTGTTTTACTATCAGTTCATGGCGATCCGTCAACTTTTAAGCGCCGACCCCAAAGTTAATTTGCCGCATGCCCTGCCCATGCTGATGAGTGAGGCGCCCGAACACTCAGCGCGCTTTGATAGCGTGTTTTGTATGGGCGTGCTCTACCACCGCGCCGATCCTTTCGGGTTTTTGCAGCAACTAAAAGGGTGCCTGAGACCCGGAGGGTTGCTCGTGCTTGAAACCTTGGTGATAGAGGGCGATCAAACTCAGGTTTTGGTGCCAGAGGGGCGCTACGCGCAGATGAACAATGTCTACTTCCTGCCCAGTACTCAAGCGCTCATGAGCTGGCTCACTAAGTGTGGTTTCACTGATATCCGCCTGATCGATGAGTCGGATACCAGTTTGAATGAACAGCGCCAAACCCCGTGGATGGAGTTTCACTCGTTAAGCGACTTCTTAGTTTCTGCTGATCAAACGCGCACCATTGAGGGGCACCCAGCGCCAAGGCGAGCGGTGATCTTTGCTAGTGCGTAAGGTTTGGCCGTGGATAAACAGCGCTTTGGTTTGGAGCTGCTAGTAGCGATACAGGCGCGCTGAATGAGTCCATTTGATAAAGCTGATATCGCAGACATTTGACAGGCTGTGCGAGACTAAGCTCTAAGCGGTGATCTGTATTCACAGCCCCGCTACACAGTTTTTAAGCGCGGCAGGTAAACTGGTTACATAACAAACCAATTGAAGAAACCGTGTTTGCCGATAAATTGAATCCAAAAAGCTGGCTTAAGTCTGAATTTGCGCTTAATTTGCGCCCGTTGCTTTTGCGGCTGAGAAAAAAACTGTGGTTCCGCCCGTTGTTTGCTGTGGTGATCTCAATCGGCATGGCTTTTTTGGCGCGGATATCTGACTACTACCTAAAAAGTGAGTGGCTGCCTCAGGTGCAGATCGACTCGGTAGAGCGGCTCTTAAGCATCATCGCCACATCGATGCTGGCCGTGTCGACATTTACCGTGGCCTCCATGGTCTCAGCTTATGCTTCTGCCAGCTCCATGGCGACGCCGCGCTCCTTTCGATTGGTGGTGTCCGACGATGTGACCCAAAACACGCTCTCGGTGTTTATCGGCACCTTTATCTTTTCCGTCGTCGCACTGGTGGCGGTTGAAAACAACTACTACGGCAAACCGGGCACTTTTACGCTGTTTTGTATGACAGCGCTGGTGTTTGCTTTGGTGGTGCTCTCCTTTGTGCGCTGGATTGACTCGATTGCCAGGCTTGGCCGCATGGGCAACACGATTGAGCGAGCCAAACTGGCCGCGATGAACTCCGTCAAACTGATCGCAAAGGACCCCTATCTGGGTGCTATGCCGCCGCAGCCAATCAAGGGGGAGTATCTGGCGGTGAGTCCATCGAACCCAGGGTATGTGACCACCATAGACTTTGATGGGCTTGAAACCGTGGCGCTGAACAAAAACGTGCGCATCCATGTCAACGTGCGTCATGGTGAGTACTTAAGTTATCGCAGTGACATGCTGATTGTTCAGTGTGTTGACGGTGAGTTTCCGGTGGATTTGAAAAGCGAAGAGCTGCGCAGTTTTATCACGGTTGAGAGTGCTCAGGAATTTGAGAGCAATCCCACTTTTGGGATTAAAGTGCTCACGGAGATTGCCTGTAAGGCACTGTCTCCTGGCATAAACGATCACGGCACTGCGGTTCAGGTGATCAACGTCCAGTCAGAGCTGCTCTCTAGCTGGGTCTGGTTTGAGCGCCGCCGCAATTCAACAGAGCCCAAGTTCACCCGGGTGCATTTTGCTCAATTAAATGTCAATTTGCTGGTTCATGAGGCGTTTGATCCGATCTGCCGCGATGGAGCCGCCAACTTCGACATACTCAATCACGTGATCAGTTCGCTTAGAAGTCTTAAAGAGTATCAGCGATGTGACTTTAGCGAGGGAATCGAGCGCATGGCGCTCAGAATCAAGGAGCGGATCGATCTAACTCAGCATCTGCACGAAGATCGTGAGCTCATGCTAAAAGAGCTAGGTGAGCTGCTGGACAATTAGATGATTTTTGATCGAAGACGCCTTTGTTGCTTTAACTTTGCTTTACGCACCTAAGATCACCGTAACAGAGTAAATTAACCAGATTAAGCGCGGGTTCAGGCTCGCCGAACTGTTATAGATACCAGCAGGTTAGCTTTTGTCCAAGCTCGCCTTAAGCCGATAGATTTGATAGGAAGACAAATATGCTTGATAGTTCTCAAGATAAATCCGCGCCGTTTGAGCGAATCTTGGTGGTGGATGATGACGCGAGACTGCGCAGCTTGCTGCAGCGTTTTTTGGAGGATCATGGCTATACGGTTAGAGGGGCGCACGATGCTGACCAGATGGATCGACTCATGGATCGGGAGCACTTCTCCTTGATCGTGCTGGACTACATGCTGCCCAAACAAGACGGGATCCAGATCTGCAAGCGCCTGCGGGAGAACGAGGTGACCACGCCGATTATCATGCTGACCGCCAAAGGCTCGGACGCTGATCGGATCGCAGGACTTGACGCTGGAGCCGATGATTATCTACCCAAACCCTTTAACCCTAAGGAGCTACTGGCTCGGATTAAAGCGGTCTTAAGACGACAGGTTCGTGAGATCCCAGGCGCCCCCAGTCAGCAGTTAGAAGTGGTGGAGTTTGGTCCTTGGTCGCTTGATCTGTCCACCCGCGTGCTGAAAAAAACCGACTCGGAAGTGACCCTAACCACCGGCGAGTTCTCTGTCCTAAAAGCCTTGGTTCAACACCCGCGTGAGCCCCTGACTCGTGAGAAGCTCATGAACTTAGCTCGCGGCCGTGAGTGGGGTGCCATGGAGCGCTCAATCGATGTGCAAGTATCGCGCCTGCGCCGACTGATTGAGGAGAACCCAACTCGTGCCAGGTACATCCAGACGGTTTGGGGCGTGGGTTATGTGTTTGTTCCAGACGGTGCGGCCGGATAAGCTGGGCTACCGGGTGCATTTTACTCAGGCCTTAAGATTTTGAGCTTATCTCGATTAAGCTCGCTACGCCTCAGCCAACTCAAGCCGCGCTCCTCCTTGTGGCGCACCACTTGGGTGGTGATGATGGTCGTGGTCGCAAGCTCGATCATGTGGATCAACTTTATCTGGCAGACGCTGTATTTGCCGCAGCTAAACCAACACGCGGTTGCCACGGTCAAAGAGATCCGCCTGCATCGCCAGATTCGCCAGATCCAAGCGCCGCTCAGGCCTGATTGGTTTAAAGACGCCTCCACTTTCGAGCTGATTACTGACCCCGCAGAGTTTCCTGATGTGCAAAGCAAGCTGGGCGTGGACTTCATCTCAGGCTACGTCGCTGAAACCATGAGCGCTCGCCTCAATCAGCCGGTTCAGGTGTACTTTAAGTTCAAGCCAACACCGGTGCTGTGGATCCAAACCGCTGATATGGGCGGCAACTGGTATCGCCAGCCGCTGGAGTTTTACGACAACTACGATGTCGGCGTGGTGATCGCTTGGCTGCTCATGATCCCGGTACTGAGCCTCATTGCGATCGTGGTGCTGGTGCGCCAGCTTAACCGCCCGCTTGAGCGCTTGAAGCTCGCCGCCAAAAACTATCTGCAAAATGGCGACTTTAGCCGGCTGCCCGCGCATACCGGCCCTGCCGAAATTCGCGAGGCCAACAAGGCGTTTAATCTGCTGTTCGATACGCTCAAAGCCAGTGAGGCTGAGCGCAACCTGATGCTGGCTGGGATCTCCCACGATCTGCGCACCCCGCTCACGCGGATGCGCCTGTCTGCTGAGTTTTTGCAAGACGAGGCGACTTCAGAGGGGTTGATCTTCGACATCAACGACATGGATGCGATCCTTGAGCAGTTCATCTCCTTTATGCGCGACGGCTCGGACGAGCCGATGAGTTCAACCAACATCAACTCGATCCTCGATGAGGTCAAGGTGCAGTTCAGTGATTTGGCGCTGATTGAGATCAGTGCGCCTGAGCTGCCCAAGGTGCCGCTGAGAGCCCTCTCGATTAAGCGATTGATCAGTAACCTGGTCACCAACGCGATCCGTTATGGGAAGCCCCCGGTTCATGTGCTGGCCTTTTTGAGCAGCAGCAAGGTTGTGGTGGAGGGTGAACCGGACAAGATCCTGCGCTGGTTAAACCTCGTGGTTCGCGATGAAGGCAGCGGGGTAGATGAGAGCCAGATTGATCAATTGCTTGAGCCGTTTCACCGCGGCGAGTCCGCGCGCACCACTCAGGGCACGGGTCTGGGCCTTGCGATCGTTAAGCGGATCACTGAGCTGCATGGCGGCACCTTGACGCTAAAAAACCGTAAAAATGGCGGACTGGAGGCTAAAGTGTGCTTGCCTTGGCACGACACGAGTGTGCAGACCGAGGCGGTGATCAATCAAGGCGATGAGCAAGATTGAGCTTCATAAGCTTGATTGATGAATTGCATAGCATTAGCGGCGCGACCATAACGCCCTGATCTCGATACGCGAGGTTCTCAAACGGGCTGTTTAGTGAGAGTAGCTACTCTCTTTATCCGGCTGCGCTAAGCAGCCTCGCTTTAGTTAAACCGATGTTCTCAAAACTGAGTGACTTCTTAGATATCGGAACATCACTCAACCCGGATCAGCACATCTCAACCTAGATCTCAGGCGTCAAGCAGTGCCTGAGCTTGAGCGATATCGAGCGTGCCCTCATAGATCGCTCGCCCAGTGATGATCCCCTCAATTTGCGAGTACGGCTTTAAGCGCTCCACATCACCCAAATCAGTGACCCCGCCAGAGGCGATCACGGGCAGTCCGCTAAAGTCAGCGAGCGCGACGGTTTGCTCGATATTGACGCCTTGCATCATGCCGTCACGGTTGATGTCGGTGTATACGATGGATGAAACCCCAAAGTCGGCGTACATCTTCGCTAAGTCGCGGGCGCGGGTATCGGTGACATTTGCCCAGCCGTGGGTCGCTACAAACCCGTCTTTAGCATCGATCCCGACGATCACTTTTCCCGCAAACTCGCGGCACGCCTCGCGCACAAATTCCGGCTCCTCAAGCGCTTTGGTGCCGATGATCACATAACTGACCCCGGCCTCCAAGTAGTGGCGAATCGTCTCAAGCGAGCGGATGCCACCGCCGATCTGGATCGGTAGGTTTTTGTGTTTGGCGGCGATGTCGGTGACCACTTGTTTGTGGGTGGGTGCCCCATCAAATGCCCCGTTTAGGTCCACTAAGTGCAAGCGGCGCGCGCCAGCGTCGACCCAGCGAGTTGCCATGGCAACCGGATCGTCGCCGAACACGGTGTCGTCGTCCATGCGGCCCTGTTTTAAGCGCACGCATTTGCCGTCTTTTAAGTCGATCGCGGGGATCATGAGCATGGGGAGTTTCCTGTGTCTTAAGTTTTCGCAGCGATCGATCTTCGCTGCTTTTAGCAAAATGCCGACGATAGTGAGCGGCGCTTAACCCTTTGGTTTTGAGTTCTTAACGCCTGCAGCCACCCAAAGTCGCCACAGCGCTGGATTCGTGATCTTAATTTTCCGGCGTAAATCCGCTCGGCTTCTCATAGTCGCCGCCGCTCAAAAACAGCTCACGCTGCTCGCTTAAAAACTGCTTGGCCTCTGGCTCAAACAAGCTTAAGTGTTTCTCATTGATCAGCATGGTTTGCAGGGCAACCCATTGATCCCAAGCTTTTTGTGAGTACTCAGCTTGAAGGCGACGTCCCAACTCGTTTGGAAAGGGCGGCTTTTCCATGGCGGGCAACTCGGCCTCGTACTTTTTACAAAAAACCGTGCTCATGCTGACTCTCCGTTTAACTTAAGCGCTTCTAAGCGCGTTCGGCCGCGAGCCACTGCCGCCGTGACTTGGTTGGGCGCGGTGCCACCTAAGTGATCACGAGCAGCCAGCGACCCCTCAAGGGTTAGGATCTCAAACACGTCCTCCCCGATCATGGGCGAGAAAGCGCTGAGCTGCTCAAAGCTCAAATCAGACAGATCGCAGCCCAGCTCCACAGCCAAACCCACCGCGCTGCCAACCGCCTCGTGCGCGTCCCTAAAGGGCAACCCGCGGCGCACCAAATAGTCCGCCAAGTCAGTCGCAGTGGCGTAACCTTTTAAAGTGGCCTCTCGCATGGCTTTGGGCTGCGGTTCGATCTCTGGGATCAGATCACTAAAAGCAAGCAGACAGCCTGAGAGCGTATCGACGCAATCAAACAAAGGCTCTTTGTCTTCTTGGTTGTCTTTGTTGTAAGCCAGCGGCTGGTTTTTCATCAGGGTCAGCAAAGTGGTCAGTTGACCAAATACGCGCGCGCACTTGCCGCGCACCAATTCAGGCACGTCAGGGTTTTTCTTTTGCGGCATGATCGAAGAACCCGTGCAAAAGCGGTCGGGGAGTTTCACAAAACCAAACTGCGCGCTCATCCACAGGATCATCTCCTCGCTCATGCGCGATAAGTGCATCATAAGCAGGCTACCCGCTGCGGCAAACTCGATCGCAAAATCGCGATCAGAGACGCCGTCCAGCGAGTTCTCACATATTCCCTCAAAACCTAAGAGTTCAGCGGTCATGTGGCGATCAATGGGAAATGTCGTCCCAGCCAGTGCCGCGCTACCCAGTGGCATCTGGTTGACGCGCACCCGAACTTCCTTGAGGCGCTGCGCATCGCGCATCATCATCTCAAACCAGGCCATGACATGGTGTCCAAAGCTCACCGGCTGCGCGGTTTGCAAGTGGGTAAAGCCTGGCATGATGGTGTTCGTGTGTTGTTCAGCCAAGCCCAGCATACCGCTCATGAGGCGGTGCAGTAATTTGAGTAGTGCATCAATCTGCTCGCGTAGCCACAGGCGGATATCGGTTGCGACCTGATCGTTGCGCGAGCGACCGGTGTGCAGTTTTTTGCCCGCATCGCCGATCAGCGCGGTTAACCGGCTCTCGATATTCATGTGCACGTCTTCTAGCGCCACCGACCACTGAAACTCACCGCGACTGATTTCGCCGCGAATTTGCGTGAGTCCATCAACGATGGCATTTTTCTCATCAAAGTTTAAACACCCGATGTGCTCAAGCATGGTAGCGTGAGCGATGGACCCGGCAATATCTTGGTTGGCCATGCGCTGATCGAAGGTCACTGAGGCGGTGAATTCAGCCACAAAAGCATCGGTTGCTTGGCTAAAGCGACCGCCCCACATGGAAGCGCCGGATTTTGGAGAGTTTGAGCTGGTATCGGTCATGGTGTGCACGGTTGAGCAAAGTGGGTGGATTATAACAAATCGAAGCTTTGGGTTTATCTATCACCAACAATATTAGGTTTCGCGCTTCGCATCACTTATAGTAAAATTTGTCAATAAGACTACCGGCTAAGTGCTTCGAGAAGCACTGATACTAATTTAGGTGGTTGCAAGCACCACAATTAAGGAGTGATTGTGAAGATTATCGTATGCGATGACGAGCCGATGGCGCGTGAGCGACTGGTTCGTATGGTGGTTGAAGTGGGACATGAACTGGTGGCAGCCACCAGTAGCTCAGAAGAAACAATTCAAGCGGTTAAAGAGCACATGCCCGATGTGGTGCTCATGGACGTGCGCATGCCCAACCAGGACGGTATCCGCTGCGCGCATCTGATCAAGGAGCTGCCAAGCTCTCCTGCGATTATCTTTGTTACGGCTTACGATCACTACGCCATCGCTGCTTTTAAAGCTCAGGCAATTGGTTACCTGTTAAAACCTGCCGGTAAAGAAGAGCTGATTGAGGCGCTCTCAAACGCCAAGCAAGTCAACAACGCTCAGCTGAATCACTTAAGAAAGCTCGACAACCCCGACGTCAAACCTGCTCGCCAGCACATCGCGGCTCGCACGCACCGCGGCGTTGAGTTGATCCCGGTTACCGAGATCTACTACTTCTTAGCGGATCAAAAGTACGTGAACGTCCGTCATAAAGACGGCACCGTGCTGATCGATGAGACGCTAAAAGAGCTTGAGGAAGAGTTTGGCAATCAGTTCTTCCGCATACACCGCAACGCGCTCTTGTCGCTCAGCTACCTTGAGGCGCTCGAGTCGATCGAGGGCGGTCAGTATCAAGTGGCGATCAAAGGCGTCGATGACAAGCTGTCAGTTTCACGTCGTCACTTGCCGGCACTTCGCGAGAAAGTTCAAAACATGTGAATTGAGTCTTAATCAACCCGTCCGTGCAGCGCATGTGGCGGGTTTTTTTTGGCCAAATGTCAGCGAGTTTGAGCTTTTAGCGTAAATTTGGTGGCGCGCTTCTGTTAACCAACACTAGCTTATGGCCACTGAGTAGATGGTTAATCAGTCAACTCGGTCAGATTAATTGTCTGAGTGAATTGATTTCAGGGTGCGGTTTTGAGCTGGTGTTTTTAGCGTGGGCATTTTAGGGTTAAAGGGTACAACTGGCCGCACGGATCACGTTGATACGACTCCAGAGTCACTGACAACCTATGGCTCAGACTGGCACTAAATCTAGCGCCCGCGTATCATGAGCCTTTGCTTAACATCTGATTTTATGAGCGATCACGCTGCAAACCAAAACTCCCCTGAGCACACGTTAGTCATCGCTACTCGGCAGTCGCCGCTGGCGCTCTGGCAAGCCAATCACGTCAAAGCGCGCCTTGAGGCGCTACACCCCGATCTCTCAGTCACGCTTGAAACCTTTGTGACTCAAGGGGATAAGATCCTCGATACGCCGCTGGCAAAGATCGGCGGCAAGGGGCTCTTTGTTAAAGAGCTTGAGCACGCACTGCTGGATAGGCGCGCTGATATCGCAGTGCACTCTTGTAAGGATCTGCCCATGGATCTGCCAGATGGGCTGGATCTGCCGGTGATCATGCAGCGTGAGGACCCAACCGATGCGCTGGTGTCTAACCAGTTTGCGCGCTTTGATGATTTGCCCATGGGCGCGGTGGTGGGCACTTCAAGCCTAAGGCGCAAGACCCAGTTGCTTGCGGCACGGCCCGATTTGCAGATTCGTGATCTGCGCGGCAACGTCGGCACGCGCTTAGGTAAGCTTGACAGCGATCAGTATGACGCGATCGTGCTTGCGACCTCAGGGCTGCTGCGCCTTGAGCTGGGTGAGCGTATCGCACAAACCCTCGATAAACAGGTTAGCCTGCCTGCAGTGGGTCAAGGCGCGCTTGCGATTGAGACCCGATCGGGCGATACGCGCGTGCTGGAGTTGATTACACCCTTGATCTGCGATCAGACGCAGGCCTGCGTGCGAGCTGAGCGCGCCATGAACCGCGCACTTGAAGGCGGCTGTCAGGTGCCGATTGCTGGTCACGCCACTCTAAACGGGGATCAGCTGACCTTGATTGGCCGTGTGGCAAATGACGACGGTAGCGTGGTGTTAGAGGCAACCAGCAGCGGCGCATCGAGTGACGCTGCGGCCATCGGGCTTAGGGTGGCAAACGAGCTGAAAACCCAAGGCGCCGATCAAATCCTTGCTGCTTTTTATACCCGCTGATGCTGCTCAACACCCGCCCCGATGATCTGGCAGCTGCACTAGAAGATGAGCTAAAAGCGCTTGGGGTTGAATCGGTGCACTTGCCGCTGCTCTCTATTGAACGGCTAAGCGCCCAGCCTGAGTTAGCGCTCGCCAAAAACTACCGGCTGGTGCTTTGCGTTAGCCCGCGTGCGGCTGAGTTTTTTTTGGAGTCGCTGAGCGAGAACCAGCTGCAAGTTTTTAGTCAGCAGGTGCTGATCGCGGTGGGCGCGCGGACCGCTCAAGTGTTAAGCGCAGCTGGCCTTAGCGTGCGGGTGCCAGAGCAAATAAGTAGCGAGGGATTGCTCGCCATGACTGAGTTTAAGGCTTTGCAGGCGGGCGACTCACTGATGATCTTGCGCGGGCAGGGCGGGCGCCGCTTGATCGATGAAGTGATGAGCGCGCGTGGCATCTTGGTAGATGAGCTAATTCTTTATAAGCGATGTGAGCCGGACAACTTAGAGGCGCGTTATGCGCAGCTTAAAAAGTCGAATCTGACTCAGGTGTTGATCACCAGCTTTGAGTCTTGGCAGCGCTTTGTGCAGATCGAATCCGATTTAACTCAGTATCGCTATCTGTTGCTAGGTGAGCGTCTGCTCAAGTTGATCGCACCTGATTTGAGCGCGGCAGCAGCTCAAACTGATAACCAGCCTGACATGAAATTTGAAAGTCAGCCTGATTTGAAGTGCGGAAGCCAGCCAGCGGCGACATTTGACCCGAAAAGCTTGTGCCACGTGCTAACCGATTTATCTCCAACTACTATTGCAAAGGCCTATCTGACATGGACATAACCGCAGCCCTGACTCGGCAAAATCACCCGCTCTTGGAGCGCGCCGCTCACGTTTACACCCAGCAGATGATTTGGGGCGACATGGACGCTTTTGGTCATCTGAACAATGTCCACTTTTATCGCTACTTTGAAAGCGCGCGGATCAGTGCGATGGAGCTCTACGGCAGTTTCGGCAGCGAAGGCAAAGTGGTGATCGCTAAAAGTAGCTGTAAGTTCCTGCGCCCAGTGGTGTTTCCTGACGTGCTGCACGTCGGTGTTACCTTATCTAGGCTTGGCGGCAGCAGCCTCACCATGGTGTACACCATGGTGAGCGAGGCACAAGGGGCGGTGGTTGCGATCGGCGATTCGGTTAACGTGTTCATCGACGATACAGGCAAACCCACGCCGATGACCCAAGGCGTGCGCGACCGCTTCGCCAGCTGGGTCGTGCCTGAGGCAGACTGATCAGTCTGAGTGTTTGAACTCGTGCGCCAGCACATAGGCAAACACACGGGCATCGCTCGCTTTAGCAAAATGCCCCTGCAGCGAGCGCACCGCGGCGTTTAGGGTCGCACCGGTGGTGCTGACATCGTCAAGTATCAGCAAAGTGTGGTTAAGCGGGGGCGCACGCGAGCTGAGTTGATTGGCGACATTTGCATGGCGCTCGGATCGGCTTAAGGTTTTCTGTTTGGGCGCATGACCGGTGCGCTTAAGTCCGCGCCAAATTTGTAGATCCCAGTGTTTAGCCAGCCTTTGCGCGATCAGATCCATGTGATCAAAGCCGCGCTCTTTGATGCGCGCAGTTGAGGAGGGCATGGGAACCAGCAAAGTCCCGGCGCGCGGCCTTGGCAAAGTTGCGATCAGCTCACTGAGCAGATCCGCCAGCTGCACCTGATTGTGGTACTTGTAGCTGTGCAGCAACTGATCGACCGGATAAGCGTAGCTGGCCGCAGCAAAAGCCGGCACGCTGACTGAGTGAATCTGTGCCTCATCAAAATCCCGAAGCGGCATGTCGCCAAAACACCCAGTGCACAAAAGTTTGCCTGGCACCTTGTTTTCAAAGCGGCAAAGCGCGCAGTACGGCGCCCAGAGTTTGTGCAGTGTTTGAGTCAGGTTCATAAAAGGTGTAGCCGGTTTTGTGTTGGTTTCATTTTTTATCTTTTAAGTTTTTTTGGATTTAATCGCCTAGTTTGATCGCAGCATAGCGCTCAGAGACAACATAAAGCTAATCAAGCGTCTTTGAGGCTGAGCTCTTGGTGAACCCAGCGCTGGATTAAGGCGCGTGACTGGGTCGATTGCGCTTGGCCAGAGGGTTGATCTGAGTTGCCTGAGGGCTTATCCGCGTTGGTTTTTTTCTCAAGCATCTGAGCAAATTGCACCGCCAGCGCGAGCAGTGCTTCATCGGTGCTTAGATCAGCCACATAAAAGTTGAGATTGCCGGCTTGGCGACTACCCAGCAGCTCACCGGGCCCGCGGATCTTCAGATCCACTTCGGCGATCTCAAAGCCATCGCTGCTGTTTTTCAGGGTGCTCAGGCGCTCCACTCCGGTTTCAGAGACTTTGTTTGAGTACAGCAGCACGCAGAAACTGGCCTCTGAGCCGCGCCCAACTCGCCCGCGCAGCTGGTGCAATTGCGAAAGCCCTAGCCGTTCGGCATTTTCGATGACCATCAGGTTTGCGTTTGGCACATCGACGCCAACCTCGATCACGGTGGTTGCCACTAAGACATCGAGCTTAGCGTCGATAAAGTCACGCATGACAGCAGTTTTTTGGTCGGCAGCTAGCCGCCCGTGGATGAGCCCGACACGGAGGCCATTTTGAGTTAAAAGCGGGTGAGCACTTAGTTCAGCATACAGCTGCTCAGCTGAGGTGGCGTCCAGCACCTCGGAGTCCTCGATTAGCGGGCAAACCCAGTAAGCTTGAGTGCCCGCAAGCAGGTTAGCGACCACGCGCTCAATCACTTGCTCGCGGCGGTTTTGTGACACCAGCACCGTGGTAATCGGTTTGCGGTTCTTGGGGAGCTCATCGAGTTTTGAAGTGTCCATCTCGGCGTATAGGCTCATCGCCAAAGTGCGGGGGATTGGGGTCGCGGAGAGTGCCAGCAGGTGCGTGTAGCCAATCCCTTTTTGGCGCAGCTTTAGACGCTCGTTAACCCCGAAGCGGTGCTGCTCATCGATGATGATGAGCCCCAACCGGCCAAAGTTCACCGACTCCTGAAACAGCGCATGGGTGCCGATGACGACCGAGCGATCAGCGATCTCGATCATCTGCTTGCGCTCAGTCTTCTCGCTGGCCTTAAGACTTCCGCTTAAAAAGATAGGCTCAATCCCGAGAGGCCTCAGCCAGCTGCCCAGACTAACAAAGTGCTGCTGCGCCAAGATCTCAGTGGGTGCGAGCAGCGCTACCTGCCAGCCGCCATCGAGTGCGTGACAGGCCGCAAGCGCAGCGATCAGGGTTTTGCCTGAGCCCACATCGCCTTGCAGTAAGCGGTGCATGGGCGCGCCGCTAGTCAGATCGTCGGTGATCTCGCTATACACCCGATTTTGCGCGCCAGTTGGTTCAAAGGGCAGGCCACTTAGGAGTTGATCGGCAAGCGGGCTAATTGCCGGACACAGCGGGGCTTTATGCGCTTTAAGCTCACTTCTAGAACCTAAGTGCATCAGCTGATGGGCAGTGAGCTCATCCAGACTTAGTCTGCGCTTGGCTTGAACTAACTTAAGTTTTAACTCTGCATCATCCATGTTGGCAGGGGGTAGGTGACTAAACTCAAGCGCGGCAAGCCAACTATCAAAATGCCCACCCATCAGACGCTGTGTCTCTGGCGTGTGTGCAATTAGATCCGCCAGTGGATCGGCGCTACTTTTTAGTAGCGGCAAACAAGAGCGGATCAGTGTTCGCCACTTGTTTTGACTCACGCCTTTGATGTTTGGGTACAGGCCACTTAAAAAGCGCTGCGGCGCAGGTTGGCTGGGTTTGCTGATCTCGGGGTGGCTCATGCTGAGCATGCCTAGGGTATAGCGGTTAATCTGCGGTTTTCCAAACAGATTTAGGGTGTTGCCGATAGAGAGCTTAGTTAAGAGTGAAGGATAGGACTTAAAAAAGCTGACATTTAACTCGCCAGTTTGATCGCTCAAGGTCGCGCTAATCTGAGATCCGCGGCGCTGCAAGTCAACTACGGTCGCCTGAACCAGCGCGGGTTTGTCTGGCATCAACTGATTGATCGGGTAGAGACGGGAGCGATCCTCAAAGCCCAGCGGCAAAGTCGTCACCAGCTTAAAGGGTGAGCTGATCCCTGCTTTGATCAGTGCTTGCTCGGTGGCTGCGCCCACAGCTGGCAGTGCGCTTAGCCTCTGAGGAAGATTAGAGAAGCTCAAGCGAGCGTTCGCGTCTGTTATGTGATTGGCGTGTTGAGTCATCGATTTCATGATCGCCTATCTCAAGCTGAATCAGACTGCCAAAGTCGGCTATCGGGGTATTCTTGCGATCAGCGTAGCGGATTTATGGATGAACTGTTTTAAACCGCTGTAAATCCAGTTTGGAGGGTCATTATGGCGCATCATCCCAGATCATGGTTATATCTGTTTAAGCGTCGTATACTAAATTGTGCGAATTGCGCATTTAAACAACACTATGGTTAAGTTATGAGTCGCCCCGGTAACACCCGACAGTCTGGATTTACGTTGATTGAGCTGATGGTCACTATAGGCGTCGTTGCAATCTTGGCTGCATTGGCAGCACCAAGCTTTCAAAGTCAGATCGCCAATTACCGGGCCAAAAACGATGCAGTTTCTATCGCGGCTTTTATTCAAGAGATACGTTCAAAGGCATTGGAGACTCGCCGAAGTGTCACTTTGAGTTATGACGCCAACCAAAAGATGATTTTTTGGGACTGCAATGCAGATGGCGCCAGATCAGCAGCCAGCGTCAATAGTTGCAGCCCTATCGGCCCTGAGCCCTTTTATCGAGTTGAAAACTCTGATGTACTCAGCAACGCATCAGCCGCCACTGACTACAACTTTGTATTTGATTCAAGAGGAGTACTGAATCAAACCCCTATCACTGTTTCGATCAAATCCACTTCTGGTTCTGCCAGCAAGAGCTATAGCGTGACAGTGGAACGAACGGGTAAAACGTTGGTGGTGTCATGAACATCGGGTCTGCCACTCCATCAAAATTGGGCTTAGCCAGAACTCAGGCAGGTGTGGGTCTTATCGAAGTGCTGGTTTCACTGCTCTTATTGGCTGTCGCGGTCTTAGGTTATATTGGTTTACAGACTCGTACGGTTGCTGCCACTAGTGATGGCCTTACCAAGTCCAACATGATCACCATCATGCGTGATCTGGCCGATCGCGTGCGCTACAACCCCACAGCGATCGCTGCCTATCAGAGTAACTTGGACACCTATAGCGGAAGTTACAAGTCATCTGGTACTGCAACTAAGCCTTCAAAAGATTGCGATAAAGCAGTATGCAGTGCTGCTGAACAGGCCGCTTTCGACGCTTTCGACGCGGCTACTCGAGGCTATCAAAGTGGTTTTGATATCCGCATGGCGATTTGTCCCGGAACGGCAGGTAACGGGATTATGGAGACGCGGTGTCTCTTGGGCTCTTGGGGTGATACGACAGCTACTATTGGAGCCGCCGCCGCCACTGATTGCATAGATACCGCCACGGGCAACTATTTCCGTCAGTCTCAGTGTTTGATTATGGAGGTTCAGTAATGAACAGCCAACGCTATTTTGAGCAAGGTTTCACCCTGATTGAACTCATGATTTCGATCACACTAGGTCTTTTGATTACAGCAGCTGCAGTTCAGATGCTGATCACCAGTTCTAGGTCGTCGACTGCTCAGCAAGCCGGATCAAGCATGATCGGTGATGAGGTGTTTAGTCTCCCAATATTAGTTGAAAGTATCCGCTCATCTAACTATGGCGCAAAGGCAAAAGCTAGCCAAACCCAATATGTGATGAACGAGACGACCCCATATGGCGGTATCGTTTTGAGTACGCTTGGGGCTGCCACTGACCCCGCCACTCAAAACCTTAACGCTATCGTTGCCAGTGCTGCCAATTTTGTGACTAAAGGCGCTCAGCAAACCAGTAATATTGTGGGTCAAAGAAGTGATCAGCTGACTCTTCAGCGCTTCACAGATACAGACACTATTGACTGTCAGGGAAACAGTGTTCCAGCAAATCGTTATATAGTGGAGCGCTACTTTGTGGCTCAAGACACATCCACGAATCGTGCAGGAGAGGTCAGCCCCCTCTCGCTTCGTTGCTCGGCGGGTAGCTATACTGCTGCTGACAAGACGGTCAATTCGTTTAAATTGCCAGATGGAACAGTAACCAGCTTTACTAACAGCGGCGAGATGCTCATCAGCCGTGTGGACTTGTTTCGGGTGCTGATCGGGGCTAACACATCTACCACGGTTTCTACTCAGCCCGCTCAAAACCAAACTCGTTTCTATTCGGTCGCTGACTACACCGCTCTTGCCTCTCCAAGGCCTAAAATCGTGGCTATTAAAGTTGGCATCATCTCTCGCTCTGAAAATCCGGTTAATTCGGGCATCGCCAGTGCTGATCAGGTCTTTAATGTGCTGGATCTAAGTGGCTTAAAACTTAGCAGTGGAAGTGGCACATCGACCAACTATCAACGAGACGTAATTGAAAAAACTGTGATGGTGCGAAATGCAAGAGGTTAAGGTGTCCCGAGGGTCCTATGCACCGCGCAATCAGCGCGGCGCCACTCTGATCTTAGTTTTGCTAATCTTGCTGTGCTTAACCTTGATAGGTGCTTACTCGGTAAGACAAAGTGCGACTGATGCATCGCTAACCACCAGCTCACAGATCAATGAGTTAACCTTTCAGACCTCTGAGATGGCACTTGCGAAGATTGAAGCTGACGCCAGAAACAACAGCAACTCCCTTGAGATCACCAATTTCAGAGGTTACTTGCTTCAGCCTGACAAAACCAATAACCCAATTACTTTTTGCCTAAGACCTAAGTCCAGCCGTCTGTTTTCCTATCAGCAAATTACCGAGAGCTTGCTTGGTCAGCCAGGCAGTTTTGTTTCTGGAAAGAATGGCGGGTTTTGCAATCCTAACGCTTCAGCAGATTTCTTGACTAGCCGTAACGCCAGCATGACCCAGGTGACAGCGGTCAACACCATACCGGATAAATGTATCAACTTTGCTTGCGAGCTAGATGGCACTTCGACTAACGATTTAAGTTTGGGCGCCTCTGATTCGAGCATCAACACCAAGTTTATCCAGGTACATTCGGTATCGGTTTTGCCTTCCTTTGCCGCGACGCTTGGCTCGGCAACAAGTACCACCACCACCGACCTAAGTGGCTGCCTCAGAAACACCAGCATGCTTAGGGCTGGTGCAGACGGTAAACCGGAGTACGACTCAACTGGCATGGCAGGCTGCTTGCGAGCACTGAACGTACCACATGACATACACAGCCAAACATACGAATCTTATGTACTGGGATTTGATACTTTATGAAGATGAGCAGGAAGCTTAAACAAGCAGGAGCAATATCATGAATATGCTAATCAATAAGTTCCACCCTAGGTGCTTATCGCGGTTTTTTGTCCTGCTCATCGCTAGTGTTTTTTGCCTGCAGGCGCAAGCCAGTGATCTTGACATCTACCAAGATGGTGGGGTTGATGACGTGGTAATCACGCTCATGCTCGATGTGTCAGGGAGTATGAATGATTTTGATTATGGGCCGGGTGATTTCACAACGGCAAATGGAACTGGATATAGCAGTGTAACTCTAAGCGGCATAACGTTTAGAACCATTGGCCCGCGTTGCGCAAGCACTCCAACTTATAGGCTGCACAATCCTCCAAATTCTACTGTGCCAGGCTATGAAAAATACAAATTTGCTATGCCAATCAGTCAATGCCGTGAAAAACCCTACACTCGTCGCATCGACGATCTTAAGATGGCGGTTTGGGATGTGACTGAGTCTCTTGATCCTGCTTTTATATTGGGCTTAGGCGTATACCCGATAAACGAGGACAATGATGGCAATAGTGACAAAACAGGAAAAGCGGGCAAAATCATTGTTGCAGCAAATGCGCTAGAAGCCAGCGTAGCTGATCCCAGAAACACCAGTTCAGCGATCTCGCAAAGGGATTTGATCAAGCGTGAGGTAAGCAGCCTCAGTGCATTTGACGGTACTCCCGCCGCTAACGCCTATGCAGAAGCGACTGCCTATATGTTGGGCCGGACAACGACCGATGTAGTGGTTTCTACCAACGTACGAGTGACAGGATACGTTGATCGCTCGTGCTCGTTTTTCGGAGGCTGTCGTAACGACGTTTATTCATGCAACAGCAATTCAACAAGTACTTTCACCTTAGCTGGTGCTAATTGGCAAAATTGCTCCAGTGCGACGCGACGTCAAGCTGGTGTGCGTGATGATCAAATCAACTATCAGCTCTTTCCATTTGATCGACAAGCCCAAACAACAGTTAGTTGTGGTTTCTTTTGTACCGCAGACAGAACCTACTTCGGTCTTCAAGAGCAGGTAACAACAAACGAGTCGTCGCAATACAGTGGCTTTCCTTTGTCTGTGTCAACTACAAAAGCTGGTTCCCGCTACAGCTCTCCTGTTATAAACGCTGTGAGCGAATGCGGTGGTAACGGCATATTCTTCCTTACTGATGGTGAGCCTAACGGGTCAGGCACTGACATCGCGACTTCTTTGATGAAAAATGCCACTGGAACCAACAGTTTTACTTGCTCAAACTCGCAGCTCAGCAATGCGAATACGGGATCGGGCAATGCATCTGCTTGGACCTGTATGGGTAGTTTGGCAGTGGACCTCGATAACAGAACCAATGCGCCAGGCACTCGTATCTTCACGGCGACATCAGGATTTGGCCCCATATTTGACAGTATTGGCGCGGCGATCAACAACAAGCTGAGCGAATTCCCATCTGACTCTCGTATCCCAACCCTGATCGAGGAAGGTAGCTTGACACTGGCTGATTGCGATATAGCAGGTGCCAGTGCAGACGCCAAAAACCTATGTAAGTTGGGTATCTTGGGTAAAGGTGGTTTTAGTTTTGGACAGAACAGCACCGACGTATCTGCGGCGATTAAGCGCTTTGCCGAAGGTACCAGCGGACCTCAAGAGAAGATCTCAACGGGCACCATGAGTGTTCCAGTTGACTCGCTCAACATCGTGCAGTCACAAAACGAGATATACCTGCCAATTCTGGGTATCAATCGTGAAACACCTATTGGGCTTTGGCCGGGTAACCTCAAAAAGTATCAGATCAAAAACGGGACAATTGTCGCCAAAACTCGCACAGGAACTAGTACGACGACGACTCTGTTCAGTAGCCGAGATGGTGATTTTAAAACCTCTGTTTGGGACTTTTGGAATACAGACAGTGCCAGCCAACCAGACAATGCTGATCCTGTAGTTGGTGGAGCACGTTCAAAGCTGCTGGCAAATTCGATACCAGCCAATGGACAAACCCCCGCTACACCACCAAACCGGTTTGCTTGGATCAACAACGGTAGCGCTCTGTCTCGCATCAACGTCATCGGCACCACACCTTCTGGATTTGGCGTCTTAACTGATGTAGCAAATGAGCGCAAGATTAACCTATTTAATTTCTTAGGCTACCCAGTTCCGCCAGGATTCAACGGAACAACCACAATCAATGATGGAACTACTTTAAGCATCGATAACCAGCCAATCGTTCAATCAGCGAGCAACAAAGTCATGGGAGCGGTGCTTCACTCGACTCCTCAGCTGATCACTTACTCAGCCAGCATAAACACAGACGGAGAAGTCGGTAATCGTAAAGACTTTCTCCTGTTTGGTTCTATGGATGGGGCGCTGCACTTGGTTGATGATGATACCGGTAAAGAAGTCTTTAACTTTGTTCCAAAAGAGGTGCTCAAGCGTCAAGGCCAAGCATTTATGCCTGGAGGTACTTTCACTCAAAATCAAGGCATCCCTTATGGGGTAGATGGACCTTGGACCGTCTACTCGGTACTTGCTAATACACTGACTGATATCAGGGCCAAACAAGTGTTGACCTTTGGTGGCCTGCGTATGGGTGGATCGAACTACTATGGACTTGACCTCACTAGTTACACCAGTCCCAAGCTGGTATACAACGTGGGTTCAACTTATGCGGACAGCATCAATTCAGAAGGTACGCTAATCTCTAACGTGGTCAGTGCAGTAACGGTTTCTAACGCTGGCTCGGGTCCCGACTTTAGCGCTATGGGGCAGACTTGGGGTAAACCTTCGGTAGGGTTTGTGACAGTTGGTGGCAAGAAGACCATGGTTAACTTCCTACCTGGTGGATACGACGTATGTTATGAAAAACCAGAATTTAAGTTAAGTTCTGGATCTACCCTAAGCCTAATCAGTGGCACAACTTGTGCCAACAAAACCAAAGCGCAGGGTAGTGCTGTGTATATGGTCGGTGTAGGCACCAGTGAGATTGATGCAAGCACGGACAACGTGAAAAACATCAATCTGAGCAGCACCAACAAAGGGCGCTTACTGTGGTCAACCGACACTGGATTGCGTCATAGCGTGGTGAGTGAGATTCGTGTCTTGGACAGAAACAACGATGGTCTTTCAGATCATCTATATTTCTCTGATCTGGGTGGTTCGGTCTATCGAGTTGATATCAACAACGACAAAAACACCAACTTCACAGCTAGTGCTCCTGTAAAAATCTTGGATGCAAGTGGTGCTGCAACTGGAAGCGACGGCCCTCCTCGTTTTTATGAGCGGCCGTTAGTGACATTTGTTCGTTTAGACAACTCTCAACAAGTTGTAGCAACCGTGACGGTTGGGAGTGGCGATAGAAGTTCGCCCTTGTTCGCTGATCGTAGCACTCCTAATCGACTCTATACGGTGATTGACAAAGACATACCCCGAGCTGATATGTTCACCTATGACAACCCCGCCACCACAGGGACAAATGAATCCTCCATCTTGGCTAGAAGTAGTCTGGTGACTAAAGATTTAAAACCAGCTGATTTTGGTGGAACCAGCGCAGCTAACAAACTTCTTGAGCTAAAGTTTAACGTAGCGGATGCGACGGCACTAAAAACTGCCATCAATGCCAATGAAGCTCAGGGTTGGTTCTACAAACTTGACATGTTTGAGGGGACGAACGGAGTTAAGGGCTTGAAAGTTTTTAATGAGCCAGACGCGCTTAACAGGCGTCTCAACATTAACGTCTTTAGTCCAGAAACAGAGCTAGGCATATCAAACTGTGCTGGAGGCGTCAGGGGGTCAAGTATGAGGCAATTAATGTGTCTTCCTTATGGTGCCTGTCCTGGACTTGAAACCAGTACTCCATTCCTTCGCTCTGGTAAGGGTATTGTTGACAGCTTCGTGGTCTCCCTCAACGAAACTGGTGATAGCAGGACTACGATAGGGATACTTGATACTAAGTGCGAAGGAGCTGAGTGTGATCGCTGTCTTGGAGACGCTTGTGCTACGGTTTGTACGGGTTCTAGCTGTGGAGGTGGCACTACTGGAGGTGATCCTGGATTCAAAGAGAAGTTGCTGGGTGAGCGCGATCTCAGACCTCTCGACTGGTTACAGCGCAAATGAAGCAAAACCAGGGCTTCACCTTGATAGAGCTCATGATTACGGTAGTAATTGTGTCGATCTTAGCAGCGATAGCGGTGCCGAGTTACCGACAGTACGCAGTCCGCAATGCTGAATCACTCTGCCAGAGTGAGTTACTTAAGGTCAGTACGGAAGCTCGGAATTGGCGTAGCCAACGTCTAAGCTACCAAGGGTTCAGTCCTAGGACTGCAGGAGACACATTTGTAGCGTCTTACTGCACTCCTGCCGCTAACTGTAGCTGCCAAGTTAGTCTTTATGATGGTTCGGATACCACTAAAGACCTGCAAGCAGGCTCTGGGAACTCTTTCGTTTTGAAAGGTGTTCCGGTTGGTAACTTTGTTAATCAAGCCAGTACTTACTTGATCGACTCTAAAGGACAGCGCTGTTTTAAAAAAGCCTCTGATACCTTTACCCTGACTCAGGTCAGTGGTTGTCCAGCGACCAATTCCGCTAATTATCGATCTTGGTGATTTATGAAGATTAGAGGTTTTACTCTCATTGAGCTCATGATCGCTGTAGCGATTGTGGGCATACTCGCTGCTATAGCACTGCCCAGCTACTCGGCCTATGTGATTCGTACCAATCGCGGAGATGTGCAGTCTGAGCTCAGTCGGTTAGCTGCAGAGATTGAAAGTAAACAGATGGCTTATCGCCGAGTTCAAAATATCCCAGTTACTTCGCTTGGGCTTAGTGCTGCTGGCAGTATTAATTACCCAAATAGAAACCCCATATATACCATCAGCTTGACGCCAGTAAATATAGGCAATATCGGATCAGAAGCGTGGACGTTGAGTGCTGCGCCCGTTGCAGGCAAAGCAAACGATTCAAACGGTAGTGTGATCATCAACGCCCAAGGTCAAACATGCTGGATCAAAGGAAGCGCTTGTACCCCAAGTGCATCCACGAGCTGGGATGGTCGTTAACCTTCACTTGCAATATGTTTCAAATAAAAGTAAAATTTTGATCCTTTTTTGCGAGTCTTAAACCCTCGCTTTTAAACCAGAGTGGATTGATATGGTAGTTATTCGTTTGTCTCGCGGCGGCGCAAAAAAACGTCCTTTTTATCAAATCGTGGTCGCTGATCAGCGCAACCCACGTGACGGTCGTTTCATCGAGCGCATTGGTTTTTACAACCCGCTAGCGAAAAACGACGCAGAGCGTCTGCGTCTGGACCGTGAAACCTATGAGAGCTGGATCGCTAAGGGCGCTCAGCCTTCAGATCGCGTTGCCAAGATCGCTAAAGTTGCTGTTGAAGCTGCTTAATTAGTTATCAGGCCAGATCACTGTGATTAAAGTCGGCGAGATTCGATCGGCTCACGGTATCCAAGGCTGGGTAAAGCTGTACTCGTATACCGACCCAAGGCAAAATCTTTTTGATTATCTGCCTTGGTCGGTTTTTTTGCGTGGTAAGCCCATTGAGTTAACACTTGATGGCTGGCGTGAGCAGGGTAGCGGGATCGTGGTTAAGTTTGATCAGATCAAAGATCGAAATCAGGCCGAAGCACTACTGGGTGCCCAGATCTTCATTACTGAAGAGCAGATGCCTAAAGCTAAGCAGGGTGAGTACTACACCGCTGATTTGATGGGCTTTGAAGTCATCAACCTAGATGACGAAAAGCTGGGTGTGGTATGCGGTTTTTTTGATACCGCAGCCCATACGATCTTAGAAGTGGGCGAGCAGATCGATTCAAACCCCAAGCACGCCATCCCCTGGCATGACAGCGTAGTCACCAGCATAGACACTGAGCACAAGCGAGTGTCGGTGGATTGGCCTGCTGAGCTTTAGTGCGACGATGCACTTTTTTGTCATCACGCTTTTCCCTGAGATGTTCACCGCCTTAAGCGACAGTGGTATTACCCGCAGAGCTTTTGAGCAGGGGCTGAGCAGCTTAACCCTCATCAATCCTCGTGACTTTGCGCAGGGCAACTACCGCCGAGTTGATGAAAAACTCGCTGGCGGCGGCGCTGGTATGGTGATGATGGCAGAACCGCTGATTAAAGCGATCGAGCAAGCCAAGTCACAGGCAGCTGTTTTGGGCTGCAAGTCAATTGAAGTGATTTACCTGTCCCCGCAAGGGCAAACTTTAGATGAGTCAAATGTCTGCAATCTGGGTGATCGCAAGAGTTTGATATTGCTGTGTGGGCGCTATGAGGGCGTGGATCAGCGTGTGATTGACGCTTTAGTCGACCATGAAATCTCGATTGGTGACTATGTGCTCAGCGGCGGTGAGCTTCCAGCGATGGTGCTTATGGATGCCCTAATCCGCCGCTTGCCAGGTGCTTTGGGTGATGAGCGCTCAGCGCAAACTGATTCTTTTGTAGACGGACTGCTCGGTTATGCGGTCTACACCAAGCCCGATGAGATCTTGGGCCAAAGCATACCGGCGGTGCTCAAAAGCGGGGATCACAAAAAGATTGAAAAGTGGCGCTTTTTAGAGCAATATACGCGCACCAAAAACCGCCGGGCAGATATGCTGGCGAGTTTTAAGCCCAGTAAAGAGCAGCTCAAGTGGATCAGTGATGCGAAGCTGGACACATAACAGCAGCCTGATTGGCTGACATTTAACCTGAGTAGTATGCGCCGCACCTGTTGCACAGCCTCTGTACTCGCGCCTAAAACAGGCATTATTGGAGAGACCCATGAGTAATCAGCATCCGTTAGTACAGGCAGTCGCCGACGCGCAACTGCGCACCGACATCCCAGCGTTCAGTTCAGGCGATACGATCGTTGTTCAGGTTCGTGTAAAAGAGGGCGACCGCGAGCGTCTGCAGGCTTTTGAGGGTATCGTGATTGCCAAGCGCAACCGCGGCATCAACTCAGCTTTCACTGTGCGTAAAATCTCAAGCGGCGTGGGCGTTGAGCGTGTTTTCCAGACTCACTCACCGATCGTTGCTGGTGTTGAAGTGAAACGTCGCGGTGAAGTCAGACGCGCCAAACTTTACTACTTGCGTGAACTCTCTGGTAAGAAAGCGCGTATTCGTGAGCGTCTTAGTGGTCGCAACGAATCAGCTAAAACCATTGCACCGCCGAAAACTAAGCCGGTACCTGAAGCCAGCGAAACCGCTGAGTGAGATAAAAAACGCGCTTAGCGCGTTTTTTTTGGCCTACTGGCTGCTGGGTACTACCACTCCTGAACTCAGGGTGGATTAAAGCGAGTAACCTGCTTATATTAGGTAGGTAATTTTTAGTACAGAACCTACGGGTATTTATTCATCCTAAGCGGGCGCTCACTCATTGTTCAGTTTGTCTCTTAAATCGCTCCAGTTAATCTCCAGTCAGTCGCTGGGGGTTTTGTTTGCCTGCCTTTTGGCACTGCCTGCTCAGGCAAACGAGCTCAGCCCTGAAAACTTGATTCAGCGAACCATCATCAATCACCCGCGGGTCCGATCGGCTGAAGAAGTGGTCAATGCCAGAGATCAAAGCTTGGCGGCAGCAAAACTCAGTCGGTTTCCCGCACTCACGGTGGATTCGAGCTATACCAATCTGGGGCCAACCGCAGCGATCGATTTGCAGCAACCAATTTGGACAGCGGGTAGCGTTGAGGCAAATGTCCGCAGGGCCAGATTTGACTCGTTTGCAGCCAAAGCCGATGTTGAGACTCAGCGTTATAACCTCTCGGTCAGCACCATCGATGCTTGGGAAGAGCTGATGCAATCGCTGGAGCTTCAGCAAATCTACCGCAGTAGCCTGATGGAACTGGATCGCTTTGAGCAGATGATCAATCGGCGGGTTGAGGCGCAGGTTTCAGCGCGGATCGAACTTGATCTGATCATGAACCGCATACTGCAAACTGAAGATGCGCTCAGAACCGCTGAGCAGCGCGAGCAAATCGCCCTTGAGCGCTTGGCTCAACTGGTCGGTGCGCCCATCGGTGACGGTGCTTTGGCTTCGCGCCAATCGCTCGACCCACTGGTGTCGTATGTAAAGGCGCAAAGCCGCTCTCTTGATCCGCTGCAGATCGCCACTCAAGTCCAGCAGCACCCACTGGTGGTGCAGTCGCGCTATCAAAAGCGAGCTGCCGAAGAATCGGTAACGGTTGAAGAGGCCAGAAAGTGGCCTCAACTGGTCGCCCGTTATCGACATGAGTACATACAAAGTATCGAGGAGGACCGAGATACGGTCTCGGTCGGTTTTCAATACGCCCCCGGTGCTGGTTTCTCTAACTACGCTCTAGCCAAAGCTCAGGCTGCTCAAGCGAGAAGTCTTGAGTTTGATACTGAGGCAACCCGGCGCGACTTGGTTGAAACACTGCTGGTGGAGTATCAAATCATGGAGTCTGCGATCGGACGAATCGATGCGCTTAAAAAAGCAGTCGATGGCTCTAAGGTGGTGCAGGACTCCTACGAGCGTCAATACATCGCTGGCCGCAAACAGTGGTTAGATCTGCTCAACGCGCTTTTAGAAGTTCAACAGTACGGAGTGGATCTGGCGCAGACGAAAGTCAGCATGATCGCCGGTTACTACCGTGTCCAACTGGGCTTGGGTCAACTTACGTGGCAACAAACATCATGAATCAGTCTTACATAATTCAGCTGAGCTGGGCACTTGCTCACCTGTATGAGTCAAATGGCATTTCTATCAATCGGATGCGATTGAGTGATGCTGAGCAAAATTTGCTGCCCACTGACAAGCCCATCGCCGACTTGCGCCTGTTCTTAGACCGCATCAATGAAAATGCTGCGCCGGCGAAACTTGACGATCCAGATCCTGCTCACCTGCCTGCAATCGCCTACGATAAAGAGCTTGGCTGGGGCGCCGTGATGGGGCGCACGCCAGATGGCCGATTGATATTTAGGCAAAAAGGCGGCGAGCAAAACCTAGACGTTGATCGGCTGATCGAGAACTTTTACAAGATCACGCCAACTTCGCAAAAGGCGGATCAGACCAGCTTTCAGCAGTTGGTGCGCCAAAACTTGCTCAAGTACAAAGGGGTGATGATTGAGGCGGTACTGGCGTCATTTTTCATCAACGTATTGGCGCTGGCCGTTTCCTTGTTTTCGATGCAAGTTTATGACCGAGTGATCCCCACTCGAAGTGAGTACACTTTGATCATCCTTGCCTCTGGCGTGATCATGGTGATCGTGTTTGAGATGGGCATGAAGTTCGCTCGCTCAAAGATCATGGATCAGGTGGTGGTGGGGATCGATAACCGACTATCTCGATCGGTGTTTGAGCGATTGCTAAACGTGCGAGTTGATCAACTACCTGGATCGGTTGGCACCATGGCGGCTCAGCTCAGGGGCTATGAGCAGATTCGCAACTTCTACACCGCGACGACGCTGTTTACGTTGGTCGATCTGCCCTTTGGTGTGCTGTTTTTGGTGATTATCTCGATCATCGGTTCACCGCTTGTGGCTGCAGTGCCTTTGATTGCCGCAGTCTTTGCTTTAGCGATCGGTCTATATACCCGCCGCACCATTGATTTGCTGGCCGCTGAAGGCGCTGAGGCGTCTTATCGCAAAACCGGAATCCTAGTTGAAGCGGTTGAAGGGGTTGAGACCATCAAGGCGGGGTCGGGCAGCTGGCGCTTTTTGTCGCGCTGGTTAGATGTGCTGGGTATCACGGTTGAAAACGACCTCAAGATGCGACGTTCAACCGATTATCTAAGCTACGTGTCCCAGTCGCTGCAGCAGGGCAGTTATGTCGGGATCGTGATCGTCGGGGCTTATGTCGTGATGTCGGGCGGTATGACCATGGGCGGCTTGATCGCTTGCTCTATCTTAGGCGGTCGAGTTCTGGCACCGGTTATGCAAATCCCCAACCTCTTGGTGCAGCACGCGCATTCACGCGCAGCGCTAAAAAACATCGAGAGCTTATATGCACTTCAGCAAGACAACCACGGCGTCGATCGTCCGCTTGCACCAAGCAACCTCAAGGGTGACTTTGCGCTCAGTGGGGTTGCGTTTAATTACGGGGAAAACCAAAACCCGGCACTGCAAATCCAGGATCTCAAAATCCAAGCCGGAGAGCGCGTGGGTGTGCTTGGACCGATTGGTTCAGGTAAGTCGACATTGCTCAGGCTTATGTCTGGGCTCTATGCACCGACCCAAGGCCGGGTGATGATCGATGGGCTGGATATGGCGCAGATCTCGCGTGAGACACTTAGCCAAAAAGTGGGTTACCTGCAGCAGGATCACCGATTGTTTCAGGGAAGTTTGCGCGAGAATCTGCTGATCGGTATGCCAGATCCGGGTGACGATGTGATCCAGCACGCCATCAATCGAAGTGGCCTGATTAACTTAGTGTCTGGGCATACCAGCGGATTGGATTTGCCGATTTCCGAGGGCGGTAAGGGGTTGTCTGGAGGGCAAAAGCAGCTGGTTGCCTTTACGCGCATACTTTTGACCGAGCCTCAAGTGATGCTGCTTGATGAGCCAACCGCCTCCATGGATGACCGACAAGAGCGCCAGTGTATCGCGGTACTTAAACAAGAGCTTAGCCAAGGCAAGACTCTGGTGGTTTCAACGCACAAGATGCCTTTGGTTGAGCTAGTCGATCGGCTGATTGTGGTGGTTGGCAACAAGATCGTCATGGATGGACCCAAGGACAAAGTGCTTGAGCGCCTCAAGGGTCTGGATGCGGCTGCGCAGACACACGTGGAGCAGAAGAAAACTCCTTCGCCATCGGCGGTTAAGTATTCGGCTGGTCAAGTCTCAGCACAGATTAATCCGTCAAGGGATTCATAAATGTCACAAAATAAAAAACAGTTGGGTGATTTGGATTCACCCAAAACCATCCGCTACACCATGTGGCTGGCCATGATCGGTATCTGTGTTTTGCTGGTTTGGTCATACTATGCTCAGATTGATCAGGTGACGCGTGCCCAAGGTACCGTGATTGCCAGTGAGCGAACTCAGGAAGTTCAAGCGTTAGATGGCGGGATACTCACCCAGTTGTTGGTTGCTGAAGGAAGCAAGGTCACGCAAGGTCAGTTGGTTGCCGTGCTTGAGGAAGGTAGGGCGCAGGCACAAGTCAGTGATCTTGAGTCGACGGTTGCCGCACTGCAGATATCTAAAGCGCGCTTGGAGGCGGAAGTTTATGGCAATCCGCTAAAATTTGATCCCAAGCTAAACGAGTACCAAGAGTTCATACGCAACCAGACCAACCTGTATGAAAAACGTACTCAGGCTATTGATGAAGACATAGCGTCAATCAACCGCATGTTGGTTCTGGCGCGTGAAGAGCTCAAGCTCAATCAACCGCTACTGGCTTACGGTGATGTTAGCCGGGCAGATATCATCCGGTTGCAGCGCCAGGTAGCTGACCTTGAGGCTCAGATTGCCAACAAGCGCAACAAGTACTTTCAAGATACTCAGGCTGAACTGACTAAAACTCAAGAAGACCTGAACAACAACTTGGAAAAGCTGCGTGAGCGTTCTCAGATCCTTGAGGAGAAAAGACTCTATGCGCCAACAGATGGTCTGGTGAACAACATCGACATCAACACCATTGGCGGGGTTGTGCGCCCAGGTGAGACGATCATTGAGATACTGCCAACCAGTAGCGCCCTAGTTGTTCAAGCTAAGGTAACCCCAGCAGACATTGCCTTTGTTAAAGAAGGACAAGAAGCATCTGTGAAGCTCGATGCCTATGACTTTTCGATATTCGGCGCAATGAACGGAGGAGTGGTATATATTTCTCCTGACACCATCGAAGAAGATACTCCAGAAGGTAAAAAGACCTTTTATCGTGTTTTGATTCGCATTGACGACGCAGAAGTGGAAGGCCGTGGGGCTGAAATTGTAATTCGTCCCGGTATGACGGCCACGGTTGACATCAAGGCCATGGATCGCAGTGTGCTATCCTACTTGACTAAGCCTATCACCAAAACTTTGTCTCAAGGGTTAGGCGAGAGATAAGTGTCAACATAACAATTTGAAGGTTCAAAATGCCCGGGAGATTAAGATGAGACTCACTAGATTAACTCAATCAGCCATCATCGCTTCGGCGATGCTAGCTGGCTCCTGGGCTCAGGCCGATGCTACCCGTGTGTCCGATACGGTGATTAGCTGGGACTCAGAAAAAGAGATCGGCTTTACTCCGCTTCAGCCCCTGCAGATTCCTGCTGATAAAGCCAACATGGTTTTTTATCGCGTGGCCGATGGTAGTACGGATCAATCTGACGTTAACTTAGCCATCAATGGTCGATATTTGACCAGTCTGTCGTCTGGCAACTACGTGAACACGGTCAGCTGCGCGGCCTTGTCACTGACCAGTGCCAACGAGACGGCCATGAAATCAAACGACTTGACCGTCAATGCGCAGACATTTGTCTTGCCAGTTCGCACCAACCAATACTTCGCTGTCAGCGTCAATGGCGCGACCGCTAGCGTCGAGCGTGTCGAGCAGGCTGTAGCGCTGGAAGCGATGCAAGGTATGCAGTTGCAGACACACATGGTTGACCGCACCCAAGCGTCAGGATGTCCCGATATCCCGCTGCCGCCTGTGGTTGCTGCCCCAGCAGAAGCGCTGGCGCTTGAAGATGTCTACTACTTTAACTTCGATGTGCGCACGGTCGATGCAACTGAAGAGAACCGAGCCAGAACCTTTGCTCAAAAAGTGGTTGCCGCTGACATCAGTAATTACCTGGTCTACATCGCAGGTTTCGCTGACCCAGTTGGTACGGATCAATACAACGACGTCCTGGCTGATGATCGCGCCAAAGACATCGTCAAGCTTTACATCGACAGTGGTATCCCCTCGGATCGTATCCAGTACCGCAGCTTCGGCGAGAATCAGCCAGTGGTTGATTGCGGTGCAGCTGCCAACAACGCTCTGCGTAACGAGTGCAACGCGCGCAATCGCCGCGTCGATGTGCAGATCACGACCCAAGAGTGAGTCCGCTAACTCAAGTTTGATTAAAGGCAGCCTCCGGGCTGCTTTTTTTAGCTCAAATGCCGCCGCTCGCCGGCATCTGCTTAAGACAAAGCGCTGCGAACTAAAACGCGTCTGATCCCATCAAGATCCACTAGCATCACCCCATAAGTTGAAGCCGAATGCCTCAATTATTTAGCGTTTCCGCATCGTGGCTGCGATAGCTTTTTGGATAGGGTGTTGTGAAGGTTGCCGATTCAATTAGCTTTGTTTGTGCTCAAATTAACGCGCACGATCACCGGGAACACTCCAAGGCGCTGCCAAGCCTCGCACGGATAGTGACCATGTAACCCTCACGATATCTCACCCTTGAGTTGTCTCTGAACCGGTTGCCATTTGAGGTAATCGACAGTAGTTAACTGGCTATCTCATCTCAATCACAGCATGATGACTATCAACTAAAGCTTGTCTTTTCTCACTATGTCGCCTCCGTCCACATCTGAAACTTCCCCCGCCTCGCCGCTGAGCGGCTTTGCTGGCGTGCTGCGCTATAGCAGCCGTGCGCTTGGTTTGGTGTGGGAAACCTCTCGCTGGATGATGCTGGGGCTGGCGCTGTGCACGCTGGTCGCTGGAGTCCTGCCTGCCGTGGCCGCCTGGGTTGGCCAGCTGATTGTGGATGGGGTAGTGAGTGCGATGCAGGTTCAGCAAACAGCGACTGATCCCAATCTGCTAGTGACCATCACACCGGTGCTTAAACTCGTGGGGGTTGAAGCGTTGATCATCGGGTGTATCGCCTTGGCCCAGCGCGGCCTCTCAGCCCAGCAGTCGCTGCTGCGGGCTTTGCTGGGGCAAAAAGTCAATGTGATGATCCTTAAAAAAGCGGGACAGTTGTCGCTGAGTCAGTTTGAAGATTCAGAGCTATACGATCAGCTTACACGCGCGAGGCGTGAAGCGTCTTCGCGCCCACTGGCACTGGTAAACAAAACCTTTGGACTGCTGCAAAACGCGATCTCACTGGTCAGCTTCGGGGTGCTGCTCGTGCAGTTCTCCCCTTGGGCGCTACTGATACTGGTCGTCGGTGCCCTGCCGGTGTTTGTCTCAGAGGCCAAGTTTTCAGGCGACGCTTTTAGGTTGTTCCGCTGGCGCTCACCGCAAACCCGTATGCAGATTTACTTGGAGACGGTGCTGGCGCGCGAGGACAGCATCAAAGAGGTCAAATTGTTTGGTTTAGAGGCGTTGTTTCTCAAACGCTACCGGGATATTTTTACCCAGCTGTTTGCTGAGGATCGTCGTCTGACGCTCAGAAGAGAAAGCTGGGGATTTGTGCTGGGCTTACTCGGCACGCTAACTTTTTACGGTGCCTACGCTTGGGTCGTGGTTGAAACGATCGCAGGAGCACTGACTCTGGGGCAGATGACCATGTACCTCATGGTGTTCAAACAGGGTCAGGGCGCGCTTTCGGCCAGTCTGACTGCGATCAGCGGCATGTACGAAGATAACCTCTACCTCTCCAATCTGTATGAGTATCTGGAGCAGCCGGTTGAAGCCGAAGATGGTGCGCTTACCCAGGGCGCTCTACCCGGTGACGGTCTCCGGTTTGAGCGCGTAAGCTTCTCCTACCCTGGCGGCGCCGATGTGCTCCACGATATCTCGCTGCACCTTCGCCCTGGACAGAGCTTGGCTTTGGTGGGGGAAAACGGCTCGGGAAAAACCACCCTGATCAAGCTACTCACGCGCCTCTATCACCCCACTCAGGGGCGGATATTGTTGGATGGCAGTGACCTACGAGACTGGAGCACTCAGGCCCTGCGCGAGCGCACAGGCGTGATATTTCAGGATTTCGTGCGCTATCAGCTGCAGGTTGGCGAAAACTTGGGCGTAGGCGATATCCACGCTTTTAGTGATGAGCAGAGGTGGCAGCAGGCAGCTCGCGCCGGTATGTCAGATGAGTTTATCTCGCGCCTGGACCAGGGCTACCAAACCCAACTTGGCCGCTGGTTCAAAGACGGCCAAGAGCTCTCCGGCGGCCAGTGGCAAAAGATTGCGCTATCGCGCGCGTACATGCGTGAAAACGCCGATATCATCGTGCTCGATGAGCCCACGGCAGCGATGGATGCTGCTGCCGAAGCCGAGGTTTTCTCCCGCTTTCGTGAGCACAGTCGCGATAAGATGGCGATCTTGATCTCTCACCGCTTCTCAACGGTGCGCAGCGCCGATCTGATCGTGGTGATCGATCAGGGGCACATCATAGAGCGCGGAACCCACGAAGAGCTGCTCGCGCTTGGCGGCCGCTATGCCAAGCTGTTTCAATTGCAGGCGGCGGGTTACCAATAACAGGCTAAATCTGTTTATCAATTTCGCAAGCTTTGGAGTGCCTAACAAGCCGCTCAACCTAGACAGCAGTGACATTTTACAGCTTCCCGATCCGGTGAACGCAGACAAAGTAGTTTCAGCGCCTGTGACCATAGGCGCGGTTGCCGATGCAAAAAAGGGGCAGGGCTGTATTTGGCTTGAAAATGCCGCCGCTTGCCGCCATATACTTAAGATACGTTCACCGAAACTGACCCGTGCCTGATCCCAATCAACCCGTCTCGCATCAAGATCACATCGCCTCGATCCTAGCGAGCCTGCCGGGTTTGCCGGGGATTTATCAGATGTTAGACGCTTCGGGCAATATCTTGTATGTCGGTAAAGCCAAGTCGCTCAAAAAGCGCGTGGCCAGTTACTTCATCAAAAACCACGAGTACCCTAAGACACGTCTGCTAGTTTCAAAGATCCGTGATATCGAGGTGATTCTCACCCGAAGTGAGACCGAGGCGCTGCTGCTTGAGCAGAACCTGATCAAGACGCACACCCCGCCCTACAACGTCACCCTGCGCGATGATAAGTCCTATCTATACATCTACGTGACCGGTGATAAGTACCCGCGGATCGCGGTTGGCCGCGGGAAGGGCAAACACCAAAAGGGGCGGTTTTTCGGGCCATTTCCCAGTGCTAATTCGGCGCGCGAGACGCTTGAGATCCTGCAAAAACTGTTTCAGGTTCGCCAGTGTACCAACAGCTACTTTGCCTCGCGTCAGCGCCCCTGCTTACAGTACCAGATCAAGCGCTGCAAGGCGCCTTGCGTGGGCTTGGTGCCCGACGAAACTTACCAGCAGGACGTCGAGAGCACGCTAAAGTTTTTGTCCGGCGACAGCCGCGATCTGGACAAAAAACTGCAGATCCAGATGCACGAAGCGGCTGAGGCGCTGCAGTTTGAGAAAGCAGCCTCGATCCGCAATCAGCTCACCATGCTCAAAGAGATCCAGTCACGTCAGGCGATCTACTCGCTGGGCGGTGAGGCCGATATCATCGCGTTTGGTCGCGAGGCCGGAGTGATCTGCGTGCATGTGCTAAATGTCCGCGGTGGACGAGTCTTAGGCGGTAAAAACTTCTTTCCCGATCTGGACCCTGATCTGGATGAGACCGAGCTGCTGTCTCACTTTGTCGCGTACTTTTACTTTCAGGTCGCCGACGATTTGCCCAAAGAGATCATCACCAGTTTACCGCTCGAGGACGCAAGCGCGATGAGTGATGCGCTGTTTGAGCGTTTTGAGCGGCGGGTGCAGATCAAGTCGCGCGTGCGTGACCTGCGGGCGGAGTGGCTCGATATAGCGCGGATCAACGTGGAAAACGCACTGACCCAAAGGCTTGCTGATCACCGTGAGCTGCACACTCGCTTCGATGCGCTGGTTGCTGAGCTGGGACGGCCGCTCGATCGAATCGAGTGCTTCGATATCTCCCACACCGGCGGTGAGGCAACCACGGCCAGCTGCGTGGTGTTTGATATCGGCGGGGCGCGCAAACGCGACTACCGCCAGTACGATATCTTGGAGGCGGCAGCCGGAGATGACTATGCGGCGATGCGTGAAGTAATCCGGCGGCGCTACACCAAACACGATCTGCCGGATCTGCTGCTGATTGATGGCGGTAAAGGTCAGCTCAACCAAGCGCTCGAGGTGCTGGAGGAGATCGGTAAAAATGGCTTTGTGGTCGGTGTATCAAAGGGCGAGGGCCGCAAAGGCGGGCTTGAGACCTTGCACTTTGCCGACGGCAGCAAGAAGCTCTTGGGGTTAGAGAGTAAAGCGCTGCACTTGATCATGCAGGTACGTGATGAGGCGCACCGCTTTGCGATCACCAAGCACCGCGCCAAGCGCGACAAAAAGCGCGGCTCATCGGTGCTTGAGGTGATCCCTGGCTTAGGTAAAAAACGCCGCCGCGATCTGCTCAATCACTTTGGCGGCATACAAGGCGTGCTCAAAGCCTCCGAGCGCGATATCGCTCAGGTCGATGGGATTGGTTTGGTGATTGCGAAGACGATATATAAGAGTTTGCATAATTGAAGCTGATAGATTGCTTTATTAAAAAATATAAATAGGTGTGTATATGAAGAAAGAAATACCTGCTCCGATTATTGCACTTATGGCTGATTATTTGGTTGAGTTTGAAACGCATACCGGTTTAGATAATTTATTTTTATATGCGGATGCACCGGGAGATCCCCCAGAAGGAAATAAATCTCAAAAGATTCAACTGTGGTTAAAGAGAATCAATAAAGAATGCAATGATCCGCTGAAATATCTTGGAAAAATAATTGAACAGTGGATGGAATTTACTGTACCGGATCAATCAGATTCAACATATCTTCGTTCTGAGACAGATCGACAAATAATTGAGTTTAAGCTGAAGCTAGAATCTAAATTTACTACTTATGGCTTAACTTATATAAAGGGCGGGACTGTATTGTCCTCCGGAGCCTCTGCCCCAAGTTTAATGCTCGCTGATATTATCAGGGCTAGAGATATGCCTGCAATCGAAGCGGAATTCACTAGGGCTATGTCTAGACTTCATAACGAGCCAAGAGAGGCTGTGTCGGCGGCTTGTAATTTACTGGAGTCGATTTTTAAGATCTACATCGCAGACGAGGGTTTGTGCATGCCTGCCAAGCAAGATCTTCAATCTGTATGGAAGACAGTTAGAAAAGATTTAGGTTTTGATCCCGGTCTTGTTCAGGATGATGATTTAAAGAGAATTCTATCGGGAATTTATTCGGTTGTAGATGGCATTGGTGCTTTTAGAACCCATGCAAGCTCGGCACATGGCGAGGGTCGAAAGATATACAATTTAAAACCAAGACACGCTCGTTTAGCAGTTAATTCAGCGCATACGCTTGGGTTATTTGTTATGGAAACTTGGAATGAAAAGAAGGCATCGCGAGGTAATTAAAAATAAATTGAAACGCAAAGTAGTAAATTTTCTTTAAATTTAAGGCGGCGCTAAGCCTAAGACTGATTAATTTTAACCAAAACCTCCCTAACCAACTTCTCCCGCTCAACTAACCACCACTGATCCACGATCTGCTCAACCTGAAGCCTGAGCGCGGTATCTGTGGTTGCACTTGCTGAGTTGAAAAAAGCCTCATCGATCAGTTGCTCCTCTGGTTCATCTCCCCACTCGATTGCCTCCAGATCTGCGATGCCCGGCATCATCTGAGCGTTTAGATCTGAACTGATGTGGTAGGGCATCTCCTCGCGATCCCCATCTGAGCTGCTCATGGCTGGGCTGATCAGGTGGGGTTCAAACTCATCGTCTAGATCAGTGCTATGCGACGCCTCTCGTGCATGAGTTGCCTCAACAGGGCTCTGGGGCTGGCTAGCGGCGGCATTTTGCTCAAAGGTTGGCTCTGCCTGAGTAGGCGCAAGCCAAGCTGAGGTGTCGGGGAGATCCTCAAACAAAGACTCCTGCGTCTCACTGATCGCCGCCGCGTGTTTGGGTTTGGTTGGCAACTGATCCGTGCTGAGCAGGGTCACCAGATCGCTGAGCTCGCCAATCAGCTGATTGCGCTCGTATCCGGGGAGTTGTTTCCACTTTTGGATAAAGCGGTGTCCAAGCTCATAGGTCATGTGCGGCTCCTGATTTAGACGGTGAAGTGCTTGAGGGTGTAACCCTGAGCTTTATAGGCTTTAAAGTGAACTCGAGCGCGCTCTTTTGAGACCTGAGTAGGTCTGACCAGCTCGACCAGCTCCGTAAACTCTGGGTGGATCACTGGCTCTTGAGACAGGTTGATTACCACACTGGGCTTAAGCGCATCGATATGGGTGCCCAGATCGATCTGGGCTGGCGGCTGAGTATCGGTATCAGCGCCCAAGACGCGGTGCGGCAGAAAACCGGTGAGCGGGTGAGTCCAAAGCGCCTCATCCAGCCGCTCAATCATGGCCTCATCGGTCAATATGCTGACACGGGGCTGTTGGTTTGCTGCCGCTGTCGTGTGCTGATCATCTGGTGAGGCTGAGTGCTCAGACAATCGCCCGCACAGTTTGGCCAAGAGCTCAAAGTAGCCAGTGGTACTGGCATAGCTTGAGTCCTCACTGATCACATAAAAACGGGCAGTTGCCACAGTTTTAGTCTTCTATGTCAGACAAGAAGCTCATGAGCAGCGGCACTGGGCGACCAGAGGCCTGACGGCTTTTGCCAGACACCCATGCAGTTCCTGCGATGTCTAAGTGAGCCCAGGGAGCGTAGTCCACAAAGCGGCTTAAAAAACAGGCCGCAGTGATCGAGCCTGCCGCGCGGCCGCCGATGTTCTGCATGTCAGCGATCGGTGAATCAAGCAGCTCTTGGTACTCCTCCTCTACTGGAAGCCTCCAGGCCTTATCGCCTGCACGGTGACCAGCTTCAATCAGTTTGGCTGCCAGCTCGTTGTCGGTGCTGAACAAACCCGTTTGCACGTGACCCAGTGCGATCACGCAGGCACCGGTCAGGGTGGCCATATCGATCACGAGCTTTGGATTGAATTGTTTCATGTAGGTCAGGGTGTCACTCAGCACCAGGCGGCCTTCGGCGTCGGTGTTTAGGATCTCAACCGTCTGACCACTCATGGAAGTGACGACATCGCCTGGGCGGGTCGCTTTGCCAGAGGGCATGTTTTCTGCGCAAGCGAGGGCGCCCACGACACTAATCGGTAGCCCAGACTCACACAGCGCCTTAAAGGTGCCGAGCACGGCAGCCGCACCGCACATATCGAACTTCATCTCTTCCATGCCGGCACCGGGTTTTAGTGATATCCCGCCGGTATCAAAGGTCACGCCCTTGCCCACGAGGGCAACCGGGTTGTCTGACATTTTGCTGCCGCCTTGATACTCAAGGATCACCAGCTGACCCTCGGCGTCTGAGCCTTGAGTGACTGACATGAAGCAGCCCATGCCCAGTTTCTCAATCTGGTTCTCATCGATGACTTTAACTTTAAGTAGTTTGGGGTACTCTTTGGCAAGACAGCGCGCGTAGCGAGCTAAGTCCATGGGCTGACAGTGGTTGCCGGGTAGATTGCCCATGTCACGAGCCATCGACTGACCGGTGTGCACCGCTTTTAAGTAGTTCAGACGTGTGCTCAGCTCAGCGTCATGAGTGATCAGTTTGATGTGAGCAAGCTTGCGCGAGGCAGGCTTGGATTTGAAGTGTTCAAAGCGGTAGGTGTGGTTGAGCAAACTCAAGATAAACACCTCAAGACTGCGCGGCTCAAATGCGCCGTCGACCAGCAAGCTTAGGGTTTCAGCTTGTTTGTCGGCGTAGCTGATCAGGTTGCTGGCCAGCTTTTGGATCGCGGTGTCGCTCATAAGCTTGTCACCCACACCGGCCAGCACGATCTGATCCACTGATTTGACCGGCGCGCTAAAGTCCATCTGCAGCTCGCCTGCGCCTGCCGCAAAACTCGTCAGCTTAAACACTTCGGCTACTGATTCGCTCAGACCGCTCAAGCTGTGACTGGCCTTGATCTTTTGGTCACTGCTGACAAACACGGCCAGTGAGTGACTGCCGGTGTGTTCGCTTAAGTGATCAGCGGTTTCGATGGTGACAAAGGGCTGGGCTGGAATCTTGAGTGTTGCTTGGGTCATGGGCTTGCCTTTTCAGTAGGTCCGTGTGTGTGAGCTTTAAGCTTTATCGCCATAATCATGCGAGGTGAATCAAATAAATCACCTCGCTCGTTGGCCGGGTTGAGCTGATAGGTTAGCTGATCAAAACAGGGTCAAACATCAGCTCAACAGGGGGTTACGATAAACAATTGCCACAGGCAATAGGGTTAAGCTTTGTGTATAGTAACCCGATTTATGGGCGACTCGCCTGCGGAAAAAACCACAGTGATTTTACGGCGATATCTCACGCGCGAAGTGTTGGCTACCACCCTTGCGGTGACGGTTTTTGTGCTGATGCTCAGTGTCGGGTCGCGTTTAGTGGGGTTTGTGGGGCTCGCGGCGCAGGGCGGTCTTGAGATGGGCGCCGTGTTCAAGATGATCTTATACCGTCTGCCCTATTTCTTGATTTTGATCTTTCCTTTGGGCTTTTTTATCGCACTGATGTTGGTTCAGGGTCGCCTTTATGTCGATCACGAGATGGACATCATCCGCTCCTCTGGCATGAGCTCCCGCGTGCTCGCAGGCCTACTCTTTCCGCTGGTAGCAGTGTTTTTTCTGATCCAAAGCTTCGGCGTGCTTTACTTAGCGCCCGTTGCCAATATGGCCTCAGAGCGCTTTGATCGTGAGGTCGCCTTTAAAAGTGCGTTTGAGCTGGTTCGCCCCAAAAGCTTTGTGTCGCTTGGCAACTACAACCTCTATGTTGAAAGCTTTAACCCCATCGAGCGTAGCCTTGAGGGGGTGATACTAATTGAGCGTCGCCCTGGTGAACCCGACGTGCTGGTCAGGGCAAAGCGCGCCGAGCAAGCGGGCTTTGAAGCGGCGGGTAATCAGCTAACGGCGAGCAATTCGGAGCTTTTGAACCTCAATCAAAATGACGACGAATCAAGCGCCCAAGCAGGTGCTGCGCTGATCGATTTGTACAGTGGCCAGCGCTACGAGGCTAAGGCTGGGAGCAGTGAGTACAATGTCACCTCTTTCGATACCTACCGGATTCGCCTGGAAAACGTCGATGCCAAATCTCAAAGTCAGCTCGACATCAGCGCTCGCTCAACCGCCTACTTATGGGGAGATCGAGCCGATCCTGAGGCGGCAGCTGAGCTTGGGTTTAGGTTTTGTTTGCCCTTTATGATTCCACTGGCTTGGATGCTGGCCGTGCCGCTGTCGCGCGTCCACCCAAGGCAGGGGCGCTGGCTGCGGCTGCTACCCTCGATTATGATTTATGCCAGTTCGGTGATTGCGCTCATGGCGATCTATGCGCCCATGTCTGAAGGCCGATTGAGCGTGTGGTGGTACCTGATGGTGATGGGCGTTTATGTGCTGATATCGATCTTTGCCTACAACAAAAACAACCTGAAAAATCAGGTTAAGCGATGGGGAGCGCACAAAGCATGATTTTGCGCCGTCACGTTCAATTCCAGATCTTACAAGCCATGCTGCTCGCTAGTGCCGTGCTACTGGTGATTCAAACTTTGTTCGCTTTTTTGGCTCAGGTCGACAATCTGTCTGATACTTACACGCTCACCAAGGCTTTTACATTCGTGCTCTGGAGCACGCCGGTTTACTTCGTGCAGGTCATGCCGCTCGCGGCCTTGGTCGGTGCAGTGTTGGGTCTTGGGGCTTTGTCCAATCAGGGTGAAGTCACAGTGATGCGTGCCTCAGGCGTCAACCTGTTTCGGGTGGTGCGCTGGGCGCTGAGCGTTGCTTTTTTCTGGGTACTGACAACCCTTGCGGTCAATCAGTTCGTGCTGCCTGGCGCCTCCTTTGAGGCTGAGCAGATCAGGGCTGAAACCAAAGGTCGCTCGCTCAGCACGTTAAGTGGTTACTGGAACAAGCAGGGTAGCGATATCATCTTTGTTGATCAGGCAAACGCAACGGGTGAGATCAGTGGTTTGTCGATGTGGCGTTTTGAGGATGATCAACTGACCGAGCTGCTTTATGCGCCAAATGCACAGTTCGATCCCGCTTCTGAGCGGTGGTTGGCCACTGATGTCAATCGCACTGACTTGAGGTCGAATCAGCAACTGGGCGCTAGCCTGGTTAGCAGACCTGAGGCACTCTCAATCAGTTTGCCGATCAATCCGCAGGATTTGTACTTGCTCACCCGCGATCCCAGTGAGCTATCAATCACCGACTTAAGCCGCTTCATATCGATGAATGAGAAAAACGCTCAGGACGTATCTCAGCATCGGCTGATGTTTTGGCAAAAGCTGTTGTCACCTTTTGCGGTGTTACCACTGGTCATGGTAGCCAGTGCGTTTGTCTTTGGATCGCTCAGAAGCAGCAACAGCGGGCTTAGACTGACAGCGGCACTTTTGTGCGGGCTTTTGTTTAGCTACCTTCAGGAGTTGTTTGGGTATCTGAGCTTGCTGTTTAAGACCTCACCCGTCCCTTTTGTGTTGGCGCCTATGATTGTGTTTGGAGTGGTGGGATACTATCTAATCAAACGAAAGCAGTAGTCAGGATTATCGCTTAACATCAGTGGGATCGCGGCGCTCAAAAAAAAGAGAATCATCAGTGGTAAAATGGATTTCGGCTGCTATCACCCACCGGGGTAAAGTGCGGCTAGTAAACGAAGACTCGATTTTGGCTAAGGACTCAGAAGGAATCTGGGCCGTAGCTGACGGTATGGGCGGTCACGCCGCTGGTGACTTTGCCTCGCAGTGTATTGTTCAGCGTTTATCCAATCTTGAACTCTCAAACACAGACAATGAAAAAACAGCCGAACTGATCGATGAGCAACTCACCCAGATAAATGAGCTGCTCATCGACTATGCGCGTGATCAAAAGTTTTACACCGTCGGCAGTACGCTGGCAGCGTTGAGTCTGAACAAATCTGGTATGGGCCTGGTGCACTGGGCGGGTGATTCGCGGGTTTATGAGCTCAGTAGCCAAGGGCTGATCCAGCTCACTAAGGATCACTCGCTGGTTCAGGAGTTGGTGGATATGGGTGAGCTTAGCGAGGAGCAAGCGCTCCATTACCCATCTAAAAACGTGATTACTCGGGCGGTGGGCGCCGGTGAGCGCTTGTGCAGTGACTGTTTGTTGGTTTACGTCGAAGAGCCCAAAGTTTACTTGATCTGTAGCGATGGGCTGACCAACGAGGTTGAGCTGAGCGAGATACAAAAACTCCTGACCAAGCTTTTGGTTGAACAAGTCAGTGGCCCGCTCAAAGCCGGTGCTCTTGATGAGCAAAATGTACGTCAAACCCTTGATCGAAACGCCAAGCACTTACTTGATCAGGTGCTCGCGACCCCAGCAAATGACAACGTTTCTTTTGTCCTGGTGGCTTGCTGGCCGGAGAAAGCGGCGTGAGACTGCTCTCTAAGCCTTGGGGGGTCAGTCTGAGCGAGCGCTTGAACCAAGCCAATCAGCGTCTCAGGCAGTTGTCGCTTGCGCGTAACGCTGGACTGATGACACCTGAAGAGTACTTGAGTGAGAAGCTGGCGATCATCGCGTTTATGGAAGATTTGATTAACAGCAAAAACAAAGCAGGCCAATCCAAAAAACGCTGAAGGATCTGCCCAGCGTTGTCATTTAAAAAACTACTGCTTGCGCGCCAAGGTTATCGTGTAGGTTTTGCCCTGTTTGATCTTTTGGGTGTTGCCAAAGACTTCGGTGAAGCTGCGCTTCATGTACTCGCGCAGCCCGTTGATGGTGACCACATAAAAACAGGCGCCCGGGTTCATGCGCGCGTGGGCGTCAAGCAGATATAAGTAGTGCTGCTCTTTTGAGGCCTTGGCGGGCAGGTTGCTCATCACTAAATCAAATTTTTTGGTTTTATCGACCTGATCAAAACCGTTTGAGAGGTGTGCCTCGGCGTTGGTTAGTTGGTTCAGCTTGAGGTTTTTTTGCGCGTAATCAACCGCGACAAAGTCCTTGTCGATCAGGGTGTGGTGTCCGCCGGGTAGCTTGCTTGCCGCAACCATGCCCAAGATCCCGTAGCCACAGCCCAGATCAATGCTGTTTGCGTCAGCCGGCAGATCCGCCCAGTCGATGTGGTCAATCAGCATGAGCGAGCCAGCATCGGGTTTTTCTGGCGAAAAGATGCCCCAAGTGGAGCGAAAATCAAAGCTGGTGCCGGCGATCTCGCTGGTGAACTCGATGTCTTTACGCCAGAGTTTGGCGCGCTCGGTTAACTCGCTCAGGGTTGTGCTCACGTCGGTTTCCTTAAGATTTGATTTGGGCAAACGCTTGGTTCTGTCTGCCAAAAACGCATGTTAGCATAGCCCTCAGAGCGCAGATTTGAGCGTCGTTAAATAAAGCGCAGATGAGTGCGACCCAAAACAAAAGAACAAAAAAGGACTTTCATGTCATTTTCCAAGGTTTTTGCCCGCACCGTGGTGGGCTTAGATGCGCCGCTGCTCACGATTGAGGTGCATATCAGTCCGGGATTGCCGGGGATCGTGGTGGTTGGCTTGCCTGAGGCGGCGGTTCGAGAAAGTAAAGATCGGGTGCGCTCAGCGATCATCAACTCAGGTTTTGACTTCCCGCAGTATCGTCTCACGATCAACCTCGCCCCCGCTGATCTGCCTAAAGACGGCGCCAAACTCGATTTGCCGATCGCGCTTGGCGTGCTTGCGGCCTCCGGTCAGCTGCCGCCTGAGTCGCTTGAGGGGGTTGAGTGTCTGGGGGAGCTGGCGCTCTCGGGGGAGCTTCGGCCCATCAAGGGTGCGCTCACCGTCGCGCTGCACTTAAAGGGAGCGGGGCGAGCGCTCATAGTCCCTGAGCAAAATGCCCTCGAGGCTGGAGCCGTGAGCGGGGTTGAAGTGCTGGGCGGTGGTAGCCTAAAACAGGTGGTCGATCACTTAAGCGGGGCGGTGAAGCTTCAGGCGGCAGATCGGCCTGATACACAATCTGATCTGCCAGTTTATCCCGATCTGCGTGATGTGCTGGGGCAACCGGCAGCGCGCCGAGCACTTGAGGTGGCGGCAAGTGGTCGCCACTCACTGATCATGAGCGGGCCGCCGGG
>OJBY01000154.1_pt1 | contig 44109 bp, 38 predicted proteins | sample 1591731 | NCBI WGS metagenome assembly OJBY01 (sample SAMN05416837, study PRJEB24817) | seawater metagenome | isolation source: Sea water | place: Canada:Atlantic | collected 2013-07
GAGATCATGCCTAGTCTCGTGGGCTCGGAGATGTGTATAAGAGACAGGCGGTGGCAAACACCCCAGCGCCGATCAAAAACCCAAGCTCGGTGAGGCTAAAGGCGCGAAAGCCAGGAAGCGCTGGCACAAAGGAGACCGCGCTTGCGATCAGTGCGAAGTAAAACACGATCCGGGTGATCGGCTCAGTTTTGGTGAGTGCGCGCACCGCGACAAAAGCAGTAGCCGCAAGCAGCGCCGCCGATAACCCGATCACCGAGATCCAGTCAAACACGCCGGTATCGGGCTTGGCGACCAAGGTCACGCCCAAAAACCCAAGTGCTGCCGCCAGCCACATGCGCGCACTCATGGGTTCACGCAAAAACACCCAAGCCACAAACGGGATAAACACGGGAGCCGCGTAGGTAAAGATCATGGCGTTTGAGAGCGGGAGTTTCGCGATCGCGTAGAAAAAACCGTACATGGCGGCCACGCCGGTGATCCCGCGAGCCAGGTGCAGCTTGATCTGCGTGGTTTTCATATCCTTAAAAAAGCGCTTAGGCGCACGCCCCAGATAGATCCCGCCGATCACCACCAAGGTCACGATGTTCCGAAAAAACACCACCTGAGTGTTGTCCACGGTGAAGCTGGCGAAGCGGATACACACCCCCATGGTCGCAAACAGGCTCGAGGACACGCACAAAAGCAGCACACCGCGCGTGGTTGGGGAGAGGTGATTAAACCAATTGCTCAAAGCGCTCAAATCAAAACTCAGGTGTGCAAAGTCACATATTACTCAATTAGGGGCGCAGGGGCAGCCGCCCCTTTGTGGACTTCTCGTCGCCTAGATCCAGGAAAATGACCACGAATCCCGCATAAGGCGGAACTCAAAGCCACCTTACTTATCAAACCCATAAACCCAATCAAGCCGCAGCGAGTAATTGATCGCGCCATATTCTTAAAAAGACCAAACCCGATTAAGTTTACAGATTTACAAATGAATGGTGAAAACTGGCTGATTCAGCCAAATATTCTGATATGATCCAACAAATTTAGCGTTCGTCTCAAAATAAGTACCACTAAAACCAGGATAAAATCCATGAAATGTAAATTACTGTTACTCGCAGCCGCTGTATCTGGACTCATGACGGGTTGCGGAAGCGACAACGATTCAAGCCAGCCAGCCACTGAACAAGCCGCGACCTCCGGTTTTGTGATCGACGGCTACCTGGATAAAGCTGAGGTCTGTCTGGACACCAACAACGACTTAAGCTGCGTAGGAGAGCCCTACAAAACCACTTCAGTCAATGGTCGATTTAGACTGGAGTACCCGCAGAGTCTTGAAGGTAGATACGCTATCGTTGCCTCAGCAATTGCCGGTGTTACGATTGATCTGGATAGCCCATCTGCTCCGATCGCTAACAGCTTCAGCTTGATCGCACCCGCTAGCGTAAACATGGTTACGCCGATCTCAACTCAAGTCGCCTACCAGATGCGCGCTTTTGACTTAAGCCTGAGCGAAGCCACCCTCAAGGTCAAAAACCAGTTAGGGCTGAGCTCAGACAACATCTTTGAAAACTTTATTGAAACCAACAACCAAGAACTCAATCAGGCCGCTAAAAGACTCATACAGATTCAACTAAAGTTGATCAATGAGATCCAGTTATACCTCCCAACGATTGAGGTTTCAGTAACCAACGTCCCAAGCGGTGAGTTTTTAGAGACCCTACTCAAGCTGTCAAATGACTATCTTGAAAGCTCAGACAACAGCACAGATCCTATCCTTAACGTGCTGGGTGAAGATGCACTTGAGACGCTTGGCGAATTTATAAAATACGCCAATCCAGTTAATCCTACTGATCCGATTGATCCCACTAACCCTACCGATCCGATTGATCCCACTGATCCAACCGACCCAGTAGGCCCAGTACCAACTAATCCGCTATCAGCCATAGACATACTTCCAGGTAGCGACGCAAAGGCGATTACTGGGGCACAGTTCTTAAGCTATTCGAACAGCTTGGATCAAGGGGTGGTGCTTAGTCAATATCGTCAGACCTTGGGCGTCACTCCTTTTGTGGCCAGTCAGCTCAATTTTAGCGCCTCTAAAGTCGTTCAAGAATATAACACTGCAATAGTCTTTAACTCCAAAAGTGGGCCTTTTGAAGAGCAACCCAGTAACGCCAGTGAGCTCGCTGTCGAAATCTATTCGTTACTAACGAGTGCGGCGATTGATGAGCCAGCATCAAATAACGACGAGGGGTTCATCAACGAGTTGCCCGACAATTTTTTTGAGCTAAGCGATGCCAAGCAGGTTGAGCTATACAAAGCCACGCTCACAGGCAATACGCGCTACAAACAGTGTGTTGAAGCGCCATCGATTGCTTATTTTGAATCCGCTCAAGGGGTAACAGCACAAATCACATGTGATAACAAAACCTTGCTCGCTCACAGGATTGCTCCAATGGGCGCGAACACTGCCTCAGCGAAGATCACCCTCAACGGATCCGTTGTTAACGTGCAGCCGCAGATCATTGGCTCAAGTACTTTTACCAATTACTACCTAAACTCAGCCGGTGCCACGGTTTCAATTGATGAGTTATTCGTGTCCATTGTTAAGTTTAACGATACCAATAAAGACAATCAGTCCTGCGATGTTGATCTGAGTGCGGTGATAATTCAAAAAGACGCCATAAATAATAACGGTGTACTTAAACTCAATCCGGCTGGGACAAGATTGGTTTTAGGTCAAACTTACAGCAATCCACCCCCTATAATCGGAGCTACGTTTAAACCTTCCTTCGTAGGGTCTGATGACAGTAACAACTGCAACACTGACCCGTTTGACGCCGATCCTGATCTTCCTTTGATTACTAAGTACAACACCTTTGACTCATTCGGGAACGCCGGCAGAACACGCGGTGTTGTGAGTAGCTTCTCTGACAACGCCAGAAAGTTATCATTTACAGCCAATTATGATGCGAGCAGCAACCCCAGCCTGCCTTCAGGAAAGCTGGAGCTGAACCTCAATATCAGCAAGTAATTTGCCCTTACAAAAAACCGCCAATCGGCGGTTTTTTTGTTTTGGAAGAGTCAAAAGTCTTGAGTGGCGCAATTTTATGCAGCCCACGTTCTGGCTTTTTGAGCTCACAAATATAAATGGCCCCAAAACCAGCATAAATCTGGGTTTGAGGCCATTTGTTTTAAAAGCAGTTAGCCTTCAGGTGGCTAATTAGTCGACCGTGACGTGCTCACTAGCCTACCGTGACGTGCTCACTAGCCTACCGTGACGTGCTCACTAGCCAACCAGCAGCTTGTTCACCCGCGAGAGATAACCCGCCATATCCTCTATCTGGCCGCCTTCAGCCAGCAGCGCCTGATCGAGGATCACCTGAGCCAAGTCTTCTTTATGCTCGCTGGTTTTGAGACGCGCAACCAGTGCGTGATCAGGGTTAATTTCAAGACTGGGCTTGATATCAGGAACTTCCTGACCCATCTGCTTGAGCATGGCGGCTAGCTGCGGGGTCATCTCACCCTCTTCAACCACCACAAGTGCAGCCGAGTCCACTAGGCGGTTCGAGACTCGCACCGACTTAACCCGGTCACCCAGCAGCTTTTCAAGCTCTTGAGTTAACTCTTTGAACTCTTCAGCCTTGGCCTCAGTCGCCTCTTTAGAGGCTTCGTCTTCCAGTTCACCCAAATCCACTGCGCCTTTAGCGATGTTTTTGAGCGGCGTGCCGTCAAACTCAGTCAAAAAGCTCATCGCCCACTCATCGACGCGGTCGCTCATGAGCAGCACTTCGACGCCTTTTTTCTTAAACAGCTCAAGCTGGGGTGAGTTTTTCGCGGCGCTCAGGGTTTCGGCGGTCAGGTAGTAGATCGCCGACTGGCCCTCGCCCATGCGTGCTTTGTAGTCAGTAAAGGAGACATTTTGCTCACTTGAAGTGGTCGAGGCAAAGCGCAGCAGACCTGCGATCTTCTCCTGGTTTTTCATGTCCTCACCCAAACCTTCCTTGAGCACTTGACCAAACTCACTAAAGAACTTGGCGTACTGCTCGGGGTCTTTGGCGAGTTTTTCCAGCATGATCAGCGCGCGGCGCGTGTTGCCCTCGCGGATACCGCGCACGTCTTTGGACTCTTGCAGGATCTCGCGCGACACGTTGAGCGGTAGGTCGCTTGAGTCGATCACGCCTTTGATAAAGCGCAGGTACATGGGCAAAAGCTGCTCGGCGTCATCCATGATAAACACACGCTTCACATAGAGTTTGAGGCCGCGCTTTTGCTCGCGCTGGTAGAGATCATGCGGCGCGGTGGAGGGGACATAGAGTAGCTGTGTGTACTGCTGGCTACCCTCAACCTGGTTGTGCGTCCAAGTTAGCGGCTCATCAAAACTGCCGCCCAAGTTTTTGTAAAACTCTTGATACTCCTCATCGCTGATTTCGCTCTTGTCACGCTTCCAAAGCGCGGTGCCTTTGTTGATCGCCTCAAAGGTGTCGAGCGTCTTCATGTGGCCCGGCTCATCGCCCTCGCCTGCAACCCACTCGGTTTTCTTCATCTCAACTGGCAGACTCACGTGATCGGAGTAGCGGTTGATGATCTGGGTCAGCTCGCTGCGCTCAACGTACTTAGTTGAGTCCTCGTTTAGGTGCAGCGTAATCCGGGTGCCGCGCGTGGCTTTATCGATCGGCTCGATGGTAAACTTGCCCGAACCGTCTGAGGTCCAGCGCACCGCATCGGTGCTGTCCGTGCCTGCCTTACGGGTTTCCACTTCGATCTTGTCCGCGACGATAAAGCCTGAGTAAAAACCCACGCCGAACTGACCGATCAAGTTTTCGTCTGCCTTGCCCGCTTCTTTGATCTTGTTGATGAAGTCTTTGGTGCCGGACTTTGCAATCGTGCCCAGGTTGCTGATCGCGTCGTCGCGGTCCATGCCGATGCCGTTGTCGTCGATGGTGATGGTGCGCGCATCTTTGTCGAACTCAACCTGGATGCGCAGCTCGGTGTCACCGGCCATGAGCGCGTCGTCAGTTTGCGCTTCAAAGCGCAGCTTGTCACAGGCGTCTGAAGCGTTTGAGATCAGCTCACGCAAAAAGATATCGGGGTTTGAATACAACGAGTGCGTCACCAAGTGCAGCAGCTGCGTCACTTCGGCCTGAAATTCAAAATTCTGAGTTTGGTTATCGCTCATGGGCGTCCTCCACGTTAGGTTCTGATTGTTCGTGGTTAAGTAGTGGGGGAGGCACGGGTAGTTTTCAAGGGCTGAAGTTCATAGGTGAGTAAAATGTCAGCGCTGACAGTTTTACAGCAGGTGCCTGATTTAGATCAAAGTCAGCCTATTACCCAAAGAGCCAAGCTTTTCGATACCGTCAGCCCTTGGTTGGTTATCCAAGCTTTAGTTAAAGGCCAATCATGCACTCAGCAGATTTAGCCGCTTTACTGCGAAAGACCGAAATAACTAGTTAGTAGTTTCGGTCTCTTAAGTGCTTGCAAGTGTCTCCGCCTGTAGGCTTGCGGCTAGCTGGCAAGCGTGGGCATTTGACTTAAGATCTTTATCCGGGCTCTGCTGAGAGGTGATTGACCTCAACAGACACATGCACCAGCTCTTCATGAACCTTGAGCTGCTCGCGGATAAACTCTGGCGTGACTGGCTCGTGAGTCGCGAGCGCCAAGATACAAGCGTATTTGCCGCGCCCCACTCGCCAGACATGCAGATCAGTGATCTCAAGTTTGAGCGGTAAATCCGCGATTACCTCACGAACCTCTTCAGTGATCGGCTCATCCATGTTGGCGTCCAGCAACACGCGGCTGGTCTGCTTGAGCAGCCCATAAGCCCAGACCGACACCAACACCGCGCCCACAATCCCCATGAGCGGATCTAACCAATCCGCACCCCAAAGCTTACCGCCAAACAGCGCGACGATCGCAAGCACCGAGGTTGCGGCGTCGGTCAGCACATGGATGTAGGCGGCGCGCAGGTTTAAGTCTTCATGCGCATCAACTGAGTCACTGGTTTTGGGCGCGGCATGGTTGTGATGATTGCTGTGATCATGGCTATGTGGTTTTTGATGACCGTGATCATGGCCTTTATCATGCGAAAGCCCATGAGAGTGGCCATGACCATGATCGTGTGAGTGACTGCCCTTGAGCAGCCACGCACAGATCAAATTTACCGAAAGCCCCAGCGCGGCGATCCAGATCGCCTGATCGTACTGGATCGGTGAGGGCGACAAGAGGCGACTCACTGACTCATAAAGCATCAGTGCTGCGATCGCCACCAAAAACAGCGCACTGGTGTACCCGCCCAGCACCTCGATCTTCCAGGTCCCAAAGGCAAAGCGCGGGTCGCGTGCGTACTTACGCGCAGCTGCATAGGCCATGACAGACAAACCCAGCGCCAGTGCGTGCGAGCTCATGTGCCAACCGTCGGCGAGCAGCGCCATGGAGTTATAGATGATCCCGCCTGAGATCTCAGCGACCATCATCACCAAAGTTAAGTAAACCGCCCAGCGCGTATTGCGCTCAGCCAGCGGGTTACCTTCATCGAAGCGGTGGTGGTGTTTTAACTTATCTATGCTTAACGATTCGCTCATGCTCATGGGCCTATCAAAACTAGGTGATGATACTATACCCCTGTATACTAATTTTCAAAGTGAAAAATTTAAGGTGACTCATGTCGCACATCGCTCGAGACAAAAAACAGTTGTTAACCCGGGTTCGAAGAATCAAAGGACAGGCCGAAGCACTGGAGCGCAAACTAGAGCAAACGCAAGAGCAACCGAGCGAGTCTGATTGCACTGCCCTGCTGCAGCAGATCGCTGCGATCCGCGGCGCCACCAACGGGTTGATGACCCAGGTTTTAGAGGGGCACTTACGTGCACACTTAGGGGCGCATGATCTGACGCCAGATCAACGAGACATTGAGGTAGATGAGGTGATTGGTATCTTGAAAAGTTACCTGAAGTAGCTGCTGATCTGGTGGGCCAGCCCACCAACCAAAACCAGCTACACGAGTGCCTATCCTTAAACTTTACAGAATAAAAACTCGCATCAAATCCGGCAGCGCTGACATTTTAATTAAAGTTTTTAGGGAGCCTTAAAATTGGCACTGAAATTAATGTTACTTAAACTCTGTCATGAGAAGCTTAACAGCGCCGCCGCTGAGCGCTAAACTACCCGCCAACTCAAGTTAGACCTAAGCTTATGCCGAACAGCGCTTATACCGACTGGTTGACTCCTAACCTGCTCACAGGCATGCAGCGCGGGATCGAGAAAGAGGGGCTGCGCGTCACCCCAGACGGCAGGCTTTCAAACGAGCCGCACCCAAAGGCGCTGGGCTCAAAGCTGGCTCACCCCGCGATCACCACCGACTACTCTGAAGCACTGCTTGAGCTGATTACCGAGCCGCACGATACGATTGAGGGAGCCTTGGGTGAGTTGGCTGAGCTACACCGCGTGGTCGCCGAAGCACTGCCTAAGGGCGAGCTGATCTGGCCGCTGTCCATGCCCTGCCTTTTGGCGAGCGAGGACGATCAGATACCGCTCGCCGATTACGGCACCGCCAACATCGCCAAACTCAAAACACTGTATCGCCGCGGGCTGGGTCTGCGCTACGGGCGTCGCATGCAAACCATCGCTGGTCTGCACTACAACTTGTCATTTCCCAAAGTGCTGTTCAGCGCCATGCGTGATCACTCAAGTGACGGGAAAAATGTCACCCTGACTGAGTTCACCGATCAAGCTTATCTTGGCTTGATTCGTAACATGAAGCGCCAGATGCCGCTGATCCTGTACTTTTTTGGCGCTTCACCCAGTGTGTGCCCCTGTTTTGTGAGCGGTCGCAGCCATGCACTCAAGCCGCTCAACTCCAGTCAAAACACTTTTGGATTGGCAGATGCCACCAGCTTACGCATGGGAAGGCTTGGGTACCAAAACAGTGCGCAAGACGATCTGGCGATCACTTACAACAACCTGCCAACCTACATCAAGGGTCTCAGGCGAGCGCTCACCATCAAGCACCCACCTTTTAGCAAGATCGGGGTCGACGATGAAACCGGCACTCCGCAGCAGATCAATGATCATATCTTGCAGATTGAAAACGAGTTCTACTCAACCTTGCGTCCCAAGCAGATCACCAAAACCGGCGAATCTCCAACCGATGCGCTAGAGGCACGCGGGATCGCCTATGTTGAGCTTCGGGCGCTGGATCTCGACCCTTATGATCCCTATGGACTCTCACCAAACACCGCGCACTTTGTTGAGCTGTTGATGCTGCATGCGCTCTTGAGCCCATCACCAGAGCTTAACCTTGATGAGGAGCAACTACTGGCCCGCAACCAGGAGCTAGTCACCGAGATGGGTCTGAAGAGTGATCTGTATATCGAGGGGATGGAGGGCGAAGTGTTACTGCGTGACTGGATTCGTGAGCAGTTAAAACCACTTGAGGCGCTGGCCCAGTTATTGGATCAAACGCAGATCAACACCCCATTTGAAGACGCGCTGACCGTGGTTTACAGCAAGTTCAACGACACCGATTTGCTTCCCGCCCGCCGGGTGCTTAGTAGCTCAGCTGTCGAGGGCGGGATCTGGAAACTGGGTCAGCGCTTGGCCAGCGAGCACTTTGAGGAGTACGTAAAGCAGCCGCTGCCCGAAGCTCGCTCGGCTCACTATCGGCGCCTGGCCTCAGCCTCGATTAACGAACAAAACCGGCTTGAGGCGGAGTCGCAGACCAGCTTCACTGAGTTTTTAGCGCCCTATCGAACCTCCGCTGGCTGAGTCTTGGCTGGGTGAGGTGATTTAGGGTTACACTCAAGCAAGATCGAGCCCAAGCCAACAAACCTGATCGATTTCAAGGAAGAAAAAAAGACATGAATCTTGTGACCAGCCTCAAATCACTCACTTACCGTCAGATCAATCTGACATTTTTTGTGCTCAGCGCGCTAGGCATGGCATACGCACTTTACCTGCAGCACTTTGAAAACCTCATGCCCTGCCCGCTGTGTATCTTTCAGCGCGTGGGCTTAATTGGTTTTGGTGCTTTCACTTTGATCGCCGCTCTGATCAATCCAAGCAAATCTTGGCTGAAGCGAGCACTGATGGTGCCCGCTTTGATCAGTATCGGTTGGGCGCTCTTGGTTGCTGGCCGCCACGTCTGGCTACAGCACTTGCCAGCTGATCAAGTGCCGGCTTGCGGCACGGGGCTTCAGTACTTGCTTGAGACTTTTCCGCTTTCAACCGTGATCCAGACGGTCTTTACCGGATCGGGTGAGTGCGCGCTGATTGACTACACGCTGTTTGGTTTTTCGATCCCCGAGATGTCACTGGCGTTTTTTGTTTTGCTTTTCATCGCTGCGCTGTGGCTCATGCTCAAGCGCTACCCAACACCTTTTAGGCGCCTCTAACAACTGACAAACGAGCTAACCGGCTGCTAAGTTTGGATCCATAAAAATGCCCACAATCGTGGGCATTTTGCTGTCTTAAGAGTGCGACCAGTTAAGCCGCTTCAACTCTAACGTCAGGAACCGAGATGATCCGCTCACCGCGCACGTCGATCTGGCGCTGACTCATGCCAAGCCAGCGAATCACCTGCTCACGGACCCGCTCGTGAAACTGAGCCTCCATGTGATTGACGTCATAAAACACCGCCTTGTGGTTTTCCGGCACGTTCAAGTCATGATCGCCCGGATGCTCCCCAAGCGCGCTTGAGATGTTGACCAGGCCATCTCCCAAGATATCGCGGCCCGCTGTTTGTGGACTTTTATCGATGGTTACAGCAACCAAAAAACAGTTCACGTTAGCCGGAAGCGGTGCTGGGCGGCGAAAATCTGATCCGCGCCCCATGCGACCTTCGGTTAAAAACTCCCAGTCATCGTCACGCACCGAGCCGTGGCGCAGATCGATGATCCCTGCTGAGCGCAGATCCAGCAGATGCGCCAAGTTCCCGGCGATCGGTATCTTGGAGATGGTTTGCTGCAAGTAAAACCCGATCCGCTCAAGCACCGCGCCGTGGTGCGGTGCGGCCAGACAGATCAAGTTTTTAGCCAGTGGCAGCCAGCTGCGACCCTCTTGCTTGGCGCAGAACATGGCACTTCGAACAATTAGACCGCCCATCGAGTGACCCACAAAATCCAGCTGAGTGATCTGTGGATTCTTAAGCACCAACTCCTCTAGCAGATCAGATAAGTCGCGCCCGTTTAAGGAGATGCGCCGCCCCGTGTTGTAGTCAAGCATCAGCAGAGTCACGTCCGGCTCAGCATAGACGATGTGCTCGCCCATGCCTGAGGCTTGACCTGGATCCCAGCTTAAGTAACTCATGCACAGCCCATGAACCATGAGCAGCACCCGGCCGCTGAGCTGGGTTTCACAGTGCAGATCGCCGTAGCGATCATAAACCAGCATGGGAGCCGCCAGCGGACTGTGCAGCGTGACCAGATGATCACCCATGACACCGTTGATGACGTTGTTGAGCAACTTAAGCGTCTTAGGCAAGTCGGCGTTTTGCTCGTAGCGCTCAAGCTTAGAGTTGAGCGCGCGCAGGGTGGTTGCGGTGGCTTCCCCGGAAAAAGACATGGCCTTTCTGACCACACAGTAAACCTTAGAGCTGATAGAGCGATCCCAGTAACCCGACCAACCTGGGATAACCCGCTCAAAAGGTTTGACCACGATCTCACGGTGGATGCCCTCAACCAGATCGGTGATCTCAACCGCTCCAGATGCCGCAAGCCTCGCAATCCCCTCGATAAAATCAAAGCGGCTTACCGGCCTCCTAGCAGAGGGCTGTCTGAAACGGTGCGGTTGGTGTCGAGGTTTGGTCATAAAGCATCCTTTTAACAAGATCTCTTAAAATACTGCGTGGGCATATCGAGTTACCGCTCAAAAGAGCATCACCAAATACAAATAACAGATTTTTAAGAGCCAGATATCTCATAACAGGATAGACGAGAGATTTAGATAAGTAAACGGTTGTTCACCCACATACCAGCTATATCTCTGAATCAATAAATGCATCTAACTCAGGTATAGTATTGAATTTACAACTTTCCGAGCGACCATGCAGCTAATATATGTACACGGATTGGACAGCGGGCCTGAATCCATCAAGGGCGAGATGCTGGAGGATTACTGCCGTGAGCACCACCCTAGCATCACCGTACAGCGCCCCGATCTGAACTGTGAACCTGACGCCGTGATCAAGCTATTGCTTGATTTTATCGACAAAGACCCACAAAGCGGTTTGGTCGGCAGCTCGCTCGGCTGTTTTTTTACCCATGCAGTGGTGGCCAAAACCGGCAAGCCTGCGGTGATGATCAACCCCAGTATCCGCCCCTATGAAAGCCTCAAGCGCTTCACAGGAGAGCGTGAAAATGTCCCCAAGGATGAGGTGATCTACACCACCAGCGGCGGCTGGGGTATCCGGCCACGAGATATCGATGCGCTGCTCAAGTACAAGTATGATCAACCTCAGCATCCCGATCGTCAGTTGGTGCTGCTCAAAACCGCCGATGAAGTGCTTAACTACCGCGAGGCGCTTGAGTTTTATACTCAGCCAGGCCATGAGGCCAGTGTGTTGGTTGAGCCGGGCGGTGACCACTTCATGCACGATTTGCCCACCAAGATCCCGCTGATCGTGAAGTTTTTGTTTGAGCTGCACACCGCGAAGTGACCACGACGGGTGGCATTTGTCTAATTTTGAGGAGTTTTCGTTGAGTTACAGCGCCGAATCCCTGGATATCTTAACCGGACTTGAGCCGGTCAAGCGCCGTCCGGGCATGTACACCGATACCCAACGCCCCAATCACTTGGCGATGGAAGTGATCGACAACTCGGTTGATGAGGCGCTGGCTGGCTACGCCCGCTCAATCGAGGTGGTGCTGCACAGTGACGGCTCGCTCTCAGTTGAGGACGATGGGCGCGGCATGCCGGTGGATATCCACCCCGAGTATGGGCAAACCGGGGTTGAGATCATCTTGACCAAGCTGCATGCCGGCGGCAAATTCTCTGACAAAAACTATGCGTTTTCCGGGGGCTTACACGGCGTGGGGATCTCGGTTGTGAACGCCCTGTCCACCCGCGTGGAAGTCACGGTCTGGCAAAAGGGCACTGAGTACAACATGGCCTTTGAGTCGGGCGATGTGGCCGAGGCCATGCGCGAATCAGTCGCCTCCAACAAGCGCAAGCGCGGCACCCGCGTGCAGTTCTGGCCGGACGAGAGTTACTTTGATGCACCCAAGATCGCGCCTAAAGCACTCAAACATAACCTGCGCGCAAAAGCAGTGTTGTCGGCTGGCCTCAAGATCAGTTTTTTGGACGAGGCAAGCGGAGAGTCGACGGTCTGGCAGTACGAGGACGGACTGCGCGATTACTTAAAGCAAGCCCTAAATGACGTGGAGTGTTTGCCAGCGCCGGCATTTTACTATCGGGACGAGATCGGCGATCCGGCGGGCTCAGAGTTCGCTTTTTGCTGGAGCGATGAACTGGTGATCGCTGAGAGTTACGTGAATCTGATCCCAACCGCGCAGGGCGGCACTCATGTGAACGGGCTGCGCACCGGAGTTTTAGAAGCCCTGCGCGAGTTTTGCGATCTGCACAGTTTGCTGCCGCGTAGCACGCGATTGTCTGCTGAGGACGTCTGGGACGGGGTCAACTACGTGCTGTCGCTCAAAATTAAGGAACCGCAGTTCTCGGGCCAAACCAAAGAGCGCCTCTCTAACCGCGAAGCGGCCGCCCTCGTTGCTGCTCAGGCCAAGGACAGCTTTAGTTTGTGGCTCAACCAAAACACCGAAGTGGCAACCGAGCTTGCGATGCGCGCCATCGCAAACGCCTCAAAGCGCCTTAAAGCCGCCAAAAAAGTCGAGCGCAAAAAGATCACCAGTGGCCCCGCGCTTCCCGGCAAACTGGCTGACTGCTCAAACGCCGGTAAAGAAGGCGCGGAGCTTTTCTTGGTCGAGGGTGACTCAGCGGGCGGCTCAGCTAAGCAAGCGCGCGATCGCCACTTCCAGGCGATCATGCCGCTTCGAGGCAAGATCTTAAACACCTGGGAAGTCTCCCCTGACACGGTGCTAAGCTCGGATGAAGTGCACAACATCGCCATCGCCATCGGGGTCGATCCGGCCTCTGACGACTTAAGTGAGCTGCGCTATGAGCGCATCTGTATCTTGGCCGACGCCGACTCCGACGGCTTGCATATCGCGACCTTGCTGTGTGCGCTGTTCGTCAAACACTTCACCGCCCTCGTTGAAGCCGGTCACTTGTTTGTCGCCATGCCGCCGCTCTACCGCATCGACGCGGGCAAAGAAGTTCACTACGCGCTTGACGATGAGGAGCTGCAGGTTCACCTAAACGCACTCAAGGGCAAGAAAACCTCGATCACCCGCTTCAAGGGATTGGGTGAAATGTCACCAGATCAGCTGCGTGAAACCACCATGCACCCCGACTCCAGACGCCTAGTGCAGCTCGATCTTGACGACACCGTCGCCACCAGTGAGATCATGGATAAGCTGCTCGCGAAAAAGCGCTCAGGTGATCGCAAGCTCTGGCTAGAGGATAAAGGTAATTTGGCGCAAATCGCGCCTTGACGCTTTTTTTAAAACCAATGAGTGGCGCTGCTCTTTTAGTGACGGCGCCCTAATGTCATCTAAGTCACTAGTCATCGCGCTATGAGCGTCACAAAAGCGCGCCACTCAAGTACCGTTCGCCTGCCTCTGACAAATACTCGCCAAGGGGAAGTTGGTTAGCATCACTTAGTAGTCCAAATAGGCTGGCATTTTGCTAGCCAGATAAGCCTGGCACCTCAAACCAGTTTTCCCGATGGGTTGCGCACTACCTCCCGTAAAGTCAGCAGCCAAGGTAGGACAGCTCTAAACTTAGGTGCTATCATCTTTGAATTGACACAAGTCCCTGTATATTCATGAGTATTCAACACTCAAACACCGCCGATCTGATCAAAGCCAAAAGTCTGGTTGAGCTACTCGCTCACTCCTACCTAAAGCCTTGGAGTTATAAGCAGCTGTTTGCCAAGAGCGGCGAAGAATCTCGTCTGGTGTGCGACTACTTGGTGGTGATGGACGGCGTCGCGCTGGTTCTGTTTGAAGAGTCAGTCACCAAAGCGGTCACCAACAACACCGAGGCCAAATCTTTGTTTTCCGGCTTAAAAGACGGTTTGGCGAAGCGCTTAAGCAGCCGCATGAAAGCGGCGCCAAAGTTGATCTGCGAGGGTGAGTTGTACCGCGACGCCGCTATGACCCAGCCCTTTGAGCTGGCAGCTCAGCTGAAGATTTACTATCTGGGCTTAAGCTCGCTGTGCTTTGTGCAAGACGCTCGGCGCATGATGGTCAAACATCGCTTTAGCAGCGAACAAAACCCGCAGCTCAGTCAAACCAGCGATAGCGATTCAAACAAACACATGCAGCTCATGAGTTTGCTCGATTTGGTCATGGTGGTTAAGCGTCTGACCACCATGCCAGATTTAGCCAACTTTTTAAGTTACCGCGATAAGCTCTTGGGCCATGAACCTGTCGCAGATAACCCAATCGCACTCATGGAGCAGTTCATCAATCAGGGTGAGGCGATCAAACCGGCTCGGCTGATTGAAGAGAACCTGGTGGGCTCAGGGCTCAAGCCAGCCATCGATCCTATATTCCTCGTTAACAATCCCGAGAAGCTCACGCGTAACTTTGACAAGATGGTCAAAAACGCCCGCTTCTGGGAATACATCATGAACACCTACGGCAACCAGATGCCCAAGGCGTCGCTGCGAGATGAAACCAGCACCTACCTGCGCCTGCTCTCTTCCTTGATCAACGAGTCGGTGGTGTCCCGGAACGCCTTTGTGCGGATCATCGCTGAGTACATGAGCGCCAGCCAAGAGGTCAAGGACGAAGGTTACTTGGTCAATATGCGCTCCTATACCCAGCCAGAGCGCCACTATGCCTTTTTGTTTTATGCGCTCGATCCCAATTCGGAGAGTCACCGATCAGTCGCTCAGCACAACCTGAACCGAGTCGCCGCTGGCATCAATCACATGGTTCAAGACCCGCCACTGAACGAGATCATCGTAATCGGGATCGCCGATGCAGACGGCAAACTAGCCACCGATGTTTTTTATACCTTGGGGCGAGCGCTAAAACCACTTGATCCCAGTTTGAAGCCCGCGCGCTTTGAGGCCACCGGACATGCTCAGCTGGACGTTAAAAAACAATCCGACCCGTTGACCTCCAAAAACGGCATGAGCGGAAAAACTCTCAACGTAACCAAAGCACAGGTCAACCACATCCAGTTCGGTCAACCCGAACCTAACCGCAACGCCCTTTGCCCTTGCGGTTCTGGCAAGCGATTTCGCCGCTGTCATGGGGCCTTCAGACACAACCAAGGCTAATTATGAAATTTACGCTTGCCATGCTGGGCGCGATCATCGCGGCATTTATCGTCGGTGCATTTACCCCTGAAACCAGCTGGTTGATCACGGTCTATGATCTGATTGGGACTTTGTTTATTAACGCGCTCAAGATGATCGTGATTCCGCTGGTCATGGCCGCGATCATCAAAAGCCTCATGGAGATCTCGGTCAAAGAGTCTCTGGGCGCTTTGGGCGCTAAAACTGCGCTATTTTATACCTTCACCACCTTCATGGCCTGCGCCACTGGCCTACTGGTAATCAACTGGATTAAGCCTGGGATCATAAACGGCGTCCCGGGAGCTGAAGCGCTGGGCTTGCCTGGCGTCGGCGCGGAGACACTTGAGAAAGTCACCGGCCGCTCAGGCGGCGAGTTTTTAAACACCATCACCAACATCATCCCGCCGAACTTGATTGAAGCAGCCGCGACCAACCAGATCTTAGGTTTGATCTTTTTCTCAATTCTGGTTGGTGTGTTTTTACGCAAAATGTCGACGCCGGCCGCCGAATCACTCAAATCTGGCATCAGCGGGTTTTACGAGCTGATTCTCTCGATCACCAACGCGATCATCTACCTGGCGCCTATCGGGGTATTTGCTTTGATCGCTGAGGTCGCTGCCACCACTGGCCTCGCCTCAATCAAACCGATGCTGGTGTTCATGGGGGCGGTCATGCTGGCGCTGGGGCTGCACGCCTTTGTCACCCTGATCCTCACCATTCGCCTGATCGCACGTCGCTCCGGCATACGCCACCTAAGTGCGATGACTCCAGCACTCTTAACTGCTTTTTCGACCGCTAGCTCCTCGGCTACGCTGCCGGTATCGCTGCGCTGTGTGCAGGAGCGCTCCTATGTCTCTAAGCGTGTCTCCTCTTTAGTGCTACCGCTGGGTGCGACCATCAACATGGATGGCACCGCGCTGTATGAGTGCGCTGCGGTGCTTTTCATCGCCCAAGCTTACGGGCTGGATCTCACCATCGCTCAGCAAGTTTTGGTGGTTTTTTTATCTTTAGCCACCTCTTTTGGCGTCGCCGGTGTTCCCGCAGCCTCACTGGTTGCGATCACCCTGATCCTTGGCACACTGGGTTTGCCCGCTGAGGCGATCGGTTTGATCATGGTCACTGACCGTTTGCTCGATATGCTACGCACTGCTGTCAATATCTGGGGCGACTCAGTGGGGGCTGTGGTACTGGCGCGCCTGGAGGGTGAAGAAGAAGTGCTGAGCAAACCGCCTGAAGACTTCAAAGTAGGCGCGGCGGCATAAAGCCGCTAATCAACGTACTGCGCTGATTCACTGAGCTAAGCGCTCATGCGGATCAATTAAAAAGGCACCCTAGAGGTGCCTTTTTTAACGACAGAGCTTTCGTCTGCAGAACTTTTATCGACTAAACTTGCCCGATCGCAAAAAACTGAGCACCTGCTGGTGCACCTTATCGCTGCCCATCATAAAGGTGTGGGTCACCGGCAGCGCGATGTGATCCTGCATGCCGCGAAGTTTGGTGCTTTTGAGCGTGACCTTGCCATCGTCCGCACCCGGCAGCACAAAACTCAGCCAACTGATCGTGCTCGTCCCGGCGATGATACCCAGCTGAGCTTTATCGGCTGGCCATGCGCCTAGGGTATTGGGCACCGAGTCAGGATCAGTGCCAAGCTGACTGCCGGCGATGCCGTTGATTAGGTTAAAACCGGGGACATTTTTCAGGCGATCTACTGCTTCACTGCCATGGTTGGGCGGGCCAAGCATCACCACTCGGCCCAGCTGATCGATGTGGTGCGTGCTTAGGTACTGACGCAGCAAGATCCCGCCCATGGAGTGCGTGACCACATGAACGCGGCCCGCAGATCCGCAGCGCTTCAGTGCCGCCGGCAAGGCTTGATTGGCTAGCTGGTTTATCTGCGCGCCTCTTGAGTTATAGTCCTGATTGACCACGCGGTAGCCAGCCGCGCTCACAGCGTCCGCGATCGGCTGCATGGACCTGTCGCTGCGGGCAAGACCGTGCAGGAGGATCACACAGGCCTGATTGGTGTCTTGGCCAGCGGCACTGTGAGCTGATTCTGACGGCGGACTGGCTTGGCAGGCGGCTGTGAGAACACCCAAGCAAACAGACAAACTCAGTCGCCTAAAAGGCATGCGACTTGCTATGGGCCAGCGTGCAGCACTTAAAGGTGGTTTCAGCTCGGCAGATTTAGCCAACCAGTCGCCCCTGAGTAAAGTCGCGTATGGCTTGGTTAATTTGCTCAGCCGTATTCATGACAAAGGGGCCATGCTGCACCACTGGCTCGCCAAGCGGTCTGCCTGCAAAGATCTGGATACGAGCTGAGTCTGATTTAAAAACCGGGTTCACACTATCCAGCCTCATCATCTCATGTGCGCTGAGTCGATTGATCGATTCGCTCTGTACCTCAAGCTCGCCCTCACACACATAAACCCAAGCGTTTAGATCTGCGTTGAGCGTGAGACTGAGCGTCCCCTGCAGCGCCACGTCAAACCAGTGCGGGTCTGTTTTTAACTGGTTGATGGGCCCCTGCACCGCCTCTTGATCGGCGCTGACAAAGCGCCCAGCTAAGACCTGCGCGCGATAGCCCTCAGTTGTCAATTGTGGGATTTGATCAGCGCTTAGGTCGCGGTAAACCCCAGGCTGCATCTTTTCATCGGCTGGCAGATTCAACCACACCTGAAACCCATGAAACTGACCCTCACGTAATTTGGGCATCTCCTCATGAATCAGACCTCGGCCCGCTGTCATCCACTGAACACCTCCCGACTCCACCACCCCGCTGTTACCCAGAGAGTCACGGTGCTCAAGCGCGCCTTCAATCATATAGGTGATCGTCTCAAACCCGCGGTGCGGATGCTCAGGAAACCCTGCCATATAGTCTGCCGCGTCACTTGAGCGGATCTCATCAATCATGAGAAACGGATCAAGCAAACTGAAATCTCGCGGCATCACCCGCTGAATCTTGACTCCTGCTCCGTCTGTAGCATGCTGCGCTGTTAACTTTATGTTCATGCCGCCTCCGTGTTTTGCACCCACTCAGTGATCTGTTTGCGCGCGCCATCCATGATCTCATCGACGGATCGAACGCCCTGACTTAAGCCTTCAGCATAGACGAAACTGACGTCGGTTAGCCCCACAAAACCAGTCAAGGTCTTGAGCAGCGGGGTCTGCGCATCAAGCTCTGACCCTAGGTAAGTGCCGCCCCGAGTCAAACATACCAGTACGCGCTTATCTCCGAGCAACCCCTTAGGGCCTGACTCAGTATAGCCAAATGTCACTCCGGCGCGCAGCACTCGATCAAACCAGCTGCTCAGCGTCGTTGGCATCGCAAAGTTGTACATGGGCACACCGATCACCACCACGTCTGCAGCCTGAAGCTCCTCGATCAGCAAATCAGCAAACTGGGCTAGCTGTGCTTGTTCTGGCGTGCGCTTTGATGACGGCGTGGAGTTCGCTTCAAACTCCGCCAAACTTAAGTGGTCAATCGAGCCATCCAGATCGCGATTGGTAAGATGCACGTCAGGGTATTTAGCAAGCAATCCAGCAACCGCATGATCGGTCAGCTCGTAAGATTTGCCAGTAGATCCAAAGATAGAAGGATTTATGCAAAGTAGGTTCATGGTTGGCCTCTTGAGTTCGGTTTTAGGTTGATGAGCTAAGCTTGTGCTTGAGCCTATGAATCCATAGTAGTATTTTATTTATTCGATGAATAACGCATAATTTTAGATAATATGATCTAATTTATCGATAGGTTAAGCGCTGCCCTGTGAGTAGTTAACCAAAGATAAAAAGCACAGCTGGTGACATTTGACTTAAAAGCCACCACGTTAAAAACCCCGTTAAACAAGTGAAGTGATCATGCATAAGCCAAATTCTGATCCAAAGATCAGTGCGTCCGAGGCGAACTCTCGCGATATGCTCAGCCCACTCAAGGTCACACTGGATCAGTGGCGTGCCCTGGTTGCCGTGGTGGACCATGGAGGATTTTCTCAGGCTTCAGCTGTGCTAAACCGCTCGCAGTCCACCTTGAGTTACGGCGTGAGTAAGCTTGAGCGCTTGCTGGGTGTCAACGCGTTTGAGACCCAAGGGCGAAGCGCAAAGCTGACTGAGACCGGACAAGTGCTGTATCGACGCGCAAAAGAGCTGCTAGATCAGGCCCACGGCCTTGAGCAGATCGCCGCCCAGCTAAGCCTTGGAGTGGAAGCCCAGATCAGCGTCGCGGTTGAAGCGATCTACCCTCAAGAGAAACTCTACGCTGCGCTGAGCCTGCTAAGCGAGAGTTACCCCGCAACTCGAATTGAGGTGTTTGAGAGTGTGCTCTCGGGCGGCCAAGCTTTGTTTGATACTGGTCAGATCGACTTGTTGATCAGCTCACTACCCAAAACCAGCGCCGAGTGCCGCCTGCTTGAGCACGTGAGCTTTAGTTGCGTGAGTGCGCCCAGCCACCCCCTGCAAAGCATAGCCAAGCCCACGCTCCATGATTTGGAGCAACACCGTCAAGTGGTCACACGTGATTCAGGGCCTAACCGGTCACTCAATGCCCCTTGGCTAAAGTCAGAGCAGCGCTGGACAGTATCTAATCTGCCAGCGGCGATCACAGCGATCCGCCAAGGCATGGGGTTTGCTTGGTTACCCGAGCATATGATTGAGCCTTTGGTGTCGCGCGGGGAGCTTAAGACACTTCAGATCTCAGGGCACCAGCGAGAGGCTCAGTTGTATCTAATTCACCGCCGCACCGATGAGCTTGGGCAGGTTGCTCGCGCTCTGATCAGCATATTGGGCGCTTAGCGCGTAGGGGCATCAAACCTGATGGTCTCAAGCACTAAAGTGCGTCTGACTCACCTTGGTTAGCGCATTAATACCAAGAGAATTCAGGGTACTTGCCGCCGCCATCAATCAGCCTGATCAGATCGGCTGGCTTGTCAGCATGCGCTTAAGTTTATAGAGTGGCCATTTTTAATTGGATCTGGTTATGAAACGACTCACGATATTGGGCAGCGCGATTGCTGTCAGCTCTGCAGCATTGGCTTTGGAAGCTCCGCTCAAGGTTGAAGGTGATGAGCTCGGTGCCACCCTGCAGTACTCGATGTTCCAAAGCAGCGACAGCGACGACACCTCAGAGGACACCAAGATCGTCAATCTAAAGGCCGAAACCACCTATCAAACCAAAAAGGGCGACTGGGGTCAGGCCTACCGCTTAGCCGCGATCAACTCGCAAAACAACGGCGGCGGCGGTGTTGAGCGCTACAACGCCAGCGCCAAGGGCATGCGCTTTTTGCAAAACAGTGACTACTTGTTTGCGCGCCTAGCAGCAGAAAAAGACATCCAAAGTGGCTACGACTATGAAATTGATTTGGTTGGTGGCTACGGGCGCACGCTTTTTGATACTGAACGATCAACTCTGGTCGCTGAGATTGGCGCCGGTGCTCGCTATCTCAAATCAGGCACCCCAGAACTAGAGGACGAGCTTGAACCCGTCGCCACCCTGGGCGCGCTGTTTGAAACTCAGCTGCTTGAGCAGCTTAGCTTCTCTCAAGAACTCGCCGCCACGCTTGGCTCTGAACAACAGAGTTATGAATCGATTAGCGCCTTTGAAACCAAGCTCTCAGACTCGCTTTCGGCTAAGCTTAGCTATGAGATCAGTATCGATCAGACCGACATCGGTGACGAAACTGAGCAAGTGAGCTTGATCGGGGTAACCTACAAGCGCTAATCAAAACCGGCGCAAACCAGCAATAAAAAAAGCCCCGACATGGGGCTTTTTTATTTATTTAGCTTAACGCTAATTTGCCTGCACTTTTGCCAGCATTATAGAGAATCAGTGCTTGGCGGCGTTGGCGGGGTTGGAGGAGTGGGCTGATCTTTTTTAACCTCGCCCTCAACACTGTCAACCAGCTTGTTGGTCAAGCGAGCAGCAGCTTCTCGTCCACCCAAGCCAAAGGCTAAGGCAAATGCCACCGCCACTGAACCCAGCGTTAAAGCAAAGGCCAAGTTAACGATCGAGTCCGCTATGCCCATGGCACGTAGGCCCATCGCGATCACCAAACCCATGATCAACACACGAACCAAATTCGCCAGCCACACAGAGCCTGAAGGCGAGCGCATAACCAAGTTTGCCAAGGTACTGGCAATCCAGAAACCGATGCTCAAGATCACCACACCCAAGAAGATATCGCCTGAGAAGGCAATAAACATGGTGAGGATATCGCTCATGCGGCCGAAGCCCAGACGATTGGCCGCTTCGATCAAAGCAAACAACACGGTGATGAAGATAATCACGTGACCCACAAAACGAGAAAGCGTGTAATCACCCATCAAGTTGGATAAACCAATTCGAGCAGGAAGCTGATCCACACCTGAGTTTTGCAGCAAACTGGTCACGATGCTGGCAACAAAACGCGCGATCACATACATGATGGTTACGATCAGCACGGCACCTAAGATATCGGGGATAGCGCTCATCAACTGATTAAGCATATTGATCGCAGGCTCAGATATCGACTTGATGCGTAGGGCATCTAGCGCCGCGATGATCACCGAGATCATGATGAGGAAGAAAACCACCATACCCGCCAAATTAGCGATGTTGGTCTGAGTGCCAAGCCCAGTCCGGTTAGCAAGCGACTGCAAGTCAAGCGAGCTGACCAAACCCGTCACCAAACCGCGCACGATCTTAGCAATCACATAACCCACAAACCCGATGATCGCGGCAGTGAACAGGTTGGGTATGAAGTCCAAGATGTTGGTGATCATGTTGTTGAGCGGATCGAGCAGGCCATAAAGACCGAGCACTCCAAGCACCAGCGGCAACCAAAGCAGCAAAATCAACCAATAGGCGATGCTGGCGATGTTTTGACTCATGGTCACCACACCGGCCTCATTTAGGCGTTCGTCCATATCTGTTTTGTTGAGCCCATAAGTGATCACCGAGCGCACCGCGGTGGCGATGATCCAGCCCACTAGCGCCAACACACCAGCGCCGATCAATCTAGGCAAGTAGGTGGTGATCTGATTGAGCAGATTGGCAAATGGACCCGATAGTGCGTCGATGCGCAAGATACTCAATGCACCAGTGATAGCAGCCACTAAGATCAGCCAAAAAACCAATCGGGCAGCGATACGCTCAAAATCAGTTCCCTTATTGCCATTTGAATTGGTGGTAGTGACGTTAGGGCGAGACCGGTTCAGACGGCCGTTGAGATTAATCGCCGCTAAGGCTTTTCGCACCACAGCAGCGATGAGTAGCGCGATGATCCAGCCCAGCAAAAAAACTGCCAGTGCCCCCAATATTGAATTGATGCTGCCGCCCAGATTTGACTGGAACTGGCTATAAAATTGATCCATCTAATTACTCCGTTATATCGATCATGATGTTGTATTGCTGTTTGCGGGTTAATCCGCTTAATTATTTAAAGCACTATCACTCATCAATCTAACCGATACGCGATCAATCAACCCGCCAGTGAAACCATATCCACTCAAAAGATTACACACCCTAAACCCAAGCCAGCAGACGCTATGCCAATCAATCCATTAGTATGTGCGATAACTCTGAACTTAACTAAGGCTGTTTATGAAATCAATTCGCACTGCTGGACTTGCACTACTCATGGTTGGTGGCATCAGCGCCTGTACCACTTCTCCTGATCAAGTTTCAGTAACGACCAGCTCAGACGAATCAACCAAAGTAGGCTATAGCTTCGGTTACACGCTGGGTCAAACTAACCGCGAATTGATTGGTGATATAAACGTCGACGCTTTTGTTACTGGTTTCCGCGAAGCTTTTGATGAAGCAGACTCTCAGTTGACCACTGAAGAGATGCAAACCACGCTTGAAGCCTACCAACAGAAAAAAGAAAACGAGTTTTTAGAAGACTTAAAAACTAAGGCTGCAACCAACCTAACTGCAGGCGAAGAATTTTTAACGCAAAATGCCAGCAAAGCCGGCATCACCACTACCGAGTCTGGTCTTCAGTATGAAGTTTTAGAAGCAGGTAGCGGCACATCGCCTACCGCCAGCGACTCCGTGAAAGTGGACTATGAAGGTCGCCTGATCGATGGAACGGTTTTTGACTCTTCTATCGAGCGCGGTCAGCCTGCTGTGTTTGGTGTTTCTCAAGTGATCGCTGGTTGGACCGAAGGTCTGCAGTTGATGAAACCAGGTGCCAAATACCGCTTCTTCATCCCTGCTGATCTGGCTTACGGTGAAACTGGTAATCAGTCTATTGAACCCAACAGCGTGCTGATCTTTGATGTCACCCTGATGGAAGTTAACCCAAGCTAATCAAGTTTAAAAAAACCAGACTTTAGTCTGGTTTTTTTTGGCAAACTATTTAAAGAAAATCGCAAAGGACTGAACATGAAAAAATGGCTCGCCTTCACCCTGTTTAGCTTTTCAGCCCTGTTGATGAGCTGCACCAGTGTTGGGGTTGATAAGTATGCCGGCACGACGCCTGAATTTGATTTGTTTGACTACTTTTCAGGCGAGCTGGTTGCTCACGGTCAATTTCAAAGTTTCAGCGGTCAGGTTAGGCGCCGCTTTGTGGTCGATATCAACGGAGAGGTTGAAGGTGACACCCTAACTCTGACCGAAGATTTTGTGTATGACGATGGAGAGGAGCAGACCCGGGTATGGACCATCAAAAAACAGGGTGATAAGTTCGTTGGTACAGCAAGCGATGTGATCGGTGAAGCTGTCGGCGAGTCCTCAGGCTATACCTTCCATTGGGAATACGATATTGATCTGCCTTATAAAGACGGCACAATCAAAGTTCACTTTGACGATTGGATGTATCAACAAAACAGCCGTTACCTACTCAATCGCGCCAGAGTCACTAAGTTTGGCGTACAAGTTGGTGAAGTCACCATCTTTTTTGACAAAACGCCATCATGATCTTTCAACACAAACTTGGCAGTGCTGCCGCACTGATACTTGGGCTGTTTAGCGCTCAAAGCATGGCGGCAACTTTGGATGTTGTTGGCGAGGGCACAGCGAAATGGGGGATTTTTACCGTCTATGATGCAACGCTGTATGCTGAAAAAGAGCAGCCAGCAACCTATCTAAAAGAAGGTGTCCCTCTGGCCCTTAAGCTGTGTTATGCACGCTCAGTCAAAGCCAGTGATATTTTAAAGGCAACCGATGAAGCGATCACCAAACCGCCCAGTGCACCGCTCAAGGCCGCACTGACTAAGCTTAACCGCACCATCAAAAGTGTCGACAAAGGCGATTGTTATCAGCTGACTTATGGCTCTGGAGTCACCCGTCTATCGCTTAACCAGCGTCAGCTTATCGAAGTTAACGAGCCCGGATTTAAAGAGCTCTACTTTGGGATTTGGATCGGCGATCACGCACTCTCTAAAAGCCTCAAACAAGATCTGCTCAGATAACACTTGTGAGTTCCACAGATGGCCGAGAGGTCTTGCAGATCAGCCCTTTAAGATTTTATCCATGCTTTCTTCGAGCTTCTCGGTGATCTTTCCTTCAAACGCACTGAACAAAAACCCCAGCTTTGCATTGATCTCAAAGTAAGTGTCGGTGACGGTTAGTACGCCCGAAACCCCGCTGCGCTCAAAATTGATTTGCTGCTTAGTGTCAGACGCTGGCAGGGTTTTGCACTTTAACCCCAGATCCTGCTCTCCCTTTTGAGCCCAGCCTTGAGCCAACTCACAAGCTCTATCAAAGGACATTTGGTGTTCGCGGCGATAGTTGATGTTACTCACTAGTATTCCCTCGATTTTAGACCGCTAAAGCAGCTCATCATAACCTGATTAATTGCTTCATCAACGGGTGTTCCGCCCTGAATCAGAAAATCGAGCACCGGATCACAGGCCCTAGCGTAAACCGAGTAAAGCACCAGCATCGCTGGAAAGCGTTTAGAGATCGAACCCTGTTCTTGCGCGCTGACGATCCAAGCACCAATTTGATCAGACACTTCGATTAACAGGTCCAGATAATCCTGATTGGATTTGAGTAGGTCGCGCAAACTGCTGTTTTGGCTGGGGAGCGTCGGCATCTGATCGGCTGCTTTTTTAGTCAAACACCAATAGGCTGCTGCTTGTACCCGCTCATAATCACTGACGGGTTGTAGCGCCAGAGATTGCAAAAACAAAGAGGCTTGTTTGAGCGCATCGGTCAGCACCGCAACACCCAGTGACTCTTTGCCGTTGAAGTGGCGATATAGCGAGGGTTTGGCGATCCCCACCAGCTCAGCTACCTCATCCACAGTCATAGCCTCATAGCCTTTGGTGCTCAGTAACTCATTTGCCGTTTTGAGCACCAACCGCTCCCGCTGTTTCATCTCTTGCTGCTTGAGGCTCAGGCTTTGATCGATGTCTGGCTCAATCAGTTTTTTCGCGGCCAAGTCCGCGATGTGAACCACCACACTGATGCGCTCAAGCTCAGCTTCACGCATCGGAAACTTCTCGCATGACAGACATAATTTATCTCCTTAGGTTGAGCCAAGGGCCCACGGATTCTGAATTCAAAAAATAACGAGCATTAAATGTTACTATTTAGTAAAATTTAACCAAATCACTAAGCTATATGTATCAGACATTTGCTAGGGTAACTGACGTCTGACGTTGATCACGGATTTGAGCGATCAAGCTTCGATATAGACGGATAACCGGAACTAACCGAGTAGACAAAACCCAACCCAAGCGATGATGCTGGGCTGAACCGAGATCAATACCCATGCCCCCTGAAACCAATGAGCATTTAACAACTGAGTTTAAATCTTCTGAACTCAAAACTCGAGAGGTTGAGGGTCTCAGCGCCCATTTGGACGAATTCTTGAGTCGTTATGATGAGCTTGATCTAAATCAACTAGACTTGCTCGGGCAAATGTACACCAACGACGTGCTTTTTATCGACCCTTTTCACCAGATTCAAGGAATCAAAGAGCTCAAAGATTACTTCTCAAAGCTTTATCAAAATATCGATTCGATTGAGTTTAGTTTCAGTGACCGTTTTTTCTCAGGCAATCAAGCTAGTGTCTACTGGGAGATGCGCTTCAAGCATCGCCGCATCAATTCAGGACAAGAGGTTTGTGTGCTGGGCAACTCACGTTTGAGCTTCGAGGCGAGCGGGAAAGTTTCGCGTCACCAAGATTATTTTGACTCTGCAGCCATGCTATATCGACACCTGCCTGTTCTTAAACAGGTCATCTCACTTATTGACGGAAGACTCGCATGACCCAATCCTACCAGCACATCGTTGTCACCGGAGCCACTTCAGGAATTGGCCGTCAACTGGCGCTTGATTACGCGGAAAAAGGCTTTCGAGTGACGGGTCTTGGCCGAGACCAAGAAGCACTGAGCAAGTTGTCTGAATCAGGTATCGGAACAGCCCAAGTCGACGTCACCAACCCAGATGAGGTCAAAGCTTTTTTTGAGCAAGTCGATGAGGTTGATTTATTGATCCTTGTTGCTGGTAACTGTATCTACATGGATGCGCTTAACTATAAAAGTGACGTGGTTCAAAAGATGTTAGATGTCAATGTCATGGGGATCAGCCACTGTATTGAGCATGCTCTGCCGCTTCTCAAAGTCTCCAAGGGACATATCGTTGGGGTGGGCTCAGCCTCAGCTTACGCTCCACTTCCCCGCGCTGAAGGTTATGGTGCCTCTAAAGCCTGTATTCACTATTTACTCAGAACACTGGCTATTAGCCTCAAGCCAGCAGGTATTAAGGTCACGATGGTGGCGCCTGGCTTTGTCGACACACCGCTCACCCGCAAAAACGACTTCCCCATGCCTTTTGAAGTCAGTGTGGAGGCGGCCAGTAACTACATCCGTCGGGGAATTGAGCGCGGTAGCACCGAGATCGAGTTTCCGCTGCCATTGATCCTCAGTGTTAAGTCCATCGGTCTGTTGCCAACCAAGCTAATCAGTGCGATCTGGCATCGTATTTACGATCCTTCGAAGCGTGAGAACTGACAGATGAGTAAACAGATCGCGGTGATTGGTTCAGGTATTGCGGGTATCAGCAGCGCTTACTACTTAGACAAACTAAGCGATCATCAGGTCACCGTCTTTGAAGCGGATTTCCGTATTGGTGGACACGTTAACACCATCGAGGTTGATGGCGTCGATTCAGCTCTGCCCATCGATACTGGGTTTATCGTCTTTAACGATCGCACTTATCCCAACTTTAAACGCCTGCTGGGCGAGCTTAAGGTTGAGTATCAACACTCGCAAATGAGCTTTTCGGTGATCAACCCTAAGCTCAAGCTAGAGTACAACGGACACAACCTCAACTCACTATTTTCGCAGCGCAGAAACCTTTTAAGACCCAAGTTTTGGCGACTGGTCAAAGACATCTTGCGCTTCAATAAACAAGTCACCGAGCTAGGCAAACAGGCTGATTTTGAATCGAAGTATCAAAATGTCACCTTAGCCGACTTTTTAACAGAGCAAGGTTACAGCGAGTGGTTTGAAGCCAATTACCTGATCCCGATGGTGGCCGCGATTTGGTCGATGGGGCTCTCTGAAGCCAAAGATTTCCCGCTAGTTTTCTTTTCTAAGTTTTTTAACAATCACGGTCTGCTGCAAATCAAAGATCGTCCGCAGTGGTTCACCATCTCTGGCGGATCAAAGACCTATATCGAGCAGATCCTCAAAGTGACGGGCGCGCATGTCTTTAAAAACACGCCGGTCACCGCGGTTAAACGAAGTGTTGATCATGTTGAGCTCAGCGTACAAACCTCTCAAGGGGTGCAAACTCACCAGTTTGATGAAGTAATATTTGCCTGTCACGCAGACACGGCGCTAAGCCTCCTCAAAGACCCCAGCGCTAACGAAACCGAAGTGCTCTCGGGTTTTGCCTTTACGCCTAACACCGCTGTGCTCCACACCGACACCAGTGTATTGCCCAAATATGAGCTGAGCTGGGCCAGCTGGAACTACCGCATCACTGGGGACGGCAGTAAACCTTTGCTGACCTACCACATGAATATCTTGCAGAGTATCCCATCCAAAACCAACTACTTGGTCTCGCTTAACCAGACAATTGATCCTAAACACGTGATCAAAACCATCGAATACGATCACCCGGTTTATAACAGCCAGATGCTAAAAGCTCAAAAGCAGCATGCCCTGATCAGCGGAGTCGACCGGGTGCATTTTGCTGGCGCTTATTGGTTCAACGGGTTCCATGAAGATGGCCTAAGGAGCGCGATAAGAGTTTGTCAGGCTCTCGGCGCACCGATTGAAGACTTGATGGATGCGGGTGCATGAGCAGCTCAGTATTAAAGCTCGGTGATTTGGCTTTGTTTACCGGGCACACCTGGCATGTACGCCACCAGCCAACGCAGCACCGATTCACCTATCGCTACGACTACCTGGGTTTTTGGGCAGCCAGTATCCCCAAGCTCAAGCTTAGCTGGTGGCTGAGTAGTGCACATAAAGCCTTGATTGAGATCCGCCGCGGTGACTATTTAAGACGGCTCACTGAAGAAGGCGAGCCGCTTCAAACGACTGGGCTGCAAGCGACTGACCCACAAATGACTGACTCGCTAGAGGATTCAGTACTAAAGCGCCTATCTAAGATCTTAGATAGCGATGTCTCAGGCCGCGTGCTGGCGCTGATTAAACCGCGCGGTTTGTTCGCCTACTTCAGCCCAGTGAATTTTTACTTGGTGTTTAACCCTGATGATCAGTGCACCCACTTGCTAGCCGAGGTCACTAACACGCCTTGGGGTGAGCAGCACTGCTACGGTCTTGATCTAAGCGCGCCCCTAAAAAGCGAGAAAGACTTCACCGTGTCGCCATTTAACCCGCTCAAACAACGCTACGACTGGCTGGTTGAGGCAAATCTCGACTCGGTTCGCATCGTGATCAAGGTGTCGGATGAGCGCGGTCAGATCATGGATGCTGGGGTGAAATTGGATCGCAAGGAGTTGAAACACTCTCGCTGGTTTGCACTCACCCATGCTGCCACCAACCTTCGCACGCTGGCGCTGATCTACTGGCATGCACTGATACTTTATGCCGTCAAACGGACGCCTTTTTTGGGAAAAAAAGGATGAAGAACAAACCAAAGAGGAACTCCATGATTCAACAGGCCAATCAACTGATTAAACGCAGTAAGGGCGACATCAAACCACTGGATCAGTTGTTCAGGGGATTTGTACACAGCGCTTTTAGTCGCATCCCCGCCAAGCTGTTAATCACCGAGCAATTTGCTGGTGGATCAACGCATGAACTGGGCACGGGCGATGCCGATAGCGTCTTGATCGAGATCAAGGTTAACCAGGTCAACTTTTACCGCCGCGCGGTTTTGGGCGGCAACATCGGGGCTGCTGAGAGCTATATCGATGGCGAGTGGGACTCGCCTCACTTAGTCCAACTGGTTGAGCAGCTCTCTCGCCACAAAAACGCGGTCGACAAGATCGACGGGCCATTTGCGTGGGCCTCTAAAATTGGCGCCTCACTTGCCCACCAGTTCCGCCACAACGACATCAAAAACGCCCGCGCCAACATCATGGCGCACTACGACGTCGGCAACGCCATGTATGAGCAGTTTTTGGATCACACGCTCATGTACTCATCCGCCATCTACCCTAGCGACGAGGCCACCCTTGAGGAGGCGCAGCAAAACAAACTCAAAGTGATCTGTGACAAGCTACAGCTGAAGCCAAATGACCACGTGATAGAGATCGGAACCGGGTGGGGCGGCTTTGCGATCTATGCTGCTACTAATTACGGCTGCCACATCACCACAACCACCATCTCAGAAGCGCAATACGCAGAAGCAACTAAGCGGGTTAATGCGGCAGGCCTGCAAGACAAAATCACCCTGCTCAAAGAAGACTACCGCAACCTCACGGGCACCTTTGACAAATTGGCCAGCATCGAGATGATCGAGGCAGTGGGTCATGAGTATTTGCCGGTGTTTTTCTCCAAGTGCTCCCGTCTGCTAAAACCAGGCGGTGCGATGCTGATTCAAGCGATCACATACCGAGATCAGGATTATAGCGATTACTTAAAGTCAGCCGACTTTATCCAAAAGCACATCTTCCCGGGTGGTTGCCTGTTATCTAGCAGTGATCTGCTCCAAAGGTATCAGAACCATACCGATATGAGCGTCAACCAGTTAGAGGAGTTTGGTCTGCACTATGCGCGAACCCTCAAAGACTGGTGCGAGCGCTTTGAAGCAGCTACTGACACCTTGGACAAACTTGGCTATGACGAGCGCTTTAAACGCTTGTGGCGCTACTACTTTAAATACTGTGAGGGCGGGTTTTTGTCGCGCCGGATCGGGGTAGTGCAAATCCTCTCAAGCAAACCAGATGCCGTGCTCGACTTTGCCCTGCATGGTCAGATTACCGCCGAGATGCACCCTGCTTAACTACAGTACACCATCGGGGTGATTACCCGCCCTGATGGTGTTTTGGATTTTGATCAGTGCGCTTTGAGCTGCTTCAAGTAAATCTTCGATGAGCGCGAGGGGTTATAGCGTCAGATGTGTATAAGAGACAGGGGTTATAGCGACTCCGACGCTCGCTCGGCATGCGCTCAACGCCCACCTCGACAAATCCCTGATCTAAAAACCAGTGGGCGGTCTGCGTGGTCAGGGCGATTAACTCTTGTATGCCTTGAGACTCAGCTTGCTCACTAAGGTAGGCGATCAGGCGCTCCCCGCAACCGATCCGGCGAAAGTCCGGATGAACCGCGACGGAGGCCACTTCTGCGCAGCTGGGTTCAGTTTCCTGAGTGGGCAACTGGTAAAGCGCAGCACACCCCACCACCAACCCATCGCGCTTGACCACGGTGTAGCGATCCAGATCTCGCTCGATGTCGCTTAAACTGCGCTCGATCAGCACCCCTTTTTGTACCATCGGTGCCAGCAAACGGCAGATCGCCGCGGCATCTTCATCGCGTGCTGCGTAGACATTTTCAAAGCGATCCGCGCTCACCAAAGTTCCTGCGCCATCGAGGGTAAACAACTCCTTTAACAGCGAGCCTGGCTGCTGGTAGCTGATGAGATGCGTGCGGTTGACTCCCTGCTCACAAGCCTTGATCGCGCCAATTAAGTGGCGCTTCACCTCTACACTCAGTGAATTTTGCTCAATCACCTGCTTGGCTTGAGCCGGCGTCAATTCACGCTTAGGCGTGCGCGCCTCGCTACTTGCCGGAGTCAACACACCCGACTCGCCCATGAGGATCAGTTTATCCGCCCCAAGCTCAATCGCCGCCTTAACAGCAACTTGCTCTGCCAGCAGGTTATAGACCTCACCGGTGGTTGAGTAACCCAGCGGCCCAAGCAGCACGATCTGCTCGTTACCCAAACAGTTGTTGATCGCGCGGGTATCGATGCTGCGCACGGCTCCAGTGTGTCCGTAGTCCACCCCGTCTCTCACCCCAAAAGGTTTAGCGGTCACAAAATTGCCCGATACCGTATCAATGCGCGAGTGCTGCATGGGCGAGCCGGCCAGGCCCATACTGAATCTAGCCTCGATCTTAAGCCGGGTTGAGCCCACCGCATCAAGCACGCAGCGCAGCGCTTCAGGAGTGGTCACTCTTAAGTTGTTGTGTACCTGCGTCTCTATCCCCTGCTCGCTCAAATCCGCATCAATCTGCGGGCGAGCACCATGCACCAGCACCAGCCGTATGCCTAAGCTTTTAAGCAGCGCCAGATCAAAGATCAGCGACTCAAAGTGCTCAAGCTCCACCGCTTCCCCGCCAAAGAGCACCACAAAGGTTTTACCGCGGTGCATGTTGATATAAGGCGCCGCGGTGCGAAACCAGTTGAGGTGATCAATACTGGATAAGGGCGGAGTCAACGAGGGGTCAGGTGAGGTCATGACAAATCAGGCGGAAAAACTTAAGTGTAGCACCGCTTTAGCAGTTCGCGTGATCGCGGTTTTTCCCCCGAGCCAAAACCGATTGCAACATGTAAAGCCAAACTTTAAAAATGCCCACAGTCGCTGGCCTCAAAAAACCATCAAGCGCGGGCATTTTGCTGAAGGCTGTAGATAAGCTACAGCCGCATGCAGATGCCCTGCTCACTCATGTAGCGTTTGGCCTCTTCAATACTGTACTCACCAAAGTGAAAGATGCTGGCCGCGAGCACCGCATCGGCGCCGCCTTTGAGCACGCCGTCGCTGAGATGCTGCAAACTGCCGACGCCGCCTGAGGCGATCACCGGCACATGCACCGAATCAGTAATCCGGCGCATCAGCTCCAGATCGTAGCCGGCCTTGGTGCCGTCGGCGTCCATGCTGGTGACGAGCAGCTCGCCAGCCCCGCGCTCTGCCATCGAGATCGCCCAAGCGAGCGCATCAATCCCAGTCGATTTGCGTCCGCCGTGGGTGAAGATCTCCCAGTGCCCGTCGCTCACCTTTTTGGCATCGATCGCCGCAACGATGCACTGCGCGCCGAAGCGCTGGGAGGCGGCGTTGACCAATTCGGGCTCTCGAATCGCCGCTGAGTTGATCGCCACTTTGTCGGCGCCAGCGTTCAGCAGGCGGCGGATATCAGCCACCGACTTCACCCCGCCGCCAACCGTCAACGGCACAAAGACTTGTGAGGCCATGCGCTCAACCGTCTCATAGGTGGTGTCACGCGCGTGGTGGGTTGCGGTGATATCTAAAAAAGTAATCTCATCGGCGCCGGCGTCGTTGTACCGGCGCGCCACCTCAACTGGATCTCCTGCGTCCCTGATATCAACAAACTTGACGCCTTTGACCACTCGCCCGTTATCGACGTCCAGACAGGGTATGATACGTTTTGCCAGCATAGCGTTTATCAATTAAGCTAAAGCCACAGTTTACCAAGCTTTCGATATAATTAGAGCCAGCACCCGCATCCTGTTACTAAGACGGGTCAATTTAACCGATTGAACACTTATCAACGCCACACCCCAAGGATAGCAAAATGTCCGTCTTTACCCCTTTGGATCAAGACACACTGATCGAGCTGTGCAGTGAATTTGGCGTGCAGGCCAACCGCACTCGTCCAATCTCTGAGGGGGTTGAAAACTCCAATTGGTATGTGAGCGCCGGACAAACTGAGTACGTGCTGACCTTGTTTGAGCGGCGCGGCCTAAAAGATGTGCGCGTGCTGTGTCAGCTGCTTGAAGCACTAGATGACGCGGCGATCCCCGTGGCGCTTCCGCTCATGCACGAGCTTGACGCCCGCTGTGCGGTCTACATCGATAAACCGATGATCCTATCACCCAGACTCCCTGGCAGCTCCCCATCAAGCATCACCCCTGCGGTGTGTCAGATCATGGGCAGTGTGCTGGCAAAGCTGCACAGCGCCATGCAGCAACTGCCCAGCAAAACCTTTGCACTGCAGTCTTATGATGCCGAAAACGCGCGGGATCGACTGCTACCCAGTCTGCCGCTTGAGCACAAAAAAGCGCTGTATGCCACTTGGCAGCGCCACGCCAAGTTCAAAAACAAACTCCCCAAGGGGTTGATCCACGGCGACCTGTTCAGTGACAACACTCTTTGGGAGGGCGGTAACCTGACCGGCCTGCTCGACTTCACTGAAACCAGTTATGACGATCTACTCATGGATTTGTGCATCACCGGTAACGACTTCTGCCGGCAATTCGACGGCAGCTTTGACGCCAGCCTGTGGGGGCACTTGCTCAGCGGATATGAATCCGTGCGCGAACTCTTTGATGTCGAGATCGAAGCGATTAACCCCTACCTTGCCATGGCCGCTGCGCGCTTCTGGATGATGCGCCTGGAGCGTGAAGTCGATCAAAGCGATCAATTGCCAGAGGTGATCACTGAGCTCAAACCCAGCAGCGTCATGCGCGATCTGTGTCTAGAGCACTTAAGCCACTCCGCCTAAAACACGCGAGCCCAAATTGCAAAACAGCTACTCAGCTTAACCCAAGTTCAATTGCCGACCCAGCCACTGCCAGCTAACCTAAATTTAGCCAGTGTGTGGGTCGGCTTTTTTTGGCGGTTTAGCCAAATGCCTTAGGTGGTCACATCTACTGTCAATGCGGATCACTCATGTTGCGTCATAACTGATCTGATTGTCGATTCAGTAGCCTTATACCGCTTGCACACGACCTTCAAAATGGACATTTAACTAAATAACTCAACTCAAAAAGAGGCACGCATGAGCGATATCTTTGACACCTTAGACACTTTTACTTCAGGCGATAAAACCTACCGTTACTACTCACTGCCCAAGTTGGCTGAGCAGTTTGAGGCGGTTAAGCGCTTGCCGTATTGCATGAAGATCGTGCTGGAAAACATGCTGCGCAATGAAGACGGCGGAGAGTCAGTGGGTAAACCGCACATTGAGGCGGTTGCCAGCTTCACCGGTCAGCCCAGTGATCAAGAGATCGCCTTTACCCCGACCCGTGTGGTTCTTCAAGATTTTACTGGGGTGCCAAGTGTGGTCGATTTGGCTGCGATGCGCGATGCGATCGTCAAGTTGGGCGGTGAAGCCTCGCAGATCAATCCCTTTATCCCATCAGAGCTCGTGGTCGATCACTCGGTTCAAGTCGATGTTTACGGAAAAGCTGAGGCGCTGGATCTCAACTCCAAGATCGAGTTTGAGCGTAACAACGAGCGCTACGAGTTTTTACACTGGGGTAAAAAAGCGTTCGAGAACTTCAAGGTGGTTCCACCCTCAACCGGTATCGTGCACCAAGTTAACCTTGAATACTTAGGTCGCGTGGTCATGACCGGTGAGATCGAGGGTGAGAAATTTGCTTATCCCGACACCGTGTTTGGCACCGACTCTCACACTACCATGATCAACGGCTTAGGCGTGCTGGGCTGGGGTGTTGGCGGGATTGAAGCAGAGGCCGCCATGTTGGGCCAGCCCTCCTCCATGCTGATCCCTGAAGTGGTCGGGGTGGAGATGATTGGCAAATTGCCTGCTGGCGTCACAGCCACCGATTTGGTGTTGACGGTCACTGAGATGCTGCGCAAACACGGCGTGGTTAATAAGTTTGTTGAGTTCTTTGGAGACGGCCTGTCTCACTTGCCGCTCGCCGATCGCGCAACGTTAGGCAACATGTCGCCAGAGTTTGGCTCAACTTGTGCGATCTTCCCAGTCGATCAAATCACCCTAGACTACTTAAAACTCTCCAACCGCGATCCCGAGCAGATTCAGCTGATCGAGGACTATGCTCGCGCTCAGGGCTTGTGGCGTGAAGACGGCGCTCCCAAGGCAAACTACAGCGTAAAGCTAGAGCTCGATATGAGCACGGTTGTACCCTCAGTTGCTGGCCCTAAGCTGCCTCACCAGCGCATCAATGTGCCGGATCTGAAAAAAAGTTTTAACGACACCCTAAGACAGATGGCAAATGTCGACCGTAGTGAGGCTCTGAGCCGCTACAACTATGAGGGCGGTGACCAGCCGCAAGCCGAGAAGCTTGCATCTTCTCCAGTCGCTAAGTTTCAAATCAACGGGGAAGAAACCCAGATCACCGATGGCTCGGTGGTGATCGCGGCGATCACCTCGTGTACCAACACCTCAAACCCCGCGGTGATGATGGCGGCAGGTTTGGTCGCCAAAAACGCGGCAGGCAAAGGACTTAAAGCCAAGCCTTGGGTAAAAACCTCGCTAGCACCGGGCTCAAAAGTGGTTACGGATTATCTGGAAAAAACCCAGCTTATGGACGCTCTTGAGGCGGTTGGCTTCTACCTTGTTGGTTACGGCTGTACCACCTGTATCGGTAACTCAGGCCCCCTGCCCAAAGAAGTTGAGCAAGCAATCGAAGATCACGACTTAGTAGTGTCCTCGGTGTTATCGGGCAACCGTAACTTTGAGGGGCGGATTCACTCGCACGTCAAAACCAACTACCTAGCCAGCCCACCGCTCGTGGTCGCCTATGCGCTCGCCGGAACTGCGCACATTGATTTAACGAACGACCCACTTGGCCAAGATCAAGACGGCAACGATGTCTACCTAAAAGATATCTGGCCGAGCAGCGAAGAAGTGGCCAATTTAGTGCAAGAGACCGTCACTTCCAAGATGTTTTCCGACAACTATGACGATGTCTTTAGAGGCTCAGATGAGTGGCGCGCGATCAAATCACCTGACGACGCTCGCTACCAGTGGAACGCCGACTCAACCTACATCGAAAACCCGCCATTTTTTGAGGGCATGACGCTCGATGAGCCGGGTATCAAAGACCTAAGCGACGCGCGTATCTTGGGGCTGTATGGCGATTCGATCACCACCGATCACATCTCCCCCGCCGGCAACATCCCCGCTGATTCACCCGCAGGCAAATACCTAATCGACCACGGCGTTCAGGAAGCGGACTTTAACTCGTACGGCTCACGCCGCGGCAACGACCAGGTCATGACCCGAGGGACATTTGCCAACATCCGCATCAAAAACCAGATGCTGGACGGCGTCGAGGGCGGCTACACCAAAGTCTTCACCAGCGACGATCAGACGCTGGCGGACGCTGAGCAAACCACGATCTTTGAAGCAGCCATGCAGTACAAAGACGAGGGACGCAACTTGGTCGTCATCGGCGGGGCGGAGTATGGCACCGGCTCCTCACGCGATTGGGCGGCCAAAGGCACGATCTTGCTTGGCGTCAAAGCCGTGATCACACAAAGCTACGAGCGTATCCACCGCGCCAACTTAGTGGGTATGGGCGTGCTACCACTGACCTTTAAAGAGGGGGAATCAGCTGAGTCACTGGGCTTAACCGGCGCTGAGCGCATCTCGATCAGTGGTTTAAATGACGGTGCATCTAAAACCGCGCAGGTCGAGGCGATCAGCCCAGACGGCTCCAAAACCACGTTTGAAGTGATCGTCAAACTCAACACACCTAAAGAAGTCACCTACGTACGCCACGGCGGCGTGCTGCACTACGTGCTTCGCGACATGGCCAAAAAAGCGGCCTAATCGGCTGAACTCTAAACCCGCTCCCGCTGTGAGCGGGTTTTTTTTATGGCAAAATGCCCACTCTGGCCAGCACCAGCCTATGCTCGGCACTTAGGTGCCCATAGAGACTGATATAAAGCCGCCCCATCCAAATCCGAGAGCTCCCGATGACTGATTTTCTGATCGCACCCTCCATACTGGCTGCTAACTTTGCCAAGCTCGGCGAGGAAGTTGATGCCGTGCTGGCAGCGGGCGCCGACGTGATCCACTTCGATGTGATGGACAACCACTACGTCCCTAACCTCACCGTTGGTCCTATGGTGTGTAAGGCGCTGCGCAATCACGGGGTCACTGCCACCATCGACGTTCACCTGATGGTGAAACCCGTGGACCAGCTGATCGGTGATTTTTTGGAAGCGGGAGCTGACATCATCACTTTTCACCCCGAGGCCTCCGATCACGTCGATCGCAGCCTCAGGCTGATTAAAGACGGCGGAGCTAAGTGCGGGCTTGTTTTAAATCCGGCCACGCCGCTCTCCTGCCTCGATCACGTCATGGATGTGGTCGATCAGATCCTGCTCATGAGCGTGAACCCGGGTTTTGGTGGGCAAAAGTTTCTACCCAAAACCTTGGGTAAAGTGGAGCTGGTGCGTCAGCGGATTCGCCTGTCACGCCGCGATATCCGCTTGGAGGTCGATGGCGGGATCACCGCAGACAACATCCGCCAGATCGCTGAGGCGGGCGCGGATATGTTTGTGGCTGGCAGTGCGATCTTTGGCAAGCCAGACTACAAGCAAGCCATCGATGCGATGCGTGCTGAGCTTGCGGCAGCCGACGTATGAGTGATCGTGAAGATCAAACCGATACGGCGCCAGATCGCTTGGTTAAACCCAACAGTCAGGTTCCCCTCAAGATCACCATCGGCTTATGGATGCTGCTGGCCGCTTTTTTGATCATTGGTTTGGTGTTCACGCCGCCAGATACCCTGACGCTCTACACCAAACTGGTGATCTTTAGCGCCTATACTTTGGCCATCCCGCTCGGGTTTGTGGTGGCAGTTATGGGGCTTAACCGCTGGTTTGGCGCTAAGTTTGGCAGACGCAATGCCTTCACTTTGGGCACCATGAGCGCACTGATGCTGGTGATCTTTTTGATTGGTCAGTCCAGTTATTAGCCGATGTTGGCTGGCTTTTTTGGCGAATTCAGCCTGCACCATCAACCTTTTTCAAGAAAACACTTGCTGGTTGACCGGCGGAACTAAAGCGCAGTTTTGTGCCTCAATTCACCCAGATGTGTAAATTCATGGACATTTGGCACGAAATCGCTTGAAATATGCTCCTCCAAAGCCCATATATATAGCATGGACAGAGGTAACCGGAGGCCAATATGGGCTTAAGTGAAAAGATGAAGTTCCCCGTTGCAACGACGCTTGAGCTGGTTCAGCTCGACGGCGGTGAGGTGGTGCTGCGCCCAGCAACCGAGGCTGAGGATAAATCCGAGCAGCCAGGCGACCCTCTGGTGAGCATCCAGTTCTCAGACGAGTTGCAGTCTGCACTCGGAGACGACATGAAAGGATTGGGGCAGCAGATGATCAACGCCGCGATCCACCACGTCATGCAAAAACAGCTCGCGCGCTGGCATGCCAACGTGCTTGATGAAGAGCCGGTTCACTTTAGCTGAAACCTCAAAACCCGCGATCGCGGGTTTTTTTACGCCTGCCGATTATGCAAAATGCCTTCGTTAGCCAACCTAATTCCTAACCCTAAGCTCAGCGCACAGTATTGGCGATGCTAGCCCAATCAAACCTCATCAAGCAAATCAGTCAGCCCTTCACTGTCTCCAACCAACGCCGCATCGAGCACCATGAGCTGCAAACGCTCTTTACCGCGAAAGCGATTGATCTGCGGCTCATACAGTAGGTGTAGGCGGCTGGGCAGCGGCGCGTCGTCGCCCGCCCACACTTGGTGGTCAAAGTTAAACCAGATCGCCTCCACCACACCGAGCCCCGCCGGACTCACCAGCCATAGCTTTAAGTGTTTTTCTTTGAGTATTTGCAGATCAGCCACCTCAAACACCCCGTCAAACTGCGGCAACACAAAGCCCTGACCCCACGGACCTAAAGCCTCGATTTGCGCAGCAAACTCAAGACTCAGCTCATCTGCACTCAGCTCGCCGTCGGTGTAGGCCACCGGCTCAAACACGCTGGCATCTACCCGCTCAAGCTCGCGCTCCAGTGCCGCTTCAAAGCGCGGCAAGTCCGCCTCACTCATGGTGAGTCCTGCCGCCATCGCATGGCCACCAAAGTAGTGAATCAAATCAGACTCGGTGTCTTTGATGCGCTCAATCAAATCGCGTATGTGCACGCCCTCGATTGAGCGCGCCGAGGCTTTAACCAAACCCTCGTCTTTAGAGTCAGCCGATACAGGCGCAAACACAAAGCTTGGCCGGTGGTGGATTTGCTTTAGGCGACCAGCGACGATACCAATCACCCCTTGGTGAAACGCAGGATCATAAACGACGATGGCACGCTTGGCCTCCGCCCCCATGAGCGCGCCAGACTCCTCAATCAAACGCCCTGCCTCAGCTCGCATGTCCGCCTCAACCTCACGGCGATGCAGGTTCATGGCTTCAAGTTCACGCGCTTTGTTGGCAGCTGGCACCATCTCATCGCTGAGCAAACACTCAATTCCGGTGTGCATATGCGCCATACGACCAGCCGCGTTGAGTCTGGGACCCAGCGTGAAGCCCAAATCACGGGCGGTTAGCGGCAGCGCTCGTCCGGCTTGTTGTAGTAGCGCCCGTATCCCCGGACACGCATCGCCGCGGTTGATTTGCTTGAGCCCCGCCTCAACCAGTATGCGATTGTTGGTGTCAAGGCTCGCCACATCGGCGACCGTACCCAGCGCAACCAAATCCAAGTGAGCCGCCACACTGACCCGCGGATGACCGGCGAGCGCTCGCTGTTTCGCCAGACGCCCAAGCAAGTAAAAAGCTACGCCCACGCCAGCCAAGGCTTTTGAGGGAAACTGACAGCCTAACTGATTGGGATTGACCACGGCAGCCGCTTTTGGTGTTGGCTTAGTGGTCAAGTGGTGGTCGGTGATGATCACCTCAATCCCAAGCTCGGTGGCCCGGTTAACCCCCTCGGTGCTCGATATGCCATTGTCGACCGTGATGATCAAATCAGGCTTAAGTTCGCTTGCGGCGTGATCAACCAACTCAGGCGTGAGCCCATAACCAAACACAAAGCGGTCTGGCACCAAGTAGTCAACGACTGCGCCCATAGCACTTAACGCCCTGACCATCAGCGCGGTGGAAGTCGCCCCGTCGCAGTCAAAGTCACCGCAGATCAGCAGGCGCTTTTGCTCATCAATCGCCGCTGAGATCAGATCCACCGCCACATCAATCCCCATAAGCTGATCAGCTGGCAACAGGGCTTTAGGCGCTAGGTTGAGATCTTCAGGGTCACAGACACCGCGCGCCACCAGCACACGTTTGAGGCTGGGCGCGATCGGTAGATCGTTAAGCGGAGAAGTGTCGCCTTGGGCGCGCAGTTTGAGTTTTAGCATGGCGCAAAGTATGCCAAAAGCGTTGGGTAATATGGCGGCAGATTTGTGCTCCGCTGAATTTAAAGACACACTACGGCGGCTCCACTACCACTTGGTGTCCATGCACAGATGAAATTTTGCAATCAAAGCCACTCATCTTAAACAAAGCCACTTATCTTAACCAAAGCCACTTAGACAACGGTGAGCCGCCCCCTTAAAATGTCCTCAAATAGACAGCCCTGCTTAAGGATTCCGACGTGAAACTACCCAAAGCCTTCAAGCCAAATTGGTTCAAAACCCTGCCTGAGGAAATTGATCCTAAGAAAAATTTGGATCTGATCCGCATTGAATGTGAAGAAATGGCTCAGAAGCGCGCCTATCTGTCGGCAGGAGCGGCGATCGTGCCAGTGCCTTTTGCTGATGTGGTGATCGATGCTGGCATGCTGAGCCAGTTGCTCCCAGAGATCTCAGAGCGCTTTGGTTTGTCTAAAGACCGCATGGAGAGTTTTTCAATCCAGCAGCGTGAAATCCACTGGCAGGAGATGCGCTCGCGCGCGGCAGAGTTCGTCGGTTTAGTCGCGACGCGCGGCGTGGTGAAGCGCTCAATTCAGGGCGCGGCGAGCAAGATCCTAACCAAACAGGTCGCCAAATTCATCCCCTTGGGCGGGCAGATGGTTGCGGCAGGTCTGGGTTATACCATCATGAAAAAAGTTGCTCACGATCACATAGATGAGTGCTACCGGTTGGCTAGCCGCATACAGGATCGCACCGCTCGTTTGGCCAATAAGCAGGGCTAACCTGCTGTGAAGCGACCGGTTAATTGAGCAGATTTAGCCTGATCGGGCTAAATCAGCAAAGCTGGCTAGGTTGACGTCTTATCCTTAAAGACATTTAACAACCGCCTCATGAGCTCAGATTCCAAATCTTAAGCGCTCATGCAGACCTTGTTGTTCACTTGACCGATCAAGCTCACTAGCGCAAGCATGATCCAGCGCCTGCAAGGTCAGCCGGTCAACCCGCGTCTTGCTGACCTCCGCACAAAAATAAGCCAACTGATAAACCTTTCGCTTGATCGACGCATCCAATTCGCGAGTGGCCTGCACCGTGACGATGGTGTCAGCTGAGATAAACTCATGATCCAAATTTGGGATGTTCGGTAGCGCCGTGAAGCGCTTGGTCAGCTTAAGATGCTCCAAAAAGTAATAAACAAACAAGAAACTGGCCGCCGTACCGATGATCTCAGAACCTTTGGCTGAGTAGCAGCACAAACCCAAACGGCTCAAGACATAACTCGCCAGGGTCACTGGAGGCTGCAACCCCAGTTTTTTGCGCGCTCTCAACTGATCAGCAGCAGTCTGTATGACCACTGCAGGCAGGCCCATGGGGTTTGCGATGTTGCTGACAGCGATCCAGCCATGCAGCGGCAGCTGATCGGTTGCCTGACCCACTTCGCGCAGCAAATCATCAACAATAAAATAGTGAGCGTCTAGCTCACCCAGTTCAGCGACTTGGGGCAACTCACGGGTCGCTAAGCGCTGCAGCTCCTGAGCCTGACGGTGATCTCGGCTAACTGATTTAAAGGTTTCTGCGCCAAAGTGCTCCTGCTCCGCCTGAGATTCGGCTTGTTTTTTTTGAGCCAGCAACAAAGAGAGTCTGAGCTGTTCTGCTGTGACCGGAGCTTGAGAGCTAGCCGTGATCTTCGGCAACTGCGCAGATTGACTGCTGTCTTTTGCACTGAGCGCGTCAGAGTCGATCTGGATCTGCGTCATGACTTACCCGCTTTAGTTGATTTCTCCACTTTAACAAACACCTACGCCCTGCGCTTTAGTCAGCCGACACAAGGATGTTGGCCCACCAGATCGGCGCAGCTCCAGCATCCAAACAGATGACTGGTCAATCAGATTAGCCAGTATCGGTGACATTTGGCCCACCGTTTTGTATGATCAGTTAAGTAAAACAACAATCTTCCTTCAAGGCAGCCTCATGCATCTTATCGCCGGTTCCACTAAAAAGCTTCCAGCGCTCACCATGAGCGTCAAAGCGCTTATGTTAGCTGGCGCTCTGGGATTGAGTCCGGCGCTGAGCGCTGCTGAAGCAGATCGCTTGGCCTTTGAAAATCAGCAGATGATCCTGCAGATGTTTGATGAGCTGCAAAGACAGATTGATGAGCTCAAGCAAACCACCGTTCGCCGTGATCAGTTTGAACTTCTGCGCTCCCGAGTCAATCAATTGGGGGCAAATGTCCCCGTACCGATCGCTCCGCCCGCGGTCAACACCGCCCTAAAATCCGATCCAACCCCCGTTGCTTTTGAGAGGGCACCAGCAGCGCGCGCGAAAACAGCACTGCCTGAACTCGGATCGGATAGTTCAGAATCAACCGGGAACCAGAGTGGATCACTCAGCCAGCTCTTCGGCTATGGTTCTGCTGGCGGAGCTCAAGCTGCTGGCAGTCAGACCCGCACAGCAACTGCTCAGGCCAGCAGAACACCAGCGGCTAATTCCAGCGCCTCGACACCTGCGCCCACCAATATCGCCAGAGCCAGCGCACCTGCTTCAGGTTCCTCAGGCACCAACCAGTTCAACCAGGCTCAGGCGGCACTGGTTTCAAACCAACCGACTCGTGAATCAGGATCAACTAACGCAGCGCCCATGGCAGCGAGTTCAGCCCAACCGGCACAAATTACTCGGGTTGCTGCGCCTGAATCTAACCCTGCTTCAACCTATAACCCGCCCATTTACAACTATGGGGCTGCAGGTAGCTCGGTCGACAACGATCAGGCCAGCAGATCCTCAGGGGCTTCTCAGACGCAGATTGAGGCGCTGAGTCGCCAAATCAACGCACTGCAAAGGCAACAGGCTAATTTGAGTGCTGCCGGAGGCAACAACCAAGGTTTAAGCACGCTTAAGCGCGATATCGCTCAATTGCAGCGCGATCAACAGCAGTTAGCCTCGCTTGAAAACTTACCTGGTCAAATCAGCTTACTGAACGGATTACCCGCTCAGGTCGCAAGCCTTGAGTCTCTTCCGGGTCAATTTGATCAACTACAAACTCAAGTCGATGACTTGAACGGATCACTGGAAAACTCGCTTTTTCAGTTAGCCGACATCAAAAACAGCACTGAAGCTCGCTTAAACGATATCAAAAGTCAGATGCAGCTGGCTGACAATTTTCCAACTTGGATGAAATGGGCTATGTTTGGACTGGGTTTGCTCGCGCTGATCGCAGGTATCACTGCACTGCTGGCCGCTTCGCGTCAGCGCAAGAAAATTAATCAATTAAAAGATAGCCTAGAGCGTGACTTGCTACGAGTTGAAGACCGCATAGAGACTGTCTCTTATACACATCTCCGAGCCCACGAGACTAGGCATGATCTC
>OJBY01000157.1_pt1 | contig 43933 bp, 27 predicted proteins | sample 1591731 | NCBI WGS metagenome assembly OJBY01 (sample SAMN05416837, study PRJEB24817) | seawater metagenome | isolation source: Sea water | place: Canada:Atlantic | collected 2013-07
ATGCCTAGTCTCGTGGGCTCGGAGATGTGTATAAGAGACAGGTTCCTGTAATGTCGATCGACACACTGGTTCCGGGTGCGACAGAGCCGACGTTCCAGATACCCGTGACGGCATCGTAATTGCCCGTTCCACTGGCCGACGTGAAGCCAAATCCTGCTGGCAGCACGTCGCGGACCTGCACGCCGTTCGTCGTTTCGGACGAGGCCGTGGAATTGATTACGGTCAGCCTGAATGTTGCCGGATTTCCGCTGGATGGATTGGACGTCAGCAGGCTCTTGTTGAGCGACAGATCCGCGCCGATTGCGGCATCGAAGGTAAGCCGCGATACAGCCATGATCTGCCGCGTCGGATCGCCCCATCCGACGTAGCTGAAATAGACGATCCGGATTCTCTCAACCGGGGTCGAACCGAAATTGAAATTCACGTTCGAAGCGACGGAAGAGCTCCCCGTATTGGCCTCGCCGACCCAGCCGTTCATCACCGAATTGTCGCGCCGCCCGACGTTGCCACCACCCAGGCTCCAGTATGCGCCAACATCAGCCGCGTTGCGCCAGTTGCCATCACCGGTATCGTAATAAACCTCTGCCGCGTCGCGGAAGGTGTCGCGATCGATATCGCCCAGCGAGAAACGCAAGTTGGTGACCCGTCGCCCCAGGGCGATATTCAGCGTGACCTTGTCATCCACGTCGTACGCGGAATTATCCATGTTCATCAGCAGCGACGGGGCGATCCCTCCGACTGTGGAGGTGTAATAAGTGACGAACGAGCCACCCAACGCGGGCTGAACGCTGCCGCCATCGGTGGTGAGCCCATAGTCGATAGATACCGAAGTGCCGTCACTGGCATTAAACGAACCGGGGTTGGGAGCCGGGGTGCTGGCACCTGCGCCAAGATCCGACCATTCGGCAATCGCGGTCTGGGCATGAACCTTGCCTGCCATGCCCAGTGCGAGGAGCATCGTGAACGCGAGGCGCAGCACGAGGGAAACGGTCTTGCTCATCGCCCCAATCCCAAAATCGAAAAAGTGTCCGCATCGAGTTTTAGTCGGACCGTTGCAAAAAGTCCCTTATCTGTGTTGCGTGCTGCCGAGAAGTCGCGATCACGGAAGCCGGAGATGTTGTAACCGACAGTCAGCAGAACGTCTTCGACTGGAGTAAAGCCGACCTCAGGACCAATCGCAAAGCTGGTGGTGCCATCGGTAACGTTGGCGCGCACCGTGCCGCGGCCGCCGATTTCAATCCGGCTGCCAATGCCGATCCGGACATCGAGCCCCCCCATTACCGAAACGCCTTCAATGTCGAACTGTTCAAGTGCGTCAAAGCCATAACGCGCCCCCAGAAACAATCCGATTTCGGTGTTTTGCCACAGACCCTCCTCATCCTCGTCATAGGATTCGGGTGACCAGTTGGTTGAAAGGCTGGCCATCAGGCGGCGGGACGCAGCATCGCCGTTCACCGTAAGCGCGGTGCGACCAGCGGGACCGGTTTCACCTGCCACGGCGTTCTCAACCGCATCGGCGCGATATTCCAGCTTTGCCAGGAACGCGAAGTCAGATTCTGCCGGGCGGTGTGCGACCGAGATTGCGCCGTCGAAAATTTCCGTAACAATGCCGTTTTCGCCTTCCGAACGGGTCCAGCTGAAGCCGGAGCCAACCACACTGCCTTCGCCAAGCTGGCGGATCGCGCCGAAGGTGAAGCCGGTACGGTCGGCGAATTCACCGTCGCGCCACTCACCGCGTCCGGTGACGGACCAGCGATCCTGACGCCATGCGGCACCAAGGGTGATGGCGGTAAAATCCTCGAACAGTTCGCCGCTTTGTCCCAGATGTCCGCCGCTGGCTACCGGATGATCGAGATTGACGATATCGTCCGCCTCCACTCCGCCGATCTGGCGGTTGCCATCAACGGTTGCGTCGATGGTGAGGTTTTCGGTTACAGCCAGGCTTTGGGCCAATCCGAAGGCGGCAAAACTGCGCTTGCCGAATTCGACGATATCCTGCTGGCCCAGCGTGCTAGAGAGGCGAGCCCCTGCCCACGGACTGACCTCGAAACCGCCACGGAAGGTCCGCGCCGAGATCGCGTCGCCTTCGGCAATCTCGTAGCTGCCTACCACGTTTACATCGCTCGTCAGCGCATAACGGGCACCGAGGCGATGGCGGGTTGGCAAGTCGATGGATTCGGTACCGCCAAGGGCGATGCTGGTCGCTGCCGACAGTTCCAGCCGGTTGTCCAGCATTCGCTGGCTGGCGCCACCTTCGAGAACCGTGGAACTGCCGCTGGTGCCGTCGGAAAGACGATCAGAGAAATGGGCGATGCCGAGTGACAGGTCTGTCTTCTGGCCGCGCCATGCCAGCTGGCCCTGAACCGCGCGGCGGCGCGTGGCGTCCGTCAGGCTATCGTCGTTCCAGGCACTGCCGATGAAGGACAGTTCCTCGGTGAACGAATAGCGCGCATCGACGCCAAGCTTGCGGCGACCAAGTTCGGCGCTGCTCTGCTGACCGACGCCATAGCCCATTTCAAGCGAACGGGCGTAGGCCAGAACATCGACTTTGCCATCGTGATGCTCGGCTTCGACAAGCCAGCCGATTGCGGTTTCGCCAGTACTGCGACTGGCTGCGAGCTCTGCACGGACTTCGGTGTTGTCACCAACCCGCAGGCGGGCGTCCGTGCCGATGATGTTGGTGCGTGCGCCATCGCCCTGGTCCGTGACCGCACTCGCGCCAATCCGCACAGCGCCATTGCCAAGCGTAACATCGGCGCGCAGTCCGGCGTTCCAACGGCCCGAACCGCGCAATTCGTCGATCTCGTAGTCGATCACAATGAACTGCGGGTTCAGATCCGGGTCGCGGCTCAGAACGGGTTGACTGAAGCTGATCGTGCCGGACAGCAAATCGATGTCGTAGTCGACAAAGCGTTGCAGCTGGCGCCGTTCGATTACCACTTCAGAACGGAAGCGGTCGCGCACTTCGAGAAAAACCTGCTCGCTGTTGGCGACGATAGCCCGGCTGGACAAGGTATAGGGGCCAGTGAGACCGTTGCCCTGGATTTCGTCGCGGCGGTAGCGGGTTTCTGTTTCCGTGGCAAAGCCCTCAACATGCACCGCGCCGAAACGACCCTCGGCCTTGATACCGGTTGCGCTGCGGTTGTAGCGGGCCAGTTCGGTCTGATCGAAGCCGGTCTCGAAGTCGCCGTAGATCGCGTAGAAGGTGTCGCTTTCGATGCGGACATAAAGACGTTCGCGACTTGCAGCATCGAACTGTCGCACAGAACCGTCCGCGAAGACCGAATAATAGGCATTGGGATCGATCGCGCCGGTAAGCCGCTCTTCGGCCTCTTGCGAGGCGCTGTCGTAGGCTGCCGTCAGCAGGAAGCGGCCCAGCACGCGGCCTTTGGCGTAAAAGGCGACGCGGGCGTTTTCGCCCAGATCGCTGTCGAAATCGCCCGCCTGCTCCATGTTGTCGGCAATCGTGCGCGAACCGACGGAACCTTCGACCAGACCAACCAGCGTCCATTCCTGATCGCCCGGGACGATCCAGCTGTCGATTTCCTGGCGGCGGCTGAGCTGACCGTCGGCAAAAGTGAATTCGAGGTGCAGGGGACCGCTGACCATGGTGGGTGCCAGTTCGATGAACGCAATCCCTTCGTCGCCATCAATCGTCCAGGTCGGCGCAGTGCTGCCGATGCCGGAAGCCTGCCGCTGCTGCAGGTTCGCCAGAACTGCGGCGCTTTCGTATGGTGCGTTGATCGCCACCTGACCGGACACGCCCGAGCGAACGGGGCGACCGCGCCTGTCGGTAATGCGCACGGCAATTACCGGGTTGCTGGCGCCATCCGCCGTCAATTTCGAGCGTTCGACCAGCAATTCGGCATGCGCAGGAGCGGCCGCAAAGTTCACCACACGCTCGAAAGTTGCGGTTTGGTTGCCGTCGGCGTCGCGCAGGCTTGCCTGCAGGACTGTTACTTCCTGCTCGATAGGAATGCCGCGCCACGTGCTGATGGCGAAAGTGTTATCCTGCGCCTTGCGCGAACCGTCGAAGGACAGGAGATCCACCGGTTCGCCGTTGGCAAGCAGTTCAACGCTCTCGTCAGCTTCGTGACGAATTACGACGCGCACAGCAGGCGCACGCGGGTTGTGATCGATTTCGGGGAACAGGAAGCCTGCGGGTCCATCGCCCATGGTCAGCCAGTCGGTTTCGGCCCCTGCAGCATCGGCATCGCCGCGCGGCTCTTCGTCGATGCTTGCAACCGGCGGTTCCCAGCCATCGGGCAGGACTGCATGGAAGTCGGCCACCACCAGGCTACCGCCTTGACCGCGCACGAAGCGGGAGTCGACCGATCCGGCGTTGCGGGTGGAGCGGCTGCAATCGACGAACTTACCGCCTTCCGGCAATGTCTGGCGCTGGGCCTGCACGACATGCGTGCCGGGCAGCAGGCCTTCGAAGTGATAACGACCCTCAGCATCGGTGAGGGCGAAGCTGCCATCTTCCAGCATGACGCGAACGCCGGGAATGCCGCGACGGTCTTCCTCAAGCAGGCAGGAGCCTTCAGTCACCCGGCCGATCAGGGTCATGCGGCTGCCGATGGTTTCGCGATCGATCGTCAGGACTGCGCTGGTCACGGTGGTTCGTCCGCGCGAATCGATGGTTTGCGCCCTATTGAGGGCCTGGCCGGCAGGCGCATCGGCGCGCACGGCCATGGCGTAGGTCACCACGTGGGAACCGCCCACGGCAATCTCGTCGAAGCGAAGCGTCAGCTCGCGGCCGTCCTCGCTTACTTCGATCAGGTCAGGCGTCAGCTCGCCATCCACACGGACAGTGTCGCGGCGCAGGCGCAGCCATTCGCTGGGAACGTCAGTCAACACCACGTCGCGCTTTGCGCCGAGCGTGTCTACGTTCGCCAGGCGAACCGTGTAGATCACGACTTCGCCGGGCAGAGCACGCGGGCGGGATACCGTCTTGCTCAGCGAGACGGCGATGCCCGGACGGTCGACCGGGATGTCGACACGCACCGGGGCGGGGTCGGCGAGGGTGAACGATCCGCCGAACGAAGCGTCGAAGATGGTGAATGGGGCGCCTTCAGGACGTGCCAGCATCTCCAATTGCGCTTGCGGGGCGCCGGACGGGGAACTTACTTTCCGCAGTTGAAGGATGCCGAGCAAGTCGAACAAACCGTGACTGACCGGCTTTCCCCTGCGCAGTCTCGCGTTTTGATCGAGCTTGCAAACGGCCATTCAAACAAGATCATCGCTCACGAATTGAACTTGTCGGAAGCTACGGTTAAATCCCACTTGTCCGCTATCTACCGGATACTGGGCGTAACCAACAGAGCCCAGGCGATCCTCGCGTTGCAGGAAGCGAGCTAATTCGATCCGGCGCTCGGCGCTGCGCCGACATGTGCCGTCGGACTATGCGCGAAACTCAGGATCGCCGTTCGCGAAGATCGGTCTGCATTTCGTTAGTGCAGTCATGAAGCTGGGAGATGGCGAGCGCAGCGTCGCCTTGGTTATTTTCAAGCCTTGAGGCAATTGACTCCAATCTGGTTGCGCATGCCATGGCAGCAGCCCCTTTCAACGAGTGCGCTTCGCGACGAAGGGCTGCGATATCTCCGCTCTCCCTAAGAGTTTGCATGGATTCAGCGCTCTTGTCCGCATGGCTGCATAAACTTTTGAGAACCGCTGCAATAGTGTCCCCGCCGAGTTCCTCGATCATTCGCGAGAGCCGTGTCTCGTCATACAAGGGCGGCAATTGGCTATCCGTCATATCGTTTTTCCGTATGCTGGCCGATTGGCAACATGGCCGCTATCCCCATGACATTGCGTAGGTTGACTAACTTCGCCGTGTCATTGAGGAGGTATGCAAAGTCGTCCTGTGGCATGGCAGGATGGGGTTCGGCAATATCTGACTCCGGCACGTACGCAGCCAGCAAGGAAGCATTATGCAAGAAGGACTAGCGATTGCGTTCTTGCTGGCAGGTGTCGTTTGCGGCATCGCCTTGAGTCTGGCCTGGCTGCGTTTCCAAAAGCATAGGCGTTCGGACGAACAGCACGTTGCTAGTTCGTGTAACCAGGAGCGCTATCGATCAATCGCAGAGCTTTCAAGCGACATGATCGTTGCGATTGGCGTGGACCGGCGGCGGCATTACGTTTCACGGGCAAGCAAGCGGATACTTGGGTTTGAACCTGAGGAAATGATAGGCGAAAACCCGTTATCCGGCATTCATCCCGATGACCGGGCCCATGTGACCGCCGTCAGCGAGAGCCTTTTGCGCGGGGTCAAAGACTGCGTTACGCGCTATCGGCACATGCACAAGGACGGTCATTACGTATGGCTGGAGGCTAGCTTTCACGTAGCTTTCGATCCGATCAGCGGGGAACCGCGCGAATTTGTCGGTCTGGTGCGGGACATCAGCGATCGAGAGCAGGGAAAACTCGAGGCGGAGGCCGTCATTGCGCACAGGCGCGAAAGCCATCGGTTGCTGGAAATGGCCGAAACGATTGCAAAGGTAGGACACTGGCGGCTGGACCTTGTTGGAAACGCGCTGTTCTGGTCCGACGAGGTTTACCGCATCCACGGGGTACCCGAAGACCACGAACCGGTTCTGGCAGAAGCTATGGATTTCTACCATCCGGAAGATCGGGGCCAGATCGGAGCTGCGGTCGAACGTTCGATCGCCAGCGGCGCAGACCTCAGGTTCGAGGCCCGCATCGTTCGTGCCGATGGGTCTGTGCGGCACGTGATCTCCGAGGGGCAGGCGGAGTTGACGAACCAAGGGCTGGTTGTGGGCATTTTCGGCGTTTTCAAGGACGTGACCGACGACGTCCTGGCGAAGCGCGAATTGCGCGAAGCACTGGACCGCGCCGAACAGGCTGCCGGCGCGAAAAATGCTTTTCTAGCGAATATGAGCCATGAGATCAGAACGCCGATGAACGGCGTGCTCGGGTTTGCCAAACTTCTTGCCGAAGCTGATTTGTCTGAGGTCCAAAGACGTCAAGCCGAGATGATCCTGGAATCCGGCAACAGCATGATGCGGTTGCTGAACGACATTCTCGATCTTTCTAAGATCGAGGCGGGTCGTATCACGATGATGGAAGATCCCGTTGATTTGCGACACGTTATCGGTCGTTCCATCGAACTGTTTGCCCCGATCGCGGAAGAAAAAGGGCTGCAGCTGCAATGCGGAATCAACGATGATCTGCCTCGCTGGATCAGGGGAGACAAACTGCGCTTGCGGCAGATCATCGGCAACTTGCTCAACAACGCCGTCAAGTTCTCCGATAAGGGTACGATTGCCGTAACTGCAGAAATTTCGTCTGATCGAAAGGTGCCTCGCTTGGAATTGAAAGTCCGCGATAGCGGGATCGGCATAGACCAGTCGGCGCACGAAAGAATATTCGAGGGCTTTGCCCAGGCAAACTCGGCAATACACCAGCAATTCGGGGGCACTGGACTCGGCTTGCCTATTTCCAGGGAACTGGCCCGTTTGATGGGCGGTGACCTGACAGTCGAGAGTCAAATTGGAGAGGGTTCCGTATTCACGCTGTCGATACCGGTTCATGAAGCGATCGTGCGCGAAAGCGATACCACAGAAGTTTCATCAACGGCCCGCAAGAGCCTGGAGGGCCGCGTCCTCGTGGCGGAGGACAATGAGATCAACCAGTTGTTGCTATCCGCCATGCTCGAGAAGCTTGGCGTCGAGTTCCAGATCGTAACGGATGGCAAACAGGCGGTGACCGAGGTTGCCGAAGCCGCGTCGAAAGACGAACCTTACGACATGATACTGATGGATATCCAGATGCCGGAAATGGATGGTTATGAAGCGTCGCGCGAATTGCGCAGTGCCGGGGCTCGCCTTCCCATCATAGCCTTGACGGCAAACGCCTTTCCGGAAGACAGGGATCGCGCGCTGAATTCCGGAATGCAAGGTCATCTGTCCAAACCTGTCAGCCTGGAACAGTTGCAGGAAGCACTCGGATCGCATCTTCCTTCGCAGTCGGTGCGCTAGCCCGACCCCTCCTTGCCAGACTCAAAGCAACTTGTAGCGCGGCCCAGCAGATAAGGTACCTCGTAGGCAAATTTGATCGAAGTGGCAGTACCACGACGCAGCATTCGGCACCGTTCTTTTACGCTCAGGGTGTGAATTGGAGAATGGCTGGCGCCATAATGTCCATAATGCTTACACATTGCTGGTATTGAAGGAACACTCGACTTCTGGGGTTCAAAATCCGCTCATGCGTTTAGTCTACAAGCTCTTCTTGCTCATTTCATTGAGCGCAATGCTTTCCGCTATGGCGGTGGCGGGGGTCCTGGCGTGGAATCTGGACCGCGGCTTCACCGCCTATCTGGATGCCCGCGACGAAGAGCAGTTCGATGAATTTGTCGCCCGTTTCGAGACGAGGCTTGGCGAGATCGCGCACCCAAGGGAAGGCGGGGGCAACGCAGCGCTGATTCAGACAACCATGGAGCAGTTGGCGCGTGATGGCCTGATCCGGCCGCCGCCGCCAGACGGACGCAGACGCTTTTCAGGTTCATCCGATGGCCCCGGAAGCTTCCCCCGTCCCGACCGGGCATCGGGCCGGTGGCAAGGAGGTTTACGGCCCCCGCCAGATGCATTCGACAGGAGGTTGAGGATTCTGGATGACAGCGGTCAGACGCTGTTCGGCCGCCCCCCGGTCTCTGAAAATGTCGGAGCAAGCGGTCTTTCTTGGCCCATCGAGAGGGACGGAATGCGCGTTGCTACGGTTGAGCTTTTACCGCGCGGCCCCTCACCGCGTGCGATCGACGCAAATTTCCTGCGCAGCCAGTATATCGGACTATTTGCAGTTACCCTCGTCATGCTCGTTCTCTCTGCGCTTGCAGCCTACCTTCTCGCGCGGGTGGGAGTGCGTCGGATTTCGGCTCTTGACGATGTCACGAACAAGATCGCCGCTGGCGATCTTGCAGCCAGAACTGAAGCCCGCGGAAATGACGAAATTGCGCTGGTGAATGCCAATATCAACAAGATGGCGGCAAGCCTCGAAAAGCTGGAAGGCGCACGCCGCAGGTGGCTGGCCGAAATCAGCCATGAATTGCGCACGCCTTTGAGCATCCTGACAGGGGAACTGGAAGCCTTGCGAAACGGAATCCGCCCGATGAACGAGCCGGCGGTGCTGTCGCTTTCCGAGGAAGTGGACCAGCTGAACCACCTGATCGAAGACCTGCACTTTCTCGCCGTGTCCGATCTCGGCTCGCCGCCGATCAACCTTGACGCCACCGATGCCGTGGCCATCGTAGAGGATGCGGCGGCGAGGTTCCGCCTGTATCTGGAAGAACAAGGGCTTCGTCTCACAGTCGATACCGGCACCTTGGGCGGGCTTTGCGTAAACTGGGACCGGCAGCGTATCGATCAGGTTCTCGCTAATCTGATCACCAATGCTGGCCGCTACACCGATGCGCCTGGCGAGGTGAGGCTTAGCTTGTGGGTGGACGATGACTTTGTCGAAATTACTGTGGAGGATAGTCCGCCCGGGGTTTCGGGTGACCAGTATCAGCAGCTTTTTGAACCACTTTACCGAATAGGAGTAGCGCGCGACCGCGCCTCGGGCGGAAGCGGTCTTGGCTTGTCAGTCGCAAAGGCCATCGTAGTGGCGCATGGCGGCGAAATTATTGCTAAGGAGGCACGCATGGGCGGGTTAATGGTTATGCTTCGATTGCCACTGGATCCAAACGCGGAATGATGAAGCTACGCACCATATTCGTCGTCGAGGACGATGTGAAGATCGCCCGGATTGTCGCCGATTATCTCAGCAACGACGGCTATCACCCACGCATTTTTCATGATGCAAGATCGGTGGTGGACGAAGCAAGAAAAGACCCGCCAGCCGCGATGATCCTCGACGTGATGCTGCCAGCGGGCAATGGCGTTGACCTGTGCCGCCAGCTGCGCGATTTCTATCCCGCGCCAATCCTGATGCTGACAGCGCGGGTGGAAGAACGCGACAAACTGGATGCTCTCGACATCGGTGCGGATGATTACATCACGAAGCCGTTCAGTCCGCAGGAAGTGATCGCGAGGACCAACGCGCTGATCAGGCGGTCGGAAGGACGTGTCGTGCGCAACCCCGAGGCGCAGCCGTTCTTCGTTGACGAGGAGAGTCAACGTGTAGCCTGGAACGGGGCGTGGCTCGATCTTTCGACTTCGCAGTACCGTTTGCTCAGCGTGATGATGAAGCATCCGGAACGCATCTATTCGCGCGCGCAATTGCTCGACCATCTTGGCGACAGCGCATTGGAAAGCGGGGACAGGGCAATCGACAGCCACGTCAAGAACATTCGTCGCAAGTTGAATGCGGTTAACGGGGCGAGCGGTGGGATTGCTTCGGTCTATGGCTCGGGATATCGCTTCGAGCTACCCGACAAAGCCAGAAGGTGAAGATGCAGGGCGGCGGTGCCTGGAGGATGCCCTAGCTGGCTGTGAAAAAGGTGAACACCGGGCTTTCCGGCGCAAGGATCACGTTCTCCACGGTAGGGCCACTGCTTGCGCGGAAGGCATAGCGATCCTCCCCAGCATCCGCGCCGAACAGATTGATCTCCACTGTGGGATTACGCGGGGTTTCGGCGAAGTCGACCCGGTGGAGGACAACCAAGTAATCGCTGGCGCTTGCGGCGTTGTCTGTGTGTGGCAAGGTCAGCCACGTCGCAGCATCATCTTGTTCAGTATGGAAGCTCTCTACGTGGAAGCCACGCGCGAACTGCCGCATGATATACTGTTCGTGCCGCTGCACTTCACTAGGAGAAATCAAGCCGTCACCATCATCGTCGACGTCATGAAGCGCGGAAGCGGGGACCGCAACGACGAAGAAAGCGGAATTGTCGACAATCCGCATTGTCGCGTGCTGTTTGGGCAGCAGGTGCGCGCTGGCCGTAGTTGAAACAGACCCGGCAACCAGCGCGATAGCGAGTGCGAGCGCGTATCTCATTGCGAACGTCCGCCACGCTCACCGCCGCGTTCGCCTCCACGGCCACCCCGTCCGCGTCCGCGTCCTTCGTCGCTGCCACCGCGCTGGGGCCGTGCTTCGCGTTGCGGCGCAGTATCGGTCGACCCTTTCACGCAGCGCTGGACGTACGGGTAAGCGTCCGTGGCGTAATAATGGTAGATGCCCTCTGGAAATTCCGGTGTCGAACCGAAGCGGCCATTGCACTCGTCAAGATCGCCGAGTCCTTCGACATATTCCCAGTCCTGCATGAACGCGCCCATCGGCACTACGCCAACTGGCGGACGCCCGTCGTCAGGCTCGGACTTGAGGCGATAGCTCGTTTGCATTAGCTGCGGCGAACCGATCATCATGCCAATCTGCCCGTAACCATAGCGGGCATAAACGGGAAACCCGTCTGCGGCCCAGCCGATCAGGGCCATTTCCTCTCCCGCCAGGGCCTCCTCGGACAGCATCCCATCGGGCACGCCGTGATAGTGATAGGTGCCGCCCGGTTGCACATGGGCGTTGTTCTCGTCCTCACCGAAGTCGAAGGCGTCTTGTCCAAGCGCCTCGATCCGCCAGCCTCCGCCCGAACCGGGGCCAAGTCCGCATTGCGTCGCAGCCGTGACATCGTCCGTGCATGTGCCACCGGTGCCTGGATCGAACTTGACCCCGTTAAGGCCCATCACCGGCTCCTTCACGAAGCCGCCAGGCCCCGACAAGGCAACAGGTGACATGGTGGCATCGAAGCTGACTGATTGAGGGGTGGGCGCATTACGATTTGCAGGATTGGGAAACTGGCCGATTGCATGATCGGGTATGCCATTGGCGGTCAGTCTGCGCTGCCCGCGTTCGCAAGACCACTGAAACTGGCTTGCTTCGCCTATCTGCTCGCTTGGAACATTGCCCGAATAATCGCACAGTACGCCCAGCGTATAGGCCTGCGTCGAGGTTAATGGGGTGCCTGTGTTGGGCTGGCTGGGCGGTGGTCCGCCCTCGGCTGGCGGACCGTTGCCTGCAGGGGAACCGCTTCCACCGGGAGGAGAGAGCGAAGCGGTTCCCCCTGGCCCCGCGCCTGCCGGGATGCACGCAAGCGGCAGTCCCTCGGGCGCGTGACACGTGCCTGAAACTGTATCGCCATCGTCATCGACGAGGCTGCAGCTTTGATGTTGGTGCTTGGCGATGCAGGCCTGCAACATCGCCTCGGTCGGTCGGTCTCCGCCACCGCCGCCTTGACCGCTTGGCGGCCCTTGCTGTGCCGACAAGGCAACCGCGCCGAAGCTGCCGCCCAGGATAATACCGGCTGACGTCGCGACCCATTTCAATTTCAAGGTTTAGTCCTTCGTGCTACGAAACCTAATTCGCACTCGGTGCAGATTGTGGATGAAATATGGATAGCGAGCACCATTCAGGCCCCGCTTTCTGTACCTTGGTTGTTCTGATTTCCCGTTAAAAAACCGCTGTCGTGGACTAGGTCTAGAAACGTCGAGGATAACATGCCGGCCGTCTTCCAGCCTCAGTCTTGCTCAGGTGCCTCGAACGGTACAGACGGGCCGAGCACGAGGCGTGAGAAAGAGACCTGTGCGTAGTCTCCGTTGGTGCGGTCTATCATCCAGTCGCCTGTTCCGGCACAGCCGGGGTGCCAGAAACCTTCCGGCAGTCTGGTGGAGCACTGGTTGTAAGCCCCTGCTTTGAAGTAGAGCGAGTCGCCGCCGTAACCGAGCGGATTGTCCGAACGTGGATGCGGCAAGCAAGGAATACCAGTTTCCATCGGAACTGTTCAGCACCGTGGGGACCTACAAGACGCAGTCGGCAAGTCTGATCGAAGGCGGTGTCGCGGGCCAGATAAGCCTCGAGAGCGTCCCGCCGCTCGATTACGGGCGCCGCCGCATCCAGGGCGAATTGAAGCTGAACTACAACCCACAGAACTTCGACATCGACGAAGACCAGCGTCTTCAGGACCTGGGTTATCGGGCCACCGGCAGTCTTGTCGACCAGTTCGATATCGGAGGTGACCGCTGGGTTATCTCGCTGGGATTTTCGCGGAACGAGCAGACCAATCCCGAGCAGGAAGCCAATGTCAGCAATACGGTCAACTACTGCCTGAACGATCCGACCAATACGAGCGTCGGTGTCTATAATGATCAGAACTGCGATTCGCCGCGGCCCGCGGTGGCTGGGACCGAAGATTTCGTCATCGCGCAAAACGGCTATTCCTATCGTCAAGGCATCACCGACGTATTTTCGGTGGACGATGCTATTGGTACAGCCAACGCAACAGGCAATCCGTTCACCGATCCGCTCTTGTCGTGGAACTTCGACGCCGCGATCGAATGGTATCCCGATCCGGACTCTATCCTTGCCCTTGGCGCATATTACAAAAGCTTCAACGGCGGCTTTGAGACAATCGGTCGATTTGAAACCTTCACCGTCGATGGGCAGGAACTGGGAACCCTGGTCACCGCCCTTAACACCAGCGACGATACGTCTACGATCTTCGGCATTGAGGTAACGGCAGCCCACCGCTTGTGTTACCTCCCGCGCCCGCTCGACGGTGTTGGTTTCAAGCTGAGCTACAACTTCGCTGATACGGATTTCTTGTTCTGGGACGATGCGCTTGGGGCGCTGACCACGGTGAACGCCGACGGCAGCACGACGACCAGCGAAGCGCTGATCCCGCCGGCCGGTCTGTTCGGGTTCTCCCGCCATGTCTTGTCGGCCTAGGCATTCTACGAGATCGGAGACCTGTAACTGCAGGGCGTGTATAAATATCGCAGTCGTTACTTTCAGCAGTCAGTGCCGAATGGTCGATCGCCTGCCAGGCACAGCAGGTACTCTATCGTACTGTGACCAAGGCTTCGCAAAATGCCGCTTTGGCCAGGTCAGTAGATGAACTGGTGTTTGCCTATTTCACTGCAATATCTGACTATCGCGGCGATACTGAATTTCGCGTCACGCAAGCACATCTTGTGCAGAAAGGGTTCGCTGAAATTATGGCTTCTCTCGCCGGACGCGACTCGATCGGTGCCCGTCGCGCGATGCGAGATCACGTCACCCAGTTGATGGCATGGCGCTTGGAATTAGAGGAAAGAGAAGCCCTTGCTGCTGTACAAAAGGCCAACCGGCTGGCCCGTGAACGGTTCACCATCGGTGCGGCCACAGCCTGAGGCTTTGATCGATGGTAGACAGTGCATTTTCCTGATCGGTAGATTATTTTTTCGAGAAGAGCCATTTAAACCATATACTTATAAAATTGGTATTACAGAAATGCGATGCCCGGTATACAACGCTGTTGACATATTGGTAAACCAACCTAACCTCTCAAAAAAATACAACTGGGAGAGTGATGATGGGTTCTATGAAGGGCGGTTCTCGCCGCATCGGTATGCGGGCATTTGCCCGTTTGATGGCTGGTAGTGCAATTGGTCTGTTTGCAGTTCAGGCAAATGCTCAGGTAATCGAAGATGACGAGGGTGCGGTCGACGCTGTTGTTGACGACGACTTCGTGAACCTCACCGAAGAGGGCGTGATCGTGGTAACGGGCATTCGCGGGGCCCTGCAAAGTGCCCTTAACGAGCAACGCAACGCGGATAGCCTCATCGAGGTCATTCAGGCCGAAGACATCGGTAAGCTGCCTGACCAGAACCTGGCCGAAGTGCTTGAAAACATCACCGGCGTTCAGATCACCCGGACTGCCGGTGTGGGCACGGGCGTGCAGATCCGCGGTACCAACGATAACCGCACGGAAATCAACGGCGTCGGCACTGTCGGTTCCGGATCGGGTCGCGGTGGCATCAACTTCGAGGACGTAAACGCCGCCATCATCGGTTCGGTCGAGGTGATCAAGGCACCGGAAGCTGCAACCATCGAAGGCTCCGTAGGCGGCACCGTGAACCTGCGCACAATTCGTCCCCTCGACATCGTCGATCGTATCGCGACGGTGCGAGTGCAGGGCGAATATGCCGAGCTTTCGGATAGCGTATCGCCACGCGTCTCAGCCAGCTTCGGTGACAACTGGGATACCGGCGCCGGGGAAATCGGCATTGTCCTGGCAGCAAGTTATAGCGAGCAGGAAGCCACCTCTTTCCGTCCGCGGGTCGATCGTGACAACGTGGTTCCAGCAGGTGCTGCCGTGGATGCAAACGGCAATCCAGGGCCTGATTTCCCGTTCCTCGGCATTCAGTTCCTCAATCAGGAGCTTGAGAATTTCGAATACGAGACGATCAACTTCGCAGGCTCCTTGGAATGGGCGCCCAATGATAATCTGACGCTGTTCTTCGATACCATCATCAACGATCAGGAACGTCGTCAGGACAGTTCTCGCGTACAGGGTTCAGGCGTAAGCGCGCTGATCCGGAACAACGTGCCCGATACCTTCCAGACTATCGATTACGGCTCACTGGATGGCCTGGATCTGGGCAGTATCGAGGCAGCCGAAACTGGTCGCATCGTTCCGAACCTGGCCGTGGATGACGACGATCCCAATCTTCGCTTCTCCAGCGATACAGGAGCGCGGCTTACCGACAGCAAGCTGTTCCGCCTGGGCGGCGAATGGGAAGCCGGCAATCTGACCGTGCGCATCGAAGGATCGACAACCAGCGCGGATACCGAAAGCCCGAATCTCAGCACAACGATTAATTTCATCAACCCGAACCTGCCGCTGGACGGCACCAGCAACGATAATGCCGTGCCTTTCGCTTACGACCTTTCGGGTGGTGCGCTGACATTCGGCATCGATAGTACGTCGCCATTCGCGCCTACGGCAGCGCAACTGCTCGATCCGGCCAACGTGGTGCTGGATGCGGTTACCGTGGGGCGCGACACCACTGAGAATTCTGAGGATGCCGCCCGTATCGACCTTACTTATGAAACCTATGATACCATCGGTTTCATCACCTCGGTCGATGTCGGCTATCGCTACAATGATCGCACCAGCACGTTTAACAACATCGGTTCCAGCATCGGGCTAAGCAGCATCAATGACAGCCCACGCGGAACCAAGTTTGCAGAGTTGCTGGTTCCCGGTCCGGACAATTTCGGGGAAGCTGACGGGCGCGAATTGTTCTTCGGCGATTTCCTGCTGATCGATCCGGATCGCGCATTCAACGATCCGGAGGGCACTCTGGATATTCTGCAAACCGCCTTGCAGGGCGAACCGGGCATGCGATCCTTGAGCGACCCCACCAGCAGCGACGACGCCTTTTTCGATATTCAGGAAAAGACCCACGCCCTTTACGGTCAGGTCAATTTCGAGTTCGGGCGTGTTCGCGGCAACGTTGGCCTTCGCTATATCGATACCAGCATCGATTCGACTGGTAACACCACCACCGGCGGTGTCACTTCGCAAATCACCACGAGTGGCAGCTACAGCGAGTGGCTACCCCGTATCAACGTGGTTGCCGAAGTCACCGAGGAACTGGTGCTGCGTGCCAGCTACACCGAGGACATCAATCGTCCCGATTTCGATAGCTTGTCGACTTCCTTCACTTTCCCGACCAGCCCCAACGCGCCGGTAGAGTTCGGCAATCCGGCTCTCGCTCCGGAAACGGTATCGTCCTACGACGCCTCGCTTTCGTGGTATTTCGCACCGGCCGCGGTGTTCAGCGTGGGCATATTCCACAAAGACCGTAGCAACTTGTTCGTTGACCAGCTTGACGATTCTCCCGTCGATAGCAACGGCTTCCGCGATATCACGGAACCGTGCGAGGGTGGCGGCATCTTCAACCCGATTGCCGACCGCAACGTGCTTTCGAACCAGCCGGGTGTCGGCATTTGCGTACCTTTGCTGACAACCATCAACGATACCGCCAGCACCACGCAAACAGGTGTCGAGGTCGCTTTCCAGTACGATCTGTCCGCCTTCGAGGATACGCTGGGGTTCGCCTCCGGCTTCGGTCTGATCGCCAACTATACCTACCAGGATTTCGGGGGAGGCGAGGCGACCCAGAGCGCGGCGAGCAGAGGACAAGACATCTTCGAGGCCATCAATCCCAACGTCGGTACAGTTACTGCGGTGCAGGGTCTGCTGGATTTCTCGCCACACGCGTACAACGTGACGCTTTTCTATGAGAAATACGGCCTTTCCGCCCGTATGCGCTACACCTGGCGCGACGCATTCCGGACGTTGGACACCGCTGGCGGCGCCTCGCTCAACTCGACCCTCGGCTTTCCGACCGTTACGGCAGCGCGCGGACAGTTGAATGCCAGCATCAGCTATGACGTGACGGAATGGCTGAACATTGGCGCGGAAGCCGTTAACCTGACCAAGTCGGAGATCACGCAATATTGCGTCAACGATGGTGCTCAGCTTTGCTTCCAGGGTCTGCCCGAACGGCGCGTTACCTTCGGCGCAACAGTTAGCTTCTAAGCAACGCGCCAGCTCTTCATGGGCCGGGACGCCGGCTTCCAACGAGACGAATTCGTTAAGTGCGGAAACAAACTCCTCCCGCACGACACTGTGGGGCCGGTCCGCGGGCCGGCCCCAATTTTTCATGCGCCACAGGCGACAGGGGTGAAAGCAAAAAATGCTCGCCACATTGGTATGACCAATATCTCCTTTTTGGATTGATAGTCAGGTTGACACTTATGACCACATTGTACATCAAAGGGGCATAAAAGTTGGGAGAAAATCATGGATTACCTGAAAGGCGGCGCTTGTCGTTCTAGGAACAATGTGCGTTTTGTTGCGTGTATGCTTGCTGGCAGCGCGATGACGCTAGCCGCACCATCGGCGCTGGCGCAGGACATCGATCCTGATGACGGCCCCGGCCCCGAAATCGAACAGGCCGAGGGTGGTGAAGACATTATCGTCACGGGTATCCGTGGTACGATCCGTTCTTCGATCGAGGCAAAGCAGGATAATGATCTGATCGTCGAGGTGCTGACTTCGGACGAGATCGGTGATCTTCCCGCCCTTTCCATCGGTGAGGCCCTGGAAACGCTGACCAGTGCGGCTTCGCACCGGGAACAGGGCGGCGCTACGGAAATTTCTCTGCGCGGTCTCGGACCCTTCTTGAGTTCCACCACCATCAATGGCCGCATGGCGTCGAATGGTAGCGGGGATCGTTCAGTCAATTTCAGTCAATTCCCATCCGAGCTGTTTAACACGCTGGCCATTTACAAGACTCAGTCCGCCAGCCTGATCGAAGGCGGCGTGGCTGGTCAAATCGCGCTGGAGACCGTTGCACCGCTCGATTACGGGCGTCGCCGTATCCAGGGTCAGATCAAGATACCATACAGCCCGCAAAACCTCGATATCGACAGCGATCAGCGCTATCGGGATTTCGGGCACCGAATTACGGGTAGCTATGTCGATCAGTACGAGCTTGGCAATGCGGGCGAACTGGGGATCTCCGTGGGATTCCAGCTCCGCAAGAACACCAATCCGGAGCAGGAAGCCAACGTCAGCAACACCATTCGGGCGTGTGTGCTCGATCCCACCGACACCGGTGACGGCGTCTACGATGATGGCAATTGCGATACCCAGGGATCGACCGTCGACGGCCTGCGCGATGGCAGCGTAACCGACGATTTCGTTATCGCTCGCAACAGCTATGCTTTTCGCCACAACATAACCGACGATTCCAGGGACTCGTTCTTTGCAGCCCTGCAATACCGACCCTCCCCGACGTTCGAGATCAGTGCGGATTTCCAGTTTGCGGACCGCCTGTTTCGCGAGCAGCGCAGCGACCTTGGCTTCGTGGAAGGACGCCGCATCGATGGAATCGACGATCCCAACCGGATCGATTCCGACAATTCGCTCGATTTTCCTTTGACCTTTACGGGATCAGGTGCCCTGCGCCAGTTTACGAACGAGCAGCGGATCGAGGCGACGAGCGAATACAATCAGCGTTTCGAGCGGTATTACGGCGGCGGAATGGATATCGCATATGAGGCGACCGACCGACTGACGATCACCGCCGATGTGTCCTATTCCCAGACCCAGCGTATCGAAGAAGCGGTGCAAATCCGTTTCCGCACCGAGGATAACGAAGATATTACCGGAGTTGAAGTCTGGCCGGACGCCGTGGAAAGCGACGGCAGCTCGACAAACGACCGCGTCGAGACAGCTGTGCTTATCAATCAGAACGGTTCGCAGGGCCTCAATTTCTTCACCGAGAACTTCGATGTTACGGATCACAGCCTATTCGCCAACGATCCGCGCGTTCGCGCCGATCTGGAGCAGGATCGTTTCAATTCGATTTGGTCGGCCCGTGCCGATGCCGAATATCTGACCGATGGTTTTATCTCCTCGATCATGACAGGCGTGCGTTTTCAGGACCTTGCGTACCGCGATGTTCCCGGTGCGTCGAATGGCACCAGCCGTTTTGAAAACACCTATGACGATACGGATGAGACGGGTGCTCTTGCCATTGCTAACCAGGAATGTCGTACGGCATTTCCTTCCAGCGGTTTCCTGTCCTCCATTTCGGGCGGAAATCCGCTAATCACCAATGTCGATGAAAATGGCAATGTGATCGGAACCTATAACAGCTACGCCACTTTCGATGCCCTGTGCATAGCCCGCGTGCTGGAGCGCGAGGATCCCGCCGGCCTCAGCTTCGATGAGGACGGTATTCCGATCTTCCCGAGCGGAGATTTCGATTCAGTCCAGAACAGCGACGTGACAGAGCGCTCTTACGCGGCCTATGTGCAAGCCAATTTCGACGCCGATCTTGGCTCGCTGCCCGTGCGCGGCAACTTCGGGCTGCGCGTGGTCCACACGGAGGTGGAATCGATCGGTTTCCGTACAAGCATCACCTCGGTCATCGATGATAGCGATCCGGAGAGTACGACGATTACGCTGGTGGAAGACCCAGCAAATCTGACGACTGTGTCAGGCGGCGGTTCGTACACCGAATACCTGCCCAGCCTCAACATTACGGCCGAACTGCAACCCGACCTTCTTGCCCGCTTTGCGGTCTACCGGGCCATGTCACGTCCCGATCCGTCTGACCTTGGGTATGGCCGTGCGTTCTCCATCGACGATAGTGAGGAATTTGCGACAGTGGAGGAGGCGCTCGGTGTCGTCACCGGACTGGGCAACCCGTTCACTGATCCGTTGATGTCATGGAACGGTGACGTTTCGCTCGAGTGGTATCCGAACGAAGATACGATCCTGGCTGTCAGCGCTTATTACAAGAGCTTCAATGGCGGGTTCGAGACTTTCGGCCAGACCGAAACCTTCGAAATTGATGGCGAACAGGTTCAGGCGCTGGTAAATACCGTGAACACGACTGACGAAACCAGCACGATATACGGTTTCGAACTTTCCGTTGCGCACCGCCTAAGCTACCTGCCGGCACCGCTCGACGGCCTCGGCTTCAAGGTTGGCTACAACTATGCAAGCTCGGATTTCGAATTCGAGGACGATACGCTTGGCGCGACTTCGACACTGCTGGCTGACGGTACCACGGTAATGGGCAACGGCTTGATACCGCCGTCCGACATCTTTGGCCTTTCCGAACATGTTCTTTCGGCACAGGTTTACTACCAGATCGGAAATCTCGATCTCCAGGGTCTGTACAAGTATCGCTCGAACTACTTCCAGCAGTTCGTCAGTACCCCCGGTCGCATCCGTTACGTGGACGATACGGGCGTGTTCGAAGCGCGTATCTCGTACGATATTACGGACAATGTCTCGCTCCGATTGGAGGGTATCAACCTGTTCAACGAACCGAGGGTGAACTATCGCGGTGCTCCCGATGATTTTGGGGCAATCCAGGTCTATGGACCGCGTTATTTCGCCGGAGTCCGCTTCAGGTTCTAACGGTATTCGGGGGCGCCCTTCTACCTACGGGCCCCCGCGCACATTAAGTGTGGAATTGGTATGATACTTTGGCTAGAGTGAAGTCCTACAGCAGAAACACAGGGCAGATTATGCAATGACCGCCAAGAGACTCTACCAATCAATCGCAAGGCAGATTGCGGCCATGATCGACGAGGGCGTTTATCCCCCCGGATCGCGTCTGCCAGGCGAGCGTGAAATGGCGGAGAAGTTCGATGTCAGCCGCGTCACCATTCGGGAGGCTGAGATTGCTCTGCAAGCCATCGGCCGCCTGGAGATCAAGACGGGTTCGGGGGTCTATGTCAGCGAGACGCAATCGCGCCTTGTCGGCGCCATGCCGGACGCGAGCGCCTTTGAAGTGACCGAGGCGCGCCTGCTGGTGGAATCGGAGGCAGCGGCTCTGGCCGCGCGTAACATTTCCGATGAAAGCATCGCTCGTCTGGAAGAACTGATCGACATGATGGGCGATGCCGATCAAGATGCGGCCAACGAGGCGGACGAACTTTTTCACCGCACCATCGCCGAGGCCTCGAACAACGCGGCCATCGTCCATACCGTTCAACACCTTTGGCAGATGCGGGAAAACATTCCCGAGGTGAAGGCAACCTATGAATCGGTGTGCGTTCACGATTCAAAGCAGCGTACCGAGGAACACCGCGATGTTTTCGTTGCCCTGAAGAACCGCGATCCGTCCGCGGCACGTTCAGCCATGAGGGGGCATTTTCAGCGCCTGCTGGAAAACATGCTCGAGACGACTGAAAAGCAGGCACTGGCCGAGGTTCAGCAGCGCGCAAGCGAAAGCCGAGAGAGGTTCCTTGCTGCGGCAAAGCTTTCCTGAAACCAGGACGGCAAATTGGTATGATACAGATAGGCTATTTGGAATAGAAAACTGGTTGACACCAAAGATGTCTGCCGTATTATCCCTCTCATAATAATGAAGGGGAATTGGGATGTTTGGCAGGCTGGCCCTGTGTTCCGTAGCGCTATGTGCCGTCGCCGCTCCTGCATATGCGGAAGAGTATCTCGTTCGCACGCAGCAGCAGTACGCCGACGTGGCGAAGGATCTGCAGCCGGGTGACGCGATCACTCTGGCAAATGGCGAATGGCGCGATTTCGAAATCGTAATCACCGGGCAGGGAACGTCAGAAGCGCCGATCTCGCTGACGGCGGAGACGGCGGGCGAAGTGGTGCTGACGGGCCAATCGAACCTGCGGCTTGGCGGCGAGCATATCGTCGTCTCTGGCCTAGTCTTCCGCGACGGCTTCAGCCCGACGGGTGAAGTGATTTCCTTCCGCCGCGACAGTGATGATCTGGCGCGTAACTCGCGCGTCACGCAGGTCGTGATTGATCATTTCAGCAAGCCTGATCGCAACGAGACGGACTACTGGGTGGCGATGTTCGGTCAGAACAATCGCTTTGATCACAATCACCTGGTCGGCAAGACCAATCGCGGTGTCACCTTGGCGGTTCGCCTGGATTCCGAGGAAAGCCGTCAGAACAACCACCGCATCGATCATAACTATTTCGGTCCGCGACCGGTGCTTGGCTCCAACGGTGGCGAAACCCTGCGCATCGGTACCAGCCATTATGCCGAGTATGATTCCAGCACGCTTGTCGAGAACAACATTTTCGATCGCTGCGATGGCGAAGTAGAAATCATCTCGTCAAAGTCCGGTGCGAACATTTTCCGCGGTAATCTATTCCTGCGTTCACGCGGGGCTTTGACGCTGCGCCACGGCGACGGCAATTTGGTCGAACGCAACGTGTTCCTCGGTCATGGCAAGGATCACACCGGCGGCATTCGCGTGATCAACCGCAATCAGACCGTGCGCGAAAACTACATGGAAGGCCTGCGCGGAACAGGTTTTGCCAGTGCCTTGACCGTGATGAACGGAGTCCCGAACTCCCCGGCCAACCGCTATGTCCAGGTTCAGAATGCGGTGATCCAGAACAATTCGATCATCGACAGTCACCGTATTACGCTGGGCGCTGGTGCGGACGAAGAACGATCGGCTGCGCCTGTCGACAGCTACCTCTATTCCAACCTGTTCTCCTCTCATGGCGATGGCACATTTATCGAAGTTGATGCCGATATTTCGGGCATTGAACTTGCGGGCAATGCCGTGATTTCAGGCAACTTGCACAGTGCAATGAGTGAGATTCCCCGCGTCGAGAGCGAGCTGGAACGCGCAGAGAATGGATTGCTGTATCCTGTCGATCCTGCCCTTGCACAAGTAGGCGTTCCACGTGATCTCGTCGTGATATCGCTGGATGAAGTAGGTGTAGCCTGGTACGAAAAGCCCTCGAACGATGATCTGTTCGGTGGTGGTGTGGAAACCCATGTGGACGGCCGCGGTGACGCGCTTTTGCAAGCGATCAGCGCAGCGAATGACGGTGACACTCTTCGCCTGGCCCCCGGCACCTACGAGCTGGAGAGAACCGTTCCCATAAACCGCGCACTGACCATCACGGGCGGCGATGGTGAGGCTGTGATCAATTTTGCGCGACCTTCGCTATTCGAGCTGCGCGAGGGCGGGCGCCTGCGGCTGCAAAACCTCGTGATCGACGGTGCCAATGCGCCCGACTCCGTAGGAAACGCCGTCATCCGCACGGCCAGCGTTCCGATCCGCGGCAATCTGCAGATCGAACTGGACTCGGTTGTCGTGCGTAACCTTGACGTGAACCGTGATTTCGACGTGATCTATTTCGGCCCGTCCACCTTCGCTGACCGGGTGAAAATTACGAACAGCGTGTTTCAGGACATCTCCGGCGCGATCGTATCGGCGACTTCGGAGGCGGACGATCAGGGGCGCTACAACGTCGAATATCTCGATATCTCAGAATCCGCTTTTACGGATCTTGCCGGCCCTATTGCCGAGGTTTATCGTGGAGGTCGTGACGAAAGCACTTTCGGGCCGCACGTTCTCATAGAGAATTCCGCAGTCAGGAACGCAGGCTCCGGCGATAGCCCGTCTATCAAGCTGCATGGCGCACAGCGCACCGAAATTTCAGAGAATGCGTTCGAAAATTCCGGTCCGATTGCCATTACGCACACAGTCGGCACGCCGGTCTCCGCAATTCGCAGCAACGCATTCGTCGCCACGCCGCCTCCGGTTCTCGTCGAGCTGGTATTTGCCGGAGAGCCGCGGGTGACCATGGACAACAATGTCTTTGTCGAAGGGGATGGCGAATGAGCACGCTTCGCACCCTCATACTGGCATCCACTGCCCTGGCCCTTAGCGCTCCCGTTGTGGCGTTTGCGCAAGGGCAAGAGACGCGTGCAGCGATCCAGCCGTCCGAGCAGACTTTCCCCCCGCTATTCGCGGCCGAAATGGAGCGGGCCGAGAGATTTGTCGAGGAGATGATCGAAGCGGGCGTTACCGTCCCGGTCCCGGTCGATCCGGGCGGGGGCTACACCCACGAACAGCACAAGCGCAACTATCGCGCCATGTTGCTCGCGGGGCAGCTTTACCAGCTTACTGGCGAGCAACGCTATTTCGATTTCGTACGCGAGATGTTGCTGGAATATGCCGATCTCTATCCGACGCTGGGCGATCATCCGGCGCGGGCGAACCAGAACGTAGGCCGCCTGTTCTGGCAGGTTCTGAACGATGCGATGTGGGTGGTTCACGCCATCCAGGCTTACGAGATCATTCGCGATGACCTGGACGCGCAAGACCGCCAGCGCATCGATGACGATGTTTTCAGGCGCGCTGCCGACTTTCTTTCGGTGGAGTCCGAGGCGACTTTCAACCGCATCCACAACCATGCCACATGGGCAACTGCGGGCGTGGGCATGACCGGCTATGTGCTGGGCGACGAGGATCTTGTGCACCGTGCGCTTTACGGAACAGCGGGCGACGGCGAAGCGGGTTTCATCCGCCAGACCGAGCTGCTGTTTTCTCCCGACGGCTATTATACCGAGGGACCGTACTACCAGCGTTTTGCCATGCTTCCCTTCATGGTGTTCGCAGGCGCGATTGACCGCAACGACCCTGAACTTCGCATCTTCGAGCACCGCGACGGAATTTTGGAAAAAGCTCTGCTGGCGACGATTCAGCTGACCTACGGCGGCTATTTCTTCCCGTTCAACGACGCCATTCGCGACAAGAGCCTGAACACCGCCGAGCTCTACGAGGGCGTGGCGATCGGTTATTCGGTAACGCAGAACCCGGCGCTGCTCGATATCGCTCGTTTCCAGCAGCGTACGGTTATCTCTGCGCAAGGGCTGGAGGTCGCACAGGCGTTGGCGGCTGGCGAGGCAGAGCCCTTTCCGTTCCGTTCGCTGCTTTTCAGCGACGGCCCCGATGGCGATCAAGGCGCAATAGCAGTGCTGCGCACCGGTAACGAGCCGGGTCACATGGCATTGGTGGCCAAGAATGCTTCGCAGGGCATGGGGCATGGTCATTTCGACAAGTTGAGCTGGCAATTCTACAACCGCGGCCACGAGATCGTGCGCGATTACGGCGCTGCACGCTTCCTTAACATCGTCGCGAAAGAGGGCGGTCGTTACCTTCCTGAGAACGAGAGCTGGGCCAAGCAGACCGTTGCCCACAATGCGCTGGTGGTGAATGAACAGAGCCACTTTTATGGCGACCGCGATCTGGCGGACCGTTCAGCACCTACGCAGCATTACTTCGATGCAGGCGAGAGTCTGCAAGTCAGCGTGGCAGGCATCGACAATGCCTACCCCGAAGAGGGCGTGGAGATGACACGCCTGCTTGCGCTGGTCACGATAGACGGGCTTTCCGAACCTGTCGCTCTGGACCTGATAAAGGCACGAGCCGAGGGCAATGTGCAGTTCGACCTGCCGCTTCATTATTCAGGCCATATCATGCGCCTGGGTTTCGATCTCGATGCCAACACCGCTGCGAGGCCAGTTCTTGGCAGCGATGCCGGGTATCAGCACATCTGGGTCGACGGTACGAGCCAACCAGAGAACGGCGAGGGCTTCAGACCTGGCTGCTCGATGGGCGCTTCTATACCTATCGGTTCGTGCCCTCGGATGGTCTTGAAGTTATTCTGGGCGAAAGCGGGGCGAACGATCCTTCTTTCAACCTGCGCCGCGAGCCGGTGGCAATCCAGAGGATCAGCGGCAGGGACGAGGCAAGTTTCGTCAGCATCCTTGAATCGCACGGATTGTATGATGGTGCGACCGAACAGACGGTAGGCAGCGACAGCCAGATCGCCGCGCTACGGCATCACAGCGAGGGGTCCTACGACATCGTGCTTATCGAGACGCTGGCGGGGAATGAAGTGGCGGTAGCGATCTCGTGGAATGACGATCCCGCACAAGAACACAGCGCCACGATCGAAGGGCGCGAAATCAGCTGGAGCGGATACGCCGCGCGCGTTCCGCTCGGGCACGGGGAGGACTGAAATGGCATCGCAAGAAGCAGTAAGGAGTGCGCGGTTCATCCATGCAGCGCAAACGCCGATAGAAGATCTGGGCGATGGCATCCGTCGCCAGTTCCTGGGCTATGGACCGGATCTGATGGCCGTGCGTGTGTGGTTCGATAAGGGCGCTGTAGGACAGCAGCACGCCCATCATCATGCGCAAACGAGCTATGTCGAAAGCGGCCGCTTCCTTGCGACCATCGACGGAGAGGAACGTGAACTGGGGCCGGGCGACGGATACTATGTGGAACCCCATGAAATGCACGGCGCGGTTTGTCTGGAAGACGGGGTTCTGCTCGACATGTTCAGCCCGGCGCGAGCCGACTTCCTCGGCCTGGAGGACTGATTATGAAAATGCGCGGACTTCGCTGGTGGGTCGTCGGGCTTGTCGCCCTTGCCACGATCATAAACTATATCGATCGGCAGACGATCAATGTTCTGTGGCCGGCGCATATCGCTCCGGATCTCTTCCCGGAAATGGATGCCGACGGGCATAAATACATTCTCGGCATCATCTCCACCGTCTTCATTTTTGCCTATGCCGCCGGCCAGGCGATCTTCGGCAAGATTTTCGACTGGATTGGCACACGGCTGGGATTTGTCCTGTCCATCGGCGTCTGGTCCCTGGCAACGGCTGCCCATGCTTTTGCGCAAGGCGTGCTCAGCTTCAGCTTCTTCCGGGCTGTGCTGGGTGTAGCGGAAGCGGGGAACTGGCCTGGCGCGACCAAGGCCAATGCGGAATGGTTTCCCACGCGCGAGCGTGCGTTGGCGCAGGGGATATTCAACTCCGGCGCAGCCATTGGCGGCATTATCTCCATTCCGCTGATCGCCTATATGGCCGTTTTCCTTGACTGGAAGATCATCTTCATCCTGGTCGGGCTGGCCGGCCTGATCTGGCTGGTTCCGTGGTACGTCATCGTGAAAGCACCGCCCCAGTATCACAGTTGGCTGTCCGACGCAGAGCGCGAATACATCCTGACCGGCCAGAAGATCGAGACTGAAGACGGCGGCGACGAAGACAATAATGGCTACAATCCGAACACCGGCGAATTGCTGTCGCGCAAGGAAAGCTGGGGCGTCATCATCGCGTCGGCTGCGATCGATCCGATCTGGTGGCTGTTTATCGTGTGGATTCCTACCTACCTGTTCGAAGTCCATAATTTCGATGTGAAGGAACTGGCCGCGTCCGGCTGGCTTCCCTACGTCGGCGCGATGCTGGGTGCCTGGTTCGGTGGTCTGCTGGCCCAGAACCGCCTGAAGGCCGGATGGAGCGTGGACAAGACGCGCAAGTTCGCGATCACCCTGGGTTGCCTTATCATGCTGCCCGCATTGCTGGGATTGGCCGGGGCATCCTCGCCATGGCTGGCATTGGCACTGATGTTTACCATCCTGTTCGGCTTCCAGACCGCCATCGGTAACGTGCAGACGCTGCCCAGCGATATGTTCAGCAAGGACACGGTTGGCACGCTGTCGGGCATTTCCGGCATGGCGGCAAAGCTGGCCGCGGCGGCACTGACCTTCTTCGTGCCCATCATCACCGCTGGGGCCAATTACTTCTGGGTGTTCATCCTGGGCGCTGGCCTGGCTGTCACGGCAATCCTGGCTGTCTGGCTGCTGTGCGGCACGATCAAACCACTTCGACCGAAAACGGCCTGAACGGGCCTCAATTAGCACTCAAAGAAAAGGGATTTTGTAATGGGTAAGCTCGACGGAAAAGTCGCACTCGTCACCGGCGGAAGCCGCGACATTGGCCGCGCTGTCTGCGTAAAGCTGGCATCGCAGGGGGCGAAGGTCGCCATCAACTGGTTCGATAGCGAAGACGAAGCAAAAGCGACTCTGGAGGCCGTAAAAGCCGCTGGCAGTGAAGGTGTGTTGATCCAGGCAGATGCGACGAAGGCCGAGGATATCAACGCGATGGTGGCCAAGACGCAGGAAGCTTTCGGCGACAAGATAGATATTCTCGTGAACGTGGCAGGCGGTCTTGTCGCACGCAAGACGATCGACGAGATGGACGAGGATTTCTTCAACTTCCTCATGCAGCTCAACATGACGTCCACCTTCCTCGCGACCAAGGCGGTTGTGCCGCATATGGGCGAAGGCTCGGCTATCGTGAACTTCGCTTCGCTGGCCGGCCGCGATGGTGGCGGGCCGGGCGCCAGCGCCTACGCCACGGCCAAGGGTGCTGTGATGACGTGGACGCGCGCCATGTCGAAGGAGCTTGCGCCCAAAGGTATCCGCGTCAACGCCCTGTGCCCCGGCATGATCGCTACCAAGTTCCATGACGATTTCAGCAAGCCCGAAGCACGCAAGAACGTGGCTGCGGCAACGGATATGAAGCGCGAGGGTACGGCCGAAGAAACGGCCGATGTGGTGGCCTATCTGGTGTCGGACGAGGCGGCCTATCTCACGGGCGTCAATCTCGACGTTAACGGCGGCCTCGCCTACTCCTGATCGGTTGAAGACTACTTCGCGTTTGTTCGCGATGAAATCGAACGACCATTGAGCAAAGTGCGGTGAGGCTGGCTTGTGCCGCCTCACCGCGCTGCGGCGGGTAACTTAGCTTCCGCGCGCATAGCAATCGTCACCACGCGCGATTGCAAAACCAGGAACCTTGCAATGTCTGAATACCTCGCCTTCGGTGAAATAATGCTGCGGCTAAAGGCGCCGGGGCACGAACGGTTTTTCCAGTCGCCGATGCTTGAGGCTACTTTCGGCGGCGGCGAGGCGAATGTGGCCGTCAGCCTTAGCCACTTCGGGTTGGATGCCGGGTTTGTCAGTGCAGTGCCCGACAATGAAATTGGCGAAGGCGCTCTTGCAGAAATGCGCAAGTTCGGCGTGGATACTCGAAGCGTACGCCGTTCGGGCGATAGGTTGGGCATCTATTTCCTTGAGACGGGCGCTAACCAACGTCCCTCGAACGTGGTCTATGATCGTGCGAATTCTTCCATCGCCACCGCGCAGACGGGCGAGTTCGACTGGCCTACGATATTCAATGGCGCGCGCTGGTTGCATGTTACGGGGATCACGCCCGCACTCAGCCAGAGCGCAGCCGACCTGACTATCGAGTGCGTGAAGGCAGCGAAGGCTGCTGGCGTGATCGTCTCGTGCGATTTCAACTACCGTGGCAAACTTTGGAAGTACGGGCGCAGCGCGCCGGAAGTGATGTCGGAAGTGGTAAAGCACATCGATATCTGCATCGCTAACGAGGGCGATTGCGAAATGTGCCTCGGAATTACAGTGAACAATGCGCAGGCCAAGATCTCCCGTACCGCGCGTTACGAAGCTCTAACCGAAAAGATGTTGGACCTTTACCCCAATATAAAGGTGATTGCCGCCACCATGCGTAAGAGCCACAGCGCCGACTACAACCGCTGGTCTGCCTGTCTGCGTGACCGCGATAACGGCTTCAAACTTTCCCGTCGCTACGAGATTACCGACATGGTGGATCGCGTAGGCGGGGGTGACAGTTTTTCTGCTGCACTCATTTATGCGCTGAACAATTATGACGATCGTCAGCAGGCGCTCGAATTCGCCGTGGCTGCCAGCTGCCTCAAGCATTCCATCCCCGGCGACTTCAACCGCGTTGGCGTGGCGGAAGTCGAGAAACTGATGGCAGGAGACGGTTCCGGACGCGTGCAAAGGTAGGGCTGCGATTGCGGATCATATTGGTTCGGCTCGAACGACGAGGTTCCTTCGCGGGGAAGGGTGCTCTCAGCTTCGGGTTTTGAACAGAGACTTCAAATTCGGATTGAACGAAGAGTGCACTGGAAGAAGTGCAGCGCCTATCGCTGCTGCGCGAGCATTGTTGCGACCTCGAAGAAGCTCGATCTGGAAGAAGTCGCGAGGCGCGCTCTTCCTCAGGGCTTTGCCTATATCATCAAGCAGGTCGGCCATCGTATCCGGTCCATGATCGCCGCCGATGATTATTGCCTGAAGATCGAGCAGACCGTTCGCACCGGTGATTGCGAAGGCAAGTGCATCTACGCAAGTTCGATACCATTCGCTCCATCCGGGATCGGACTTCTTTATCCCGGCGGGCATCCGGCTTGCCGATGCATGGTGGAGAAGAAACTTGCCCGGATCGGATACTGAAAGCGGCATTGAGGCGAGCGATGCTGCATTGCCGTGATGGCCACGCCTGACCTCATTGCCAAGAACCAAGCCTCCGCCGACAAAATGGCCTAGGTGGATATAGAGAAAGTCGCTGATCTGCGCACCGGCCCCGCAATGCAATTCGGACAAAGCGGCAGCGTTGCCGTCGTTGTCGAACATCACAGGGCCATCCAGGTTACTGCGAAAGAATGCTTCTAGGTCCTGAACCGGCCACTGTGAAACCATCGTGCCCCCTGGCTCTTCGTCCTCATCCCATTCGCCGAGGAACCAGGGCATCGCAATTCCGAAACCCATAAATCCTTGTTTTTGAGAATCCGGTACACTGTCGAAACCCGTCCGGGTGAATTGCCGTATCATTTCCAGTGCATCGCTTGGAGAGGGGAAAGCATTCGCCCTGCTTTCATAGGCCATGACCCGTCCATCGAAATCAAGCATGGCGCAAGCCAGCTTGTCGCGCCCGATTTCCACGCCGATTGTCATGCCGCTGTCGCCATTTATCCGATACAGGATAGAAGGCTGCCCCTTGCTGCCCGTTCTCTTACCGACCCTTATCAGGCGGCCGTCGGTTTCGAGATTCTCCACGATACGCATCGCGGCTTGCGGCGAAAGGCCCGTCTCGCGGGCGATCTCGGTTTTCGATGCTTCCTTCATTCGGCGAATCGTCGATAGCACCAGCCGTTCGTTATAGCGGCGCAGACCGCTCGCATTGCTGCCAAGTTTGGCCATTCCCCCTCCTCTCATTGCCTACCCTGTGCCCTCTAAATGGGTTCGTGCGCAAGCTGAATTAAACACTCTTGACTTATTAAATCACATTTGTAGATTTAATGCTACTGAAGTCGGCCGACGTGAAGCTTCTCGAGGCTAAGCTGATTTTTCACGTCGGTGGTATGTTTTACAGGCTGCTGGAAGTCATAGGCAAACGACTTAGAAACTTCAGGTGATTTAACGATCTGCCAAAATGAGGGACCAAAGTCCCCGTAGGCAGGGAGAGGAAAATTGATGTTTATCCATGGCTCGCCCTGCAGGGCTGAAATGCGTCTTGCGACCGGTTCTTCGATTCGAGGAGTGGTCCTATGACCGATTCTTCCCTGCTCCTCGGCGCAATTGAAGCTGGCGGCACGAAGTTCCTTTGCGCTGTCTCGGACGGCACAGGCCGCGTACTGGAAGAACGCCGCTTCCCCACGACCTCTCCCGATGAAACGCTCGGCGCGGTCGAGAGGTTCTTCGCAACTGCCATCGAGACGCATGGCCTCCTTTCTGCTGTCGGTATCGGCAGTTTCGGGCCGCTCTCGCTCAACCCGCTGGCCGACAACTATGGGCACATCACATCAACCCCCAAGCACGGCTGGTCCGATACCGACCTTCTCGGTCATCTGCGCCCCGTTCTGCGCGCGCCCATCGCGCTGGATACCGACGTTAACTGCGCCGCTATTGGTGAACACCTGTTCGGCAGCGGACGGGGTCACGACACCTTTTGCTATGTCACGGTGGGCACCGGCATTGGTGTTGGCATTTTCGTGGCAGGCGCGCCGCATGGCGGGGCCAACCATCCCGAAGCGGGTCATATCATGCTTCCGCGCGCTGCCGACGATACGCAGTTTGCCGGTATATGCCCCTTCCACGGCGATTGCCTCGAAGGATTGGCCTGCGGTCCGGCGATGAAAGCGCGCTGGGGTCAAAGCGCTGAAACGCTGCCCGCCGAACACCAGGCCTGGGATATTGAAGCCGATTACATCGCGGGCCTCTGCGCAACCCTGACTTACACCGTACGCCCTGATCGCATCATACTGGGCGGCGGCGTCATGGACGGGCCTTCGATGTATGACAGAGTCCGGCAAGTACTAGCGATGAAGCTGGCTGGATATGACAGCAGCATCCGCGCAATGGACCTGAACACCTACGTGGCGAGGCCCACGGCCGGGGAGTCTCCTGGCCTTTCCGGTGCTCTTGCCCTCGCGCACCGTACGGCAACGCGGCAATGGCCCGCCCACTGGAAATTCGATGATGAGGCGGCGGCCCGCCCATCCAATCCGATCAGGAGCACGACCCATGCCTGATCCCCAGACAATCGCCGCACCCATGCCCCCGATCGAGCGTGAGGGCAAAGCGCTCGGCCCGTTTGGCGCTGCTATCGAGAAGCTTGGAATACCGCGCTCATTGTTCTGGGGATATGCAGGGCTGTTGCTCTTCATGATCGGCGACGGGGTGGAGACAAGCTTCCTGTCGCGCATGTTCTTCGATTTCGGTCTGCCGCAATCGGATGTCGGGTTTATCTTCACGGTATACGGCATCACGGCGGCATTCGGTGCCTATCTGGCAGGCGCGCTCTCCGACTTGTGGGGGCCGCGCAAGGTCATGGCGCTTGGTGCGGCCATCTGGCTGGCGCTCCATTTTGCGATGCTGACGCTTGCGCTACCCAATCAAAGTTACTGGATGATCCTGGCCACTTACGGGCTTCGCGGCCTTGGTTATCCGCTATTCGCCTATGGTTTCATGATCTGGGTCATGCGGGGTGCGCCAAAGGCCCGGTTGAACGTCGCCCTTGGCTGGTTCTGGTTCGCCTTTACCGCGGGCTATCCCGTACTGGGTTCTCTGCTATCGGGCACTCTCCTGCCGTCTTTCGGGACGAGCGGCTTGCTGTGGTTGTCGCTGCTGCTGGTGGCTGCCGGCGCTGCGACTGTCTTTCTGCTGGTGCGCGAAAAACACGGTTTCCATGCCTCTCCTTCTGGGTTGGAGCAGGGTTTCCTTCGCACGCTGACGGGCGGCATCACCATCATGTTCACCATTCCGGCAGTCGGGCGCGGCGCGATTGTGCGGTTGATCAATACTACGTCGCAATTTGGCATCTGGGTGTTCTTCCCGATCATGTTCACGCAAACGCTTGGCTTCACGCTTGCTGAATGGGCGACCCTGCTATCCATCATGATGGGGTCCAACATGGTCGCCGTGATACTGGTCGGTATGATCAGCGACCGGTGGAGCTGGCGCAAGGCATCGGCGCTGTTCGGCGGAGTGTTTTGCGCAGTAGCCTGCCTGATCCTCTATTACGTGCCCATGTGGAACGGCGGCGCGTTCGTGCCCGCTGCAATCGCGGCGGCGATCTATGGTATCGCGCTTGCCGGTTATATCGCGGTGCCGCCGATGATGACTTCGCAAGACCCGGAGCGGCAAGGGCAGATCATGTCCGCCTACACTCTGGGCGCGGGGGCATCGGTTGCACTTGGTCCGTTCATCGGCACATTGCTTATCGAACCGGTGGGACTGGAAGGCGTCATCTGGACCTACGCCGCGCTGCACCTGATTTCGGCAGGCCTGTGCATGTCGATCAAATCGCCTGGCGATGGCAAGCCGGAAAGCTGAACTTCGAACTGCATTGCGCTAGCCGACGATCATTGCTCGAAAGCCAAGTTAGGTATTCATCATGTCAGTCAAGTTATCCCGCGAGAACCTTGTCGAAATATCCGAACAGGTCGTGTGCCCCCGATATGACACTGCCGATCTAACAGCGGGTATAGTTCATTTCGGCGTGGGCAATTTTCACCGCGCACATCAGGCCAGATATCTTGATCGCCTGTTTGACAAGGGGCTTGCGCATGACTGGGCCATTGTCGGTGCCGGCGTGATGCCAGGCGAGGTGCATACGCGAAAAACCTTGCAGGAGCAGGACTGGCTGAGCCTGCACGTCGCGCAATCCGCCGAGACTTCGGACGCGCATATTATCGGTTCGATGATCGACTTCCTGCCCATCGGCGACGGCAAGGCTATCGTCGCACAGTTGGTCAATCCGACCATCCGTATCGTCTCGCTCACTGTGACTGAAGGTGGCTATTTTCTGGATGCAGAGGGATGCTTCAGTCTGGACCATCCCGCCATCGCGGCGGACATCGCCAGTCCGCGCGACCCTTCCACGGTTTTCGGATTGATGATCGAGGGGCTGCGCCAGCGCCGCGAGGCTGGCATCGCGCCTTTCACGATAATGAGTTGCGACAATCTTCCGCACAATGGCAATCTCACCCGCAACACGGTGACAGGGTTGGCCAAGCTCATGGACCCGGACCTTGGCGAGTGGATTGCGCAGAACGTCGCGTTTCCAAATGGTATGGTCGATCGTATCACTCCGGCCACCACCGATCGCGAACGCCGGATTGCGCGCGAAGAGTTTGGCGTGGCAGACGAGTTGCCCGTATTCTCGGAGGATTTTCGCCAATGGGTGCTGGAAGACAATTTTCCGCAAGGTCGGCCGCCGCTTGAGAAAGTCGGCGTAACATTTGTCGATGATGTCACGCCATACGAGGAAATGAAGCTGCGCATTCTCAATGCCAGCCATGCGATGATCGCCTATCCCGCCGCGCTGATGGGGATCGAATTTGCGCACGAGGCCATCGTGCATCCGCTGATCGGCAAAATGCTGGATACGATCCAGACGCAGGAGGTTATCCCTGGCGTTACCCCGGTCCCCGAAATGTCGCCGCATCAATATTTCGATGTGATCCGCCGCCGTTTCGCCAATCCCAAGATCGCCGATACGATTGCGCGTCTTTGTCACGACGGATCGAACCGCCAACCCAAGTTCATCGTGCCTGCCATTCGCCATGCACTGGCCCACGGCCTGCCTATCGACGGACTTGCGCTCAGCTCAGCATTGTGGTGCCACTATTGCGCTGGCACACGTGACGACGGTTCGAAGATCCCGGCGAACGATCCCGAATGGGACCGTCTCAATCCTCTGGCAGTCGCTGCCAAAACAGACCCAGACCTCTGGCTGGCGCAGGAAGGCGTCTACGGCAGGGTGGGGCGCGATGAGAGGTTTCGGCAAGCCTTCGCCGGTCACATTGCAGCCCTCTCACACAAAAGCACCAATCAGGTATTTCGCAATTTCCTCGCGAACGAGGTCGCAGGCCGTTCATGCTGAGTCGCGACATTGAAATGTCAGCTTGGCTCAGCGTCGCGATATTTGGATAGGGTGCACAACAAAAGGCGGGGTTATCATAGGGGTTACTGCGTAGGGTGCTCGTACGGGTGTAGTTACGCTTATAGCGCTGCCAATTTTGGGGTACCTAGTATCCGATGGGTATAGCCTGCCCCGTCTGCGCCATGGCGTGATACACGCGATTCTGGCAGTAAATCCGGCAAAAGAGCAGCAGTCTGTCGCGAGTTATCGGCTATTTTCGCCCACTGCAGCGGCGAGATGATATCGTGAGAAAGGCCAGCTTTTGTCATTACCTGTCAACCGAAGGTGCCAACACGCCATGCAGTTTGAAGACATCGATTTTGTCATAATTGGTGCCGCGAAGTCGGCGACGACATGGCTTCAGACGCAGCTTCAGTCGGATCCTGATGTGTACATGCCGGATCCGGAACTCCACTATTTCTCCCGCGAGTATCATCGAGGTCAGGACTGGTACCTATCCCACTTCGACGACGAGATTAGCGTCGGCAAGACCGTGGGGGAGAAATCCAATTCCTATCTCTACGCCCCTGGAGCGGCGGACCGTCTGCACCGCGACTTGCCTCAGGTAAAACTGATCGCGCAGCTGCGTAATCCAGTGGAGCGGGCCTATTCCAGCTACTGCATGCTGTTCAGGCGGGGCGAGGTGGGGGCGGATATCGATGCCTATCTGAATCCTTCGCTGGGTGAGCACTTGCAGATCGTGGGTTCGGGAAATTTCGCTTCGCACCTGCAATCCTTCATCGACCTTTACGGACGTGAAAAACTGCTCATCCTGTTCTTCGAAGGTGTAATGCAGGCCCCGCAGGAACAGATGGCACGCGTACGCGCTCACCTCGGCCTGCTTCCGCGCGGCCTGGCCCCGGAAGGGCGCGATAAGGTGAAGGACAAGACGGCGCCGCTTGTCCCTTCAGGACTGCGTCACCGCTTTGGATGGCTGAAACCGATCGTGCGCCCCTTGCGAGGGACTACCGCGTTCGAAGCTGCGCGTGGAGTGATCGCGCGCAAGACCGAGTATCCGCCGTTCACAGACGACCTGCGAAAACGCCTCAACGACTATTATCGACCGTCTATCGAGACACTGGAGCAGATGAGTGGCCAGTCGCTGCAGCATTGGTACGAGAAGGACGATGGCGCGGAGGCCGAACGCCTTGACCTGTTTCGCCAAAAGCGGGTGCAAGCCTGACCCAAGTGGTCTGCCGGAAGCAAAAAAGGGCTAATCGCTTTTATCACCTGCGAATGGTGCCGCCGACTGATAACGCAGTTGCCATAGAATATTTCTAGGCAAGCCGGCCCGTGAACTCGGTCCCGGCTGTTTGCCGCGAAACTGCCTGGCTGCAATCGCGGCCTGACCCGATTTTCGGCGATGGGTGCGGAAAGCCATGAGGGTGGCCAAGACAACATTCCGTGGAACATGACCGCCGACAAGCAAGACGTAGTCATTAAGAAGGCCAGACAGTAACATGAAGAAGTTCGTCGTAACCGGCATCCAGATGAGAAACAAAGGCTCTCAGGCGATGTTTCTGTCCTTGTACTATGGTCTGAATGCTCTTTACAAGGATTGCTCTGTCACCGGTTTCGCCAACAAGTATGACGACCCGGGACAATACTCATTCACGCTTTTGCCGTACGACGATTACACGCGCCTGATGTACAAGCATCGTCTGAACAACGTGCCGCTGGTCGCGCCGCTAGCGACATTCCTGGCCGGTCGATCGCGAAAAACCGACAAGTGGGATGGCAAGCTGGCCGAGATGGACAAGGCCTTGAAAGAGGCGGACGCTGTTCTTGATGCCAGCGGCTACACACTTGGCTCCGGCTGGGGCAAGGGCGGCGGAAGAATGCTGCTGCAAACGATAGAAATCGCCAAGCGGTACGACAAACCGATCATCCTGATGCCCCAGAGCTTCGGCCCGTTCGACTGGGGCGAGGATGATGATGAGGAATTCCTCAAAGAGGTGAAGGAAGAACTATCTTACTGCACGAAGATCTACGCCCGCGAGCGGGAAGGATACGAGTGCCTGAAGTCGCTTGGACTGGACAATGTCGAACTGTCGGCAGACATGGTGATCAGGGAGAAGATTTTCCCAACAGCCAACGACATTCTCAAATCGCATGACCCATCTTCGATAACCTATCCTTCTTCGGATTCTGTAGGTTTTATCATCAATGAAAACGTCTTCAGGATCGGTGATGCCGACGCGGTCCTGAACCTCTACGCGCAAATGCTGGACAAGCTGGTTCGCGATGGTGAGAACGTGTATATCCTGAACACCTCTACGGCTGACATGAAGCTGGTGGAAAAGGTTCTCGCGAAGACCGAGAACAGGGAGAAAGTGGGACTGATCAGTGGCGAATATTCAAGCCCGGAACTGATCGATATTCTCGGACGGTTCAAATACGTCGTCGCATCGCGCTATCACTCGGTGGTGTTTGCCTACCGCAGTGGCGTCCCCGCGATCATACTGGGGTGGGCCAGCAAATATGACGACCTTGCAGCTCATTTTGGACAGCAGAATTATGTGTTCGACATCAGGGAACCCGATGTCGGGCAAATTATCGAACAGATTGACAAGATGGGTGCGAACCATGCCGAAGAATCGCAGCGTATCAAGGATCGCCTCGAAGAAATGCAGGAAACGTCGGTCATCGAAGAGGCTGTGAGTGCCTTGTAAGAACAGGCACTGTTCGCACCCACGTCGGACCATGTTGGAAGCGCACCAGCCATGCCGACAACGGTGAATAGTGCATGGCTTCCCCAGCCGACCAGGCTGCGGTCTGTGGCGGCTGGTCCGGCCTCTTACCCGCCCGACCGAAATTGGCCGAATTACCCTTCTTCGCACTCGCATAACGCGGCGGGACACTTAGGCTGACGGCATGTGCGGAATTGCAGGCTTTGTAGATTTTAAAGGCGAGTTGCAGGCCGATCCTGCGCGCGTGCTGGACGAGATGCGCGACGCGCTGTTCCATCGCGGCCCCGACGCAGGCGGATCTGCCGTGGAGGCAGAAGGCCGGGTAGGGCTGGGCCATCGCCGCCTTTCCATAATCGACCTGTCGGAGACCGGCGCGCAGCCGATGGAATCTTCAACGGGCCGTTATGTGATCGTCTTCAACGGCGAGATCTACAATTTCCAGGCCATGCGCAGCGAACTCACCGCGCTTGGAGCGACCTTTCACGGGACTTCGGACACCGAGGTGCTGCTCGAGGCAATCGAGCGGTTTGGCCTGTCCGCAGCGCTTGCCCGCGCCAACGGAATGTTCGCAATCGCTCTTTACGACCGAAAGGAGAGACAGATTGCCTTTGCCCGCGATAGGCTGGGCAAAAAGCCGCTCTATATCGGGATAGCCGGGGGCACGCTTGCTTTCGGATCGGAACTAAAGGCGCTCCGCTGTCACCCCGGCTTTGCGCAGCCCGAGATCGATCGCCAGGCCGTCGCGCAGTTTGCGCGCCTCGGATACATTCCCGCACCGCTCTCAATTTATGCGAACGTGAGCAAGCTGCCGCCCGCGAGTTACCTTGTCCTGCCGCTGGACAGCAAGGCTCCGGATATGGCGGCGATCCTGGCAGCGACACAAACCTACTGGAGCATGTATTCAGCCGCGAAAGAGGGGCTCGAAACGCGCTTTGAGGACGAGGTCGAAGCTCTCGATGTCCTGGAAGAACGGCTGGGAACAGCGGTAGAGCAACGACTTGTTTCGGATGTACCCGTGGGGGCGTTCCTGTCGGGGGGAGTGGATTCCAGTCTCGTATGCGCGGTGATGCAGGAACGGCTTGCTGGCGACGCCAAGACCTTCACGGTTGGCTTTGCCGAAAGCGAATTCGACGAATCCGCCGATGCGGCAGAGCTTGCCGCGCATATCGGTTCGCAGCACACCCAGCTGGCTCTAGATCCAACCGAAGCCCTCGGATCCGTTGGCGAAATGCAGCAGATATTCGACGAGCCCTTCGCGGACTCTTCGCAAATCCCCTCGTTCCTTATCTGCCGCCTGATCCGCTCAGAAGTCACCGTGGCCATTTCCGGCGATGGGGGGGACGAATTTTTCGGAGGCTACAAGCGCTATCCCCGCATGCTGGCAATGGAGCGGCTGGCGCAGCAGATGCCCGATGTCTTGCGGCGCGCGTCGAGCGCGGCTCCCTACTGGCTGCTCGATGCCGGAGCGAAGGCCGGCAGCATACTGAAGCCGGGCGACCCCACTGAAGAGGTGAGTGGCGACAGGCTGGAGAAAATTCGCGACATCATCACGCAGCCCGATTTTCGCCATCGTTACGAGCATTTCCATTCACAGTGGACCGAACCGTGCGGATCCTCGCCCAGCCCCTTTGTTGCGGCAGATATTCCCGCTGGCCTGGGGCGGCTTGAACAGATGATGTTCCTCGATGCAGTCTGCTACCTGCCGGATGATGTCCTGGTGAAGGTGGACCGGACATCGATGGCTACCAGCCTGGAAGTGCGTTCCCCGTTGCTGGATCATGAACTGATTTCAACCGCGTGGAGAATGCCTGATAGTTTGCGCATGCCCGCCGGTGGGGCTGGCAAGGTGGCCCTGCGCAAACTGCTGGCCCGCCGTGTGCCCGAGCATATGATCGACCGACCAAAACGCGGGTTTGGCATTCCTCTCATTGATTGGTTGCGCGGGCCGCTTCGCGAACTTGCAGAAGACAATTTGAACCCTGCAAGACAGGAAACACTCGGGTACTTCGACAGCACGCTGGTCAGCAAACGCTGGGCAGAGCATCTTTCCGGTCGGCGCAACTGGGGGTTTCACCTGTGGAGCTGTATTTCCTTCAGCATGTGGCACCGCCACTGGATGGAAAACTGATCGACTGACTTTTTGATCAGGACGTTTCGACTTCGCCCGACGGAGCGATATGCCGACTTGTTCTCCACATCGACACATCAAGCACGACGGCGTTCAGGAAACCGAAGCCGATATGGGCAAAGCTTGCGCCGATGGCACCGTAGGTCGGGATCGTATTGAGCGCGATTACGAGGAATACGACGGTGGCGCTACCCGCAGATAGCAGCACAAACAGCGGCCTGTTCATGGCCAGCAAGGCTGATCGCGCCGGGGCCGAGTGCATGATCAGGAAAACTGCCACAAGGTGCGCAACCAGTATCGGATAGGCGGGGGTAAAGGCAGATCCGAAGGCCAGCGAGATCAGTCGTTCGCCGATAAGCAGCGCAATTACGAAGATACCTCCCAGAACCACCGCCAGGAGACTTTGTACGCCGGCAATGACCTTGCGAAATTCCAGCCTCTTCTGGCTCACCCACATCCGCGCAAGGTCGGGATAGATTACCATCTGGATCATCTCTCCGCACTGCATGGCGACCTTGGCCATTCGTTTGGCCAGGTGGTAGAAACCGGCTGCTTCGGAACTGTCGGTCAGCGCGCCGACGATCAGCGTGTCGGCCTCGTGCGTGATCGTGCGCAAGGCACTGGAGGCATTGGTGGTAAAAGCGAAACCGAGGAAACCTGGATAGTCCTGAATCAGGTTGCCCACTCGCGCGCGCAAGGGTGAGGGCGTGCCCTGACGAGAGAGCCGTCGGAACGCGATGAAGTTGTACAACAGTGCGTCAGCCACCTGGGATATGGTCCACACCCATACGAAGGTCATAAGACCGGCGCCGGCCCAATAGAATATCGCGGCGAGGAACAGGCGCAGAAAGCCAGCAAAGAAGACGATGTAGGCCATGGTGCGGAACATGCCTGCCATGCGCATTACCGCCGAAGACATTCCACGCAGATTGAGCGCAATGGCAATGGCGTAGATCGCCACGAGCGGCATCATCTCCGGCGGGAAACCGAAGAGTGACGTCAGAGCGAAACCTACGATTATCGAAAGTACGGCGGCGACCAGCGCTCCTACAACGTCGAGAATAAGGCCGAACAGGTAAAGCCGCGACATCCGCTCGGGATCGCTCGCACCTTCCTCGGTTGCAGCGTAGCGCACGAGAGGTTGCCAGGATTCAAAGCGCACGATCCTCTCGCATACCCGGCCGACCGCCAGTGTCATCGCGAGGATTCCGAATGCCTCGGGCCCGAGAGCGCGCGTGGCGAGTGCAATGCTGCCGATCATGACCACGGCGTTGCCGACACTGCCTGTCATCAGGTGCATCACACTCTCGACGCGGGAACGCAGCACCGAGCTCTTCGCGCAGACTCCGGTTTCAAGGATGCCGTCGCTCATCAGTGTTTGCCGTCCATGGCAATCGATCGGGGCACTTGCGTTCTCCAGCGCTTGAAAGTCATGATTGGCAGGATAGGCCGCCGCCGCAGGACAATCCAATCGCATGATGGCCGCACCCTGGCAATTTCAGGGTAGCACGAATGGTATAGCGCTCTTACCGGCCATCGCCATCTGGCCGTGGCTCTCCCGCATCTGCGAAACCATGGTCCGCGGCGGCCGGGTGCCATCGCTTACGTGGGCGCCATCGCTTGCGCCGCTCTCGCGGCGGGGCGCCGGAGGTCGCCGGTTCCGGTCTGAGGCATGTCAGGAGAGCGAGGACGACCGGTGCCACCCAAAGCCTTGCATACATGTGCGGTACCGTCAGCGTGAACAGGGTAAAGATCAGCAATACACCCACGCAGATGATCCCGCGCTGCGGATCGACCGAGACGCCCGCAAAGGCCTGGAACCACATCAGTCCCAGCAGAGCCATGAAACCGATCAGCCCCAGAATTCCGGCTTCGGTGAGCAGCAGCAGGGGGAAAACGTGCACCGGTGCCTGATGCATGCTGACCACGCGAAAACTGTCCGCGCCCAGCCCGATGAAAAGGGTGTCGCCGGCGATACGCCATGCATCTTCTGCCAACGCCATGCGACCGGTGAAGGTACCTGCCTGTTCGAGGCCGCCGCCAGAGAGGGCACCAAGCACGCGGCGTTCGAAAATTTCCGGTAGGGGCAGGCCGCTGGAAATGTAGAAGGTGACAAAGGCAATGATGAACAGCAGCATAAAGGTCGCCTTCTGCGGCCAGCGGATCAGCATCACGATTGCACTGGCGGAAAGGCAGATCACGAACCCGCCAAAGCTGGCTGACGATATCAGCCCCCATAGAAGGAACGCTGCACATACGAAGCTGAGCAATGGATTCATAAGCCTGCGGCTTACGACGTAGAACAGGAATACCAGTGCAAATCCTGCCATCGCGCTATTGGCGTTCGGGTTGCCGGAGAACGCCCCGAGCCGCCCCGCGCCGGTGATGAAGCTGTCCCCCAGATAGGGTGCGGTATCGGCAAAGTCGTAAAAGACATTGGCGATATTGCCAACTGCCTGGGAAAACGTGACGCCGAGCACATAAAAGACCACGCAGCGTTGCAGCGTTCTATGATCGAAACTCGCAAATATCATCGGTAGAAACAGGTACGCAAAGACATACTGCAAAGCGATAATGAGCCACCGCATGATATCGCCATTGATCAACGTGCTGATGAAAAGCGCGCCAAGCATGAGGATCAACGAGAAAAGCCAGGCTGGGGACAATGCCGCCATTGGTGCGAGATTTAACCGGGATGTGCCCACCAGGCCCAATAGTACCACGAGGAAGGCCGCATCAGAGAATGTGAGGTTGATGTCGCCCGGTCTGGCAATATGCCAAGAGACCCCGAAAACGCCGATCAGGAGGAATGCGGACAGCACCGTGGAAAGTGTAAGCCGCGGTCCCGCCGCGCGCCTGGCGGGCATTGCTCCGCTGTAAGGGAAATGCGCATCGGAGCGGGAATCGTCGAGAAAGGTGCTCATCGCCGAGAAACCTAATCCATTTACAAGCCTTGGCCAAAGGCGGCTTTGGCTATCTCTATCCCCCAAGACGATCCATCGTTGGCGATTATGAGGGAGCGGCTACACCCTATGGGTGAATTCCAGCATGAGAATGGGCAGCATTGCCCGGATGATTACCCCAGTGAGCGATGGACAGCGGCCAACGCCGAATGCACCATCTCCGACGAAATTCGCCAAAAACGAAACACCGGCCCTAAATTACCGAGAGCAACATGCGACCCCAATGGTTCTTATCCCGACATTCATTATGGTTGGCGCTGGCTGCGGGCCTGGTGGCCTGTTCCGGCTCGGCGGAGGGGACGCAGGCTGACGGCAGGGGCATAGACTGGATTGCGCCGGAGAACCCGTCTTTTGCTGGAGCCCAGGGTTACGGTTCGCGCAGCAAGGGTGGCCGCGGCGGCAAGATCATGCAGGTTGTCTCCCTGGCTGATGACGGGCCCGGAACTCTGCGCGAATGTATCGAGGCGATGGGGCCGCGCGTTTGCGTGTTCCGCGTTTCCGGTCTCATCCGTTTTACCGGGCAGCCGCCGCGTATTCGCCACCCCTTCATAACGATAGCGGGTCAGACAGCCCCGGGCGAAGGGATTACCCTGGCGCACGGCGGAGGCGAAGTTGGCCGGACCCCGCTTGTCATCAAGGATACCAACGACGTTATCGTACGCCACATTCGCGTTCGCAACGATCGCGTCGGAGACCGGCGGGGTAGCGAGGATTCGATCACGATCGAGAACAGCTCGCACGTAATTCTCGATCACGTCAGCGCCAGTTGGGCGCGCGACGAACTGGTGAACGGGCATGGCTTCAACAACTACATCACCATCAGCAATTCGATCTTCTCCTGGGGGATTCCCGATCACGACAAGTGCGCCTTGCTTTCCTCCGATCCGAAATCGCCACAGAACTTCAGCTTCATCGGCAATCTTTGCGCTGTCTCTTATACACATCTCCGAGCCC
>OJBY01000167.1_pt1 | contig 43416 bp, 36 predicted proteins | sample 1591731 | NCBI WGS metagenome assembly OJBY01 (sample SAMN05416837, study PRJEB24817) | seawater metagenome | isolation source: Sea water | place: Canada:Atlantic | collected 2013-07
GAGGTGTTCTCGCGACGGTCAGGTCGTAGATGTCAGCGCCATTACGCACGGTGTGGTGAGCGTTAGAGTTATCGAGTTTGCCTCTTGCAAACGCAGGCAAAAGGCTGTCGTAGCCGGCAAGAAAACCCATTGCAGCCGCGCTTTGGATAAGTCGCCTTCTGGACAGTCCCATACCCTGATTTTTCAAGCTCATGCTTTGCTCCTGTCTTTGCTGGCTTAACTGAAAAACGGAGAGCTCAAATCATTAGGTTAACAGTTCGTTCATTGGATCATATGCAAGCTCTTGCGTTTCACACCTAATGGTATGTTAGGCGAAGTTGCTGAAACGAAACTGAATACGCTTTTCAGCATTGATGTCGTCATTTGTAGTCTTGAATGAAAGCCGGCGTCTGTTTAGCGTAGCCCGATTGTTTAGCGACGATAGCACTTGCGTCCCAGTGTTCCACCAAGTGACAGTGAGTCTTGTATGCAGTAAACCGGCCGGGAAGGAATGGTGAGTGCAACGGATGTGCTCATGCCCTGAGTGGCGTATGATTAAATGTACCTTTTCATGTTTTGTTTGAGAGACACCGATGAACAGAGAACCTGTCAGCCGTGAGTTGTTCGATGAGGTAATGGTCCCCAACTATGCACCTGGGTCTGTGATTCCCGTCAAGGGTGAAGGCTCCCACGTATGGGATCAGGAGGGTAAGGAATACATCGACTTGGCGGGCGGCATTGCGGTGACCTGCCTCGGGCATAATCATCCCGGCCTTGTTGGTGCTTTGATGGAGCAGGCCGAAAAAATCTGGCACCTGTCTAATGTCATGACAAACGAGCCTGCCCTGCGGTTGGCCAAGACCCTGTGTGATCTGACCTTTGCCGAACGTGTGTTCTTTGCCAATTCCGGTGGCGAGGCCAACGAGGCCGCGTTCAAGCTGGCCCGGCGTTACGCCTGGGAACATTTCGGCCCGGAAAAGAATGAAATCATCTCCTTCAAGAGCTCGTTCCACGGCCGCACCCTGTTTACGGTCAGCGTCGGTGGCCAGCCCAAGTACCTTGAAGGTTTTGAGCCTGCGCCAGGCGGCATTCATCACGCCGATTTCAACGATCTGGAGTCGGTCCGGAAATTGATCTCCAAGGACAAGACCTGTGCAGTGGTAGTAGAGCCTATTCAGGGTGAAGGTGGCGTCATGCCCGGCGATCCGGAATTTCTTAAGGGCCTGCGCCAACTCTGTGACGAAAACGATGCCTTGTTGGTGTTCGACGAAGTCCAGTCCGGCGTTGGCCGCACCGGACACCTCTATGCCTACCAGATGTATGGTGTAACGCCGGACATCCTGTCCACGGCCAAGGGGCTTGGTGGTGGCTTCCCGGTGGCGGCGATGCTGACCACAGAAAAGGTGGCGAAAAGCCTGGGTATCGGTACCCATGGCAGCACTTATGGCGGGAACGCCCTGGCCTGTGCTGTTGCCCAACGGGTGATTGATACGGTGAGCCAGCCAGACATCCTCAAGGGCGTCGGGGCGCGTTCGGAGCGCCTGCGGAAGCGGATGATGGACATTGGTGAGCGCTATGGCATCTTCAGTGAGGTTCGTGGCTCTGGCTTGCTGCTCGGCTGTGTACTGACGGAAGAGTGGAAAGGCAAGGCGAAGGAATTTCTCAATGCCGGCCTGAACGAGGGCGTGATGGTGTTGATTGCCGGCCCGAATGTCGTGCGGCTTGCGCCGTCACTGATCATTCCAGAGCCTGATATTGATGAAGCGCTGGCCCGGTTTGAGGCTGGTGTGAAAAAGGTTTGTGGTAAGTAGCAGACGTTAACCCACGATATTAACCACAAGCATGAATACGGGAGCCGCCTATGTGGTTGGTACGTCCGGCTCAGCCGGGTGACCTGAACGACATACTCGACATCGCGGGGGGGCAGGGCCCCCGGATGTCATCCACCCTGCCCAAAAAACAGGACGCGCTGTCCGCCAAGATTGAACAATCCACCCGCTCCTTCGCCGGCACGAACAAGCCCGACGAACCGAAGCGGTTTTTGTTTGTCCTGGAGGATACCGGTACCGGCAAGGTCCAGGGCGTATCCGGCATTGATGCGCGAGCCGGCAATGGGCAGCCGTTCTACAATTACCGGCAAGATGCGCTTATCCACGCGTCCCATGAGCTGGGCGTCTCCCGTCGCGTGGAGGTTCTATACCCGTCCCATGCCCTGACGGACCACACGCTGCTGTGCTCCTTCGCCATCAGATCCGAGTTGCGTGGCACCGATGCGTTCGAATTGCTGTCCCGCGCCAGGATGCTGTTTATCGCCAGCCATCGCACGTTGTTCACGGATCACGCGGTTGTCGAGATCCAGGGTGTGCAGACGGAAGACGGCGAGGTGCCGTTCTGGGACAGCCTGGGGCGGCACTTCTTCAATATGGATTTTGAAACCGCGGACCAATACTCCGGGTTGTTGAGCAAGACGTTCATTGCGGAGCTGATGCCACCCAACCCGATCTACGTCACGCTGTTGAGTGACGCTGCCCGGGAGGCGCTTGGGCAACCCCACTCACAAACCCGTGCGACCTACGAACTGCTCCAGCGTGAAGGGTTCCGGGCTGGTTGCTATCTCGATATTTTCGATGCCGGGCCGGTACTCGAAGCCCGCACCGATGCGCTCAAGTCCGTTGTTACCAGCCATCCGAAAGTCCTGCACGCCGCGCATACCGACGACGGCGAAACCTGCCTGATATCCGGTGGTGAGGGCAGCGATTTCCGCAGCACGCTGACGCCCATCACCGAGAGCCTCAAGGACGAAGTGAAAGTGCCGCCGAAAACCTGGGAGAGTCTGGGCCGGAGCGCCGGTGACACGGTAAGGGTGACGCCACTATGAACAGGGCAACCACAGACAGGAGGCCGGAATGCTGGTAATCCGACCCTTGCAGGAGAATGATCTGGATGCCCTGTATGCCATGGCACAGGGCGCTGGAAAGGGATTAACAACGCTGCCCGCGGATAGGGCTCTGCTGGCACGGAAAATCGACCATGCCCGGGAGACCTTCAACCAGCGCTGCGCGCCAGAGGCCGGACTGTATCTGTTCGCGCTGGAGGATACGGAGCTCAAGCGGTGTGTGGGCATCAGTGGCATTCAGGCACGCGTGGGCCTGGATGAAGTGTTCTATAATTATCGGCTGAGTGTGACGGTGAATGCCTCCCGCGAGCTCGACGTGCATGTGCGCACCCCGACGCTGCATCTGTCCAATGACATGACCGGTACCACCGAGGTCTGCTCACTGCTGCTTTCGAGTTCCCATCGGGGTGGTGGCACCGGTCTGCTGTTGTCCCGTTGCCGGTTCATGTTCCTGGACGACTTCCGTTCGCACTTCTCCGAGAAAGTCTTCGCCGAGATGCGGGGGGTGTCCGACAGCAACGGCCAGAGCCCACTGTGGGATGCCCTTGGAAGCAAGTTCTTCGATATGGAGTTCAGTGAGGCGGATATGCTGTCAGGCCTTGGCAATAAATCGTTCATTGCCGAGCTGATGCCCAAGTACCCCATTTATCTGCCCATGCTGCCGGACGCTGCACGGGCGGTTATTGGCCGTGTGCATGAAAACACCGAGCCTGCGCTGAAAATGCTGCAGGCGGAAGGCTTTAACTTCAATGGCATGGTGGACATCTTCGATGGCGGCCCGGCGGTTGAGGCCTTCATTCACAGTATCCGTACCGTGCGCGAGGGAATCAACCGCCACGTTATGATCCGCAAGAAGCCGCTGGTGATGGATGTCCCGGCGGAGCAACAGGTAATGATATCCAACCGCTCGTTCCGAGACTTTCGGGTAACGACCATACCGGCTGAGTGCATAGGGCTCGATACTGTCAGCATTCCGGCCGATGTGGCCGAAGCGCTGGAAGTTGAATCCGGAGACCTCGTGCGGCTGGCCCCTTTGAAAGATACCGGAAGGAGGTAATGACAATGGCAAACCTGACAGGTCAACTCTTTATTGATGGACTCTGGCTGGAAGGCCATGGCGACTTTTTCGAATCCCTCCAGCCGGTCACCGGAGAGACGGTCTGGGATGGCGTCAGCGCCAGCATCGAAGACGTGGACGCCGCCGTGCGCGAAGCCCGCTCAGCGTTTGTCCACTGGCGGAAGCGTCCGTTCAGTGAGCGTCAGGCCCTGGTGGAAAAATTTGGCACGCTGTTGGAGGAACACAAGGAAGAACTTGCGCACCAGATCGGCTCGGAAACCGGAAAGCCCCTGTGGGAGTCCCGCACCGAAGTGGCGGCAATGATAGGCAAGATCGGAATCTCCGTTGCCGCCTACCACGACCGCACCGGCCACTCCGAATCCGACGTTGCTGGCGGCCATGCCGTATTGCGGCATCGCCCCCATGGCGTGGTGGCGGTGTTCGGCCCCTATAATTTCCCCGGGCACCTGCCCAACGGGCATATCGTACCGGCGTTGCTGGCAGGCAACACCGTGGTGTTCAAACCCAGTGAACTGACCCCCGGTGTCGCCGAGCTGACCGTGAAGTTGTGGGAAAAAGCCGGCCTTCCTCCCGGCGTCATCAACCTTGTGCAGGGGGCGATGCCGACCGGTAAATCCCTGTCGTCACATCCGGGCGTTGACGGGTTGTTCTTCACCGGCAGTTCCACGGTAGGACACTTGCTGCACAAGCAGTTTGGTGGTCAGCCCGAGAAGATCCTGGCGCTGGAAATGGGCGGCAACAATCCGCTGATCGTCCAGAATGTGCATGACCTGGATGGCGCGGTGCATCACGCCCTCCAGTCCGCCTTCCTGTCGGCGGGTCAGCGCTGCACCTGTGCACGTCGTTTACTGGTACCAAAGGGTACCAAGGGCGACCAGTTCCTGGAGCGCTTTGTTGAAGTGGTCAGCCGCATCACCGTGGGCGATTTCGATGCGGAGCCGCAACCGTTCATGGGGTCGGTAATTTCGACAGAAGCGGCCGACAAGCTGTTGGCGGCCCAGAACAGTCTGGTGACGAAGGGGGGGCAACTACTACTGGAGATGCAGAGTCTGCGGGAAGGCACCGGTCTGCTGTCTCCGGGCATTGTGGACGCAACCGGCCTGGACCTGGTGGATGAGGAATTCTTCGGGCCGTTGCTGACGGTTTACCGCTACAAGAGCTTTGACGAGGCCCTGGAGCTTGCGAACAATACCCGCTACGGACTTTCCGCTGGCATCCTGACGGATGACCACAAACTTTACGAGCGGCTGACGGACGAAGTGCGCGCCGGCATCGTGAACTGGAACCGACCGTTGACGGGGGCCAGCAGCGCCGCTCCGTTCGGCGGTGTTGGCGCCAGCGGTAACCATCGACCCAGTGCCTATTACGCCGCTGATTACTGCGCCTGGCCCATGGCCTCGCTGGAGGCGAAGAGGAGCGAAGTGCCGGAGAGCCTGGCGCCCGGGTTAAATTTCGACTGACGGAAGACGAGTCATGGTCAAGCACGCAGTAGAAGCCAATTTCGATGGCCTGGTAGGGCCTACCCATAACTACGCCGGGCTGTCGTGGGGCAATGTGGCGTCCAAGTCCAATATTCGCTCGGTGTCCAATCCGAAGGAAGCCGCCCTGCAGGGGCTGGCGAAAATGAAGCGTCTGGCGGATCGCGGTTTTGTCCAGGGTGTTCTGCCGCCCCATGAACGCCCGCATATTCCGACCTTGCGGGCATTGGGGTTTACCGGTTCAGACCGCGACGTTCTCAGTGCGGCCGCCAAACAAAGCCCATCCATCCTGGCGGCGGCATCATCGGCCTCTACCATGTGGACGGCCAACGCCGCTACGGTGTCGCCGAGTGCGGATACCTCCGATCACCGTGTACATTTTACGCCGGCGAACCTGAGCGCCAAGTTCCATCGCTCTATTGAGCATGTGGTCACCGGCCGGGCACTGAAATCCATCTTCGCGGACGACGCCTGGTTTGCCCACCATCCGGCGCTGCCGTCGGTCAGCCAGTTTGGTGATGAAGGCGCCGCCAACCACACCCGTCTGTGCGGCGGGTATGGCGAGCCGGGTGTAGAGTTGTTTGTTTACGGCCAAATCGCCTTTAACGAACAGGCTCCGGCCCCGAAACTGTATCCCGCACGCCAGACACTGGAGGCCTCCCAGGCCATCGCCCGCCTGCATGGCCTGAAAGACAGCCACGTGGTGTTCGCCCAGCAGAACCCGGAAGCCATTGATGCCGGGGTGTTTCACAACGACGTTATCGCGGTGGGCAATGGCAACGCGCTGTTCTACCACGAGCTGGCGTTTCTGGATGAAGAAACCGTGCTGGCTGATATCCGCTCGCGCCTGAGAGGTGCAAAACTGGAAGCCGTGCGCGTCACCAGTGAGCAGGTGCCGCTGGAGGACGCTGTGGCCTCTTACCTGTTCAACAGTCAGTTGCTGAACACGCCCGATGGCATGATGCTGGCGGTGCCGGGTGAGTGTCGTGAAATTGCGTCGGTCAGCCGCTACCTGGACGAGTTGGTGAGTGACTCGGGGCCGATTACGTCGGTGGAGGTTTTCGACGTCAAACAGTCCATGCGCAATGGCGGCGGCCCGGCGTGTTTGCGTTTGCGGGTGGTGCTGAACGACGACGAACTCAAGGCCATGCACCACGGCGTATTGCTAACCGACTCCTTGTATGAACGCCTGACTACCTGGGTCGAAGCGCATTACCGGGAGGAGCTGTCGCAGGAGGATCTGGGCGACCCGATGCTGCTTGACGAAGTCCGTAAGGCACTGGATGAGCTGACGGGGATTCTGGGGCTTGGGTCTATCTACGATTTCCAGCTCTAATCCGGTCATCGTCCTCCTTTCTCAGGACGAGATAGAGGACGTCAGCATCTCCATGGTATGACGGATCAGTGATTCTGCAGAAACGTTGTCTTCCAGGCCGCTCTCAGTCATTTCGCTCTGGCATAGCATAATGACGCCATGGAGGGCGCCACGGAGGTAGAGCGCGGTTTCAACCGGATTGTGGATGCGCTCGCGGTTCATGGTGCCGTCTTCCAGCCCCAGGTGTATCGCGCCGACCATCAGCTCCATGGTTTCTGCCTTGCAGCCAAACATCTCGCCTGCCAGCTCGTCATCTGCGTCTACCATCGCCGTGGAGGCTGTTGTCAGTGCGGAGAAGTAATCCGGCTGCTCGCGGTAGAAGTTGTAATAGGCCACTCCCATGGCGGATATCTGAGCCAGCCCGGTATCCGCCGTCTGGCGAGCCTCCTCGAAGCGGCGGCACAGGCTGTGGCCGGCACGAAGCATGATGCCGCGCTGGATCGCCGCCTTATCCTTGAAGTACACGTACAACAATGCACGGCTGAGCGCGGCCGTGCGCGCGATGTCGTCCATGGATGTGCGCTCGTAGCCCTTCTCCGAAAACACCAGTTCTGCAGCATCCAGAATGCTGTCGTACCTGGCCTGCTTCTCTTTCTCTCTACGGGTTTTTAACGGCTCACTCATAGGGGATTCCGGGTAATGGAGACTGCCATCTCATGATACATGGTTAGGGATGAAATCCGATTATTGACAAATTGTCAAAGAATGACATTATGTCTGATAATGAACTTTTGTCCACCGGATGGATGATGAAAAAACACCGTGACCATGGAAGAGAGGACTTCTCAATGAACATCGCCCGGCGCTCCGCCATCGTTTCCCTCTTGGCCGCTGCAAGCTTCCTTGTCAGCGCCTGTAAATCCAGTGAACCGGCGCCTGAACAGGGCGCTGACCCGGTGACGGTGCGTGCTGCCGAGGTGACGGGCGGCCAGACTGAGGGCGTGTCGCTACGTTTCTCCGGTATCGTTCGGGCGGCCCAACGGGCAACGCTGACGTTCCAGGTGAGTGGCACCCTTCGAGAGCGCGCGGTTGAACTGGGGCAGACCGTCAAGACCGGTGACCTGCTGGCGCGGGTATATAATCCTGCACTGGAACCGGCGCGGGATTCCGCAGCCGCCAGGCTGGACGAACTCAGAACCCAATATGATCAGGCCAAACGGGAATGGGAGCGTTCCCGCCAACTGCACGAGCGCGGGGTGGTGTCGGAGCAGGGGCTTGAGCAACTGGCCTCCCGGCGGGACAGCCTGAAAGCCAGTATGGCAACGGCCGAAGCATCTCTTGCCGAGGCCACACGCTTACTGCGAGAGAGTGAGCTGAGGGCGCCGTTCGACGGCCGGGTTGAAGCCTTGCTGGTGGAACGGGATGAATTTGTGGCCTCCGGCCAGCCGGTGATGCGTCTGTCGTCTCCGAAAGGTCGTGAGGTGGAAGTGCGGGTGCCCGCGTACATGCTCAATCATGTCTCGCTGTCGCAGCTGCTGCCGGTCTGGTCGGTGCAGGATCGTAACCGTGCGTCGGTCACTGGCTCTATCGTGGAAATTGCCCAGCCCGGCGGTGTTCGCGGCGAGCTCCATCCGGTGCTGGTCAGTCTGCCGGCAGATACCCTGGAACCCGGGGAGCCGGTGGAAGTGGGTATTACGCCCCGTGAAACCGTGGCCACGACGGTGCCGTTGTTGTCAGTGATGAAATCCAACGGAGGCGCCAGCGTGTTCCGCATTTCCGATGGCGTTGCCCGCCGGGTGCCAGTGACGGTGCAGCGGATCATCGGTGAGCGTGTGGTGGTGGATGCCGCCGATCTTGACGCTGGTGACCAGGTGGTTTTTGCCGGCATGACCCGTATTTCCGACGGTGATGCCGTGGAGGTGCGCTGATGTCACTGCGCCTGCTGAACTTTCGACGCTTGCTGGGCATGGTGGTGACCATGCTGTGCCTCCTGGGGATTGCGGCCTACAGCACCATGCCGCGCCAGGAAGACCCTTCGTTTCCCTATCGCGCCGGTCTGATTAGCGTTAACTACCCAGGCGCCAGCGCCGAAGCCGTTGAGCGGCTGGTACTGCAGCCATTGTCGGACGAGTTGCGCCAGGTGGAGGAGGTTGATTACACCCAGGCCACTGCCCGCACCGGTGTGGCGATTTTCAACGTGCGCCTGAACGACACCATCTACGATACCGATTCCGCCTGGGACCGTGTCCGCCAGGCCATGGACCGGGCGCGCCTGGATTTCCCGGATGACGTTGGCCAGATGGTTCTGGACGACCGCCTGATTGATATTCCTGCCATTATTCTTGCGGTCAGCGGTTCTGGTTCGGTTACCGAACTGAGCGACGTGGCGGAGCGCCTGAAACAGAATCTGGCGGACATTTCCGGCGTGTCCCGTATTGAACTGGAGGGTGACGCGGACGAACAGATCACCCTGGCGCTGGACGACGCAGCCATGTACCGGCTGGGCATTTCCCCCGCGCGCGTGCTGGACACGTTGGCGCGCCGCAACCAGACCACGCCGGGCGGTTTTGTTATCGCCGACGGTCGTCGTCTGTCGGTGTTGCCAAACAGCGAATTCACCAGTGTGGATGCCATTCGCGCGACGCCCATTGAACTGCCGGACGGCTCTCAGGTGCCACTGGCTGCTGCCGCCGAAGTCTGGCGTGGCCCAGCGGAACCGCGACAGCCGGAGGCCTGGTACGATGGTGAACGGGTGGTGCTGGTTTCCATGATCATGGAGGAAGGCAGTACCGACGCCATTCGGTTTGGCGAGCGTGTGCGGGAACGGCTATCGACGATCCGTGACGAGTTCGCTCCCTACGACATCCGCGAGATGTTCTTCCAGCCCGATAAGGTGGAAGAACGGCTCGACAACCTCGCCTGGAGCCTGGTGATGTCCGTTATCATCATTGTGGCCGTGGTGTTCACCGGTATGGGCATCCGCATGGGACTGCTGGTGGCGTCGATTCTGCCGATGGTGGCGCTGATCAGTATCGGCCTTTATGACCTGGGTGGCGGTGTACTGCACCAGATTGCTGTCATCGGCATGGTGATTTCCCTCGGTATCCTGATCGACAATGCCATTGTGATTGTCGAGAGCATTCAGGGATACCTGGATGACGGCATGCGACGGCTGGACGCCCTGAAGCAGTCTGTGAAGGAGCTGGCGGGGCCGCTGGGAGCCTCCACGGGTACTACCATAGCGGCATTCATGCCGTTGTTGCTATCCAAGGGTGGCACGGCGGATTTCACCCGTGGTGTGCCAGTGATGATCATGCTCACCCTCTCCGTCAGTTACCTGCTGGCGGTGTCCGCCGTACCGCTGCTGGCGGCCCGCTTCCTGAAACCCCGCAAGACAGACGCTCGTGAAGACAAGCTGGTTGGGCTTTCCCGTTTTCTCGGCGCCCTGGTGGCCAGGCGTCCGGGCACCTTGATCCTTGCGGGTACGGCACTGGTGGTGTTCAGCCTGTCACTGACGCCGTTCATGAAGCAACAGTTTTTCCCCAACGCGGATCGTCCCCAGGTGGTGGTTGAGCTGTACATGCCCGAAGGCACGGACCAGCAGCGCACGTCCACTGTGGCGGCCGACCTTGAACGTGAGATCCGCACCCGACCGGAGGCCCTGGAGGTGCATCGGTTTGTTGGCTTTACCGGCCCCAGCTTCTATTACAATCTGCAGCGCGAGCCCCAGGCGCCGAACCGCGGTCGAATCGTGGTATCAACGCCCACCCTGGAAGACACCACCGGCCTGGTGCAGTGGATTCGTGACTACGCCGGGCATGAAATGCCGGAGTTGCAGTTAACAGCGGGAATACTGGGGCAGGGGCCGCCACGGGCAGCGCCGGTGGAAGTGCGGGTCTATCACGCCAGCGACGACACCCGCGCCCGTGCCATGGAACAGGTGTTCTCGGCGTTACGCAACGTTAAGGGCACGGTGGATGTGCGCCACAACCTGGATATCGGCGTACCGAGCATTGCCATCAATGTGGACGATGCCAGCGCGGCCCGATACGGCCTGAACCGTGCCGATGTTGCCCAAAGCCTCTACGGTCAGAGCTTTGGTGTGGTGGCTGAACAGTATCGCCAGGAGGAAGATCCGATCCCCCTGGTGTTGCGCTCCCGGGAAGGCACCAGCCTGTCATTGCCACGGTTGTTGTCGGTGAATATCTACAATGATCGGGGCGACGCAGTGCCTCTTTCCGCTATTGCCTCGGTGGAAACGTCCTGGCAATCGGCGGCCCTGTTCCAGCGTAATGGCACCCGGATGAATACCGTCTGGTCCAATCTGATAGCAGATTACAGCTTCAGTCAGGCTCTGGAAGGGCTGGAAGCAAGGCTCGCAGAAAACCCCTTGCCCCCGGGTACCCGGCTGGACATGGGCGGTGACGCCGAGGGCTCCGGCGATGCCAACAACGCCTTGCTGACCACGGCGCCCATTGGTGTGTTGCTGTTGCTGTTCTTCCTGTTGATACAGTTCAATTCCTTCCGACGTGTAGGCATCATCCTGCTGACAGTGCCACTGGCCACCGTGGGTATTTTCCCGGGGTTGGTATTCTCCGGCTCACCGTTCGGCTTTCAGTCGCTGCTGGGCGTTATCGCCCTGGTGGGGATTGTGGTGAACAACGCCATCGTATTGCTGGATGTGATGGATCGTCAGTTGGAGAAAGGCGATCGCATTCGCGACGCCGTTCGCAAGGCGGTGGAGCAGCGCACCCGGCCCATCCTTCTGACCACCGCAACGACGGTTGCCGGCTTGTTGCCGTTGGCGTTCTCCAGCTCCACCCTGTGGCCGCCGATGGCCTGGGCCATTATCTCCGGCCTGCTGGCCTCCACGGTACTCACGTTGCTGGTGGTGCCATCGGTCTGCACCCACGTGATCAGTTGTAAGGTGGCAGAGCCAGAGAACGCTCCGGCCTGACGCTAGCGAGTGGGCCTGATCATCAGGCCTACCCGCTGGCCAACGGGTACGTCGCGGTTCGGGAACACAATGCCTTCGGGTGTGTCGCCTACGGTGTAGCGGGTGTTGCTGTCTTCCCAGATGACTGTGCCCGGGTCGTACATGGTGAAGTTGGCGACGTCGTCTGGCACGTGGAATTGGAAGCTGTCACCGGTGTTCAGGATTTCATGCACCACTTCAAACACTGTTATCGGAGCTGAACCCTTGTCTCTTTTCGGCGGTTCCTCGCCTTTCAGTCGTCGCCGCAGGGCATTGGCAATGCCCGTGAACCGGCTGAGGTCGTTCTGCCCGAAAGGCCGTACCTTGCCAAGTTCCACAGTGAAGCTCTCTGCCCCCAGTTCGGACGAGGAAAACGAGGCAAAGGTGGTGCCTTCACGATGCTGCAATAGCAGGGTTTCCACCTCCGCCTCCAGCAGGAAATCAATCTGCCCGTCCGGAATGCCCCGTCCCTCCACAAACGGATAGAGTGCGAACTTCTCCCGCAATGATGGGCGAATGGCGGTGTGCAAGTCGTAGTGGCACACATTGGCTGAGTGCCTGGCGGCGAAGGCTCTGCAGGCGTCCTCCAGCAACCGGGCTCGTTCCGCCTCGGGAAAGTTCCGGTATTCCGGTTTACGGTGGGCACCACCGAACAGGCGGTTGAGGTTCACGTCAATAAAGCGCTGGCCAGCATCCATCGCCATTGGGTTGCCAAGTATCAACAGCGCCGGGCAGGCCAGTTGCCATTGGCCGTCGATCAGCTCATTCAATAGATGGTTCAGAACCTCAATGGGGGCGGTTTCATTCCCATGGACACCAGCGGAAACAATCAGCGACTCATGGTTGGGGTTGGGGCGGCCAGCAGGGGGTTCCAGATAGAGGAGCCCGGAGTCCTGCAACTGCAACCCCGTGCCGTCGTCCAGAACAACAATCTTTTCAGATGTTGCATGCTCTGTTCGTGTGAGCGTGTGAGAAAGCCAATCAAGGCCAGGACCAAAAATCATTTCACCTGCGCTCCGGACGTCCCTGCACTATGGATTTGTCAGCCACTCACCGGCCGTTGATGCTGCAACAGATAGTTTTCCAGCTTGCGGAAGGCGAACACCAACATGAATGTCAAAACCATGTAGAGCAGCGCCACAAAGATAAACGCATCAAAGGGGGCGTAGAATCGAGAATAAATGTTCCGCGCCGCCCCGGTCAGGTCCACCAGGGTCACCACGCTGGCGATGGCACTGGCGTGAAGCATGAAAATGACTTCATTGGAATACGCCTGTACACCCCGCCTCGCCGCGCTCGGCAGGATAATCCGGCGCATCCGCAGTGCCCAGCTCATGCCATAGGCCTTTGCTGCCTCAATCTCCCCACTGGGCGTGGCCACAATGGCACCACGGATGATCTCCGTGGTGTAGGCCGCGGTGTTCAGGGTGAACGCCAGCAGGGCCGGGTAGAAAGCTTCACGGAAGATGTCCCACCAGAAGGTTTGCTGGATACCCTCTATCTGGGCCAGGCCGTAGTAAATGATGTACAGCTGGATCAACAACGGTGTGCCCCGGAAAATATAGGTATAGAACCAGACAGGGCCGTTGATCAGTGGGTTCTTCGAGGTGCGCATGATCGCCAGGGGAACGGCAACCAACAGGCCCAGGATCAGTGACAGAAATACCAGTTGAACGGTGGTGACCAGCCCGCCCCAGTATTCCATGATGGTGGGGGCCGTGAAGATATCGTTCTGGTTAAGCAGTTCAGCAAGAAAATCAGGCATGGTTCAGCTCCCCTGTACCACGCCAATATTGGCGCGCTTGTTGAGCCACTTGATAAACAGCTCGGAACCGGCTGTCAGGCTGAGATAAACAAACGCCACCGGAATAAAGAAATGGAACGGCATGCGCTCGGCCTTGGCGGCTTCTTCGGCGACACGCACCATATCGGTCAGGCCGATGATGGATACCAATGCGGTGGTTTTTAGCAGTACCTGCCAGTTATTGCCGATGCCAGGAAGGGCATGGCGCAGCATCTGTGGCAATATGATTCGGTGGAAAGTGCGCCAGCGGCTGAAACCGTAGGCACGGGCCGCTTCAATCTGTCCGCTCTCTACGGCGAGAAAGGCACCACGGAACGTCTCCGCCATGTAGGCACCGAAGATCAGGCCAATGGTGATGACGCCAGAGATAAAAGGGTCAAACTGGAAGAAGAAGTCTATGTCGTAGGCGTCGTAGAGGTAATCCGACAGGTTATTAACCGCGACCTGGCCGCCATAATAAAACAGCAGCATCATGACCAGATCCGGTACGCCACGGATCAGGGTGGTATACGTGGTCGCAATCCCAATGGCTACCCGGCTTTTGGACAGCTTGGCAGAAGCGCCAATCAGCCCCAGAACCAGCGCGAGAGCAAGGGAAAAGAAGGCCAGTTCAATGGTGACCACAGCCCCTTCCAGCAGGGCCGGGCCGTAGCCTTTCAAGTCAATCATGGGTACATCCGGTAAGCGGGGGCAGCCAAAGCAGCCGCCCCCGGGCCAGTTTTACATCTTGATGTCGTAAGCGAAGTACTTATCCATGATGGTGTTGTAGGTACCATCTTCCTTTATGGTGGCAAGCGCCTCGTTGACTTCCTGCGCCAGATCCTCGTCACGCTTGCGCATGGCAACGCCCACGCCCTGGCCGAGTTTGACCGGCTCGCCAACTTCCTTGAAGCCATCCTTGCTCAGGACGGTCTGCTCACCAACCGGGTAGTCCACAAAGACCACGTCCAGGCGCTGGCCTTCCAGGTCAAGGACCATGTCGTCAGCGGTGGTGTAGCGCTTGATGGTTACAACGCCACCCATTTCTTCGGTCACAAAGGTGTCCATGGTGGTGCCGCGTTGTACGCCAACGGTCATTCCTTCCATGGCGGCCATGTCGGTGACGTCGGTATCGAAGTCTTCAGGTGCGAACCAGCCACCCGGAGTGTTGTAGTACGGCTCGGAGAACAGTACACGCTCAGCACGCTCGGGCGTGATGGACATGGAGGACATGATCAGGTCGAACTTGCGCGCCAGCAGACCCGGAATCATACCGTCCCATGCCTGGATGACGAATTCGCAGTTGGCGTTCATCTCTTCACACATGGCTTCGGCCAGTTCCACTTCGAAACCGGTCAGCTCGCCGTTTTCATCCTTGTATTCGAACGGCTCGTAGGGCACGTCGAAGGCGATGCGAAGGTTACGTTCCTGGGCGTGGGCGACACCGGCCATCATGGCCAGGGCGACGCTTGCTGCAACAATCAGTTTTCTCATGAGTCACTTCTCCAGTAGTCAGCCTTGTGGGCTTTATTATCGGCAGTGGTCTGCCTTATTTTGCTGGTTTTGGCATTTACTTCCGGGGCGGATCTGCCCCGACAAGGAAACATGGTTTCAAGATAGCACTGCACGTCAGAACTTTGGAGCCAGAAACTGCTTCATTCTTTCTGAATCCGGATTGTCGAAGACTTTGTCCGGTGTACCTTGCTCCTCGATCACGCCCTGATGCAAAAACAGGACCTGGGATGACACATCCCGCGCAAACGACATTTCGTGGGTTACCACGATCATGGTTCTGCCTTCTTCCGCGAGGTTCTGCATGACTTTCAAAACCTCACCAACGAGCTCTGGGTCGAGCGCGGACGTGGGTTCGTCAAACAGCATCACTTCCGGCTCCATGGCCAGGGCACGGGCAATGGCGGCCCGCTGTTGCTGCCCGCCTGACATCTGGGCCGGGTAGTAGTCCTTGCGCTCGTAGATGCCGACCTTTTCAAGATAGGCTTCGGCCCTTTCGATGGCTTCTTTTCTGGGCACTTTGAGCACGTGAATAGGGGCTTCAATGATGTTTTCCAGCACGGTCATGTGAGACCAGAGGTTGAAGCTTTGGAAGACCATGGAAAGCCGGGCGCGAATCAGTTCAACCTGCTTGTTGTCCGCGGGAATTCGCTCGCCTTTGCGATTGGTGGTGAACCGAATCGGGTCGCCATGCACGATAATGTCGCCGGAGGTGGGCGTTTCGAGCATGTTGATGCAGCGCAGAAACGTACTTTTACCGGAGCCGGAGCTGCCGATCAGGGAAACGACATCCCCTTTCTTCGTTTCCAGTGAAATGCCCTTGAGGACTTCCAGTTGATCAAAGGTCTTGTGGATGTCCTTGCAGATCAGAGGCGCTGAATCCGCCATAGGTGGCTCCCGAGGCTATATAACAAAGGCGCAAGTTTTACGGGCTGTGGATGCGGAAATCAATCCCCCTAAAGCGGGGTTTTGCCGTTTTTCACAACACATACCGCGTATTAATTGTGGATTATTGAACGTTTGATGCAAGCTTTTTGCCGTTCACGCCCGTTGTGATGGTTTTTCCGGTGTTGCTGATGCGTGCAGGGAGACCCGGATAATGGCCGTTCCCTGTTGCTCGATCGTACGCATGGCGTCACTGACAAAACGCACGTGGGCCATGGCGATGCGTTTTGCCGCCTCAGGCTTTCCTGCCATCACCGCCTGGTAGATTCGCTTGTGCTGCCTAGAGATCTTGTTGCGCATTTCCTCGCGCGGATTCAGGTTGGCAACGGAGGCTTCCACGGTCAACAGCATGAGGTTCTTCAAGCCATTCAGAACATGCACCAATACCGGATTGTGGGACGCTTCCACGATGGCCTGATGGAAACTGTGGTCCGGCCGGGCGTTGGTGAGCGGATCGGTCTGTTCAAGTGCGGAGTAGGCCTTGGTAATGCGATGAAGGTCCAAGGCGGTGGCCCGTTGTGCCGCCAGGTAGGCGGCCTGGCCCTCCAGTTGTTCCCGTACTTCGAGCAGGTCGTACAGGGTTCGGGGGTGGCCGGTAAACATCTGCAGCAACGGGCTGTCCTCGCCCTCATCTTCACCACCGGGCACGATGCGAGCCACGAAAGACCCCTTGCCATGCCGGGTTTCAATCACGCCCCGCCCCTGCAGTTCGTGCAGGGCTTCACGGATGATGGCGCGAGACACGCCAAGCCGGGTAGCCAGTTGTCGTTCCGACGGCATTTTCTGTTCCGGCGCCAGCCCGCCGTCGAGAATGAGCCGTTCGAGTCGATAGGAAATTTCCTGTGCGATTGCCATGATGTTTCCTGCCAGGAGTCACTGGTCGGACCAGTTGTTTTTATCGTGCCTTGAATTAAAGAAACCCTTTCGGGACCAGTAAATATGGCTCATTACAGCGTTTTCGTCTATCGGGCATTTACAAAACTGGTCTGACCAGTTGGCAATTTTCTGGACTAAACCCGGCAGGACTACGAATATCGATCTAATGCCAGCTGTTGCTGGTGTTGACCTGACCCCGATAAAAACAATGTCAACGGAGATGTGGCGATGAATACCAACAAGAACAGCGAGCAATTAAGCGCTCCGGATACGCAGTCTGGAAACGTTGCCCCGCGGCGGGGTTTCCTGAAGTCATTCGCCCTTGCCGCTGCCTTCTGCGGTGTGGCTATTGCTGGTGCTGGCCAGGCCCAGGCTGCAACCACCTGGAAGATTCAGTCGGTATGGGACGCCGGCACCGTAGGCTATGACCTGTTCGAGGAATGGGCCAATAGCATGGAAGAAAAATCCGGTGGCGAATTGATCATCAAGCCGTACCCGGCCAAGTCGGTTGCCGCGGATAACAACGCCCTTTTTGAGGCAGTGCGTAACGGCGTTCTGCAGGGTATGAATCCCTTCACTCTGTACTGGTCCGGAAAGATTCCGGCCTCGGTTTTCCTGTCGTCCTACCCGGCCGGTCCTGATCAGCCGCACCAATGGGACATCATGTTCTATTCCATGGGCATGCTGGAAAAGACCCGTGAGATCTACGAGAAGTTTGGTCTGTTCTACGTCGGCCCTATTCAACACGACGCCAACATTATTCACTCCAAGAAGCCGGTTAACAGCCTGGCGGATATGGAAGGCCTGAAGATGCGTGTGCCCGGTGGCATGGTTGCTGAGGTGTTCCAGCAGTTTGGTGTGTCCACGGTGAGTCTGCCGGGTTCGGATATCTTCCCGGCTTTGGAGAAGGGCACCATCGACGCTGCTGACTACGTCGGCCCTGCCGTTAACTACGAACTGGGTTTTTCCCAGGTGACCGACTACATCATGTTCGGGCCTCCTGGTGTTATGTCCATCTACCAGCCGGTGGACCTGATGGACCTGACCGTCAACCTGCGTGCGTGGAATGCGCTGGATCCAGAGCTTCAGCAGTTGGTTGAGGACGAGGTTCGTATCTACTCACAGAAGCACTACCTGACCATTCAGAAGCGCAACATTGAAGCGATGGAGAAGTTCAAAGAGGATGGCTCGAAGGTGACGCGTCTGAGCCAGCAGGATCTGGAAGAGTTCCGGAAGGCTGCGATTCCGATCTGGTTCAATTGGGCCGGCAAGAACGAGGATGCCAGGGCGATTCTGGATATCCAGCTTGAGTACATGATGAACGAGACCGTTGGCTACCTCAACGAGGAAGACATCAAAGGCATGTAAGCCTGCATAACCATAATAAACCGATCACGGGGAAGGCAGGGAGTGCGCCGATGGCATGCTCGCTGCCTTCCCCGCTCTGTGATTAAAGGTGATAAAACATGTCTGACCTGAGTGCGTTCGGCTTTGTATTGCCTCACTGGTTCTACTGGGGCTGGCTGGCGGTAATGCCGCTGATCATGATGGCGCTGGACCGTTGGTTGTCCCAACGCGGGGTACAAGCCATCGACAAAAATGCCGAAGCCAACGAAAAGCTTCAGCAAATTGAAGCGGAATTGAAAAAAAGCGTTGATTACAGTGACGCCAGTAACGGATTCACCAAGGCAGTGGACTGGATCAGCGAAAAGTCCGGTGTCTTTATTTCCTTCTGGACCGTGAACGCGGTGGTGTTCTATTTCTTCGAAGTGGTGATGCGCTATCTGTTCAACCAGCCCACCATCTGGGTACACGAGGCCAGTTTTCTACTGTTCGGCATGCAGTACCTGATGGCGGGTGCGTTTGCATTGCTTCACGGTGCCCATGTGCGGGTTGACGTGGTTTACAACTTCCTGCCACTTCGGGGCCGCGTGGGCATGGATATTTTCACGTCCATGTTCTTCTTCATGTTCGCGATTGCGTTGATGATTACCTCCTGGACCTTCCTTGAGAACTCCTATTCCATGGACGAACGAACCGTTGAGACTTGGGGCATTCAGTACTGGCCGGTGAAGGGCGTTATGCTCCTGGGATCGACGCTGCTGTTCCTGGCGGGCCTGTCCAAACTGCTCAAGGACATCACGATTTTCATTAAACTTGGCCAGGAGCAACACGCATGAACTCAGAAACCATGACCAACCAGGGCACGGGTTCTCTGATCGGCAAACTCGGCACCTGGCTGATGATCATCGCCACGATTGCTCTTGCTTTTGTCGTGCTGGTGGAAGTTATCAACATCCTGTTTTACGACCCCTGGAGCGACGAAAAATTCCTGTTCAAGCTGTCCGGCATGTTGTCGGATGTGAAAATTGGCCCTTTGACCTACATCATGTTCGGCTCTCTTGCCGTGCTACTGATGATGGGGCTTCCCCTGGCGTTCGTCACAGGGGGCCTTGGGGTGGCGTTCATCTATCTGGTGGGCGACTCGATGATGTTGAACATCATTCCCAGCCGCATCTTCCCGATGATGACCAACTCGGACCTGGCGGCCATTCCGCTGTTTATCTTCATGGCCTCGATGCTGGAACGGGCCGGGCTTATCGAAGAAATGTTCAACGTGGTCTACAAATGGATGGGCGGTCTTGGCGGTGGTCTGGCCATTGCCACGATTCTGGCCTCCACGATTCTGGCGGCCATGGTCGGTGTGATCGGTGCCGCCGTGGTAACCATGGGCATCATTGCGCTACCGGCGATGCTCAAACGCGGATACGACCAGAAGATCGCGTTGGGCTCGATCATGGCCGGGGGTACTTTGGGCATTCTGATCCCGCCCTCTATCCTCGCGATCTTATACGCGGTTGTGGCTCAGCAGTCAGTAGGTGAGCTGTATCTGGGCTCGGTGATCCCGGGGTTGATTCTGGCCGGTCTGTACGTCATTTACGTGGGTACCCGCGCGTGGCTCAATCCCACGCTAGGGCCGCCTGTGCCAGAGGATGAGCGGATTGGTCTCAAGGAAAAGCTCCGGTTGTTGAAAGACCTGATCGCTCCGCTGTTCCTGGTCTTCCTGGTGCTTGGGCTGCTGTTTGGCGGTATTGCCACTCCGGTGGAAGCGGCCGGTATTGGCTCCTTCGGGGCAATCCTGGTGGCGATGAAGCACAAGGTATTCTCCGTTGCCACACTGCGCGATGCATCAGTCACCACCGCCAAGGCTTCCGCCATGGTGCTGTGGATCATGTTCGGTGCGTCCGTCTTTGTCGGCTTCTACATTCTGCAGGGTGGTCAGGACTTTATTACCGAAACGATTCTGGGGATTGGTCTGTCACCCTACGCCGTTCTGCTGCTGTTGATGGTTCTGCTGGTTGTGTTGGGGATGTTCCTTGACTGGGTTGGTATCCTGCTGTTGGCCGTGCCTATTTTCATCCCGATTGTGGAAGCGCTGGAATTCCCCGGCCTGTTCGGCCTGCCCGGCGTGGAAGGTTCGGACGTGGTGCTCTGGTTTGGTGTGTTGTACCTGGTGAACATGCAGATGTCGTTCCTCAGCCCACCGTTCGGCTACGCACTCTTCTACATTCGGGGCGTGTGCCCGCCGGACATCACAATGGGGACTATCTTCAAATCGTCTCTGGTATTCTTGGCCATCCAGGCATTCGGTTTGTTTATCTGTGTGCTCATCCCGGGTGTCGTCACTTGGCTACCCAATCTGGTTTACGGCTAAAAATAGAGGAGTAATGGATTATGTTGACGGTTAAGCGGCTTGATCTGGCGGACGCCAGAATTCTGATCGAAGGTGCGGCTGAAAAGGCCCGCGAAATCGGCGTGCCCATGTGCATCGCCATCACCGATGAGTCCGGTAACCTGATCGCATTTGAGCGTATGGACGGCGGTAAGATCACCAGTGTGACCATCGCCCAGGACAAGTCCTTCACGGCATCGGCAGCGAAAAAGGCTACTCACGACTATAACGCGGTCAACGTACCTGGAAAGCTGGCATTCGGCATCCACACCGAAGTGGGTGGCCGTATCAGTTCTGTTGGTGGTGGCTTGCCGGTAATGGTCGATGGCGAGGTTGTCGGTGGTATCGGAATCAGTTCCGGTACGCCTCAGCAGGATATGGACTGTGCCCAGGCCGGGATTGATCATTTTGAAACCAAACGCGGTTGATGGCTGTCTCACAGGAAGCCATCACTCTCAGAGAATGATATGAACAGCAAACCGAAAATCAGCGCAGCGGAGCTGGCGGAACAGTTCCGTACGTTCATAGACCCGGACTTCGTCATCACCGATGACGAAACCATGAAGCCCTATGAATGCGACGGCATGTCGATGTACTGCGAGATGCCGATGCTCGTGGTGCTGCCGGAGATCGCCGAACAGGTGCAACGAGTGATGCGCATCTGCAACGAGCACGAAGTGCCCGTGGTGGCCCGTGGTGCCGGAACGGGCCTGAGTGCCGGTGCCATGCCGCACAAGGAAGGCGTGGTGTTGTCGCTGGCCAAGTTCAACCGCATCCTGGACATTGATCCGCTGGCGCGAACGGCCTTGCTGCAACCGGGTGTGCGTAACCTGGCGATCAGCGAGGAAGTTGCCCAGTTTGGTCTCTATTACGGCCCGGATCCTTCGTCGCAGATTGCCTGCACCATTGGTGGCAACGTGGCGGAGAACTCGGGCGGTGTGCATTGCCTGAAATACGGTTTGACGGTTCATAACATTCTCAGCGTGGAGATGATCACGGCCGAGGGTGACCGGGTGACCATCGGCAATGACGCGCTGGATGCCTGTGGAATGGACCTGCTGGCGCTGATGACCGGGTCTGAAGGCTTGCTGGGTATCGTTACCGAAGTGAAGGTCAAACTGCTGCCCAAACCGGAAATTGCCCAAGTGGTGATGGCAGGTTTCGACAGTGTGCAGAAGGCCGGCGATGCCGTGGGAGGTATCATTTCCCATGGCATCATCCCCGGTGGATTGGAGATGATGGACGGTCACGCCATTGTCGCGGCCGATGACTTCGCCCAGGCGGGGTATCCGCGTGACGCCAAGGCATTGCTGTTGTGTGAAGTGGACGGCACGGAAGAGGAAGTCCACGAACACATTGAGCAGGCCGAGGACGTGTTCCGCAAGCTGGGCGCCACCTCGGTCAAAACCTCCCAGAGCGAAGAGGAGAGGGCGCTACTCTGGAAAGGCCGTAAATCGGCCTTCCCGGCAGTAGGCCGTATCTCGCCGGATTACTACTGCATGGATGGCACCATTCCGCGCCGGCATCTGGCGCACGTGCTGCTGGAAATGGAGAGAATGTCCGAAGAGTTTGGCCTGCGGGTAGCCAACGTATTCCACGCCGGCGACGGCAACCTGCACCCGCTGATCCTGTTTGACGCAAACGTGCCCGGCGAGTTTGAGCGCACGGAAGCGTTTGGCAGCAGCATTCTCAATCTTTGCGTGGAGGTGGGCGGCTGTATCACCGGTGAACACGGAGTTGGCGTTGAGAAAATCCGCCAGATGGCCGTGCAGTTCAACGACGAAGAACTGCAGCAGTTCCACGACGTCAAAGCCGCCTTCGACCCGGCTGGCATTCTCAACCCTGGCAAGGGCGTCCCCGCCCTGCGTTTCTGTCAGGAATACCGCTCACTCGAGCACAAACAACACAAGCACGACACGGTGGACGCGGCGCATGGCTGATCTGTCTCAAAAGCTGCAGGAGCAGGTTCTCCAGGCCCGCAAGACGGGCCAGACACTGAATATCGAAGGCGGTGGCACCAAGGCCTTCATGGGGCGGTCCGCCGACGCCGATGCCGGCTCTCTGAACATGGGCGAGCACACTGGCATCGTCGAATACCATCCTGTGGAACTGATATTGACCGCGCGTGCCGGCACCACCCTTGCGGAAATCGAAGCTACCCTGGCCGAAGAAGGCCAGTGCCTGCACTTCGAACCGCCCAGGTTTGGTGATGGTTCCACGCTCGGTGGCACGCTCGCGTGCAACCTCTCCGGCCCCGCACGGCCCTGGTCTGGCTCGGTACGGGACCAGGTGCTTGGCATCCGCATGCTCAACGGCAAAGGTGAACACCTGCGCTTTGGCGGCCAGGTGATGAAAAACGTGGCCGGCTACGACACCTCGCGGCTACAGGCTGGCGCCATGGGCACTCTGGGCGCGATCACCGAAATCAGCCTCAAAGTCATGCCCAAACCGGCCATGTCCCTCACCCTGGTGCAGGACATGGCGATGGACGAAGTCATCCACTACATGAACAGCCGCGCCAAAGAGCCCAAGCCCATCACTGGCGCCGCCTGGGTGGACGGCAAAGTGTATCTGCGCCTCGCGGGCGCCAAATCCGCCGTTGAGGCCACTGCCGAAAAGTGGACCGGTGAAGTGATGGAGCAGGGCGGCCAGTTCTGGCAACAGCTACAACACATGCAGCATGAATTCTTTGCCGGTGATGAACCGCTTTGGCGCTTCTCCGTCGGCTCCACTGCCGAAAATCCGGACCTCGACGGCCCCTGGCTGATCGACTGGGCTGGCTCCCAACGCTGGTATCGGGGCGAAGCCGACATCGCCAAACTGGAAACCATGGCGCAACGCGCCGGCGGCCAGGTAAGCCTGTTCCGCGGCGGGGATCGCACCGATGAGGTAATGCACCACCAGCCGAGGGCGCTAAAAGAAATTCAGCAACGGCTGAAAAAGTCGTTTGATCCCGACGGTATTTTTAACCCCGGGCGACTGTACAGCTGGCTTTAATAATTTAGTCCGGAATCTGATATGTGGCTGTGAGGGCTACGAAGATACCGGGGAAGTGAGCGGGTAGGGCGTCTCTGAAACTGTACGGAGCCATGGACGGCGGAGTCCAAGCGTCACATGGATGTGCCGAAGGAGCGTGTTTCAGAGACGCCCTATCCGCTCACTTGTGCACCAATATTCAGAAAGCAGGTAAAAGATGCAAACCAATTTAGTCCAACAATTCGCCAACACCCCAGAAGGCCAGGAAGCCGAATCCATCCTGCGTGCCTGCGTACACTGCGGCTTCTGCACCGCCACCTGCCCAACGTACCAAGAACTGAACGACGAACGCGACGGCCCCCGCGGCCGCATCTACCTGATGAAAATGTTCCTGGAAGGCGAAGAAGTCACCGAAAAATCCCGTGAACACCTCGACCGCTGCCTCACCTGCCGCAGCTGCGAAACCACCTGTCCTTCCGGTGTGAAATACGGCCGCTTGGTCGACATCAGCCGAGGCCTGATGGAACAGGAAATGCCACGGCCACCCAAAGAGCGCTGGATACGCTGGTCGCTGGCCCGGGTACTTCCCAACCGTCGACTGTTCGGCTTCCTGCTGCGCATGGGCCAACTGTTCCGTCCGGTACTGCCATCCGTATTGCGTACCAAAGTACCGCCCAGAAAAAAGGCCAGCCCCTGGCCGGCTGCCAGCCACGACCGCATCGTGCTGGCCCTTGCCGGTTGCGTTCAGCCCTCCGCCACGCCGAACACCAACGCCGCTGCCGCCCGGGTGCTCTACAAACTGGGCGTCACCATGGTGGAAGCACCGGAAGCCGGATGCTGTGGCGCGGTGAACCATCACCTCTCGGAACATGATCAAGCCCTCAACGCCATGCGCCGCAACATCGACGCCTGGTGGCCCGCGATTGAAGCTGGCGCTGAGGCCATCATCATGACCGCTTCCGGTTGCGGGGCGATGGTTCAGGAGTACGGCCATCTGCTAAAGGATGACCCGATGTATGCCGCCAAGGCGCAGAAAGTCAGCGACATGACCATTGACCTAGGCGCTTTCCTGCTCAAACAGGACCTGGAAAAACTGAAGGTACCCCAGGGAGCCGGTAAGGTCGCTTTCCATTGCCCCTGCACCCTGCAGCACGCCATGCAGCAAAACGGCGTGGTAGATCAGGTATTGCGTAAGGCCGGCATTGATCTGGCTGAAACCAAGGAAAAACATCTGTGCTGCGGCTCTGCTGGTACCTACTCCATCCTCCAGCCCAAGCTCAGCCAGCGCCTGCTGAACAACAAGCTCAAGGCGCTGACTGTAGACAATCCTGACCGCATCGTCACCGCCAACATTGGCTGTCAGATGCATCTGGAAACCAAGGCTCAGGTGCCAGTTCAGCACTGGATTGAGCTACTGGATGCGTGATTTGTGGGCCAGGAAGCACCCTGGCCCTCTCACTCGCCCGCGGTTTTGTTTATAATGCCCGCGCCGAAACACAAACCACAGGGAGTGGAAACCAATGCCATGGAGGCAGGCCGCAGTCTTTGTATTGCTCGTTATCCCCGCCATCTCATCAGCCCAAAAAATGTACACCTGGGTTGATGACCAGGGGGTTGCTCACTTTACCGACATAAAGCCCGGTATACGCGAACACAAACGCGTTGAGCTGAGGACGCCCTCGCTGATTCCCATGCGGGAGAACATCACCCGGGGCAAGCGGGTGAGCACCATCAACCAGCAGGTGAATCGTAGCCTGGAAGCGGGCAGCGGTGGCGGGCGAACGTTATCCGACAAACAGGAAGCCCGCGAGCGTGAGCGTAAGAACGCCCGCTGTAAGGAGTATCGGGAAAAGCTGGACCGCATCCAGAAGCAACTGCGGGCTGGGTACTCCAACGACCAGGGCAACCGCCTGCGGCGACAGCGCCGGGAAGTCAGCCAGAAGCTCTCGCGGGAGTGCCTGCTTGGCTAGGCCCGGTCAGGACGTGAACGTGGTTGAGATCAGGTAGACGGTGTAGCCTACGAAACAGGCGAGTAAAAGCCCGCCCTCCAACCGGTTAATCCGTCCCGGCCCGCGAAAGCCATAGCCCAGTATAAACAGCGACAGAGTCAGCGCTGACATCACCGCGATATCCCGGTAGAACACCTCTGGTGCCACCGCCATCGGGCTGATGGTGCCGGCAATGCCCACAACCGCCAGGGTGTTGAACAGGTTTGAGCCGAGAATGTTGCCAAGGGCAATGTCATGCTCACCCTTGCGCGCCGCGATAACCGACGACGCCAGTTCAGGCAGGGAAGTTCCCACCGCCACAATGGTCAGCCCGATGATCAGGTCGCTCACGCCAAAGCCAAGCGCCAACTCAACCGCGCCCCAGACCAGAATCCGCGAGCTCACGATCAGCAGCAACAGGCCCGCAATCAGCCACAGCACCGCGTTGCGAAGCGGCATGGAGCGGTGGCTCATTTCTTCCGCAACCTCCGTGCCCAGGGCATCGTTTTTCTGCGTCATACCCTGGCGGATGGACCAGGCCAGCAACAGGAAAAACACACCCAGTAGTACCAGCGCATCCACAAACGTCAGCTCACCATCCCACACCTGCCAGGCTGCCAGTGCCGTCACAGCGGTGAGTATAGGCAACTCCTTGCGCATTACCTGCGAGTGAACCGCAATCGGGCTGATCAACGCCGTAATACCCAGAATCAGGGCGATGTTGGTGATGTTTGAGCCATAGGCGTTACCCAGTGCCAATCCCGGATTCCCCTGAGTGGCGGAAAGGGCAGACACCACCATCTCCGGCGCCGATGTACCAAAACCAACCACCACCATGCCGATCAACAGCGGTGGCATGCCAAAGTATCCGGCCGTGGCCGCAGAACCCTCAACAAACTTGCCGGCGCTCCACACCAGAACGGTGAGGCCGATGGCGATAGCCAGAAACGAAAGAAGCATGGATGGTTCCCTGAAAAATGGCGCTGTTGGCAGTGGTGTTAATGATGTAAGTCATTCTGGTTTCAGAGAATGTTAGACGCAAATATGAGCGTTGTTATCTCAGCAGTTATGCGGATGGAGCGGTAGAGGATAAAAGCAGGTATTTTCCCGTGTGTGGCAACACGCATTCGGGTTCGGCGAGAAAAAGGCACCGGTCTCGTTTAAGCCGGCGGCGCAAAAGTAGGGCGGCAGAAACAACAAAGCCCGCACAATGGCGGGCTTTGTCAGAATTCTTAATGGTGCCCGGAGGCGGCACCACTTTCATGTCTCATCTTGCCGCAAGAAGTCGCTAACTGTCTGATCTGTATTAATAAATATTCCTAGTCGCTTAAAATTCAGTATCGTTTTGTCTTATCTGATTGCGCTCAATCGCGCGGTTAATGATGGGACAGATGATGGGGCATCGAGCTTCGGGAGGTCAGAGAATGCCTAAAATTGCAGTAGAATTGGCGGCTGTTCAGGTTAAACGGCTAAAACACGGGACAGTTAAAAGAGCGAAGAATGGCAAAAAAATTGGCGATCCGTGTCCAGCGCTTCATCCGGTAGGTGGTGTTTCAGGCCTTTGTTTGTATTGCCGGCCACCAAGTGGATCGGCCGGGTTTGGGGCACGCTCTTGGATATTAAGAACGGTCATTGGCTCACGGCGTGTTGATCTGGGATTGGGCCCTTACCCTGAGGTTTCTTTGGCCCAGGCGAGAGAGAAGGCTGGAGAGCTCAAAGAACGAATCCGTGTTGAAGGCTATGACCCGATAGCGGCAAAAAAAGAAGTCAAATCGAAGCTGCTAGCCGAGCAAGCGAAACAGAGAACGTTTGCAGATCTGGCGTGGCAGTATTACGAGAAAAAGTGCCTGGAATTTAGGGGGCGCGAACCGGAACAACAGGCGCGGAGACTTAAACAGCACCTTCAGGACTATTGCCTACCGTTGCTTGGCCAAATCCTAATCTCAGACCTTGAAACCCGACATGTGGTGCAGGCACTCAATGAGATTTGGATGGAGAAGAACCCCACTGCTGAGCGTGTACGAATCACGATACAAAATGTGTGTGAGATTGTTCGAAATGATGGCGTGCTGCGGAACGGATTGAACCCAGCCCAGTGGCGTGGAAACCTTGAGAATTTCCTTGCATCTCCTGCTGCAATTCATGATGAAGAACACCAGCCGACTGTCGGGTATAGAGCAATACCCAGCTTTTGGGCGCTACTTCAGAAGCGCGATACCATTCCTGCAAGGGGGCTGGAGTTCCAAATACTCACAGCAGCTCGTCCGGGAGAGATTAGATTTGCAGAATGGAACGAAATAGATTTCAAAAACAGGTTATGGACAATTCCCGGATGGAAAGTAAAGGGTCGAAAGGACAAGAAAAAACCTCATAAAGTTCCGCTCACGAAACGGGCCATCGAGATTCTCAAGTCGATGCCGCGTAATGGGGCATATGTCTTCCCCGGATATCGTGGCAAACCAGCAATGAGTGAGAATGCTCTAAACAATGCTGTCAAAGAGCTTCACGAGATTGACATCAAGAATGGAGGAAATGGATTTCTGGACCCCGAGTCGGGGAGAATAGCAACTGCTCACGGGATGCGGTCGGCGTTCAAAGATTGGGCCACTGAGATTAGCCATGCGGAGGACTACGTATCGGAGCTTGCACTGTCGCATATCGATACTTCGTCCACACGAGAAGCCTATAAACGGGACCAGCTCGTCCAAAAACGCAGGAAATTGATGAACGCTTATGAGAAGTACCTTTCATCGACCTCTGGCAAAAGAAGCAAGCAATAAATGAGTAAAAAGCGGCTAATTGCGGGAAACGGTTAATTAGCCGCCAAAAACACATCTCTGGCTCCAGTATTGTACTCGTAAACTCACGGGCCAAGTGGTCGGGATATCCGGTCGTTCAACGGTGACCTGCTTGTAAGCATCAGGGCCTTGCTGCTTACAGATCAGCCCTAACTCGTTCATCAGACGTTGCACCTTGAAGCGACCAACAACGCTTTCTTCGCGGAGCTGGCCTTTGATTGTCCGGCTACCGGCAGAGCTGCGGCTCGTCGTGTACAGTCGCTTTATCTGAGTCCTCAGGGCCCGGCGCTCACTAACCACATGGTTTCGCCGTTGGCGGTATTCGTAGCAGCTGGAACGGTTGATATCGAACGCATTGAAGACCATTCCACCGGCATTCGCTCACTCAACGGGCCTACCAGCACGTACGATTCACGTCGTCCGACATAAAGAAAGCGGTGGTTTTAACAAAGACCGTGGGCTGTTTAGATCACGGGAGGTTATAGAGGTTTCGATGGACACTGGAGACAGCCTGTTTGGAGACGCGAAGTGACAAGGGGGAAGTCAGGATTCGAACCTGAGACCTTTGCCTCCGGAGGGCACTTATCTGGGGTGTTTTAGCGTGGTGTTGATGGGGGTAATGTGAGGTGGTTCAAGCAGTTAGGTGTTTTGGAAGCTCTTCTGAAAAACCCTTGTTAAACCAATAGTTGCACAATTAAAGCCGATTATGGGCACAGGGTTGTCTGGTTGCTGTTGTGCGAAACCTACCAATATGACTGCTGCCCCATACCCCATATTTCCAACTTTACGCAGTCACTCAGGTCTAGACAACCTATCAAATTCTGTCCGGTTTTGGCTGACCAGAAACGGACAACCTACGTGCTAACGAAGTCAGTCCGAGACGCTTCAATGGGGCTTGATCCAAGCTAGAAGCGCAGAAGGGATCTGCGTGATAAACTTGTCGGAAAAGTGTACAATTTATTTAGTCAGATGATATTTATTTATTTGAAAAATAACGGGTTAAGGGTATGAGCATCGCGGAACAAGTCGCTGAGTACGTCAAACATCGGCCGTACGGAAGCATCTTCACGCATAAACAGCTGGTGAACCACCTTGGTGGGCATGGCAGTCGGATTTCTCAAAGCCTGAACCAGCTTGAGAAAGAAAAGGTCGTTGTGCCGATCGAGCGCGGCTTGTGGCAGCGGCCGAAGCAGACCAGGTTTGGTGTTGTCCTGGCGTCACCCGAAAAAGTCGTTTCTATTCTTGAGCGAGAGCGGAAGGTATTTGCTGTACCCTCAGGAGCCAAAGTATTGAATGAGTTGGGTGCTTCGACGCAACTTCCGATGAAGCCGATATTTATTTCTAACAAACGGATTCAGCCGATCACTCTCGGGAAAACCGTCATTCAGTTTAACTACAGTCGCTCGTTTGCGTCTGCAGTAGAGGGACTTGCGGGGTTGTCCATTGGCGAAAAGAAGCTCGCCGCAAAATTATGGGTTGCTCTTGAGTACGCGGGAGAAAGCCATGCTGTTCGTGAGAAGCAGGCGTTCGTGAGAGCCTTCAGTGAATTGACGCCGAAGGGGCAGGCGAAATTACTGTCGACATTCAATGGGAAGCTCAAATGGGCCAAACAAGTTCTGGAGTAACCCAGTGGCGAAACCGTTTTTGTTCATGCTCAGCACCCAAGACCAGTTGGACCTTTTCGAGGCGGCAGCAACCGCCACGGGCCTCCCGCATTTTGTCCTCGAGAAAGACTACTACGTCACTTTGGTACTGAAGCTACTTTTTGAGCGGCTAAAGCCCAGCCATACAGAAAGAACTCCAACCCCTTTTATGTTCAAGGGCGGCACCACTCTCAGCAAGGTCTACGGCTGTATTGACCGGATGTCTGAAGATATTGATCTCTCGCTCGATATGAACTTCCTGGGTTATCCGGAACCAACCGATCAGGAGGGCACCACTGCTACCGGTAAGCGTGTGGCTTTGCTGAATGAAGCGACGCAGGCGGCGGTGAGCGATGTGATAGTCCCATTTCTTCGTGATGAATTGGCGGAGATTAACAGCTCATTTGAGGTCGTTGTGCTGGAGAACGGTATGGATATTGAGGTCCAGTACCCTCAGATATTTGAGGCTCCGAGTGGTGGTTATATAAAACCCAGAGTCCTTCTCGAATGCGGTGGTAAGGCGGGGCTGGAGCCTTCAGGCAGTCATGAGATTCAGCCGATGGCTTTGGCCAGCGTGGCAGACCATAGCGACAATTGCTTTGTAGACGTATTGGGATGTGACCGTACGTTTTTCGAAAAACTGACGGCGCTCCACGAGATAAACCACCGGGGCGTGGAAAAGCTCGATGAACGTCAGTCTCGGCATATATACGATGTGATCTCCATCCATGAGCAGTTTCCCCATTTCATTGATGACAGGGAGTTGTTGGCTAAGGTGGTGCGCCACAAGAAAAAGTATTTCCGACGTGGTGCTGCCCAATGGGACAAGGCAAAGCCTGGTTCATTGTGGTTGATGCCGGAGGGAGAGCTTGCAAAACGCATGGAAGACGACTGGGCACAGATGGATGTAATGTTTCCCGGAGAGTTGCCCTGGTCATTTGGGGAGCTTTTGGAAAAACTCGGCGGCATCAACGAGATAATCAATGACAGAGAAACTGAATAAGGCATGACTCAGTCTCTTGGGCAGTTACACGGATTTATCTACAGGCTCTCACCGGGCGTAAACCCTGTCTTCTCGCCGGTCCTCAAAAGCGCCACGCTGCAGAAACGGTTCCGAAAGAAAGGGCATCCTTATTGGTTTCATCCTGGCTGGTGGTTGCTCTGAGAGTTATGGCTAGTTGGAATCCCGGGGCGTGCCAGCCTATCCCTATTCCGGCCAGTCCGACCAGCAGGCGTTGATTATAGTCATATCGGCCTGACTGTTCTTCCAGGTAGGTGTAAGGTATCACTTCAACTCCCGCGCCGATAAAGGCCGCCCATCCCGGCCCTGGCGAATCCAGGGAGCCTGGCAAGCCAATCGTAGACGATGCGCCGGCATAGTCGGGGATGAGGTTGGCGGGGAGGTTCGTGCCGATTCGCCATGACACCCCCAATTCCCCACTGCTGATAAAGTTCGACAGCTTTCCTCCGGACATCCATGACATCTCCTGGGACAGCCTATTGGCTATATTTTTGCGGAATATTCTGCGGGCATGAAAGGCATGAATCTCGCCAATCACATCGGTGCCGAGTTGGTTGTCCCAGCCGTTTGGTCTGGTGCTACCGGTAAACTTATGGACCCAGGTTTGGGCTGCCTTGGCACCGGAATCGGGCCCAACAATACCGATCGCCAGGCCAAAGCCTGTCAGTGATCGCGCGTTCCAGCTCCATAGTGTTCCCGAACCCGAGAGATAACCGGCGTAGGGAAGGTCCTCGTAAGCGGGGCCGCTCGCCTGAATATTTTCAGGGGTGACCATAAGCTGGGTCAGGCTCAAGGTAAGTGTGTGGGAGTTGCCGTTTCGGCCGATGACGGGTAACCAGTCCAATCTGTCCTTGGCTGTGCGGGACAGGCACATATCGCAGTCGCTGCCATTCTCAGCGGTTGGGCCGAGGTAGGACAGCCGGAGCCCGTTTGTATACCCTTTGTCTGTGCCTGTCAGAAGGTCGTTGTCCCAGGAAATGCTCAGGGCTCCGGGACTTGCAACGGCAATGGTAGGGAAGAACACACAAAGAAAATGGATCAGTTTCAAGAATGGTTCATCCCCTTTGGAATGGGCACCTTCGTCGGTGAAAACGCCGGCCCGCAGACGCGGACCGGCGAGGAGACGGTCGGTTGCTCATCAGCCTGGCTCGCGAACTTCGACCCGGGGTTGTTGCTTTTGGCGCTTTGCCCGCAGCCAGTCGGAAAAGTCCTCAACCAACTTGTAGAACAGCGGCACAAAGAACAGGGCAAGGGTGCTGGCTGCGATCATACCGCCCACGACTACCGTACCAATCTCCTGCCGGCTGGCCGCACCTGCACCGGAACTGAATGCCAGCGGCAGGGTGCCAACAATGAATGTCAGTGCGGTCATCATGATGGCCCGGAAACGCTGCCTGGCCGCAGCACTGGCGGCGTCTGCCGCAGACATTCCGGTAGCACGGTTCTGGGCTGCAAACTCCACGATCAGGATGGCGTTCTTGGCGGCCAGGCCAATCAGCACCAGCAAGCCGACCTGGAAGTAGATGTCGTTGGGAAAGCCCCGCAACATGGCGGCCAGAATCGCACCAAAAACCCCGAACGGTACGGCTGTGGCCACGGCTATCGGTAATCCCCAGCGCTCATACTGTGCTGCCAGAATCAGGAACACCAGCAGCAAGCCCATACCGAACGCCACTACACCGGATGATGCCGAATCCTGAAGCTGGAAGGCTTCACCGGTCCAGCCAAGCAGCGTGTTGCGGTCAAACACCTCATCACCGACCTCCTGCAGGGCCGCCAGTGCGTCACCCGAGGTAAAGCCCGGCCCCGGGTCCGCCAACAGCTTGGCGGCGGGATAGACATTGAAGCGATTGAGGATGTCAGGGCCACTGGAGCGCTCAAGGTTGATCAGGGAGCTCAGGGGAATCATCTCGCCGTAATCCGAACGTACGAACACCTTGCGCAAGTCGTCCGGGTGGCTACGGAACTGGCCTTCCGACTGCAGGGTTACCTGCCAGTTCCGACCCTGAAGGGTGAAGTCGTTCACGTAGAGGCCGCCGAAAGTACTCTGCATGGTGGTAAAAATCTGATCGACCGGTACGCCCGTGGCCTGCGCTTTCTCCCGGTCGACATCGGCTCGGTATTTGGGAATGTTGGTATCCAGCGTCACCCTCACATTTTGTAGTTCCGGGCGCTCATTGGCCTTGCGGATAAATTCGTCGGCAATGGCTTTGATCTTGTCTGGCGTCCTGCCGCCACGGGCCTGAATATAGCCTTCCACGCCCCCTGTGGTTGAGAGTCCTTGTATCGGAGGTGGTGTAAAGGCCATGACCGAGGCTTCCGGCATCGTTGCGCCGATACCCATGATCTGTTCCGCCACGCTGGCGGCATCCTCACCCTCGCCGGTGCGTTCCGCCCAGTCTTCCAGAGTTACAAACGCAACGCCGGTGTTGGTTCGCAGTGCGCTGGATATGATGTCGAAGCCAGAAAAGGCCACGACATCGCGAACTTCCGGCACGTCCATCATGCGATCCACCAGGTCATCGCGGGCATCTGACGTGCGGCTCAGCGACGACACCGGTGGTAGCGAATAAGCGGTAAGCACGAAACCCTGGTCTTCCTGGGGAACGAGGCCGGACGGCATACGGTCAATCAGCAGCAGGACTCCGCCAATCATGGCCGCAAACAGCAGAACCCCTACCACCGCATGACGAAGCATCCAGTCGACGACGGCGCAGAACCCCTCGGTTATCCGGTTGAATCCGGCATCAAACCAGCGGAATGGCGCCCATTGTTTATCGGACTGTCCACCGAGCAACAGCGCGCACATCGCCGGTGTCAGCGTGAGGGCAACGATGCCCGAAATCACCACGGATACCGCAATGGTGATGGCAAACTGGCGATACAGTTCACCGCTCAACCCACCAAGGAAGGCAACGGGTGCGAACACCGCCACCAGCACCAAAGTGGAGGAAATTACCGCTCCAGACACTTGCTGAATGGTTGTCACTGCGGCATCGTAGGCCGATAGTCCTTCTTCTTTCATCAGCCGTTCGGCGTTTTCCATGATAATGATGGCGTTATCCACAACCACACCGATAGCCAGTATTAACCCGAACAGTGTCAACAGGTTAACGGAGAAGCCCATGGCCTGCATGCCGGCAAAGGTGCCGATCAGCGAGACCGGAATGGCCACCAGCGGTATCAGAGTCGCCCGCAAATGCTGCAGGAACAGGAAGGTCACCACCACAACCAACAGGATGGCGATGATAAACGTGGCAATGACCTCCTGAATGGAAATATCGATAAACCGGGTTGTGTCGTAGGGCACATCGTATTCCAGGCCTTCGGGAAAACGCTCGCTGATTTCCTTCATGGCCCCGTTCACGGCATCCGCTGCATCCAAAGCGTTGGCCCCCGGTTGCAGATAGATTCCCATGGGTACCGTATTGTCACCATTGTAAACCGCAGCAAAGTCGTAATTCTGGGCGCCGAGCTCTATTCGAGCCACATCTTTGAGCCGTAGGGAAGCGCCTTCTTCATCGCTGCGCAGAATGACTTCGCCGAATTCCTTCGGGCTTGTCAGTCGCCCCGGCGCGGACACACTGAACGTGAATGCCTGGCCCTCCGGCGCGGGCTCGGCCCCGATCCGGCCAGCGGCAAACTGGGCATTCTGAGCCCTTAAAGACGCCGCCACGTCAGCCGGTGTCAGCTCGTACTGGGCCAGCTTGTCCGGGCGCAGCCATACCCGCATGGAATAATCCTGGGCGCCAAACAGAGACGCGTCGCCAATGCCGGGCAGGCGAACCAGTTCGTCCAATACGTTCAGCAGGGCATAATTGGAAATCTCCACCACATCCATGCTTTGATCCGGTGAAGACAGGGTTATGACCTGAAGGATGGAAGTGGACCGGGCCTCGACGGTCAGACCCTGGTCACGCACCGTTTGAGGCAGTCTGGCCAGGGCCTGTTGCACCCGGTTGTTGACGTTAATGGTGGCCTGGTCCGGGTCGGTGCCGATTTCAAACGATACCGTGACACGGAAGCTGCCGGAGTCGGTACTATTGGACTCCATGTAGATCATGTCGTCGACACCGTTGATTTCCTGCTCCAGCGGTGCCACCACGCTGTCTGAAATAACGTCCGCGCTCGCGCCCTGGTAGCGACCATCAACGACTACCTGGGGCGGCACTACATTGGGATACTGCTCCACGGGCAGCCCCACTAATGAAATGGTCCCGGCAATGACAATGATAATGGAGACAACCGATGCAAAAATCGGGCGGTCAATGAAGGTGCGCAGCATTATTCTGCCTCCTCGTCGTCATCTCCGGTTTCTACTTCGGTGCCGTCCCTGAGGTCGACCAGGCCGCCGACAATGAGGGTTTCATTAGCTTTCAGACCTTCCAGTATCACCTGGCGGCCCTCGACAACCGGCCCCAGACGAACCGGGCGTGCACGGGCCCTGCTCTGGTCGTCAACGACGAAAATCTGGGGCCCTTCCGCGCCTTCGGATACCGCTTTTTCAGGCACCGTTACAACGTTCTCCAGGGTCTGAAGCTGAACTCTTACCCTCACAAACTGTCCGGGGATAATCTGGTTTTCGGGATTTTGAAACACTGCCCGTGCAGAGACGGTGCCCGTGCGGGAGTCCAGGGTGGACGCGGTGAAGTCAACCTTGCCGGTGCGGTCATACTCCTGCCCATTCGCCATAATTAGCGTAGCGTCCACGTCTTCAGCACTGGCAGCATCCGTCATAGCATCACGGGCAGTGCGTTGTATCGCGGCATCACCTTCAGGCAGCGCAAACCGGACATGCACCGGGTTCTGCTGCACGATGGTGGTCAGGAGCGTTCCCTGATTTACCAGACTCCCTTCCGGCAGATCTTCGAGGCTGGTAACGCCATCGACGGGGGCCCTGACATCGGTGTAGCCCAGATTCAGCTCGGCTTCGGTAACGCCTGCCTCTGCGACCGCCAGATTTGCCTGAGCCAGTTCCAGGGCAGACCGAGCCGAATCCCGGTCACGTTCACTAACGGCATTGCGTTCATACAATGAGGAGATGCGATTCCATTCCCGCTCGGCCTGGCGCAAATCGGCCTCGGCCACCTGGCGTTGCGCCCTGGCACCCTGCAGTGCGGCTTCAGAGGGCTTCGGATCAATGCGAAACAAGGAATCACCCTCACTGACCACCTGACCCTCCTGGTATAGGCGCTCCTCGAGGATACCCTGGATACGAGCTCTGACCTCCACCTCCCGGGCCCCCCGGGCACGACCTGCGTAGTCCTGTCTTACGTCCACGTCCCGGGTTTCTGCCGTTTCGACGGTAACACGTTGGGCAGGCTGTCCGCCTTGCCCCACGCTGTCTTCGGTAGGCTCAATCTCCGCCTCGCTACAGGCTGCAAGCCCCACAAACAGCATTAATAGCAGCGATTTTAAGAGCAGATTTGGACTATATGTTGAAGCAAATCGGGGGGGCATGAGGGTGTCTCCTGGGTTGTCGGCCGGAAGTGATCTAACGTGGAATGAACAAAATAATACATACAGTCATGGATGTATGCAAAAAAATTTGGCATATTAGGGATTCCAGTCAGTGAGTAAGCAGAAGCCTCCCGTAAGGATTCCGTTATGGCCCGAAAAACAAAAGCAGAAGCAGAAGCCACGCGCCAGAGTATTCTGGACGCCGCTGAACAGGTGTTCATTTCACACGGAGTTGCTCGAACCTCGCTCGAAGAGGTCGCCCGCACCGCCCAGGTCACCCGAGGCGCTGTCTATTGGCATTTCAGAAATAAATCCGACCTGTTCGAGGCCATGCTGGAACGCGTTCGGCTACCGATGACGGAGATGGTGGAAAACGTGACCAGTGAGACCACCAGCTGCCTGGAGGACCTGCGAAAACTCTGCCTGCATGGGCTGAGAACGCTGGCCGAAGATAAGCGGCACTTCCGGGTCTACAAAATTCTTTTCCATCACACCGAGTCTGAGAGGTCCCTGCGTGCCCAGGACAAGTTAGCTTCAGAGGCCATCGATAAGGTGACCAGGTTCTTTGAGAGCCACCCGTGCCATGAGTCGCTGACACCCCGAAAGGCGGCCCGGTCCCTGCACGTTCAAATGCTCGGAATTTACTACGACTGGCTGAGAAACCCGGAAGCCTATGACCTTCGGGAAGAAGCTGAAAGTCTGGTCAACACCATTTTCAGGGGCATTTGCCCCGGATTCGAACCCTCGTCTATGGAGACGCACACACCATGAAAAAGCGCTTACTGCCCGGGCTTCTGGCTATGTTTTCTGCCCAACCCGCGCTAGCCATGAATCTGATCGAAACCTATGAAAAGGCACTGACCTATGATTCTGGTATTGCCGAGGCACGCGCCACCCTCGAGGCCGAGCGGGCCAACACCGACGTGGTGCGCTCCAGCTTGCTGCCCCGGGTGAACGCCTTCGGCAATACCCAGCACATCGAGGTCAATCCGGACAACGCCAGCGATGACTCCTATCAGACTCTCAGTTACGGCGTCGAGCTTACTCAGCCGCTGTTCCGCGCCAGTGCCTGGTTTGATTTTGAAACCAGCCAGATCCAGAGCGAGGCCGCCGGGGCCCGGTACAATCTCGCTCAACAACAGCTGATCCTCACAGTTGCCGAGGGCTATTTCAACGTGCTGAGGGCGGCCGATGCCGTCACCACCGCCCGCTCTACTGAAACCGCCATCCGCCGCCAGTATGATCAGGCTCAGGAACGCTATAACGTAGGTCTTATCGCCATCACCGAAGTCTACGAGGCTCGTGCCAGTTACGACGACTCCAAAAGTCAGCGTATCGCGGCCGAGAGTGATCTGGATATCGCCCGTGAAGAGCTGGCCCGCCTGACCGGCGAATATACCGAACAGCTGGACAATCTGCGTCAGGAATTCCCGCTGGCGCGTCCCCAGCCTATGGACCCCACCCAATGGGAAAACATCGCTCTGGGGCAGAACTGGGAAATCCAGACGGCCCTGTTCCAACTGGACGCCAGTGAATCCACTCTGAAAAGCACCAAGGCCGGTTATTACCCGACGGTGGATCTGAACGCTTCATATGGCCGGACCGAGATTGATGGGCTCGGGCCCGGAAGAACCGGCTCCACCGCTGGCACTGGCAACGGAACCACCACAGAAGGCGTGATTGGCGTGACTCTGAATGTGCCGCTTTATACGGGCGGGGGCACGCAGGCGTCAGTGCGTCAGCAGCGCTCGCTGGTCTCCGTAGCTGATGAGGCGCTGCGCACGACGCGCCGGGATGTGCGGGTCAATACCCGCAGTCTGTTTCGCCAGGTGAACACCAACATTGAGTCGGCCTCCGCGCTGGAGCAGACGATCATCTCACGGCGCAGCGCTCTGGACGCCACTCGTGCCGGCTACGACGTCGGCACGCGCAATATCGTCGAGGTGTTGGACGCTGAACGGGGTTATTACGAGGCCTTGCAGAATTACGCCAATGCCCGGTATGACTACGTGATCAACACCCTAACCCTGAAACAATCCGCCGGAACTCTCAGCCCGCAGGACCTGATGGACCTGAACCGCTGGCTCAGCCGCTCGGCGCCGGGTATTGAGGCGCTTGCCGAAGACGATGAGACCATCGAAGATCCGACGCAGGATTGAATGGCTCCTTACCTGAACATCTGCGATGGACTGGGTTTCAACTTGATTGATCAGGAGGTCTGGCAACTGTCCACGTTCCTTGGCTATGTGGTAGGGCGGAATAACGAGGACGACCTCGAAGCGTTCGATGTTGTCGAGGCGGGTGCCGCGTTGGGTGTGCGCCTGCGCTACCAGGCGGGACCGGTCCACTACAGCGGTTCTGTGCGCACCCCGGTCACGGGGGATGTGGAGGGTTACCAGGTCACTCTTCGCAGTAGCTGGAGGACACCCCTCTCCGATACCCTGTCACTGTCCTTGGGCCCCGGCATCACATACAGCAGTAAACAATGGACAGAAGACCTGTTCAATGTCTCGGCGGTTGAGAGTGCGCGTAGCGGTCTGGCCGCCTATTCAGCGGATGCCGGTTATCTGAGGGCCCGTCTGGGTGGTGCAATCCCTATCGAATGACTTCTTCATGGTCACTGACCGGTATCACTGGCGTGACTTACCTCACTGGCGAGGCCAAAGACAGCCCGATTGTGGATGACATCGGCAGCGCTACTCAGGCTTACGGGGGGTTGCTGCTCAACTACCAGTTCTGACAAGCTTCAGCCAGAGTTAATAACACTGGGTGGTTTTGGTCTTGGGCACGATTGCGCAACCGCTGAGACTTGCCTTGTGTTTAAAGATCGGGGTGAACGTCGACGACTGGCACTTTTCGTTAATTTACATGTTCGGATAATTCGGACCACCGCCGCCTTCCGGCGTTACCCAAGTAATATTCTGGGCCGGGTCCTTGATGTCGCAGGTCTTGCAGTGCACGCAGTTCTGCGCGTTGATCTGGAACTTCTTGCCACTGCCATCGTCAGCCTCAACCACTTCATACACGCCAGCCGGGCAGTAGCGCTGCGCAGGCTCGTTGTACTTCGGCAGGTTCTCCTTGATGGGAATCTCCGGGTCAGACAGCTTCAGATGAACCGGCTGGTCTTCCTCGTGGTTGGTGTTGGAAATAAACACCGAGGACAGCTTGTCGAAGGTCAGCTTGTTATCCGGTTTCGGATAATCAATCTTCTTGGCCTGATCCGCTGTCTTAAGCGTGGCATAGTCCGGCGTTATATCGTGGAAGGTAAACGGCAGGCTGCCCCGCAGGATATTCTGCTCGAGGTAGGCGATGGCGCCACCGACGAAGTTGCCAAACTTGTGCATGCCCGGGCTGAAGTTGCGCTCGGCATACAGTTCCTTGTAGAGCCAACTGTCCTTGAAACGGTCCTCGAAGCTGGTGATTTCTTCACCGCTCTTGCCGTCCTTCAGGGCCTCAAAGACCGCTTCCGCGCCCAGGATGCCCGACTTCATGGCAGTGTGGGAGCCCTTGATCTTGGAACTGTTCAGTGTACCCGCGTCACAGCCCAGTAACAGGCCACCCGGGAAGCTCATCTTGGGCAGGGAGTTGAAGCCGCCCTTGGTAATGGCACGGGCACCATAGGCCACGCGTTTGCCGCCTTCGAGATGCTTCTTGATCTCGGGATGCAGCTTGAGCCGCTGGAACTCATCGAATGGGCTCATGTGCGGGTTGCTGTACGACAGGTCGGAGATGAGGCCGACATAAACCTGGCCGTTCTCAAGATGGTACAGGAACGAACCACCGGTAGACCCGGATTCATTCAGCGGCCAGCCAGTGGTGTGGATAACCAGGCCGGGCTCGTGCTTGGCCGGGTCGATGTCCCACAGTTCCTTGATGCCGATGCCGTAGTGCTGCGGATCCTTGCCTTCGTCCAGTTTGAAGTCGTTGATCAGGCGCTTGCCCAGGTGGCCGCGGCAGCCCTCGGTAAACAGGGTGTACTTGGCGCGCAGCTCCATCCCCGGCATGTAGCCGTCTTTTTCGGAGCCGTCACGGGCAACGCCCATATCGCCAGTGATGATGCCTTTTACCTGGCCGTCTTCAACGATGGTTTCAGAGGCCGCAAAACCGGGATACACCTCCACACCCAGGCCTTCTGCCTGCTCAGCCAGCCAGCGGCAGAGATTGCCAAGGCTGATAATATAGTTGCCATGGTTGTGCATATTCTTCGGCACAAAGGCGTTGGGGATCTTGCTGGCGTTTTCCTGGTTCTTCAGCAGGAAGATGTCATCACGTGTGACCGGAGTGTTCAGCGGGGCGCCTTTCTCTTTCCAGTCCGGGAACAGTTCGTTGAGGGCAGTGGGCTCGAAAACCGTACCCGCCAGAATGTGGGCCCCAATCTCGGAACCTTTCTCAACGACACAGACGGTCAGCTCCTGCTCGGCTTCCTGAGCCATCTGCATCATGCGACAGGCTGCCGAGAGGCCGGCCGGGCCACCGCCGACGATCAGAACATCAAATTCCATCGATTCGCGTTCCACTTTTTACTCTCCTAATTCAAAATCGTTTACGTAATCAGTTCGACATTTCTCAAGGATCTTGCGATATCATCTAACGCTTCCGGGTTGCTCAGAGCATCGCGGTTGTCGGATTTTTTAGAGCCGTTAATCAGGCGGGCCACGGCCAGTTCCACTTTCTTTCCGCTACGGGTATAGGGAATGTCCGTCACCTGCACAATATATTTGGGTACATGGCGTGGGCTGGCGCCTTCGCGTATTCGGGATTTGAGGCGTTTCTGCAAATCGTGGGTGATGTCCTGGCCTTCGGCAGGTACTACCAACAAAACCACTTCCACATCGCCGTCAATCTGGCGGCCGACCACTAGGCTGTCTCGTACTTCTGCCACGGTTTCCACCTGGCGATAGATCTCTGCGGTGCCGATGCGCACACCGCCGGGGTTGAGAGTGGCGTCGGAGCGGCCGTAAATGATGGCGCCTCCCTGTTCGGTAAATTCAATGAAGTCACCGTGAGCCCAGACACCCGGAAAGGTATTAAAGTACGCGTCGTGATAGCGCTCGCCGTCAGGATCCTGCCAGAAGCTTATGGGCATAGACGGTAGCGGCTGGCGGCAGACCAGTTCTCCCCGGCCTTCTGTGACAGGCCGGCCGTCGTCGCCATAGGCAACGGCATCCACCCCGAGGAAGCGGCATTGGATTTCGCCGCGGCGCAACGGCAGCAACGGCGTGGAGCCGACGAAGCAGCCGCAGATATCGGTACCGCCTGCGATGGAACCGAGCAGGGCCTCTGGCGCACCGTCGCTGTAGATCCAATCGTAGTCTTCCGGCAGCAGAGGCGAACCAGTTGAGAATACCACCCGGAGTTTGTTCTGGTCATAGGATGTTGCAGGCTGCAGTTTGGCCTTTCGGCAACCTGCAATAAAGCGTGCGCTGGTACCAAAGTGGGTGACTCTTTCATCCGCTACAATATCCCACAAGTAACTCAGGCTTGGATATCCGGGGGAGCCGTCAACGGTGATGACAGCGGCGCCGGTCATCAGAGCGGAGGCCTGCCAGTTCCACATCATCCAGCCACAAGTGGTGAAATAGAGGAAGCGGTCTTCCGGGCCTACATCACCATGAAGCATCAGTTCCTTGGCATGATTGACCAGCAGGCCTGCATTACCGTGAACGATACATTTCGGCTTGCCAGTGGTACCTGAGGAATAGAGGATGTAAACCGGATGATCGGGTGCTAAAGGTGTGAATGATGGAGCTTTGCCCACACCGTAGGCGAGTGCCTCCTCCCAACTGGTCACTTTGTTACCCGGGAGCGGTGCTGCATCTGGTAATTGCTGAACACTCACAACGCATTTCAGGGTGGGGAGTCCCTTGATCAGTTCGGCAAAATCGTCCTGGCGGGCAAATACCTTACCGCCATAACCATATCCGTTTACTGCAATCAAGACAGCCGGTTCGATCTGGCTAAACCTGTCCAGAATAGCACCCACTCCGAAATCTGGAGAAGCTGAGCTCCAGATTGCCCCAAGGCTGGTGGCTGCCAGCATTCCGGTGAGGGCTTCGTAACCATTGGTGACAACACCAGCCACCCGGTCACCGGATTCGATACCCTGGCTGCGGAGGAATGCTTCCAGGGCGCCGACGTCGGCTGTCAATTCTGCGTAGGTCCGTCGCAGCACGGGTCGGGTCTCGCAATAGGCGACCACCGCCTCTTTATTGGCAAGGTCGCCATCTGCCAGCCTGAGAAGGTTGGCAGCAAAATTCAGTTTCATACCCGGAAACCACTCTGCGCCGGGCATGTTACGTTTGCCAAGAACCTTGTCAGCCGGTGTGTCGCATACCAGACCGCAATAGTCCCAGACTTTTTGCCAAAAAGTCTCAAGTTCATCAATCGACCACTTGTGCAGCTCGTGGTAGTCGGCAAAGGGGCCGAAACCTTGCTGCTCCAGCCAGGTTTTGAATTGGCTCATGCGAGTTTGGTGAGCGTCATGGTTTTGGGGAGACCAGAAGATATCAGGGCTGGAGTTGGTTTGGTTTTCCATTAGTTGATTCCTATCATTCTCAGCCAATTTAGCACCTGGATGCTTGGCCTACTTTAGAGCCGTTGTTGCGGTTTAACTGTTCGCTGATCCACTCACCAGTGGTGACCAGTTTGTCCAGATCGACGCCGGTCTTGATGCCCAATCCGTTCAGAAGGTATAGCACGTCTTCCGTGGCGACGTTGCCGGAGGCGCCCTTGGCGTAAGGGCAGCCGCCGAGGCCGGCAACAGAGGCATCAATCACCGAGATGCCTTCTTCCAGCACTGCGTACAGATTGGCCAATGCCTGGCCGTAGGTGTCGTGGAAGTGGGCGGCCAGTTTTTCGATGGGTACTGCGGCGGCAACGGCTTCGAGCATGCGCTTGGCTTTCAACGGGGTGCCCACGCCGATGGTGTCGCCCAGGGAGATTTCGTAGCAGCCGAGTTCG
>OJBY01000168.1_pt1 | contig 43273 bp, 51 predicted proteins | sample 1591731 | NCBI WGS metagenome assembly OJBY01 (sample SAMN05416837, study PRJEB24817) | seawater metagenome | isolation source: Sea water | place: Canada:Atlantic | collected 2013-07
GAGATCATGCCTAGTCTCGTGGGCTCGGAGATGTGTATAAGAGACAGGGGTTACTGGCAACGTCCCGAAGATACCGAAGCCACCATACAGGATGGCTGGCTGCACACGGGCGATGTCGGCCATATCGACGACAAGGGCCGGATCAAGATCACCGACCGCAAGAAGGATATCATCGTCAACGACAAGGGCGACAACGTCGCGCCGCAAAAGCTGGAAGGGATGCTGACCCTTCAGCCCGAGATCAGTCAGGCAATGGTGTCGGGAGACAAGAAGCCTTACATGGTCGCGCTGATCGTGCCCGACCCAGAATGGGCGGCGCTGTGGGCGCGCGAGAACGGCGAGGCATTCGATATGGCGGCCTTGCAGGAACTTCCTGCTTTCCGATCATCCATCAAAGCCGCGATCGACCGCACCAATCAGGATCTCTCCGTGGTCGAGAAAGTACGCAAGTTCGTTTTTGCTGACGAGGCGTTCACCGTGGATAACGACATGATGACGCCGACGCTGAAAATCCGCCGCATGCAGATCCGCGAAAACTATCAGGATCGGCTCGAAGCCCTGTATTGACGACCCTCGCGTCAATTGGGCAACGCACGGTAAACCTCTTTTAAAGGCTCTGCCTCTAACCCACCGGGCCTGTCGCAGCGCGCACGCGCGTTGCCGGGATCAAGGACTGTTCCAGCGCAACGTGCGCGGCGGGACAAACAGGGGAAGTGTTATCATGGGTTCTACTGTCCGCAGCCATGCGCCGCATGGCCGTTTGCGCACGGGTGTTGCCAGTTTGCTGGCTGGCGTATCGATTGCTGTTGCCATGCCGGCAGCCGCGCAGGATGCAGCGATGCTGGAACGGCTGGAGGCTCTGGAAGCGCGCTTCCAGCAACTCGAAACCGAAAACGCACAATTGCGGGCGCAGGTCGATGCGCTACAGGGCGACATCGCGACCGACGAGGCAGGAACTCTCACCCTTTCCGCCCCGGATGCCAGCGGTCCGGCGGCCACCGCACAAGATGGCATTCCCGGCGGTACGATGGTGGCGAGCAACGGCAACAGTTCGAGCGGCCCGGTCGATACCGTCACCGAGGTCGATGATCCGCGCGAGATGCAGGTGGCGGGATCGGAGAATTTCGTCGGCACCAACCCCACTTACGCCTATCGCGTGCTGGATCACGCCGAAAACGTGAACACCAAGCCGCTTATCCAACTGGCCGCGTTACAGGAAGGCGAACTTTCCGACCGGGTCACGCTGTCAGGGCAGGTCACGGCGATTGCCAATTACCAGTGGACCGATACGCAGGACAAGTTCGGCTACCTGATGCGCCACCCCACCAGCGCCAACCAGCTGGGCGATCACGTTTCCGAAGCGGTGCTGCATTCCGCCACGCTTGCGCTGACCGCCCGCGTTGCTCCGCGCGTCACGGCCTATGCCGAGTTTCTCTACGATCCCCAGCAGAGCTTTGGCCAGGGGACGATCACCGCGCTTACACGCAACCAGGTGCAACTGCGCCGCGGCTGGGTAATGTACGGCGATCTCGATACGCTGCCGGTCTATGCGCTTCTAGGTAAGATGGATGTGCCTTTCGGACTGAATGACACGGTCAGCCCTTTCACCAATTCCACCAACTGGCACGCTTTTGCGGGCCTCGCCTACGGGGCGCAGGCCGGGTTCGTTGCAGGCGGGCTGCACCTGCGCGGTATGCTGATACAGGGCGGTTCGCAGTTCCGCGCCGCGAACAACCCGGTGCTGGGCACATCTGTCCCCTCGCGGGCGAACAATTTCGCCTTTGACGGGCGGTATACGCTGGGCCTGGGCGGCGAAGGCAATGCGCTGATGGTGGGCGCCAGCTACCAGCACGGCACCGCCTATTGCCAGGGCTACCCGGTGTTCCACTTCAACCCGTGTGCTGACAACAATCCGGGTGTCGCTGCCTATGGGCGCCTGACCTATGGACCGGTCACACTGCTGGGCGAATATGCCACCACGACGGATGAATGGGCGGGGACGCAGGTGCCCGATCCGCGCAATCCGCTAAGCCAGTTCAGCGCGGTGAAGGCGCAGTCCTTTACGTTCGGCGGGCGCGTGGGCTTTGGCGAGGAACTGGCAAGTTCCCAGCGCCGCGCCTTCGCGCTTTCGGCGGAGTTCTCGAAGTTTATCTCGGGCGAGGATGGAGCGCCGTGGGAACGGCAGAACCAGATCGTGCTGGGCGGATCGTGGTTCGCCATGCCCAACGTCAACCTGTTCGGCGAATTCGTGCACGTCGACGGCTTCGTGCCGCTCAACTTCCTGTCGGGCGGGAATTTCTCCGATGGCAGCACATGGTCCGAGCAGGGCGTGGATACGAACGTGGTCCTCGCCGGGGCGCAAGTGGCGTTCTGATCGAGCGTGCCGGGGCCTAGCGCGATATAGCAGGCCCCGCACTTCGCCGTTCAAGCAGCTTCGATCTCGATCTTTTCCGGGTAGAAGGCCGGTTCCTGCGTTGACCATGCAGGCGCCGTAGCTGCCGCCTCGCTCAGGCTTTGCAGCAGCATCCGGCGGCGTTGCGGGCGAATCTGAGGCAGCGCGGCTGCCGCGCAGAAGGCTGCCGGAAGGAATGGCCGCACCGCAGCGCCCAGCAGGCGCTCGTACAGGAATCGGTAAGCGGAAAAGCTTTCCAGCTGCTCCGTTGCAAGATCTTGCGCGGAAATGCGCATCAGCGTGCCCATCAGGCTTTCGATCCCGTCGAAACTATTGCCCTGCGGTATAACCGCGCGCAATTGCCGAAGTTCGCGGTATGCAAGGTATTGCCCGCGAATGGCGCGTTGGTCTGCAGCAGAGCCGCTCCAGCTTTTGAAGGCATCGCCCCGTGCCAGCGCGATATCCAGCGAACGTTCGATAAAGCGTTGCTCATGCTCATCAAACCCTGCGAATTCGCGCATTTCTGCGATCGTCAGCGAAAATGTCTTTGATTCGTAGCCCATTGCGACCCTTCCTTTGCGGACAGAATGAAAGGTGTGCGCGCCTATGGTTAATTATTGGTGTGGATGGGTATTTTGTTTTTAAAGTGTTTGTTTTTCGAAGCCGCCTCCGCGGCTTCGTCCTCGCTCGACGCGCAGCAAGCTGCGCCCGCTGCGGGCGGCCCTTCGGCCTTGCGGTCCGCTGGGCGCGGACCGTTTTCTGCACAAAGCTATCTGGCTGGCAAAAGTCTCGGGCGCGAAGCGACCGCAAGCGCGAACGCGCGCCCGAGCTTATGCGAGGAAAGCCAAGCTGCGCGGACGCGCAGCGCCCGTCGTTTGAGGAACAATCAAACTATATCAGCCCAGCCAATGGAGAACTGGGATCGGCATATTTGCGCCGCCCCATGCGGCCCGCCAGATAGGCTTCGCGGCCCGCTTCTACAGCCAGCTTCATTGCGCGCGCCATGCGGATGGGGTCTTTCGCCTCTGCGATCGCGGTGTTCATCAGAACGCCGTCGCAGCCCAGTTCCATCGCGACGGCAGCGTCGGATGCCGTGCCGACCCCCGCATCAACCAGCACCGGCACTTTCGCACCCTCCACGATCAAACGGATCGTCACCCGATTCTGAATGCCGAGACCGGAGCCGATCGGCGCACCAAGTGGCATGATCGCAACCGCGCCTGCTTCTTCCAGCTGCTGCGCGGCGATTGGATCGTCGGTGCAATATACCATCGGCTTGAAGCCTTCCTTGGCCAGCACTTCGCAGGCGCGGATGGTTTCCACCATGTTGGGATAGAGCGTTTTTGCCTCTCCCAGCACTTCCAGCTTCACCAGGTCCCAGCCGCCCGCTTCGCGCGCAAGACGCAGAGTGCGGATGGCATCATCGGCGGTAAAGCAGCCTGCGGTGTTGGGAAGATAGGTGACTTTCTTTGGATCGATATGGTCCATCAGCACGGGCTGGCTGGGATCGGAGATATTCACGCGGCGCACGGCCACGGTCACAATCTCGGCCCCGGCAGCGTCTACCGCGGCGGCGTTCTGGGCAAAGTCCTTGTACTTGCCAGTGCCCACGATCAACCGGCTGTTGAAACGATGACCGGCGACTTCCCAGCTGTCGTCATCGGCGCCGGAGCCTCCACCCACGAAATGCACGATTTCCAGTTGGTCGCCCTCAGCCAGTGACACCTGTTCCAGAGTAGAGCGTGGTGCGATCTCGCCATTGCGCTCAACCGCAACTTTCTCCGGCTTCAAGCCCAGTTCGCGCACGAGATCGGCGATGGTGGCGGCAGGAGTTCGACGAGTTTCGCCGTTGACGGTAAGGGATTTTGGCTGGGTCATCACCAGCGCCACATAAGCCCTGTCAGGCGTGACGCAAGTTGAGGATGTGCCCCGCAGCAACAAGCGTGACACCGATCATGGTGAGAACGGCCTCCTCGAACCCATGACCAACGGCCAGTGCGCCGCCCATGAAGGTAAGGCCGGTCATCGCCACCACGAAAGGCTTGGCGCGGCGATGGCGAATGGCGCCGATGCCGATAGCAACGCCCGCGATAATGGTGGCCAGCAGCAGGCCCCACCGATGCAGATCCGGCTCGAGCAGGAATGTGCCGCCCAGCCCCAGGCCGGCCACCAGCACCAGGCCCAGCACGCAATGCACGAGGCACAGCGCTGAAAGCATGACGCCAGCGCGATCGAGGCGACCGCGAATCCATGGGGTGATCGAAGCCATAACGAGCATGTATGTAACGTCATAACATTGCGCAAGGGGGAATGTTGCAACATTCGTCCCGCCGCACGGCTACCAATAAAAGGGATGCTTGCGATCCGGTCGGTAAAGTTGCAGATCGCGACGGTTATGGTCGTACAGGCAATCTCCGCTGATCCATCAGGCGTCCAGCCAGGCGCTCGCCCACTTGCCCTAGCCCGATGGCTTTTCGCCGTGGCCATGCTGGTTCTCATCATGGTCGTCGTCGGCGGGATTACGCGGCTGACTGAAAGCGGGCTGTCGATTACGGAATGGAAGCCGGTGACAGGTGCGCTGCCCCCGCTAAGCGAGGCCGACTGGCAGACCGAGTTCGATCTGTACCAGCAGACCGGCGAATACCAGAACGTGACGGGGCCAGCGGGAATGGACCTGGCCGCATTCAAGTTCATTTACTTCTGGGAATGGTTCCACCGACTGCTGGGACGCGTGATCGGTCTTGCCTTTGCCCTGCCCCTGGCCTGGTATTGGCTACGTGGGGCAATCCCGCAAGGCTACAAGCCGCGCCTCGTCGCCCTGCTGGCGCTTGGCGGTATGCAAGGTGCGTTCGGGTGGTTCATGGTGCGCTCCGGCCTTGGCAGCGAGATGACCGACGTTTCGCATTTCTGGCTCTCGATCCACCTGCTGACAGCCTTTGTAACCCTTGGCGGGCTGGTGTGGACTGCGCTGGACCTGCGCGAAATCGATGCGCACGCCAAGACCATTCCCGCCCGCTTCACTGGCTTGTCGTGGATCGTCGGCATCATTCTATTTTTTCAACTGCTGCTGGGTGCATGGGTGGCCGGATTGAACGCGGGCCTCGCATCCGACACCTGGCCACTAATGCAGGGCCAGCTTGTGCCGGAAGCGGACTGGTCGCGCGGCGCGTGGTGGACATTTACGCACGATCCCTTCTGGCTGCATTTCCTCCATCGCTGGTGGGCTTGGATCGCTGTGGCGGCATTGGTGGTGATGGCCCTTCGCGTGAAGCCGCTGAACCGGCGCGCATCCATCGCGATTCACAGCGCATTCGGCATCCAGATCGTGCTGGGCATCGCCACCGTCATGACCGGTGTCGACCTGTGGCTTGCCGTTGCGCACCAACTCGTAGGAGCGCTGCTTGTGGCTGCTTTTGCCTGGGGAGCGCATGTGGTGGGCAGCGCGCGATCTTGACCCAGCCCGATACGCGGCAGGCAGCGCTGGTCTGGAGTCCGTTCGATACGACGGAGAACGCCATGGCTGTCGCCAAGAGGTTGCTCGAGGAGGGGCTGGTCGCCTGCGCAAATATCGTGCCGCCCATGCAATCGGTCTTCCGTTACGAAGGAAAAGTGCAATCCGCCACCGAAGTGGGTGTATTGTTCAAAACGCGCGCCGACGTGCTCGATGGAGTCACTACAAGGCTGGCCGAGTTGCATCCCTATGATACACCGGCGATATGCGGCTGGTTGGCAGACAGCGCGCCGCCCGAAACGCTTGGCTGGTTGGCAGATTCGTTGTCCGAAACCGGCGAGGGATAATTCTCACGGAACCCTGCGGTATTATTTTACCTCTCTCGAGAGGCCCGGATTTGCTTGACTTGCAGCCCCCGAAGCGACAAATGCCGCGCCTTCGCTGCTTCGAAAGCCGGTAACGCGCCTGCGATTCGGACAGCGGCGATCCATTCGCACTGATTTTTTGAGGAATAAAGCCATGAAGGCTCTGAGCAAGACCACCCGGTCGATCAAGCCGGCAGAGGTCGAAAAGAAGTGGCATATCGTCGACGCCGAGGGACTCGTCGTCGGCCGCCTTGCTTCGATCATCGCCAACATCCTGCGCGGCAAGCACAAGCCGAGCTTCACCCCGCACGTCGATTGCGGTGACCATGTCATCGTCATCAATGCCGACAAGGTGAAGTTCACCAGCAACAAGGCTGCCAAGAAGGTCTATTACAAGCACACCGGCTATCCCGGCGGCATCAAGGAAACCACCGCCGAGAAGATCCTCGAAGGTCGCTTCCCCGAGCGCGTGCTGGAAAAGGCCGTCGAGCGCATGATCCCCACGGGTCCGCTTGGCCGCGCGCAGATGAAGGCGCTGCACCTCTACAACGGCACAGAGCACCCGCATGACGGCCAGAAGCCCGAAGTGCTCGACGTTGCCTCGATGAACCGCAAGAACAAGGTGTCCGCATAATGGCTACCGAAGAAAACAACACCGCAACCGATCTCGCCGATCTGAAAGAAGTGGTTGGCGATGCACCTGCGGCCGATACTGCCGGTGGTGACGATGCGGCTCCCGCTGCCCCCACAATGCCGCTGCGCGAACAGGAAATTGACGCGCAGGGTCGTGCCTATGCAACCGGCCGCCGCAAGGATGCTACTGCTCGCGTGTGGCTGAAGCCCGGCACCGGCAAGGTCACCGTCAACGGCAAGGACCAGGAAGTCTATTTCGCCCGTCCGACGCTGCGACTGGTGATCAACCAGCCGTTCACGATCTCCGACCGTGAAGGCCAGTATGACGTGGTCGCCACCGTTTCCGGCGGCGGTCTGTCCGGCCAGGCCGGCGCGGTGAAGCATGGCATCAGCCAGGCCCTGACCCGTTACGAGCCTGCCTTGCGCGCCACCGTCAAGGCCGCTGGCTTCCTCACCCGCGACAGCCGCGTGGTCGAGCGCAAGAAGTACGGCCGTGCCAAGGCACGCCGCAGCTTCCAGTTCAGCAAGCGCTAAGTATCGAAGCGCTACTCGCGCTTCCCAAGAGTTTCCTCGACGGAGGAAAATGCGAAGGGCGGCTCCCACGAGGGGTCGCCCTTTTTTTGCAAGGTGCAAACGGGCGGATTCGGCTCGCAGGTTTAGTGAACCGGTTCGCCCAGCAAAGTGTCGACCTCGTCCAGCAGCTGATCGATAGAAAGCGGTTTGGCGAGATAGCCGCTCGCGCCTGCACGGCGGATACCTTCCTCGTCGCGCTTACCGGCATAGGCAGTGATGGCGAGAATCGGAATTTGCGCGGTTTCGGGGTTGCGCTTGATCTCGCGGATCAGCTTGCGCCCCGAAACGTGGGGCAGATGAATATCCATCGTGATGAGATCGGGGGCGAAGTCGCCCACTGCATCCAGCACGCGTGCGCCATCGTCCACGAGCATCAGCTCGTACCCGCGCTGGTTGAAAACCGCCTCGTAGAACATGCGGTTCAACAGGTCGTCTTCGACGATTAGGACTTTGGTTGTCATTCCGGCACGTTACGCTGAAACCAGCAAGTCCGATCCCGTCGTTGCGACCAAGTGGTCCGATTAATCGACAAACCGCCGGAAAAGGCAGGTTCGATGGTAAATCTGGAATAACTGGCATTGGAAAAGCCGTTCAAATTTCTCGAACAGCGTGGCCCTTTATTAATGAACCGGCGGATCGGTTCGCGGTACCCGGCCCACTGGTGCCACAGGTTCACCCGGCTTGCGCGGCGGCATTGCATCTTCAGGAACATCGCGGATCATCATGTCGCGCGTCCTGACGTCCTCCAGATTTCGCACCTTTACCTGCAGAGACTCGCCATCCCAGCGCAGTTCGTTGAAGCTGGGCGGAGTGGAGCGGACGCGCTGCGACAGGGTGCCCGCACCGATCATCCGGACTTTTCCGTGGACCGTTTCCTCCATGATATCGAAGGCGTCATGCACATGGCCCGACAGCACGGCCAGCACCGGGCGCTGCGCCAGTTCGTTCAGCGCCTTTTGCCCGTGCATCGTCAAGGCGGTTCCCTGGGTGCCAACTTCGCGCAGCGGGTGATGGACGGTAACCAGCGCCTGCGTTCCAGCGGGCAGAGCGTCGAGCGCAGTCAGGCATCGATCCAGCGCCGCTTTTGTTACCCAACCTTTCGACCAGTTCAACCGCGGCTGCCACCGGCGCACCGTCTTCAGCGGAATTATGGCGAGGCCGGGCAGATCGATTTCCCGCTCCACCTTGTCGGAGATGACGCGGATGCGCTTGTAAGGATTGAAGAACCTCTCGATCGGGTTGAAATAGGGCAGGTCATGATTGCCCACTTCCACTGTTACGGGCGCTTCCAGCGATTTGATCCACGCGGTTGCAGCATCGAATTCGCGTTGCCGGGCGCGCATCGTCAGGTCGCCGGTAATCGCTACGGCATCAGGTTTTCGCTCTGAAATCTCGCGCTTCACCCAGTCCAGCGCGTGATTGTCCTCAAGCCCGAAGTGAATGTCGGAAAGGTGGAACAGCAACTTCGTGTCAGTCATCGGTACGCACCGCTAGCAGGTCCACCTCGCAAGTCGACAGCTGGAAGCGCGTGGAGCGAGCGGCGATGGTCGGTTCCCCATCCAGCAGCACGCCAAACCCGCCCTCGTCAGCCCCGGAAAGTGTCAGTGCCTGCTCGCTGCCAATATGATCGTGCGGTCCTTCGCGAAAGTCGTGCTTCGCAAGCGCAAACAACTGGTCGAGAAATTCAGCAGTCGTTTCGGCATGATAGGCGTTCACCTCGATGCTGCCATCGCGAGGCTCCAGCAACACCAAGGGGTAGCCTTCTCGCCGACCCAGCGGCGGTTCGATGCATCGCAGACGTTCGTCATTGAGTGTGCGCGCAAAGGCTTCGCGCGTTTCCGCCGCCATTGTGAGAACATCGAGACTACGCATGGCTTCGCGCACCTCGTTCCAACTGGTGCCCGGCCCCGCCAGCAATCCGGCATAGGCCGTGCCCAAAGGGCTGGAGATGACCCCGGGCCTTCGCACGACCAGGTTTCCACTACCGGCCAGGCTCAGCACTTCAGCCAGCTCCATCTCGCCGAACAGGCGGTGGTAGAGAAGGTTCATCGTTCCGCCCGGCAGCACCAGTACCTGGCCGCCCCAGCCCGCCAGCGCATCGAGCGCGGCATTCACCGTACCGTCGCCGGCGAAGATCGCCACCAGATCGAGTCCGGCGGCGTCAAGCATTGCAGGCATTGGCAGATCGTCGGTTGGAAAACTGGTGCTGTAAGCAACGCGCAGACCATAGTCGGCGCAGCTTTCGCTCATCCGCTCCAAAGCCTCGCGATCGTTGGAACCGCTTGCGTCATTGTGAACCAGCCAGAGGGGCCGTGCTTTTGCCATGATGTTTGAAATCGCCAAGGTGGCCTGCCAGTTCCCGTCAGATACGACGCGTGACGATTGACCATGCTGCTGTCAGGTTAATGAGGAAATAACCGCCGTACAGCCAAATCCAGTGCAGGGCGCCAGTCTTCGCCGCGTAAAGGGCACCGCACAAAATGATGAATTCCAGCGTCAGGCTGGAAGTGCGGGCAATGCGCAGCGTACGCGGAGGTATTTGCTTCACCATGCGATGCCCGCTGACAATCACCGCCTGATGGCAGGCGAAATTGCCCATTCCCATGAGAAAGGTGATTATCAACGCCACGCCTGCGCTCCTGCACGATTGGCGTTGGCGGTGCAATCGGTCGTTGGTGGAACCCGGTAGCCTCTTAGTCGGGTTCCAGGTCTGCTCGTCGACAGGAGAGGCGCGCAGGTCGACCGGTAGCAGCGCAGCCTCGCTGTCCGTTCTACACAGGTAATCGCACCGCAGCCGTTCCAGTCCCACCGGCTGCGGTGCGACCCTTCATAGACAAGGAACTACGGGGCTACAGGAGGAGAACCTGATGAAACCCCTATCAATAACCCGTGTCCTTGGTGTCGCCGCACTAGCGCTGACAACAAGTGGCGTCCCCCTCGCTCCGGCCGTTTCGGCGCAGAACGTAGAAAGTCGCACCACCGGCGTTACCCATAGCGACCTCGACCTGACGACGCAGGAAGGTGTGGCAGAACTCGATCGCCGAATCGACCGCGCTGCAAAGCAGGTTTGCGGCATGAACGATGTCCAAGTCGGCACCAGGGCTCGCACCCGTGAGGCCAGGCAGTGTTATCGCGATGCCAAGCGCAAGCTCGAACGCCAGTTCGCGAGGATCGTGAACGACGCCCAGCGCGGCGGCTGACAGCTTTCAAAGGCCATCACGAAAAAGGGGCGCCTTCGCCATTTGCGAGGCGCCCCTTTTCGTACCGGTGCCGAAAGGCAAGTTCTAACGACCTGCCATTGCCTTCACCTTTTTCAGATAGGTGCGACCGATCCGCAGTTCCTCGCCATCGGCAAGTTCTGCGCACCATACCCCCAGCCCTTCGTGCTTCAGACCAGTGATGAAATCGCGGCGCAGAATCGTAGAGCGGTGGATGCGGATGAATTTCTCCGGGTCCAGCTTTTCTTCGAGTCCGGCAATAGTCTGCAACAACAGATAACTGGTTTCCCCGACGTGCAGGCGCACATAGTCGCGCTCTGCATCTATCCGGTAAACTTCGGACGCTTCGATCCGCAACAGTTCGGAACGGTGCGGCACCCAGAATTCGCCGAGCCACGCATTTTCGGTCTGGTCGGAGCCGCCATCCTTTCGGGCAAAGGCGCGCTCGATGGCCCGCTCCAGCCTCTCGGTTGCGACCGGCTTCAGGACGTAGTCGATGGCTTCGAGATCGAAGGCCTCCACAGCGAAATTTTCATGTGCGGTTACGAATATGACCGCAGGCGGCGTTTCCAGCTTGCCTGCCTCGCGCGCTACCTGCAGCCCGTCCTTGCCGGGCATGGTCATGTCGAGCAGCAAGAGATCAGGATTGAGTTTTTCGGACAGGCGCAGGGCGGCTTCGCCATCGCTCGCAGTGCCGATAACGGTCAGCCGGGGTATTTCGGAACACAGTACCTGCATCCGCTCGATTGCCAGCGGCTCGTCATCGACGATAAGTGTTCGGAGAGCCGCGTTCTCGTTATCGTTCATGGCGCTTCATACTCCCCATTTCATTGAACCTGCGATAAGTCACGCTGCCGCCCTTTCGTTGATGCGTCGCAGCGGCATGCGCAGGTGCGTGGCATAGCCGCCGGGCACCTTACCGGAGACGACGGTCGCCTCGTTACCGAACCGTGCTTCCAGCCGCTCGCGAACATTGGTCAGACCGATGCCGAAACCGGGCCGCGTGTCGTCGCGGTCTTCCGCGCTTTGACCATCGTCGGATATGGTGACCACCAGTCGGTCGTATTCCTCACGCGCCGACAGCGTGATCGTGACCTGACCCGATGATGGCGCGACGGCGTGCTTCACCGAGTTCTCGATCAGCGGTTGCAGGATCATGCCCGGAATCAGTGCGTTTTCCAGATCGGCAGGAATATCGTAGTGCGTATGCAGCCGCATGGGGAAGCGAACGGCCTCGATCTCCAGGTAAAGTTTCTGCAGATGAATTTCTTCACGCAGCAGCACGTCGGACGTGGTGTCATCGGCCAGGCTGCGACGGTAGAACGTGCTGATCATCTGGATCATGCGCTCTGCCATTTCGGTCTTGCCGGTCAGCACCATCGCAGACAGTGAATTGAGCGTGTTGAACAGGAAATGCGGATTTACCTGGTAGCGCAGCGATTGCAGTTCCGCAGCCTTCGCAGCGTTGCGGAACTTCTGCTCGCGCCGCTCTGCATCGCGGGCTTTCTCCCCGGTCAGAAGCGCCAGATAAAGGGCACACCATGCCAGCAGCATGAAATAGCGGCTGTAGGTGATTTCGATCAACTGGGTCCGCGCGCTGACGGAAACCAGTTCGGTCAACCCTTCGAAAAGCTGAGTGCTGCTCTCTTCTTCGTCCGACGAGAAACCTCGCGTCTGCACGAATTCCTGCAGGACCTTCTCGTCCAGCGCAGCCTGCGCATCGGCGAATATCACCCGGTTCGCTTGCGCGCTAAGCAATGCAGCAGGCAGCGCGAACACCAGCGCAGCGGCTATTTTCGTCCATAGCGGTCTGCCGTCGAAGGCGCGCAACACCACCCACAGACCCAGCGTGATGAGGATGCCGACGCCTACCGAAAGAAGACGGAGCCAGAGCAGTTCGTCTGCCAAAGGCATATCAAGCAGTTCCGCCCGTGTGGAAACGAGGACGAAATAGGTCGCCCACAAGCCAACGACAGATGCGAGCACCGTCTTGAACGGCAGGCGAGACGTGTGTCTTTCGGGTTTTGCAGCAAAATCCATCCTGCCGGTTTACCCGACAGGCGTAAATCCAACCAGCCCGCACAGCGGTTTCCATCGAAACCGGTGTGCCATTGGTCGATCAGGACACCGCGTTCGTGCTGGGACGGGCCTTATTTCGCGGCCAGCAACCCTTCCTCCCGTATCTTCTCTCGCCAATGCAGCGGGGCCAGCGTGTGGACGTTGTTGCCCTGCGAATCCACGGCCACTGTTACCGGCATATCCTTCACGGTGAATTCGTAGATGGCTTCCATGCCAAGTTCCTCGAAAGCGACGACTTTCGATTCCTTGATCGCGCGCGCCACTAGGTATGCAGCGCCGCCCGTCGCCATGAGATAGGCGACCTTGAAACGGCTGATAACGTCTACTGCGTCCGCGCCGCGTTCCGCCTTTCCAATCATCGCGAGCAGACCCTGGTCGAGCATCATCTCGGTGAACTTGTCCATGCGCGTGGCCGTGGTGGGGCCGGCAGGGCCGACCACTTCGCCCATCACCGGATCGACAGGGCCGACGTAATATATCGCACGGCCCCTGAACTCGACGGGCAGTTCCTCACCCGCATCAAGCATGTCCTTGATCTTCTTGTGCGCCGCATCGCGCCCCGTCAGCATGGCGCCGTTCAGCAGCAGGCGATCGCCATGTTTCCAGCTTGCGACCTCCTCGGGCGTGAGAGTGTCGAGATTGACGCGCTTGGCCTCGGCGTCGGGCTCCCAGTGAACATCGGGCCATGCCTCCAGATCGGGCTGCGGCAGGTAAGCCGCTCCGCTGCCATCCAGCGTGACATGCGCGTGGCGCGTGGCGGCGCAATTGGGGATCATCGCCACGGGTTTGCCCGCAGCATGGCATGGCCAATCCAGAATTTTCACGTCGAGCACGGTGGAAAGGCCGCCCAGCCCTTGCGCGCCGACACCCTGGGCGTTCACCGCGTCGAAGATGTCGATCCGCAACTGCTCGATATCGCTATGCGCGCCGCGTTGCTTCAGCTGGGCCATGTCGATCGGGTCCATCAGGCTCTGCTTGGCCAGCTTCATGCAGTGTTCCGCTGTGCCGCCGATGCCAATGCCCAGCATTCCGGGTGGGCACCAACCGGCTCCCATCGACGGGATCTGTTCGAGCACCCAGTCGATGATATTATCGCTGGGATTCATCATCTTGAACTTAGACTTGTTCTCGCTACCCCCGCCCTTGGCCGCCACATCGACACCCACGGTATCGCCGGGCACCATGTCCACCGAGAGGACGCAGGGCGTATTGTCGCGTGTGTTGCGCCGGGTGAATGCGGGATCGGCCAGGATGGAGGCGCGCAGCTTGTTTTCGGCGTGGTTGTAGGCGCGGCGCACACCTTCATCGACAACCTCCTGTAAGCTTGAGGTTGATTCGAGGCGACAGTTCTGACCCCATTTGAGGAACACGTTCACGATGCCGGTATCCTGACAGATAGGCCGGTGCCCTTCCGCACACATGCGGCTGTTGGTCAGGATTTGCGCAATCGCATCCTTCGCTGCGGGGCCCTGTTCCGCCTTGTAGGCCTCTCCCAGCGCGTGGATGTAATCCATCGGGTGGTAATAGGAGATATATTGCAGCGCATCGGCCACCGTCTCGATCAGGTCCTCTTCACGAATGGTGATCATGTCGCTCATCGTTTCTGCACTCCTCTTGGTCGAGTTGCCCATAGGCATTGGGGGCCTATGTGGTCAAAGGCGTTTCATTGTCCATCGCCACTGGTGAACGAACCGGGTGAGGAATTGCAACAACGCGGGCATTGCCCGCCGCCCCGGCAGCCCCTAAGGCGATTTTCGTCCAGCAAACACGAGAGATTGACGCAGTGATTTCCGACCCGCTCGATTCTGCCGAAGCAGCCAATATCGCCCGCAGCCCCGCGCGCCGCGCGATGATCGACAGCCAGTTGCGCACCAGCGGCGTCAACGCGCCCGCCGTCATCCGCCGGATGTCGCAGGTGCCGCGCGAGGATTTCGTGCCCGCCGCCAGCAAGGGCGTGGCCTATGTCGATCGCGCCATCCGCCTCGAAAACGGCGCATGGCTGCCTGCTCCACTGGTGCAGGGCAAGATGCTGGAAGAAGCCGCGCCCACCGGCAAGGAAAAGGCTATCGTGGTGGATGCAGGCTCCGGCTACCTCGCCGAACTGCTGCGCCCCATGGTGGCAGAGCTTACCGTTATCGACCCTCGCGAAGCCACCGGCAAGGGCACGAAAGGCAAGGGTGCCGACCTGCTGGTAATCGATGGCGCGGTAGAGGAAATTCCTGCCGGTCTGGCCAGGCGCCTCGCCGATGGCGCGCGCGTCGTGACCGGCATCGTGTCCGGCGGTGTGACGCGAATTGCCGTAGGCCGGAAGGGCGACAGTGGTATCTCGCTGATGCCTGTCTACGATATCGGCATTCCGCAACTTAGCGAATTCGACAAGCCCAGGGGCTGGAGCTTCTGACCATGCGCCCCGCTTTTCGGCTGGCAACCGCATTGGCGGGCGTGGCCTTGTTTGCTTCCCCTGCCTCGGCCGACACGCTGAAGGAAGCGCTGACGCAGGCTTATTTCGACAATCCCACGCTAGAAGCCGCGCGCGCGCAACAACGCGCGACCGATGAAAATGTCGTGATACAACGGTCGCAGGGTCTCCCCTCGGTCAACACCACCACAACCTATTCCGAATTTCTGGTCCAGAACTCCACCAGCTTCATCGCGCCGGAACGCCAGATCAATACGGGCGTCGATCTGGCCGTTCCGCTATATCAGGGTGGGGCAGTGAAGAACGGTATCCGGGCGGCGGAGAACCGGGTGGAAGCGGGCCGGGCAGACCTTCGCGGTACCGAAAGCACCATTTTCACGCAGGTCGTCTCGACCTATATGAACGTCATCCTGAACGAGGCACTGGTCGGTCTTTCGGCCAACAACGTCGAAGTGCTGTCAATCAACCTAGAAGCCACCAGCGACCGGTTCGAAATCGGAGACCTGACACGCACCGACGTGGCGCAGTCGGAAAGCCGCCTGGCGTTGGCGCGTGGCGATCTGCGCACGGCGGAGGCGAACCTGCTGTCGGCGCGCGAGAACTACATCGCGCTAGTGGGAGAAGCGCCCACCGATCTGCAGCCGCCACCCCCACTTCCGGGCCTCCCCGAAAGCCCCAACATGGCGGTACAGGTGGCGTTGGAGAACAATCCCGATCTTATTGCAGCGCAGGAGCGGGCCATTGCAGCGGGCTTCGATATCGAGGTTGCAGGGGCCGGTCGTCTGCCCACCTTCAGCGCTTTCACCAATGGCGGCTATCAGAACTTCCTCGGTACGCTGGGCGCCGTTCCGGGCACCACGGCAGACCAGACCGCTACCAGCGCCACGGCCGGTATCCGCATGACCTTGCCGCTGTTCCAGGGTGGCCGCGTCGCGGCGCAGCAGCGGCAGGCCACGGCGCAGGCGCAGGCGCAGCTTGAGCAGGTGATCGCCACGGAACGCAACATCATCGCCCAGGTGCGTGCCGCCTACTCCAGCTGGCGTGCCGCCAGTGCGATTATCGCCTCAAGCCAGGCTGCGGTCGACGCTGCCGCGTTAAGCCTTGAGGGCGTTCGCGCCGAGAACACCGTGGGCAACAGGACGGTTCTCGACATTCTGGATGCGCAGCAGGAATTGCTAAGTGCGCAAGTCCAGCTCGTGACCGCGCGGCGCAACGCCTATGTCGCCGGTTTTTCCCTGCTTGCAGCAATGGGCAGGGCGGAGGCGCGCGACCTTGGCCTTGGCGACGAGGGCGTGCTTTACGATCCCATCGACAATTACGATCGTGTGCGCGGCATCATCTGGGATTGGCAGCGCGACCCCGAACCTGCCGCCACCAGTTCGCGCACCGTTGACATCATGGCCCCGGATGGGGAAGTTGACGGCAACGAGCCGCTGGAAGAATTCGATACGCAAATCATCGATTACTCTGATACGGCACCAGGACAGCTGGATACCCAGGGGAATTGAATGCGGCAGGAAGGCGAACCATCGGTTGAGGAAATTCTCGATTCGATCAAGAAAGTGATCGCGCGCGATGCCAGCGAGGCTGCGCAGGCCAACAAGGCACGCCGTCGCGAAGGTCTTCTGGCCCGTCAGGAGACGGAAAAGTCCGAAGAGGACGATATTCTCGACCTTGGTGTCATCGGCTCCGCCCTGAACGAGGATGAAACCGAGAGCGATCCGATCGAGGTCAGCGACGAGAGCGAAGAAAAACTCACCACCGATCGCGCCGCCGATGCCATGCGACAGTCGCTCGCCGCGCTTGCGATGCTGTCCGACCCTCCTGCCAAGCCACAGATCGTACGCTCTGGCGAAACATCGGTGGAAGGTTTGGTGCGCGAGATGATGCGCCCGATGCTGGCCCAATGGCTGGACGCGAACCTGCCCGAAATCGTCGAGCGGCTTGTGAAAGCCGAGATCGCCCGCATCGCCGGAAAGAAGCCCTGACCAGCGAGCGGGACATCGAAAAGGCCGAACGCGCTCTTGCCAAGATAGGCGGGGAGGCAATCGAGCGTCACATCTTCATTTGCGCGATGGCGGAGAAGGAGAAGTGCTGCAAACGCGAAGTTGGGGAGCGCGCCTGGAAATATCTCAAACGCCGTCTCAAGCAGCTCGGAATCGCTGGAAAGGGCGGCGTGCAGCGGACCAAGGCTGACTGTCTGCAGGTTTGCGAGGCAGGGCCCGTCGCGGTCGTCTATCCCGATGGCGTATGGTATCGATCCTGCACGGAAGAGGTGCTAGAGCGAATTATCCAGGAACACCTGATCGGAGGCCAGCCGGTAGAAGAGTTTCGCCTCAGGCCAAAGCGCAATTAGCGCTCCGCACCCTCTTTCCAGCCCAGCGTGCGGCGATCCCTTGGCTGGGCCTTGCGCCCGCCATTCGGGCGTGCGGCATCCGGGTCCAACTCATCCAGATCGTGCTCTACCGCATCGTCATGTCCGGTGCCGCTGGACAGGAAAACCAATCCCATCAGCGCGCTCATCAACAGCATCGAGAAACCGATGCCCAGCGCCGCAGCGATAAAGAAGTGCGGAGAAACCTCGTCCACTTGCTTGTAGATCACTGCCAGGGCGATGATCACCGTTGCCAAGGTGATACCCATCATAAGCCGCATCAGGCGGCGGTATCGCGCCCATGCAAAGGCGGCATTTTGCGGATCGTCGAGCGGGGAAGGCTTGGCCATGAGACGCGCCATGCCCGTGCCAGATTGGTAGAGCAAGAGGTCAATAGGCCATGATTTGCCCAGACTCGCCCTGTCGTGCCACAATCGCGGTGGGCCCCGGCGGCGAACAACACATGAAGGAGAGCGAGAATGTCCATTTCCAAAATCGTCACCAACCGCGACCACACCATCGTTTCCTGCACACCACAGGATAGCGTCCAGCTGGCTGCCACTTTGCTGGCCGACAAGAAGATTGGTGCGTTGCCGGTGATGGATGGCGATGGCATCGCGGGGATCTTCTCGGAACGCGATCTGCTTTATTGCGTCGCGCGTGACGGGGCGGAAGTGCTTCCGCGCCCGGTTGGCGAGGTCATGACGTCGCCCGCTATCACGATAGAACTGGAGACCGATGCGCTGAAGGCGCTTTCCTTGATGACGCGCCGCCGCATCCGCCATCTTCCGGTGATGGATGGCAAGAAGATGGTCGGCTTCGTTTCCATCGGTGATCTGGTGAAATACCGCATTGAAATCATCGAGGCCGAGGCGGAACAAATGCGCGAATATATCGCGACCGCTTGAGGGTAGGGCGCAAGGCCACTACATCGGTTGATATGACCAGTTCACTTACACTCACGCAAGCCGCCGCCTCTCGCATTGGCCTGATTGCCAAGAAACAGGGCAAGCCTGCCGTCTTGCGGCTGTCCGTAGAGGGTGGGGGCTGCTCGGGCTTTCAGTACAAGTTCGATTTGGATGATGCTCCGGAAGCCGACGACGCGGTTAGCGAAACAGATGGCGTCAGGCTCGTCGTCGATCCTGTAAGCCTTGACCTGGTGGCGGGTTGCACGGTGGATTACGTCGAATCGCTGGGCGGCGCTGCTTTCCGCGTGGAAAATCCGAATGCCGCTGCCGGTTGCGGCTGCGGCAGCTCCTTCGGCATCTGAGTACATCCGTGCGGATCGCCAGCTACAACATCAACGGTATCAAAGCGCGCCTGCCGCGCCTCAAGGAATGGCTGGAAGAAACCCGCCCGGCCGTTGCCTGCCTGCAGGAAATCAAGACCCAGGATGAAGGCTTCCCGGCGTCCGAGTTCGAGGACGTTGGCTACAAGGCAATCTGGCACGGCCAGAAGAGCTTTAACGGCGTCGCCATCCTCGCCGATGGCGAAGCTCCGTTAGAGACGAAGCGCGGCCTCGGCATCGATGGCCCCAAGGAGGGCGAGGGCGAACAGGCCCGCTATTTTGAAGCCGACGTCAACGGCGTGCGTATCTGCAATCTCTACCTGCCCAACGGCAATCCGCAGCCGGGGCCGAAATTCGATTACAAGCTGGCATGGATGAAGCTGCTGCGTGAACGCATGGCTGAACTGTCCGCGCTGGAACAGCCCACCGTTGTACTGGGCGATTACAACGTCATTCCGGAAGACAAGGACGTCTGGTCGGTCAAGGCCATGGAGAACGATGCGCTAATGCAACCAGAATCGCGCGATGCCTATGCGCGTTTGCTGGGTGATGGCTGGACCGACGCAATCGACACGTTCAACCCGCGCGGCGGCGTGTGGACATTCTGGGACTACCAGGCAGGTGCCTGGCAGCGCGATCACGGATTTCGCATCGATCATCTGCTGTTATCACCCGAGGCGGCGGATCGCATGACCGCCGCCGGTGTCGACAAGGAATATCGCGGGCGTGAGAAAGCCAGCGATCACACACCCGTGTGGGTCGAGCTGAAAGACTAGGTTTATGGTCTGTTGTTTCGAGGCCGCCTGCGCAGCTTCGTCCTCGCTAGACGCGAAAGGGCCTGCCTGCGCTCGTGCCGGAAGGGCCAAGCAGTGGCGACGTGTTGAAACTGTCGGACAAACCTAGCGATAGAAAACGTGGTTATCGATGGTCGCGCGGGCCGTCATGCGACCGGCCCAACGCGGGCGTACATAGGTCGCGTGGAAGTACAACGCATCGTGCGCAGGGCTTTCCCAAAGGTCGCGATGGGCGATGCGGGCAATGGCCTTGGCCTTCATCCATGCGTGCGAACCGTGATTGGGAGCAGGAATGCGACCGCCGCGAACGAAGGAAAACTGCGCACGCTGGGTCACAACCGAACAATAGTCGTCGGGAAAGCGCGAGCTTTCGGCGCGGTTGATAACTACGCGGGCAACGGCAAGCTGGCCGTCGAGCGGTTCTCCGCGCGATTCAAAATACACGGCCTGAGCAAGGCACATCATATCGCGCGACATTTCACCGCTGGTGTCAATATCGCCCACAAGCTCGCGCAGGGACGCGGCGTCGCTTTGGGCTGTAATGGAAATTTCCGGAACTTCAGCTTCTTCGGGAAGTTCCTGCACTACCTCGTTCATCACGAAGCGGACTTCGGGTTCCGCGGCAGATGCAGCGAAAGCCGGTGCAGATTGAGTCCGGGCCGTTTCGAGCGAATCCTGCTTTGCCTGGTCCTGGGCAACGGCATCGCTACCTGCGGCGCCGAAGAATGTCGCAACCAAAGTTGCAGCCAGGGCGGTAGCCCCGACGCGCTTGCTGATGAATTTCATGGATCCCGTTACTCGAGGCGGTGAGAGACCTGAGCAGGCTGGCGGACGCGGTGTAATCTCACCGTCTGTCGCCCACACCCCGTTTCGCAACGGACCTGCCGGTCATCCCCCGTCTGCGCGCTGAAAGCCACCGCCGAATTGCGGTGCCTAACAACCTACGCTGTCGGAAAGTCCGTCGCCAAATAGGCTATCAAACTTCAGAGTCAACTATTGTGCGCTGCAACATCGATGAAGCGTTCCGCGTTGTCGATATCCAGTTCAACCACCCAAAGATCGGGATCCTGTCGCCCCCTGCGCTGGCAGAACTCATGAAAATCCATAGGGTTTTCAAGGTTTTGTTCTTTGGAAATCGTCCATTTTCGCGAGCCATCCACTTGCGGCATCCGCTCGTAAGCGCGTGCTAAAGTGGAGCGATTACAACACACTACCATCAAGGTTCCGGCAGTGCGCTCTCCCTTTGAAAGAACCATGCCGAACCCGCCAGCCGCCTCTACCGCGCGGATCAGACCGCTCACTTCGAGATGCGCGGGAATGCGATCGTCCACCATGCGATCAACCTCGCAGCCGATAGCCATCGATGCCCGAAAGCGCGATGTGCGAACGCATGAAGGTGCCCGTACCCCGTCCGATCTCGTCGCCGTCTTCGTCCGTCAGATGGGCTTCGGCAATAAAGATCCGTCGCTTGCCGCTGATCCACTTGCCTTCAGCGATAACCCGACCTTCGCGCAGAGGCTTGGTAAAATGAAGGTTGAAACCTGTAGTGAGCAGAAAACGATCGGATACCAGCGAATTGGCCGCGTAAAATGCGGCATCGTCCAGCATCTTGAAATAGAGCGTGCCATGGGTCGCCCCCGCAGCGTGGAAATATCGTTTCTGCGCCTGGAAGGTAATACGGGCGCGTCCCGCTTCGATAATTTCCAGACCTGATTCGAACAACGCGTTTACAGGCGCCGAGGAGTAGAGACTTTCCAAGGCGCGAAAGTGCGCTTCCTGTGCGCTGTCATCCGCCGTTCGGGCCGAATCAGGCAGCGTCACGGTCCGTCGCATTGGTCAGCACGCTATAGAGAGCCTCGCTATCGGTGGCATCGCTAAGCGCATCGTGAACACGTTCGTCCCGAACGAGCCGCGAAATCGCCGCGAGGGCGTGCAAGTGGGTGGCGCCGCTGCTGGCAGGAGACAAGAGACCGAAGGCCAGGTCCACGGGCAACCCATCTGCTGCGGCAAAATCCACAGGACGCTCCAGCTTCAGCAGGGCGGCCACGGGACGTTTAAGTCCGGGCATGCGAGCATGGGGAATGGCCACACCGCGGCCAAATCCGGTGCTGCCCAGATCCTCGCGTTCCTTGAGATGTTTCAGAACCAGCGATGCATCGAGAGCGAACGCCGCGGCGAACAACTCGCCAAGGCGGCGCAGGATACCGTCCTTCCCATCGGCCTGCGTCACGCAAACCGACTCGGGCGTCATCAGAAAAATCGAATCCATCGCTTCAGAAAACTCGTGCTACCCTGTGGCGGCCCGCAACGCCATCTGGCGCCCGGTTCAAAAACCCCCGTCTCCGGTTTTACCGCCACAGTCCAGCTTACGTGCTGCCGGCGATCAGGACGGTTCGACCCATCCGATCGAGCCGTCTTCGCGGCGATACACCATATTATGGCGTCCGGTTCCAGCATTTTTGAAGAACAGGGCATTGGTGTGCCGCAAATCCAGCAGCATCACGGCGTCGGAAACGCTGACGTCGGGCACGTCGATACGCGTTTCCGCGATGATGGGGGGCGATTCTTCGCCGGCTTCTTCCTCGGTCGCGGGCTCTTCGGATGCGAAGATGGTGTAGGCAGCCTCTTCTTCCTTGGCAGAGTGAGCCACCTGATCATGCCGGTCTTTCAGACGACGCTTGTAGCGCCGCAGCTGTTTCTCGATCTTTTCGGCAGCCTGATCGAAGGCGACGTGCGCATCCTGCGCCTGGCCGTGGCTTTTCAGGATAAGCCCATGATTCACATGCAGAACGATATCGGCGGCAAACCCACTGGCGGGCGCCTTTCCGAAAGTGACCGAGGATGAAATCGCGCGCTTGAAATGCTTGTCGACTATTGTCTCAAGTCGGTCGGATGCATGCTCCTGTAACGCTGAACCTGTATCGACCTGGTGTCCCGACACGCGAATATCCATGAGGCGTTGCTCCTTTTGTTTTCGTTCGCTTCTCTACCCCATGTGGGACGTAAGTCTCACGAGGTCCAGAGGGGAGATTGCAACGATTCCAGAAAGGCTTTGTGCCGGGCAATCTCAGCCGCGCTGGCAGCATGGGGGCGCGGTGCACGGTACTCCCCTGTTTTCGGGACAAAACGTGTCGGTGCAGATTTTTCGGCAGAAGTGTTGTCGACAGCCAGTTGCAGACCGATCTGCCGCCCGCCGGTTAATTCGACATAGACCTGAGCCAGCAATTCCGCGTCCAGCAGCGCGCCGTGCAGCGTGCGGTGGCTGCGGTCCACGCCGTAGCGCGAGCATAGTGCATCGAGCGAATGCTTGGCGCCCGGATGGCGGCGACGGGCCAGCACCAGCGTATCGATCATCCGATCGTTGCCGACACACGCAAGGCCGCATTCCTCAAGCTCGAAATTGAGGAAACCGAAGTCGAACTGGGCATTGTGTGCCACCAGGGGTGAATCGCCGAGAAATTCCAGCAGGGCGTCCACTTTTTCCAGAAAGCGTGGCTTGTCCGAAAGGAACGTGGCGGAAAGGCCGTGCACTTTCTCGGCCTCGGCAGGCATGTCGCGATCGGGGTTGAAATATTCGTGAAAGCTGCGCCCGGTCGCCACGCGGTTGATCATCTCTATGCAGCCGATCTCAACCATCCGGTCACCTGTCCTGGGGTCCAGTCCTGTCGTTTCGGTGTCGAATATGATCTCGCGCATGGCCGTCCTATCGCCTGTGAGCGGCTAGCTGTGCAAGTCGGCTTGCAACTTGTCCACCAGCGCCTTAACCTGCGCCCGCGTTTCATCGAGCGGCGTACCGGTATCGATCACGTAGTCCGCACGCGCGCGCTTTTCGGCATCGGGAAGTTGAATATCCTGAATCTGTGCAAACTTTTCCTCAGTCATGCCCTTTCGGGCCAGCACCCGGTCGCGCTGGACTTGCGCCGGAGCGGATACGACCACGACCGTATCTACCAATGACGCGGCCCCTTTCTCGAACAACAAGGGGATGTCGAACACCACCATCGACGCGCCTGAATTGGTTTCAAGGAACTGCTCTCGCTGCCTGGCGACTGCGGGATGCACGATCGTTTCCAGCCGAGCGAGCGCATCGGCGTCACCGAATACGATACTCCCAAGTTCATCGCGCCGCACTCCTTCGGGGCCGGTACTACCGGGGAAAGCCGCTTCAATCGCGGGAAGCAAGCCGCCCGCTGGCCCTTGCATCCGGCGCACCTCGGCATCGGCATCGAACACCGGCACGCCTGCATCCTCGAACATCTGCGCTACCGTGCTTTTGCCCATGGCGATCGATCCGGTCAGGCCGATGACAAGGGGTCTGGCGTTGCTCACCGCGTCAAGATCCTGCGCAATTCCACGTCGTTCTCCTCCCTAGGCGGGGCCATGCCGAAGAATTTCTCGAAAGCGACGGCAGCCTGCCCGATCAACATGGATAGGCCATCGATATTGCGAAAGCCTTTCGTCGTGGCCGTTTGCAACAAGGGCGTATCCAGCGGAGCGGTGACAATATCGTAGATGATGCTGCCCGGCGGCACGTGGCTGAAATCGAATTCCAGCGGCGGCTGGCCCAGCATTCCCAGCGGGCTGGCGTTCACGACCAGATCGAAACAGCCTTCACGGTCGTCGAATGCGAAATCGGTCGGTTCGGAAAAATGCGACAGGGGGACGGCATGATGATCGCCGCCCGGATCGAGTTCGTCGAGCATCGCACGCGCCTTGTCCGGATTGCGCCCGGCCAGCACGATGGTAAAGCCCTGCGCTGCAAGAACCCGGACAATCGCCCGCGCCGCACCGCCTGTGCCGAAGATGCGGGCCATGCGAAACAGGTGCTGACTGGCCAGATAGGGGCGAAGTGGCTCCAGAAAGCCCGCTCCGTCGGTGTTCGTGCCGTACAGTGTGCCATCATCCCTGGAGATCACGGTATTCACCGCTCCAACAGCGCCGGCCAGATCGTCCATTCCGTCCAGCAACTGCATCACCGCCTGTTTGTGAGGCATCGTGACGTTGCAGCCTGCCCAATCCGGGTCTTTTCGCCGCGCCGCGATATAATCGGACAGTTCCCCGACGGTAACGTGGCATGCGCGATATTCGGCTTCGTAACCGAGCTTTTGCAGCCAGTGATTATGAATGAGCGGCGATTTCGAATGTGATATCGGATCGCCGATTACTTCAGCGTAACGGGGAGCATCGCGAGTCACTCCGGCATCTCCCCCAGATCGCGCAGGGCGCCCAGGACGGGCAACAGTGGCATTCCCAGGACGGTAAACTGGTCTCCCTCGATATTCGTAAAGAGCTGCGGGCCGAGCGCTTCAATGCGGAATACACCGACGCAATATCCGACATCTGGCCATTCGGCATCGAGATAGCTCTCGATGAAGCGATCCGAGAGATTGCGCACCGCCAGGTCTGCACGGGCTGCGTGCTGCCACACGATCTTGCCACCGCGTGCTATGGCAGCTGCGGAATGAAGCTGCATCGTGCAGCCGGAGAAGGCACGCAAGTGGTTTGCCGCCTCTTCGCGGTCCGCCGGCTTGTCGAACCGTTGACCGTCAACCACCACCAGCGAATCGCTGCCGAGCACGGGACGCCCTTCTTCTGAAACGGCAAGCGCCTTCGCCTCGGCAAGCTTTAGCGCCACCTCGTCCGGCGTGGCATCCTTCAGCGTGGCTTCCAGTGCGCGCTCGTCTACTTCTGCCGGCCACGCCTCGAAGGCAACGCCTGCCGCTTCCAGCATGGCGCGGCGCGATGCGGATTTCGACGCCAGAACGATCATGCCCGTACAATCATATCGGCTTCGTTCCGGACTGCGGGACGCGGTCGTTTTCCCGTCGAACCTCGCGTTCCTGGTAGAGCTTGATGATCGCCGCTGCGGTCTCCTCGATGGAACGCCGGGTCACGTCGATCACGGGCCATCCATTGTCAGCAAACATGCGGCGGGCAAAGGCGACCTCCTTGCTGACCTTGTCCTCGTTCACGTAGGCGGTCTCGGTTTTTTCGTTGAGCGAAAGCAGGCGATTGCGCCGGATCTGGATCAGCCGCGCAGGTGCCGTGGTCAGGCCTACCACCATTGGATGACGCAAACCGAACAGCATTTTCGGCGGCGGGCTTTCCACAACCAAAGGGATATTGGCCACTTTGAAACCACGGTTCGCGAGGTAGATACTGGTTGGCGTCTTCGACGTACGGGAAACGCCCGCCAGCAGGATATCGGCCTCCTCCCAGTCGTCCCAGCTGATGCCGTCGTCATGGGCAATCGTGAACTGGATGGCATCGACGCGCTCGAAATACTCGGCATCCATCTTGTTCTTGCCGCCGGGGCGACCGTGCGCTTCCTGGCCCAGCCGTTCTTCCAGCGCCTCGACAACGGGATCCAGTGCGGCGACATGGGGCAGGGCGAGCTGGCGACAGCATTCCTCCAGCCGCATACGCGTGGCGTCGTTGCTCAGCGTATAGAGAACAAGGCCGGGGTTGGCCTTGAAGTCGTCGATGATCCGCTCGAGATGCTGGACGGATCGCACCATCGGCCAGAAGTGGCGCTGCACATCGGCATCGCCGAACTGCGCCAGCGCCGCCTTGGCAAGCATTTCCAGCGTTTCGCCGGTCGAGTCAGAGAGAAGATGAAGGTGCAGTCTGGCCATGTGGATAAGGTCTGGCATAAACCACGGGATCGATCTGCGGACAAGCTGTCGATGAAGTTAGCCCCCGATCCAAACCGGTTCGATGAGACGGGTCATAGACAGATGGGCCTACTTCTGAACAGTCTGGGGATAGCGGGGAGAAGACTCGTTTGACTCGCCAGCGAGCATGAGTCGCTTGACCGGAAATGGGTTCTCAATCCGGCACAATTCAGGCAAAGACGCGCTATCCCCGAAATCCACAGGGCCAACAACGTCCTGAATCCTTTATAATATATATATTTATTGTTTGATTGGACTCTTCGATGCCCGGATGTCTCCTCGAAACGCTTGCCGGTCAGCGGACTGCAAGACGCCCGGTCTGGCTCATGCGGCAGGCAGGACGCTACCTTCCCGAATACCGCGAATTGCGCGCGCAAAAGGGCGGGTTCCTCGAACTGGTCTACGATCACGAAGCTGCCGCCGAAGTTACGATTCAGCCGATCGATCGCTTCGGTTTCGATGGTGCCATCCTGTTTTCGGATATCCTCATCGTGCCGCATGCGCTGGGTCAAGACCTGTGGTTCGAAGCTGGCGAGGGACCGCGACTTGCACCTCCGCTCGTCGATGGGGTCTGGGAAGGCCTGGAACGTGCCTTCCATCACTTTGACGCGATCTATCGTACCGTGGCGGCTGTGAAGGCGCGATTGGGGCCTGAGACCACCTTGCTGGGCTTTGCAGGATCGCCGTGGACCGTGGCGACGTACATGGTGGCCGGACAGGGTTCGAAAGATCAGGGCGCGGCACGCAAGCTGGCCTACCGCGATCCCGGGGCCTTTGCCTCGCTCATCGACGCGATCGAAGCTGCGAGTATCGAATATCTCATCGGACAGATCGATGCGGGCGCAGAAGCTGTGCAACTTTTCGACAGTTGGGCCGGTTCGCTCAGCCCGGCGCAGTTCGAAACGTGGGTGATTGCACCCAACGCGCGCATCGCTGCCGCGATTCACGAGCAGCGTCCCGGTATTCCAGTGATTGGTTTTCCCAAGGGCGCAGGCGCGAAATTGCCTGCCTATGCCCGCGAAACGGGTGTGGATGCGCTGGGGATCGACGAGACGACGGACCCCGTCTGGATCAATGCCGAATTGCCGGACGGTATGCCGGTGCAGGGCAATCTCGATCCCATGCTGCTGCTGGCTGGTGGCGTGGCGATGGAGAAGTCGGCCCGCGATATACTTTCCGCATTCGAAGGGCGTCCGCATATCTACAATCTGGGCCACGGCATCGACAAGGAAACCCCGATCGCCCATGTTCAGCAGCTCCTTCGGATCGTGCGCGGATGAGGGGATGACGCAAGGCTATTCGGGCCCTAGATACGCGCTATGCAGGATGTGCTCTCCATGACTTATCTCTGGCTCAAGGCCGGTCATATCATCTTCGTGATTTTCTGGATTGCCGGACTGTTCATGCTGCCACGCCTGTTCGTCTATCACCAGGAAGCGCCCGAAGGCTCTGACGAAGCTGCCAGATTCGCCGATCGTGAACGCAAGCTGCTCAAGATCATTCTGCTGCCGTCGATCATCGTGGTCTGGGTACTTGGTATCGCGCTCGCCATCGTGCTGGATGCGTGGTCGCAAGGCTGGCTGCATGCGAAATTGCTATTGGTGCTGATCCTGTCCGGCTATCACGGCTACATGGCGGGCTATGCGAAAAAGCTGGCCCGCGGAGAGCGGCCGTTCTCGGGCAAGAAACTGAGACTGCTGAACGAAGTGCCCGGTGTGGCGGTGGCGCTGATCGTCGTGCTTGTGATCGTCAAACCGTTCTGAATACCGGGCGAGTTTCGGCTTACCGACGATTTGCGAATTGACCAGAATTGGCGAAAGCCATATCTGCATGGTTCTCAAACGGCAAAGGCGCGCCGATAATTCGCGCCACAGGGTCTGCTTTCCCCAAGCCCATATTGACCTGCCGGTACCCCAACTATCTGGAATATAAAGAAAATGCATCTTAAAGAACTCAAGCAGAAGGCACCGGCAGAGCTGGTTTCCATGGCCGAGGAACTGGGTGTCGAAGGCGCCTCGACTCTGCGCCGACAGGAACTGATGTTCGCCATCCTCAAGGAAGTGGCGGAAGAGGGCGAGGAAATCCTCGGCATCGGCACAATCGAAGTGCTACAGGACGGCTTCGGCTTCCTGCGCAGCCCCGAAGCCAACTACCTCGCCGGGCCGGACGATATCTACGTCTCCCCCAACCAGGTCCGCAAGTGGGGCTTGCGCACCGGCGATACGGTGGAAGGCGAGATTCGCGCGCCCAAGGATGGCGAACGCTACTTCGCGCTTACCAAGCTGAAGGAAGTAAATTACGAAGATCCGGATGCGGTTCGCCATCGCACGAATTTCGACAACCTTACGCCGCTCTATCCTGATAGTCGTCTGAATCTCGACACCAAGGATCCCACGGTCAAGGACAAGTCGGCCAGGGTTATCGATCTTATTTCACCACAGGGTAAGGGCCAGCGCGCCCTGATCGTGGCGCCGCCGCGCACCGGTAAGACCGTGCTTTTGCAGAATATCGCCAAGGCCATCACGGACAACCATCCGGAAGTCTTCCTGCTGGTGCTGCTGGTGGACGAACGTCCCGAAGAAGTCACCGACATGCAGCGCAGCGTCAACGGCGAAGTGATCTCCTCGACTTTTGACGAGCCGGCATCACGGCACGTGCAGGTTGCCGAAATGGTGATCGAAAAGGCCAAGCGCCTGGTGGAGCACAAGAAGGACGTTGTGATCCTGCTCGATTCAATCACCCGGCTCGGTCGTGCCTACAACACCGTGGTTCCCAGCTCCGGCAAGGTGCTGACCGGTGGTGTTGATGCCAATGCGTTGCAGCGCCCAAAGCGTTTCTTCGGTGCGGCGCGCAATATCGAGGAGGGCGGCTCGCTTTCCATCATTGCGACCGCTTTGATCGATACCGGCAGCCGCATGGACGAGGTAATCTTTGAAGAGTTCAAGGGTACGGGCAACTCGGAAATCGTGCTGGACCGCAAGGTTGCCGACAAGCGCATCTTCCCAGCTCTGGATGTCGGCAAATCCGGCACGCGCAAGGAAGAGCTGCTGGTGGAGAAGGATCAGCTTTCCAAGATGTGGGTGCTGCGTCGTATCCTGATGCAGATGGGGACAGTGGATTCCATGGAATTCCTGCTGGACAAGATGAAGGATTCGAAGACCAACGAGGACTTCTTTGAAACTATGAACCAGTAGAAATTCTAACTAAATAACTGGACACAAAAGAAAAAAGGGGGCTGCAAAGCCCCCTTTTTTCGTCCTGTATCCGGCACGATCAAGCCAAGTGCTTGGCAAAGAACTCTGCCGTGCGCCGGTCTGCCAGTTCTGCCGCTTCTTCATCCCTTCGTTTGCCAAACTCCGTGGCGAAGCCGTGGTCCAGGCCCTCGTAGTCGTGCAATGTCACCTTCGGGTGATCGTCCAACCCTTCATGCATGGCTTTTTGCGCGTCCTTGTCGACAAAACCATCTTCGGTCGGGATGTGCAGCATAACTGGGTGGGCGATAGCGTGCTTTTCACGCAGCAATTCGTCGATCCCGACGCCGTAGTATCCGACTGTCGCATTCACGTCGGTACGCGCTGCAGTCATGTAGGCCAGGCGACCGCCCAGGCAGTAGCCTACAGCGCCAACCTTGCCTGTCGCAGTAAAGGTGCGGGCGTAGTGAATCGTCGCTTCGATATCGCGAATGCCCTGATCCTGGTTGAACTTGCCCATCAAGTTCAGCGCAGTTTCGAATTCAGGCTCGATATCGGGATCGAGTTCGACGCCAGGTTCAAGACGCCAAAACAGATCCGGCGCAAGAGCAAGATAGCCGTCTTCGGCAAGTTTGTCGCACTTACGACGGATGCCGGCATTTACGCCGAATATCTCCTGAATCACGACGATCGCAGATTTCGGTGTTCCGTCGGGGCGCGCAATGTAGCAATCGAAGGCGTCGGGGCCCTCGAGGGTGGTAATCCGCACTGTCTCGCTCATATATGGTTCTCCCGGGCGTCAAGATTGGTCATACGACTAACTACGCGCGTATCGAGAAAGGTGTCCGAGATGAAGGTCAATATCGAGATCGACTGCTCACCAGAAGAGGCGCGTCGTTTTATGGGTCTGCCCGATGTTCAGCAGGCAAACGAGATATACGTGGAATCGATCTCGAAGGCGATGCAGGGCGTCTCCAACATCGAGCAGCTGGAACAATACGCCAAGCAGCTTGCTCCTATGGGCCAGATGGGCATGAAAATGTTCCAGAATTTCATGGAGAACGCTGCGAAGGGCGGTAGCGGCAAGGCCCCTTCGGCAACGCAAGATTCAGCGGACTAGCTCTTTCGCAATGAGTACTATCTTTGCGCTCTCCAGTGGGCGACCCCCCGCGGGGATTGGCGTTATCCGCATTACTGGGCCGAAAGTCCGAGATGTGCTCGAAACCATCGCCCGCGGCGTTCCAGCAGCGCGATATGCCAAACGAACTACTTTCCGCAATCGCTTGGGCGAAACACTCGACGACGGTCTGGTACTTTTCTTTCCGTCGCCGAACTCCGTGACGGGCGAAGACCTGGCCGAGTTTCACTGTCATGGTGGGCGCGCTGTCATAGCTGCAGTTGAGCGAGCGATAGGCGAGATCGATGGCTGTAGGCGTGCGGAGCCCGGCGAATTCACCCGTCGCGCCTTTGCCAACGGCCGCATAGACCTTGCTGAAGCGGAGGGGCTAGCAGATCTTCTATCGGCTGAGACCGAGTTTCAGCGACGCAGCGCCGTGGCAATGGCTGGCGGCGCATTGTCGCGGAAGGTCGAGGGTTGGCGCGAAGTGTTGTTGCGTCTGTCCGCGCAGGTCGAGGCTGTCCTCGACTTCGATGATGAGGATGATGTCGCAGGTCTGCCAGAAAGGTTTGCAGAAGACCTTTCCGAACTCGAGGGCAATTTACGCGATAGTCTGTATGCGCCGCACGCGGAGACATTGCGGGAAGGGTTTCGTGTGGCGTTGGCCGGACCACCGAATGCGGGAAAGTCGACCCTGTTCAACGCTCTTGTCGAAAGTGAAGCTGCGATCACGGCGGACATTGCCGGTACTACGCGGGATGTGCTGACGCATTCGGTAGCGCTTGCCGGGATACCGTTCACATTTGCTGACATGGCCGGACTTCGGGATGATAGCGATGATGAGATAGAGTCGATCGGCATATCCCGCGCAAAGGATGAAATCGCTAAAGCCGACCTTGTTCTCTGGCTGGGTGAAGAGGGGCAGGGGCCTGATGGATGCTGGGAGATCGCCGCTCAAATTGATCGTGACGATATGGAGAGCAAGCGTTCGCCGGATTTCAAAGTATCTGCGTTTACAGGTGAGGGAATGGAGACCGTGCGAAGTGCGTTGATCGAAGCGGCCCGTGCAATAATGCCGAAGCCAGGGAACGCAGCATTGAACAGGCGACAGCGGGATCGCTTGTATGAGGCGGTGGGCCATCTCGAGACCGCTCAAAAAGAATCCGATCCGTTGCTGGTTGCGGAGAACCTCCGCAAAACGAGGCAGGCTTTCGACGCGCTTGTCGGCAGGACCTCGACCGAAGACGTTCTCGATACGTTGTTTGGTCGATTCTGCATTGGCAAATAACCTGTTCCACGTGGAACAGATCGGTTACAGGCTGCAGTGATGCACGATCTTGATGTTATAGTTGTCGGCGGAGGTCATGCCGGATGTGAGGCAGCCTGTGCCGCCGCCCGTACCGGGGTGCGAACCGCCCTTGTCACTTTCGATGCGAATGCTCTCGGCGCAATGAGTTGCAATCCCGCAATCGGCGGTTTGGGCAAAGGCCATCTTGTTCGTGAAGTTGACGCCTTCGACGGTCTGCTGGGCCGTGCTGCAGACGCCGGGGCCATCCACTACCGCATGTTGAACCGATCAAAGGGCAGTGCCGTCCAGGGTCCGCGCGTCCAGGCCGACCGCAAGTTGTTCCGCCGGGCGGTTCAAGGAATTATCGCGCAGCAACAGAGCTTGGAAATTGTCGAGGGTGAGGCAAGCGAATTGCTTCATTCGGGCGAGCGCGTTGAAGGTATACGGCTATCTGATGGCTCCGAGATACGCGCACAGGCGGTGATCCTGTGTACAGGCACTTTTCTTGGTGGCACCCTCTTCAGGGGTGAGGAGCGCTTTGATGGTGGCCGGATCGGCGAGAACTCAGCGCAAAAGTTGGCAACGCAACTGCGCGCAGCAAAGCTACCGATGGCGAGGTTGAAAACCGGGACGCCGCCGCGTCTGGATGGGCGTACAATCGACTGGGCGCGGCTGGCGGAGCAGCCTTCCGACAGCGATGGCTGGACCATGTCAGACCTTTCCACGCGCAGGGAAAACCCGCAGGTGTTTTGCGCGATCACTCGCACCAATCGGCGTGCACACGACATTATCGCGCAGAATCTCGATCGCTCGCCCTTGTTCACAGGGGCTATCGATGCCGCCGGACCACGTTATTGTCCGTCCATCGAGGACAAGATTCACCGCTTTGCGGACAGGGATGGCCACCAGGTTTTTCTCGAGCCCGAAGGACTCGACACGCACTTTGTATATCCCAATGGAATAAGCACGAGTTTGCCTGTCGATGTTCAGCTGGCGATGTTACGCGAGATGGAGGGCTTGGAGCAGGTAGTGATGGAAGTCCCAGGGTATGCTGTGGAGTATGATCACATAGATCCGCGTGCTCTTGGTCCAGATCTCCAACTGAAGGCCTTTGCTGGTCTTTATTGCGCGGGGCAGATTAACGGTACAACCGGCTATGAAGAGGCTGCGGCGCAGGGCTTGATGGCAGGTCTGAATGCGTCGGCTGATATTCGTGGTATAGCCCTTCCCGCAATCGATCGTTCGAACAGTTATATGGCGGTGATGATTGACGACCTGACCCTGCATGGGGTCAGCGAACCATACCGGATGCTGACCGCCAGAGCAGAATACCGATTGCGTCTGAGGGCAAACAATTCAGCCTCTCGATTAACACCGATTGCTTTGGATACCGGCTGTGTAGAAGAACAGCGGCGTAATTGGTTTGTACGGCGAGAAGAGGATCGTTCCACGTGGAACATCGCTCTAGATCGCGTGGTGCCGGCCACTGAGCTACATGACGCGGGTTTACCGATAAAACGCGATGCCGGGCGCAAGAATCTTGCGGAGTGGTTGTCTCTGCCCGAAGTACAAATGGAAGACCTTGCGCGTTGGTTGCCAAATGATTGCGAGTTGAATAGCGAACTTGCAGGTGAGCTTATTGAAGACGCGGCGTATGCTCCATATCTTGCGCGTCAAGAGGCTGAATTGCGTGATTTGCGAAGTAGTGAAGCCCTGACGCTTGGTGCTGCGTTCCCCTTTGAAGACGTACCAGGCCTCTCGACCGAGATGGTGGAGAGATTGAGCGCAGCGCAGCCTTCCAATCTTGCAGCGGCGGGGCGATTACGGGGAATAACACCGGCAGCGCTTGCGGCGTTGCTTGTCCATGCGAAACGCAGAAACAAGGCGGCATGATAGAAACCGATACACAAGCTCGCGAATATTGCGCAGGAAAATGCGGTCCTGCCGCGATGAGGCGATTTGAGCAGTTCATACCCATGCTTGTTACTGAGAATGAACGTCAGAATCTCGTATCGAACTCCAGTCTAGATCACGTCTGGACACGCCACATCGCTGATAGCGTGCAGCTGTTAGAGTATGTTCCACGTGAAACAGGCGTATGGATGGATCTTGGTTCCGGGGCGGGGTTTCCCGGCCTGGTTCTGGCTTTGACCGAACCAGAATTACCCATAATTTTGGTCGAATCGCGAAAACGACGTATCGAGTGGCTTCGCCGGGTTTGTGTCGAGTTTGCTTTGAAGAATTGCAAAATATTTTCCGAACGCCTTGAACATGTCGAAACGCGAAAGATCGATGTGATTACAGCCAGAGCCTTCGCTCCGCTGGGCAAGCTTGTTGAGTTATCCGCGCGGTTTTCCACACGCTCTACTACCTGGTTGTTGCCGAAAGGGCGGAAGGGGGCGATTGAGTTATCAGAGCAACCTGCTGTGATTCGCGAGATGTTCCACGTGGAACAATCACTGACCGATCCAACCGCAGGGATACTGATTGGCAAGGGGAGGCCCACGCTCCAATGATCGTCATAGCTATTGCCAACCAGAAAGGTGGAGTGGGTAAGACCACATCGGCCATAAATGTCGCCACTGCCATGGCCGCGAGTGGCTGGCGAACCCTGTTGGTTGATCTCGACCCCCAGGGCAACGCATCAACCGGCGTCGGTTTGGGCGCCGCGGAACGGGATATGTCCAGTTACGACGTACTCGTCGACGATGTTCCGGTAAGTGATTGCGTGGTAGCTTCATCCATACCAGGACTGGATCTCCTTCCTGCCACCGTAGATCTGAGCGGTGCTGAAATTGAGCTTGTCGGCGTCGAGGAGCGAACCCATCGCCTCCGCCGTGCCTTTGCCAATCATCAGGGCCACGATATCTGCTTTATCGATTGTCCGCCTTCTCTTGGGCTTCTCACACTCAACGCCCTGTGTGCCGCTGATACGCTGTTGGTCCCCTTGCAGTGCGAGTTCTTCGCGCTGGAGGGGCTCAGCCAGCTTCTGCAAACGGTCGAGCAGGTGCAACAGCGGTTCAATCCCGATCTGGGCATCATTGGCATCGCCCTCACCATGTTCGACCGGCGGAACCGACTTACGGATCAGGTTTCGGATGACGTGCGTGAATGTCTAGGCGATCTGGTTTTCGATTCGGTCATTCCACGCAATGTGCGATTGTCGGAAGCGCCCAGTCACGGATTGCCTGCGTTGATTTACGACCATTCCTGCCCTGGTAGCCGTGCCTACATGGCACTTGCGCGTGAACTGATCGGTCGATTGCCCGAAGAGAGGAAAGCGGCATGAGTAAAGTCGAAAAAGCCGCTAACGACAGTGCCACAAGGGAAACTGCCGCAACGCGAGTTCCGGGCTCTCGTCGCAAGCTGGGTAAGGGCTTGGGCGCCCTGATGGGTGATATGAAGCGCGAAGAGCCGCTGGTCGCGCAAGAGGCGCCAGCGCAGGAGGGAAGCGGCGGGTCACCCTCCGCCAGTTCTCAAGGAGAGGGCGCACGTGCCAACGGCCTCGCCATGCTGGCGATCGCGGATATCGAACCGCATCCGGATCAGCCCCGCACCCATTTCGACGATGAAGCGCTCGCCGAACTTGCTGCTTCCATTGCATCTCGCGGCGTGATTCAACCCATTATTGTGCGGCCGACGGCGAAGGGCAAATATCAGCTTGTCGCCGGGGAGCGTCGCTGGCGTGCCTCCCAAAAAGCGCAGATGCATAAAATCCCTGCGATAATTCGCAATCTTGACGAGCGCGATGTCATAGCACTGGCGCTTATAGAGAATATCCAACGCGAAGACCTGAACCCGGTGGAAGAGGCGCGTGCCTATCAACGCCTGGCTGAGCTGGAGGAAATGACCCAGGCTGAAATTGCCGGCCTGGTGGAGAAATCGCGCAGCCATGTGGCCAACCTTCAACGCCTGCTGTCACTTCCTGAAGGTGTGCTTGACCATCTTCAGGCGGGCCGGCTCGACATGGGTCACGGACGCGCATTGATCGGCTTGGAGGATGCGACCGAAATCGCCGACAGGGCAGTGAAGGAAAATTTATCCGTTCGCGATGTCGAGAAACTGGCGCGCAAGGCACGCAATGGAGGCGAAGCTCCGGTACGGCGCCAGGCGCGGCCTCCCCGTGACCCCGCGCGGGATGCCGATATCGCAGCGGTGGAGAACCACCTCGAGGAGTTCCTGGGACTGCCGGTGAAGATCGCAGCGGACGATGATCCGCGCTCAGGTACGGTTACCGTGCGTTTCCGCACGCTGGATCAGCTGGATCTGATTTGTCAGCGCCTGACGGGCGGCGGAATTTAGCGTTAATTCAATGACTTGCCTGATCCGTTAGTCGCGCGGCGCGACTTTCAGGAAGTTCGGGCCTACTCTACTGGAACTGTCTTACCGCTCGGCTGAGGGCGCGGAATGACGCGGCGGGCAGGGCGTGGGGTAGGGGCAGGGCGCTCCAACTCAACCCATTCTTCGCGGACTGTCGTGGTGCATTCCGACCCGTGGCGATGGCGATGGCGTCGATGCCCATGGTCTGCGCTATTGGCCGGCACCCAAATCGCCGGCTGGCCGTAGCTCGACTGGTTTGCAAAGCCGACGCCCCCTTCCATCTCGTATCGACGCAGGTAAGCATCACAATATCGGGCAGCCCAACGTTCGTTGGCATCGAACTCGTAGGCGCCACGGTGGTCACCGTCCGCACCATCGATCGCTGACCCGATGACGGCGCCAGCAACACCGCCGACGCCCGCGCCGATCAGCGTGCCGGCAAGACGGCTGCCATCGTCATCGATACGATTACCGGCGAACCCGCCGACAAGGGCACCGAGAAGCCCACCGAGCAGACCTCCGTCCAGATCATCATCCCGATCGGAGTATCGCGCATAACCACCTTGGTTGGACATGAGCAGACGGCAATCGGAAAGCCATGCTTCGCGCTCGGCCAGTGAATAGCCCAACATCCCGCCGGGCGAGGCGGCTATATCCATATGGTTGCGCTCAATATGCACCTCGTAGTCGCCGTCAGGTTCGCGCCAACCGTCATTACCGAGTGCAAGGACATGCCCATCGTCGCCAACGAAGCGCCCTTCTCCGACGAAGGTACCATCATATTCACTGTCCAGCACTTCTCCCTCGTGCGTGGTGTAGGTACCGTTCCAGGTACCGCGCCAAGAGTTCCCCTCCCGCCAATGACCTTGCCATTCACGATCGTGATTGCCCGAGGATTCCAGCACCTCACGGTGTTCGATCACAGGGCGGGGTTCGTCGCGGGCCAAAGTCGGGACAGCAAGCATCAGCGAGGCGGCGCTGGCGAGAAGCAGGGGAAAGCGGGTGGACATTGCGCGAGGTTCCTCATGCGGAATCGGGCTCATTTGCCCGGTTAACGCTATATTTACCGTAACAACGGGCGCAATTTCCACAGATACCGAATGGCTGTCCCGATCCGGGGCAAGAGGGCGGCCTAGATCCGGTCTGCCAGCATGGCGGCCAGCGCCTCTATCCCGTTGCGGTCTTCCCAATCGAAACGACCGATGTCGGGGCTGTCGAGATCGATCACAGCCGTGACCGCACCGTCTTTCACAATGGGAACTACCAGTTCGGACCGGCTGCGCGCATCACACGCAATGTGTCCCGGGAAGGTGTGAACGTCCTCCACCAGCTGCGTTTCACCCGACTGCGCGGCGCGCCCGCAAACACCCACGTTGATGGGAATACGGATGCAGGCCGGGCGCCCTCTAAATGGTCCGAGTACCAGTTCGCCTTCTACCATGCGGTAGAACCCGGTCCAGTTGCAGTCCGGTAGAAACTCTCCCAGCAATGCGGCGACATTGGCCATATTGGCTACGCCATCGGGCTCCCCCGCAGTCAGCGCGTCGGCGGCAGAAAGCAGTTCACGGTAGAGATGCGCCTTGTTGGCGTCGGGATCGGGGGCAAAATCGAACATGGGCACGCCCTTAGCGGGCAAAGAGATTGCCGCAAAGCCGGACCTCGCCTAATCTGCATTCATATGAGCACTTTCAAGAAAATCCTTATCGCGATCCTGGTCCTGTTGCTGCTGGCAGCGGCCGTCATCTGGTGGCTGTTCCAGGGCGAGCCTGCCACATTCACGCTGGAAGAGACGACAGGCATCGAGCCGACGCTGGCAACGCCCGATCCGCAAATGGTACCGACCGTCGAAATTGCCGAGCCTATCGGCTGGCCCGATGGGGCCGCCCCCCAGGCGGCCGAAGGACTGGTCGTTAATCGCTTTGCTGAAGGTCTGGACCATCCGCGGGTGATCTATGCCATGCCCAACGGCGATGTCCTGGTCACGCTGACCCGTGCGCCGGAAAGCGAAATGACCGGCGGCTGGCTGACGAACTTTATAGCAGGCATTCTGTTCAGCGAAGCAGGATCTGCCGGGGAATCGCCCAATCAGCTGGTACTGCTACGCGATACCGATGAAGATGGTGTGGCGGACGAGCGGCATCTCCTGCGGGAGGACGATCTCGATTCGCCGTCCGGCATCGCCTGGTCAGATGGCAATCTCTACATTGCCAATCACGATGAAGTTCTCCGCTTCGATTACGAGGAGGGTGCGGATACCGTTACCGGTGAACCGGAAAAGCTGGCCGACCTGCCGCCCGCCGGAAATCACTGGATGCGCAACATCATTCTCTCGGACGACGGAAATCGTCTCTTTGTCGCGGTTGGCTCGGCCTCGAATATCGGGGAAGGGGGAATGGAGATCGAGGAGGGGCGCGCCGCGATCCATGAACTCAACCTCGAAACCGGGCAGGCACGGCTGTACGGGGCGGGGCTGCGCAATCCCAATGGCATGGCGTTCAATCCCTGGACTGGCGAATTGTGGACGACCGTGAACGAGCGCGACATGCTGGGTTCCGATCTGGTGCCCGATTACATGTCGAACGTGCCGATAGGCGTCCATTATGGCTGGCCGTGGGTCTATTACAATGACGTGATCGACGAGCGGGTGGATGCGCCCATGCCACGCTATCTCACCGAGTATACGCGCACGCCGCAATATGCACTGGGCGCGCATGTCGCCGCGCTCGGCATGGTGTTTACCGAAGAGGGCAGCCGGATGGGTGAGCTTTTTGGTCAGGGCGCTTTCATCGCCCGCCATGGCTCATGGAATCGCATTCCTGCCTCGGGTTATGACGTGGTCTTCGTGGCGTTCGATGAGCGCGGGAATCCGGTAGGCGAACCGCGACGCGTGCTGGAGCCGTTCCTTGCCCGGGAAGGCGAGACATACGGGCGCCCGACCTGGGTGGAATGGGACCGGACCGGAGCCTTGTTGGTGAGCGACGACACCGGGAACATCATCTGGCGGGTCACCGCCCCCGGATCCGAAGGGGCCGCAGCTATCGAACGCAATACGGGTGAGCGCCTGCCCCCCCGCCGCCAGCTTACCGACGATCCTTCCCGCGCGTTCGAAGAAGGGGCAATTGACGCAAGCGATATCATGTAATCGCCCGCCGAAATTCAAAAAGCTACGAGAGCGGCTTGCCGTCACGCCCCGCCAGTTCGGTGATGAAATGCCAGGCGATACGACCGGAACGTGCCCCGCGACGCTTGGCCCATTCCAGAGCTTCTGATTCGTCAATCATCAGCCCGTATTCCCTTGCATAGCCGCGCAGGATTTCAAGATAATCGTCCTGGCTGGCATTATGGAAGCCTAGCGAGAGGCCGAACCGGTCTGCCAGTGCGAGGTTATCGTCAACCGCGTCACGAGGGTTGATCGGATCGTCCTGCTCGCTGCCGTGCCGCGCCAGTATTGCACGCCTGTTCGAGGTGACGGCAATACGCACGTTGTCAGGCCGTGCTTCGACCCCGCCGTCGAGCCAGCTTCGCAAATGACGCGGAGTAGTGGAATCTCCCTGCGCAAACCCGAGATCGTCCAGGAAAACGAGAAAGCTGCGCGTCTCGCTTCTCAGTTCGGCGAAAAGCATCGGAAGTGACGTCACGGCGTCTGTCGAAACCTGAACCAGCGCGATTTTTCCACCCTTCGCCTGTGTATCCGCGACAGCAGAGCGTAGCAGCGCGGACTTGCCCATCCCGCGCGCACCCCACAGCAGCATGTCATGCGCCGCTTGGCCATGCGCCAACCGCTCCACGTTGCGGACGACTGCGGCTTTTTGCGCGTCGATCCCGTGCAAGAGATCGAGCGCAGGTGCGTCTATTGTTGCGACGCTGCGCGCACCTGCGGCATCCCACACGAATGCAGGGCCTTTTGTCCAATCGGCCAGTTGTCCACTTGCGGGTGCGAGCCGTTCAAGCGCGGTAGCAATACGGGCGAGCAGTTGGGCTTGGTCTTCCATGGCCATCATCCCTATAGCCGAGATCAATGAGCGGCAAGCAATCGACCATCTCCCCCGACGCGGCGGGTATTGCACAAGCAGCGAAGATCCTGCGTGGTGGCGGCCTTGTCGTCATGCCGACAGAGACGGTTTACGGCCTTGCTGCCAGAGCCGACCGTGCCGATGCGGTGGCGCAAATATACCGGACCAAGGGAAGGCCCGATTTCAATCCGTTGATCGTGCATGTGACCTCGCTGGACATGGCGCGGCACGTGGCGCTGTTCCATGAAGACGCGGAACGACTTGCCGCACGATTTTGGCCAGGTCCGCTGACATTGGTGCTACCGTTACGGAAGGGAGCAGGGATCGCTCCGGCTGTCACGGCGGGTCTTGGCACCATTGCCCTGCGCCAGCCGGACCATCCCATTGCCGCGCAGCTTTTGCGCGAGGTTGCTCTGCCACTTGCCGCACCATCGGCAAATCGCAGCAATGCCGTGAGTCCAACGCGTCCCGATCATGTCTTCGCCTCTTTCGGAAAGCAGTCCCCGCCAGTGATCGAAGGAGGTTCTTGCGCTGCAGGGCTCGAATCCACGATTGTCGCCCTGGATCCTGAGGGCGGCTGGCGGCTGCTGCGCCCAGGGCCGATCGCAGCAGATGAACTGGAAGCAATGCTGGGTGCGCAGGCGAAGTCGCGCGGCGCGACTTTCGAGGCACCGGGCCAGATGAAGACACATTACTCGCCCGGAAAGCCCGTGCTGCTGAATCGCATGCAGCCCGAGAGAGATTGTTTCATGATCGGTTTCGGTGATATCGACGGGGATAGGAACTTGTCTGCCAATGCGGATCTGGCAGAAGCCGCCTCCCAGCTATACTCCGCCCTGCACCAGGCAGCAAAATCCGATCGTCCGCGTGTCTGTGTCGCGCCCATACCAACGCACGGTATGGGGCAAGCAATCAACGATAGACTGAAACGCGCCGCGACGTCCTAGCTTGCGGGCTCAACCGGAATGGAGGGCAACAAGGCTTCGATCTCCTGTCGCTTTGACACAGCTTCGCGGCAGGCGCGATCGTCGCCAGACAAGCAATCGTCTTCAAGCTCCGCCAGATCCTCCTGCAGATCGCCGAGCTGTTCTTCCCGTCGACGTATTTCCCGACCCCGTGCGCGGTCTGCCTCGTCCTCGCTAGTGGTGGCCCAATCGGCCACCTTCGCCCCGGCACGAATAGGCGCCGTCGCAACGTTAAAGGCAGTCTTTGCCACACATCCGTTCAATGCGAAGACCGCAAGCAGTGCCAAGGTAATCGAGGGTTTGAGCATTCCGTATCCGTTATGGGGCGTTCACCCATAATGGTCCTGCGAAACGCTGTTCGCAATACGTAATGCGGCTATTCGCCTCAAACGTCATTGAGGATCGGCAATCTCTAGTTCGTCCCGCAGATAAGTTCTCCCGAGCCGACAGAATCGCTTTCGCAGTCCGCTGATCCGCGAACGCGCACATTGCCCGAGCCGACGATGCTCGCGTCCACGCGCCCGTCCGATGCAAACTCGGCATCGCCCGATCCGGCGATGCTGACCTCGGCGTTGTCGACCTGGAGTGCGGCCATTTGCGCGCTGCCGCTACCCGCTACTGTAAGTTCGAGCCGATCAGTCCTGCCTGAGGCTTCTACCGAACCGCTGCCGGCCACGGTCACTTCCATGTCGTCTGCATCAATACCATCTGCGGCTAGCGCACCCGACCCGGCGATGACGATTTCTGCGCTGTTGGCCATGGCATCCGTGCGCATCGTTCCCGAACCTGCCATGATCAGCGAGCCGGGTGGAGGCATAGCGATGTTCACGGTAGCTTGGCCATCGTTGCCTCCCCAATCGCCATCTTCGCGATGGATCACAAGCGTACCATCCTCCAACGCAAAGCGCATTCGCTCAGCCGCTTGCCTGCTGCCCTCCACATCGATGGTGAACGCCTCGCCACTGGAGATCAGCACGGTGTCCGGAGCGGCGAGCACGACATCTGTAGGTGCACCGCCGCTCATATCGAGTTCGGCCAATGGAACACCGTCGCTTTCGAATTCGACATTCATCCTGTCGCATCCGGCAAGACCCGTCGCCGCTGCCAGTCCGATTACCGGCCCCGCCTTGCCTAAGAGTTTCCAAATGCGCATTCTCACCTCCTGTCTTTGCGTATTAATGTAGCAATACACTAACGGCATGTTGGCTGCAAAGCCGTTCGTCGAGCCGGCTTTGCAGCTGGCAGACGGAATGGCAGATGGGGCAGCGCGGTCGGCACACAGACAAGGGGCCGCTCGCGCCAAGCGAACGGCCCCTCGGTTTGTCTGCTTGCCTTTAGAGCGAAATCAGGCGTCTTCGGTGTTCTCGTAATACTGCGGCGCGTGTTCTTTCAGCACGTCGAGTATCTTGGTGAGCGCGGTCGGCTCGTCGGTCTTTTCCATTGCCGCCAGTTCGCGGGCCAGACGCGAGGATGCAGCCTCGAAAATCTGACGTTCGGAATAGCTCTGCTCCGGCTGATCTTCCGGACGGAACAGGTCGCGCGTCACTTCGGCGATCGATACCAGGTCGCCCGAGTTGATCTTCGCTTCGTATTCCTGGGCCCGTCGGCTCCACATCGTGCGCTTAACCTTGGGCTTGCCCTTCAGTGTTTCCATCGCTTCGTTCAGCGTCTTGTCGCTGGAAAGCTTGCGCATGCCGATGCTTTCGACCTTGTTGGTCGGGACACGCAAGGTCATGCGCTCTTTTTCGAACCGGAGCACGTAAAGCTCCAGTTGCATTCCGGCAATCTCTTCGTTCTGCAGTTCGATCACACGGCCAACGCCGTGCTTGGGGTAAACAACGTAATCGCCAACTTCAAAGGCGGTCGCATTCGCGGCCATGCACATTCCTTTCTTAACGGGTTCCGCAAGGAAAAGACTCTGAACGCCGCAAATCCACGCGACGTTCCAGATAGCCGTTCCTGTAGTTAAAAGCGGAGACCTGCCTTCCTATCCGCCTGCAAATCCGCAAGGATCATGCAGTTGCGCAAGTATATAGCAGTTATTCTTCTATATTGCGAGTCTTGCAATTCCTGTCTCTTATACACATCTGACGCTGCCGACGAAGAGGATAGTGTAGAT